>Ga0160502_100010_pt1 | contig 328633 bp, 314 predicted proteins | sample DIDnMG_14_FD_108237 | JGI IMG/M metagenome (GOLD analysis project Ga0160502, IMG submission 108237) | Enriched soil microbial communities from UW Madison campus, WI, USA - DID2933_E24_Xylan MG | ecosystem: Environmental > Terrestrial > Soil > Unclassified | place: USA: Madison, Wisconsin... | reverse complement strand
GCAAGCAAGTGTTACATCTGCCGGAGGCGTTGGTGTCACTGGCGCTATGGTATCGTTAACATTGATGTTTTGTGATACACTGGATGAATTACCACAGGCATCGGTAAAGGTCCATGTTCTTACGATGGAATACGAGTTCGGACAGTTACCTTGAGTAGTCACATCCACACCTTGTACGGTGATTTCACCGGAACAGTTATCGTTTGCTGTTAGGCTGATCATTGACGGAACGTCACCGCCACAAGCAAGTGTTACATCTGCCGGAGCGGTTGGTGCTACTGGCGCAACGGTATCATTCACGTTGATGTTTTGTGATACGCTGGATGTGTTACCACAAGCATCAGTAAAGGTCCAGGTTCTAACGATAGTATACGAGTTCGGACAGTTACCTTGAGTAGTTACATCCACACCTTGTACGGTGATTTCCCCGGAACAGTTATCATTGGCTGTTAAGCTGATCATTGACGGAACATCGCCGCCACAAGCAAGTGTGATATCTGCCGGAGGCGTTGGTGCCACTGGTGCTACGGTATCATTCACGTTGATGTTTTGTGATACGCTGGATGAATTACCACAGGCATCAGTAAAGGTCCATGTTCTTACAATAGTATAGGAATTCGGGCAGTTACCCGGAGTGGTTACATCCACACCTTGAACGGTTATGGCACCGGAACAATTATCATTTGCCGTTAAGCTGATCATCGCTGGAACAGCACTACCACAGGCTACGGTTATGGCAGCCGGTGGAGTTGGCACTACCGGTGCTACGTTATCGTTTACAGTAATGTTTTGCGATACGCTGGATGTGTTGCCACAAGCATCAGTAAAGGTCCATGTTCTTACAATAGTGTAGGAATTCGGACAGTTACCCGGAGTGGTTACATCCACACCTTGAACGGTTATGGCACCGGAACAGTTATCATTGGCTGTTAAGCTGATCATCGCTGGAACGTCACCACCGCAAGCAAGTGTTACATCTGCCGGAGCAGTTGGTGCTACTGGCGCAACGGTATCATTTACGTTGATATTTTGTGATACGCTTGATGAATTACCACAGGCATCAGTAAAGGTCCAGGTTCTTACAATAGTGTAGGAATTCGGACAGTTACCTGGAGTAGTCACATCCACACCTTGTACGGTGATTTCACCAGAACAATTATCATTTGCTGTTAGGCTGATCATTGCTGGAACGTCACCACCACAAGCAAGTGTTATATCTGCCGGAGGCGTTGGTGCCACTGGCGCAACGTTATCATTCACGTTGATGTTTTGTGATACGCTGGATGAATTTCCACAAGCATCAGTAAACGTCCAGGTTCTTACAATAGTGTAGGAATTCGGACAGTTACCCGGAGTGGTTACATCCACACCTTGCACGGTGATTTCACCGGAACAGTTATCGTTTGCTGTTAAGCTGATCATCGCTGGAACATCACCGCCACAAGCAAGTGTTACATCTGCCGGAGCGGATGGTACAACTGGCGCAACGGTATCATTCACGTTGATGTTTTGTGATACGCTGGATGAGTTACCACAAGCATCAGTAAACGTCCAGGTTCTAACAATAGTGTAGGAATTCGGACAGTTACCCGGAGTGGTTACATCCACACCTTGAACGGTTATGGCACCGGAACAGCTATCATTGGCTGTTAGGCTGATCATTGCTGGAACAGCGCTACCGCAGGCTACGGTTATCGCAGCCGGTGGAGTTGGCACTACCGGTGCTACGTTATCGTTTACAGTAATGTTTTGCGATACGCTTGATGAATTACCACAGGCATCAGTAAAGGTCCAGGTTCTTACGATAGTATAGGAATTCGGACAGTTACCCGGAGTGGTTACATCCACACCTTGAACGGTTATGGCACCGGAACAGCTATCATTGGCTGTTAGGCTGATCATCGCTGGAACGTCACCACCGCAAACAAGTGTTACATCTGCCGGAGCAGTTGGTACAACTGGTGCAATAGTATCATTCACGTTGATGTTTTGCGATACGCTTGATGAATTACCACAGGCATCAGTAAAGGTCCAGGTTCTTACAATAGTGTAGGAATTCGGACAGTTACCCGGAGTGGTTACATCCACACCTTGAACGGTTATGGCACCGGAACAGCTATCATTGGCTGTTAGGCTGATCATTGCTGGAACAGCACTACCACAGGCTACGGTTATGGCTGCCGGTGGAGTTGGTGGTACCGGTGGAGTAGTATCTTTTATAGTAATCTGTTGTGTAAAATGCTGATTCGCTGCACAGGGTGTACTAATCGTAAAAGTTCGGGTCACAACCAACGGACAGGTACCGGATTGGGTATCGGCGTAGGTAATGGTATAGTTTAACGATTGGTTTGTTGTGGTTCCACCTGCTGCTAAAAATTGAGCCAGAGTAATGTTAACCGGTGTTGCGCTATAAACCAAGCCTGTTATGGAACCGGTAGTACAGCCTTCGAGTGTATAGTTGGCCGGAGCTGTAATAACAGGGCTCGTAGCAATACTAATTTTAAAGGTGTAATAGCAATCGGTGCTTCCCGGAGGAATGCCATAATAGGTTTGTGTTCCTACAGTAGCCGGAAACGGATTAGAAGCGGTATATTCGACAGTGCCGGAACCAACCGGATAGCTGTTGTAAAAACGGGTTCCGGGAGGAAAGGCACCGCTCACCTGTGATACCGCAATACTACCGGAAGTATTACAAAAATTAAATACAATTTCATCCGGTGTATTCTGACAATGACTGTTTACATAATCCTGCGAATTGATGCTTATGGTCAACGGATCTTTTATCGGTTCGCCCTGACATATTCCAGAAGCTGTATAACCCTGAATAAACGGTTTGGTCGTAACAGCAACCCCTGAAATAGCACCGACACCGTTTATATAACCGTATATCGTTATCGCCGGACTACAGTGCGTATTTTTGAGTATGCTACAATCTTCGGTTGCTTTTAATTTAAACGTAAGTTCGCCCAAAACATCCGATGGATTGGCCGGTAACGGAAGTGTTCCGATATTCCAGATAATAGAGCCGTTTGCACCTTGAGATGGGTTAAACGATACGGTATTTGGACTCGGAGCCGGGCTAAATAGGATATTGCCCGAAGCACTACCATTTACGTAACTCGCGGTAAAAGGCACCGGAATTTCTACGGTTGCATTATTGATGGCTTCCGATCCTTCGTTTAAAACTTTTATTTTAAACTCGATTTCCTGTCCCGGTAAAACGGTTAACGGTCCGCTTACAGGGTTACCATTTATCGTGGTAACGGACGAAATTCCCTGAGGTTGCGGAACATAGGCATCGACTGACATGGCTATCGTAAAAATAGAGTAGGTGTCTTGTGTAGTTCCATACCTGAATTTGGTAGATGTCTGGTTATTGGTGATCACACTGTTTCCGGAATTCGGAATCGTAAACATACTGATATCCAAACCGGTATTGTTCAACAGGTTGGGATTTCGGGTGTTGCCTCCGGTGAGTATCGATGAATTAAAAAAGTTTGTTGTTGTATTTCCGGAATGATTCAGATCCAGCCAGCTGTTATCGCTTTGTTTTTGGATACTGAAATAATCTCCGCTGATACCACGATCGCCTTCACCCGCCATTAAGCCGAGTTTTAGATTAACCGGACCGGTCTGAACGGTGTTAAATCCGGATACCGGTAATTCGAAACTGGTTGTGTTACTGCCACTCACATAGGCGTGTCCGTCGAAAACGGTTACATCGCGCCATTTCATTTTGGAGTTTTCATAAATCACAATAAGTCCCCAACCGCCATAATAACCTACAGATCCTCCGTTTCCTTCGATCATCGCAACATCGGCTACGGTATAATCACCCAAGCCGTATTGTTTTACATAATCGGTTACTTCCGCGTAGGCGGAATAGATAAAATCATCGGTGGAATTCGGATAGTAGATATCGTTAGTATTGGCCGTAACCGGTGTATAACCTGAAGCGCCCGGACCTTTTAATAAAACCTCTCTTTTGTTAAAGTTTTTGGTTACAGCTACTGTGGTCGGAATGTTTCCGCTAACGTTGGTATAAGCGAATGATGTCGACTGGTATTGGGCTGCGGACTGGTTTTGTCGGGAGTCACGTTCCAAACCATTTACTGTAAGCGTGATTCCTCCGGATTCGGTGTATACCGTAACCGGATCAAAGGTTACGACTCTGGTGTTTCCATTATTGGTCACAACCTGATTCGTTGGGTTGATCCAGCTTCCGCTGTTGATACGATAGCGGATATAAGGCGTTGCATTCTGAAATTCGAATTGAACCGTATTCCCATTGCCATTAAAATCATAGCGCACATAATAGCTGTTATTATTTCCCTGACGCGAAACACTCATCGTATATTGCGAATTCGTAACAGTACCATTATGACCAACGGTTTGGTTACTGTTTACAGGTTGTGGTGCGCCCGGAAAATTTTTAGTCACCGAAAAAGTATCGGGACTTGAACTGCTATTGGAAGCTCTGGCCGACCAATATAGTCCGGCATAAATGATTTTGGAACAGTTAGGAATCGCTCCGTTTTCGGTCGAAAAGTTCAGTGTTGCGGAAGACGAATTTAATGTATTTGGATCACTGTCTACATCTACATATTGCATATCGTTGTTACTGTTGTTCGTGTTGTCCCCATAATTTACCAATGTCAGGTTGGTGTTCCCGATCATGGTAAAATCTCCCTGGATATTATAAATCTTTTTAGTTGGAGAATACTGAGAGGTTCGTTGGGTAAACGGAACCCGAACTTGCGAAAACACACTAATGGCTGTAAACATCAAAAAAGAGGTTAGCAGGAATTTGGTGTATGTCGCCGATATGATACTACTTAATTGAGTAAAGTTTCTCATAATCTGATGACTTTTAATAAAATTTAACTGGGTATGGATATCGAGTATATGATTAAATAATCATGACGATTATTTAGAAACAGGCTTTTGATATAATCCGGATTGCATTTAAAATCACAGATAATATAGATATACTTCAGATTCTTGAATTTTTCAAGTGCTGTCGTATCGATCCTTGCTGCGTCATTGGCACTGAGCTTAAGAGTAAGCATTTCCAATGAACCGGTGTTTTCCATCGCGAGCAATTGCCTGAATGAAGCCGCATCAACTTCGGCATAATACAAATAACCCTGCGTTAAATTTTTCTCTTTACCATTAAGGATGTAAAGTTTTGGATGTAATTCTTTTAATAATGATTTTACATGATCATAATTAAAAGCGGAACCTTCTTTTTTACTTTCATACCCGTTGTTTGTCATTAAATCCTGGTAGGATATAAAAGTTTGTGAATGTACCGTTTCTACTAAGAGGAATAGTAGAAACAGTACCACTGCTTTTTGTTTTAAAGCGTTCATAATCAATATATTTAATTAAGTTGGTTTCGAAATAAAAGGCATAAGGAATCCCCGGGCGATAAAACTGTAGCGTTCTAACACCTATGGAAATACGGTATGCAAAGTCATGGAACAAATTGTCAGGATAAGCGACAAAAAGTACGTAGCGACTTAATTAAAAGGGTAGTGCTGTTTTAGGAAATGGAAAAGTAAAGTGCGATATAAATTAGCGGTATCGCAATAGACATACGGATTTTGTCGCGGAACATTGTGATGTATTTTAAGTGTAAGTGGTATTTACTTAAAATAAAGACAATGCCTTGCCGTGTTTCTAGTGATACTAAATTATTCAAATAAAATCGGGATCACTTCTTTTCGTAAGGTTTTTCGATAAAATGACTTTTTTATCCGTGAAGTAACGTTTATTTTAGACTGGATTTGTTATATATTTCTTGTTTTTATAAAAATCCAAATAGGAGGAAGTATGCGGTTCTGTTAAATTAAATAGACTTTATGGTTAATCATATGGACAATTTTTCTGAGGTTTTACGCTATTGAATAGGAATGGTTAGCTTTGTATATGCATCTCTTTTTTATATAAAAAATAAAAGTTTTGCTAAAATATAACAATCCAAATACCCAAAAATGCAAAAGCATCCTCGTTTTAAAAAGGATGCTTTTGTCGTTTTAAAATAGATATAATTAAATAAAAAAGACTACATTTTTACGATGACAAATTCGCTACGTCTGTTTTGCTGGTGTTCGGCTTCAGAGCATGGAATACCATCGAAGCAACGGTTTATTGGTTGCGTTTCGCCATAACCTTTGGCGGTTAGACGATTTCGGTCAATACCATGTTTTACTATATATTCCAAGGTCGACTTGGCTCTTCTGTCGGACAAAAGCTTGTTGTATTTATGCGTTTGACGACTATCGGTATGCGAGCGAATATCGAGGGTTATGGTCGGATGTTCTTTTAATACGGTGATTACTTTTTGAAGTTCTACTTCGGCATCCGGACGAATATTCCACTTATCCAGATCAAAATAGATACTTTCGAGGTAAAGCACTTTTGTCAGATCACTACCTGATTTGATGGGAATATTTTTTTTCTCCAGTTCGATGTTTAGTGTAGTTTCACCCGTTTTACCCGGTATCGTCACACTGGTTTCCCGGGTTTGATAGTCGTCATTTTCGGCTTTAACATAATAGATTTTATCGCAATCGATCGTTTCAAAACGGAATAATCCGCTGGAATCGGTTTGGAGCGAATCAATAGGTTTCCTATTAGCATCAAGAAGGGATACTTTGGCATTGGCTAACGGTAATCCGTTTTCCTTATCGGTGATTCTTCCTTTTAGAAGCTGTTCGCAACGCAATTCTTTAACCTTATAAATATCATCGGATCCTTCTCCACCATCACGATTAGAGCTAAAATACCCCATTTGTGTCTGACTATCCATGATCAGCGCAAAATCGTCTTTTGGACTGTTTAAAGGGCTACCTAAATTTTCAGGCGCCGAATAACCATTTGTCAGGATTTTGGATTTAAAAATATCCAGTCCGCCAATTCCTAAATGCCCGTCGGAAGCAAAATAAAGTTCATTTTTTAGGGATACAAACGGAAAGGTTTCCCTACCAGAGGTATTAATGGTTTTTCCCAGATTTTCTGGTTTTCCATAGGTTCCATCGCTATTGATGGCTACTTTATAAATATCGGAGTTTCCAATACTACCGGGCATATCAGACGAAAAATACAGTGTTTTTTCATCCGGACTCAATGCCGGATGCGCCGTACTGTAGTTGTTGCTGTTAAATGGCATTTCGGTCACATTATCCCATTTCCCATCAGAAAGTGCCGCCTTATAGATTTTCAGTTTTATAATCCGGTCTGAACTTTTTCCTTTTTTGCCATTGTTGTAATTGTTTCGGGTAAAATACATCGTTTTACCATCTTTAGAAAATGCCGGGGTCGATTCATGAAAACGGCTATCAATATTTTTTGAAAACTTTTTTGCAGGTGACAGATAACCCTCCCCAGTGTTCTGTGCTACATAAAATTTAGTAAAATACTGATTGGTCCATTGGTGTTTCCGTTGAAATACGCCCCCGGCATCACGAGCAGAGCTAAACACTACCTCGTTATTATAAAAAGCCGGACCATAATCGGAATATTTGGAATTAATTCCGGCGTTTTCTACTTGAAAACGTCCGGAATCTTTGCGTAATTTTCGAATATAATCCGGGTTATTAAGTAGTTCATTACCCAATGGATCGTTGGTTTTCTTATAGAAAACCAAAAGCATTTGGTTGGCTTTGCCATAGTGACCAATTGTTTTTAAAGTTTGGGCATATCGAAAATAAGTGATCGGTTCGATAGTCTGGTTAAGCGTAAAAAGTTTTTCATACCATTTTTCAGCCTTATCAAGATCCCCGTTAAAAAAATAGGAGTTGCCCAGTTTTTCAAACAGATGTGCAGATGTATACCCTTTTTTGGCCACTTTTTCGTAAATTTTAATAGCATCTGTATAAGCATAATGATCGTATTTTTTATCGGCGTTGTTGATGCTGTTTTTTTGAGAAAAAGTAGCAGAATAACTTATCAAAGCTATTAGAAGTATCACTTTTTTTTTCATTATCGTAAGATTTAAAAGAAACGCGGTGTTAGCACCCGGTTATAGTTATTTAAAAACTCATATCGGAGAAAAATTTCATGGGATCCCGAATTGTAATTCGCCAATCGCGAGGTTTCAGCATCATATGCATATCCGATAAACCAGGAATCGGATACCTGAAATCCGGCCAACGCACTTACGGACGCATCCCAACGATAGCCAACACCAAGGGTAAGTTTGTCACTAATCAGGAAGTTTCCGGATATGTCGACTTGTATCGGTGCGCCTTCTACCGCTTTTACCAACAGTGTCGGTTTGAATTTTAATTCACTGCTAAAATCAAATGTGTGTCCGGTGATAAAATAATAGTGTAGTCGTTCTTTGGTCACCGAAACGGAATTATCTTTATAATGTTTGGTTTCCAGAAAATTGGGAACCGAAAAGCCAAAATAGGTATTATCGGAATGAACATAAATTCCGGCGCCGATATTAGGGCTAAAATCCATATTAAGGTTTTGAAACTGCGGATCACCCTGCTGTAGTATATTTAGCTTATTAATATCCAGGCTAAACAGATTGGCCGTAGCTTTTAATCCAAAGGAAATTGTATATTCTCTTAAGGATTGTATACTATACGAAAAATCCATTGATAAATTGTTTTCAGATGAAGGGCCTATTCTATCGTTGTTAAATGATAGGCCCAAACCGATCTTTTCATCTTTAAGCGGTGTATTCACTGAGAGCATTACGGTAACCGGCGCTCCGTCTAATCCGATCCATTGTTGTCTGTACATTCCAAAAATACTCGTTGTGCCTCGCGAACCCGCATAGGCCGGATTAATCATGATTGTATTGTACATATATTGTGTATATTGAGCGTCCTGTTGTGAATATCCGATGGTTCCCATCATTATAAATAGTATTCGAAAATATGTTTTCATGTGCACCTGATTGTTAAATTGAACTATACTGTAAAACGGATTAACGAGCCAGATATAAATAACCTGTTTTGCTATGTCCGTCACCATTTTTATCTTTATATTTCAAGATATAATAATAGGTTCCTTCCGGTAACTCGGTTTCTTTACTAAAAGTGGAACGACCTTCTGATATACCCCGGAATACACGGGTTGTATTATTGTAGCTATCTGTATGAAAGACTAATACACCCCATCTGTTGTAAATTTCAACACTGTTTTGCGGATAAAAAAGGATTCCATCGATATAAAAGACATCATTATTACCATCATCATTTGGTGATACAGCACTATAAACAGTGATCGATTGGGTTGGCAGTATAGTACACCGGTCGTGTATTTCGATATGTATCTCAAAAGTGTTCAGACAGTTAGTATCGATAACAGTATAACGGATTATATAGTTGCCTAACGCTAACAAATTCGGATTTAAAAAACTGTCTGTTACTATAACAGCACTATTATCAGCTGACCAGGTGCCATTTTGAGGTGTATTTTCCGGTAACAGACTGAACAAATCCAATGGTTCGTCATCGACACATAAGGCACCTGATACCTTAGTAGGTAAATTAGTATTCATAACATTGACCGTTTGTGTATAGATTTGTGTATTCAAACAGGCATCATTTACTGTCCAGGTACGAATGATACTATAGGTTTGGGCGGTCTGATCGGTTGTGTTTTCACTATACGCCACCGTTACAGCACTTTCGCAGTTGTCTGTAAAAGTCAGTTCGGGAACCGGCGGAATGTTGGAACAATCCGTATTGATCGCTGTTTCAAGGTCTGAAGTCAATGAAGGTGCAACATCATCCGAAACCGTTATTATCTGAATATTATGAGACGTATTATCACAGGCATCGGTAAAAATCCAGGTTCTTGTAACTATAAATGAATTGGGACAATCTCCCGGTGTTATTGTATCTGTACCTAAAGCGGTCATCTCTCCGGAACAATTATCAATGGCTGTAAGAATAGGCATCATTGGAATAGCATTACTACACGATACGGTTGTATCCATAGGAGCGTTTTGAATTACCGGCGGTGTTTCATCCTTGAAATTTATATGCTGTGTGATCTTGGATGTATTCCCACAAGTATCCGTAAAGACCCAGGTTCTAACAATAGTATAGGAATTCGGGCAACTTCCCTGTATAATATTATCCTGACCTGCTACCGTTATTTCACCCGAACAGTTGTCTATTGCTGTCAGACTGATCATATCCGGTATTGCATCACCACAGCTCAGTGAAATATCGGGAGGAACAACAGGGGCGACAGGGGCTATACTGTCAATAATCTTGATACTTTGTGTAGTGTATGATGTATTGCCACAGTCATCCGTAAAAGTCCAGGTTCTAACTATAGTGTAGGAATTCGGACAGTTGCCCGGAATAGCCATATCCTGACCTTCCACTGTTATTTCTCCTAAGCAATTGTCTATTGCTGTTAAACGGATCATTTCCGGAATTTGGCTATCACAGTCCAGAGTAATGTCGGCTGGACCTACTGGCGCCAACGGCGGAATCGTATCCGTAATAGTAATGTTTTGGGATACGCTGGAGGTATTTCCGCAGCTATCGACAAAAGTCCAGGTTCTTATGATGCTATAGGATCCGGAATTGCTACCCGGAATGATCGTTTCCTGACCTTCTATAGTTATCGCCCCGGAGCAGTTGTCCATTGCTGTTAGACTGATCATCGCCGGAACAGCATCAATACAGCTAACAGTTATATCGGCCGGAGGAGTTGGTGCTACCGGTGGAATAGTATCAGTACTACTAAGGCTGGCTGTTGTTGTTGTTGCGTTTCCACAGGAATCGGTAGCCGTAAAGGTTATTATTGTGTTGTCTAAGCAGGTGTTTGTTAGATTATTAAAGTCATTGGTCCAGGTAATCGGCCCGCAATTGTCGGTAGCTATAGCGCCACCATTGTTATTTAACCAGTCCTGTAAAGGAGCATTAGTTGTATCGCAAACCACAGTTATATTTTGTGCCGGAGTTGTAATTACCGGTGCAATGTTATCCATTATGGTAATGGTTTGTATCTGCGTGTTTACATTGTCACAATCGTCAGTTAAGGTCCAGGTTCGGGTGATGATTTTTGCTCCGGAACAGTTTCCATCGGCTATCGTATCGGTAAATACCGCTTCCAAACCGGAGGCACAATTGTCATTTTCATCGGTTACATCGCCGGTAATGGCAAGGGAAGCGTCGTAATTACAACTTGCATCAGAATAAATAGTACTATCGGCCGGTACGGTAAATGTAGGAGCAATAGTATCGTTTACGGTTATATTTTGGGATACACTCGAAGTATTCCCGCAATCATCGATAAATGTCCAAGTTCTAACGATGATATAATTATTGGGACAAATGGCCATAGTGGTCATTTCCTGTGCCGGAACGGTTATCGCTCCGGCGCAATTGTCGATTGCTGTTAGACTGATCATCGGCGGAACAGCATCAACACAATCAACGGTTATATCTGCCGGAGGTATTGGTGCTATCGGTGGAATAGTATCAGTACTACTAAGGCTGGCCGCTGTTGTTGTTGCATTTCCACAGGTGTCGGTAGCTGTAAAGGTTACGATTACGCTATCGAAACAGTTGTGCCCCAAATCATTAAAATCATTGGTCCAGATTATCCCTCCACAGTTGTCGGTAGCTATAGCACCACCATTGTTGTTTAGCCAATCCTGTAAAGAAGCATTAGTTCCGTCGCAAGCTACAGTGATATGCTGTGCCGGTGTTGTAATCACAGGTAGAATAGTATCTGATATTGTAATTTGCTGAACATAATTTTGGTTTGTAGAACAGGTGTCATTGCTAGTAAAAGTCCGGGTTACAATTAAGGGACAAGTTCCTGATTTTGTATCTACATACGTAATTGTGTTATCTAATGGAGGGGTAGTGATTGTACCACCTGCAGCCAAAAATTGATCATTACTAATTACTACCGGAGTTTCACTATAAATTAATCCGGTAATAGCAACAGTGTCACATCCTTCTATAGTTTGGTTAGCGGGTGCTGTAATTACTGGGATTGAAGTTATGGTCACTTCAAAATTATTATAACAACTAGTATTACCGGGTGTAACAGCATAATACGTTTGGGTTCCTGGAGTTGTAGGAAATGGATTGCTACTGGTGTATTCGATTGTGGCCGAATCAGCAGGGTAGTTGCTATAGAAATGTGTCCCCGGAATAAAAACGGGACTTAATTGCGAGTATAAATTTAAACCTGAGGTGTTGCAAAAATCAAAATGCAATAGGTCTGGGGTGTCTTCACATTCCGCAGTCACGTAATCATCTTTTATAATTGAAATACTTAATGGTTCATTTATAGGTTCACCGAGACATAAACCCGAAGTCGTATGTCCCTGGGTAAAGGATAAGTCTGTTATCGGGACACCCGTAATGGCTCCAACACCGGAGCTGGTACCATTAATAACAACTGCCGGAATACAATTTAAATTTTTTAAAATATTGCAATCATCCTTTACTTTTAGCTTAAATGTTAATTCGCCTAAAATATCCGATGTGTTTTCTGATATAGGTAAGGTTCCTATATCCCATATAATAGAGCCAAACGCGCCTTCATTCGGATTAAATGTTAGGGTATTGGGCGTAGGTAAGGGGGTAAAAAAAATAGTATTTGATCCGCTGCCTTCTACATATTCTGTCATAAAAGGTATCGGTATATGTAACACTGTATTATTGATCGCTTCGGTTCCGTTATTATAGATTTTTATTTTATATTCAATTTCCTGTTCTGGTAAAACGCTCAACGTACCGGAACCGACCGGAGTTCCATCTATATTTGCCACCGTCGTAACAACTTCCAGATTTGGTATATAAGAATCAATTGCCATCGCTATTAAGAAGATAACATAGGCATCACGATTGGTACCATACTGAAATTTTGTTGAAGTTTGGTTATTGGTTATAACACTATTGTTCACATTAGGTACCATAAAAGCACCAATATCCACACCGGTGTTGTTGAGCAAATTCGGATTTCGGGGACCATCTATATTAATCGAAGAGTTAAAAAAATTATTGGGATTATTGCCGGAATGTCTCAGCCTTAACCAGCTATTATCACTTTGTCTCTGAATGCTGAAAAAATCACCGGTATTTGTACGATCACCTTCTCCTGCCATGACACCTATTTTTATATTTACAGGACCATTTTGTATGGTATTAAATCCACTTACGGGCAATTCAAAATTATTATTTGCTCTTACATATCCATAGCCATCAAAAACAGTTACAGATCTGAAATTCATTTTAGAGTTTTCGTAGATTACAATTAATCCCCAACCGCCATAATAACCAGTATTAAAATCGTAGCCCTCTGTTGTGGCAATGTCGGCTACTGTATATTCACCTAAACCATGTTCTTTCACATAGTTGGTGACTTCGGCATAACCCGAATACATATAAGAATCTGTGTTTGTTGGGTAATAAATATCGTTGGGATTGGCAGTGATTGTACTATAATTGGTAGCTCCGGGGCCTTTTATGGAAACTGTTCGCTTGTCAAAGTTTTTTGTTACTGTTTGAGTTGTGTTTCTAATGCCCCTTACACTTGTATAGGCAACAGAGGTCGCCCGATAGTCTGCTAACGATAAATCGTCTCTGATATCTCTTTCCAAAGCATTAATGGTCAAGGTGACACCTGAAGGTTGTGAAAAAATGGTTACTGGCGTAAAGCGGACGCTTCGAATGTTTCCATCTATCAATTCCTGTTGATTATCGGGTAGTATCCAGTTACCTGAATTGATCCTGTAACGTATGTAAGGAATTTCATTTTGAAATTCAAAATCCACGGAATTGTTACCCCTAAATTCGTACACAATACTACCATTATTACGAACTGTCATGTTCGTTTGGGTATAAATGATGTTTTCTCCATGATGAATTATTGGATCTTCGTTTACTGGTGTTGGAGGCAAAGTAACATTTTTGGTTACCGTAAAGGTATTTGGGCTACTACCTCCTATAGCTCTGGCTCTACCAGACCAGTATAAACCGGCATAAATAATATTTGAACAACTGGGAATAGCTCCGTTTTCGGTAGAAAAAGTTAATGTTGCCGATGATGAATTCAAGGTAGTAACATCATTGTCAACATCTACATAGATCATATCGGCATTATTATTATTAAGATTATTTCTGTAGTTCGCCAATGTTAAATTTGTGTTCCCAATCATGCAAAAATCTCCTTTTACGTTGTATATCTTTTTATTAGGTGAATATTGTGAGGTTCTTTGTTTAAATGGTACTCTTATCTGAGAAAACATTTCCAGGGCGGTAATAACAAACAAGAATACCAGGGCGCTTTGGATAGAAATTCCGGTTTTTAGGGGTATAGTAATATTTTTCATATTAAAACTTTTGCAGGATTATTGTTCCGGTGTGATAATTGAATAGATAATCAGATAATTGCGACGACTGTCTGAAAAAAGACTCTTTATGTATTGGAAACTACAATCATTATCGCAGATCAGATGGATATACTGTAAGTGTTGGAGTTTCTGAAGATCTGCAATATGAGCTTTAGTGGTATTGTTTTTTGTAATTCGGAGTGTAAGTATGGTAAGTTGATTGGTGTCTCTCTCTGAAAGTAATTGTTTTATTGAGGAGGTGTCGACTTCTGCATAATAGAGCGTGCCGTTTTGTGTTCGGTCATTTACGATTCCGTTTATGATGTATAGTTTTGGTTGAACCGATTTTAGATAGGTTTCCATTTTGGTGAAATCGATACCGGATGTATTTTGGCGACTATCATATTGAGCATCTATAAAATCAGTGTAGGGTATAAAAGTTTGGCTATGGCCTGTTGTTACCATTAGTAAAAATAGGTACATGACTTTTAATCTTTTTTTTAAAGTGTTCATCGTTTGCTTGTTTTTGTATTAAAGATGACATATGAATCTCCAGGCATTAAAGAGACTGTTTAATGCTGAATTGTTTATTATTCTAAAATCCGGAGAAATCCTCTTAGTCGCGGTTATAGACGTAGGAGGGTTTTAAATACGTTATTTAAAAATCAGAATGTTGCGAATTGCTTTGTCAACAGATTGGTTATATCTTGATTTTACGTATTTAAAACAAATTGTGAAATTATAATAGTAAGATTACAATAAAACTTTTATTTTGTATTATTTTGGTTTTATTATTATTTTATATAACATAAAGTTATTAAAATGTAATAAATATGGTTTACAGGAATCTTACTTTTCGATAAAACGACTTGTTTTACCTTCGAATTAACATTTTTTTGATAGTTTCAGATTGGTATTTTTCTTTTTTTTTGACGTACTTTATAGAATAAATCTTTTTCATCATGAAAAATTTAATTCTAATCCGTCACGCTAAATCGAGCTGGGAAACCCCAAGTAAAGATATTGACAGACCCATTTCTCAAAGAGGTATTCATGATGCCAATATCATTTTTAGTCAGCTAAATGTTTTTTTGCCTAAAACGTTTTTAGTCTGGAGTAGCCCCGCTAAACGCGCCAGAGAAACGGCCATGATATTTTCTCAAAATCTGTCAATCCCATACGAGAGTGTTATTATAAATGAGAACTTATATACTTTTGATAGTAAAAATCTTGAAGAAGCCATAAAGAAATGCGAAAACAGGTTCGATAGCCTAATTCTTTTTGGACATAACGAGGCTATCACAGATTTTGTTAATAAATTTGGTGACCTTTATATTGATAATGTACCCACCGCAGGATTTGTTTCAATAAGCTTTGAACAAAACGACTGGAACGCTATTCATAAAGGGAAAACAATAAAAACCTTATTTCCAAGGCAGTTAAAAGTATGACATCTCACGAAAACAGATATATTGAAAGAGAAAAAAGTTGGTTGGCATTTAATGCAAGAGTTTTACAGGAAGCAGCAGACGAAAGTGTTCCACTATTAGACAGACTTCGGTTTTTAGGTATATTTTCCAATAATTTAGACGAGTTTTTTCGCGTACGCTACGCAGCTGTACGCAGGTTGAGTATGGAAGGAATTTCCGGTGAAAAAATCTTAGGTGGTATTTCCGCCCAGCAATTACTCAAAGATATTACCGAAATTGTAATCGAACAACAATCCGAAAGTTTGCGTATTCTGAGTGTCATTGAAAAAATGCTCGAACGTGAGAATATTTTTATTATTAATGAATCCGAAACTAATAAGGAGCAACAAAATTTTATTAAAGAGTTTTTTATCCAGAAGGTAAGTCCCGAATTGGTGACGATTATCCTTAATGATCTGGATGAATTTCCATTGTTAAAAGATACTTCCGGTTACCTGGCGATAAAATTGGTGATGAATCCCAAAAACAAGGTCCAGGAAGAATCCGAAATCATCCAGAAAAAAGAAGTGCGTTATGCGGTGGTCGAAATTCCAAAAACGATCAATCGTTTTGTGGTACTTCCATCAAGTAATGACAAACAATATATTATATTGTTGGATGATGTAATTCGCTATAACCTGCACAGTATCTTCAATATATTCGATTACGAAAGTATCTCGGCACACATGATTAAAATTACCCGTGATGCCGAACTGGATATTGATTCCGATTTGAATAAAAGTTTAATCGAAAAAATATCAACCAGCGTAAAAGATCGTAGAATTGGCGAACCGGTACGTTTCGTATACGATCAGTCAATTGATAAAGATACCCTGGCTTTTTTCCTTACCCGAATGAAGATTGACGCGACCGACAGTCTTATTCCTGGTGGACGGTATCATAACCGTCGTGATTATATGGATTTCCCAAATTTGGGCCGCTACGATTTGCTTTTCAGACAAAATCCGCCTTTACCCGTTTTAGGATTAAGTTTGGAAGGAAGTATTTTGGAACGAATTAAACAACAGGATTTTCTGGTTAATGCGCCATATCAGTCGTTTTCCTATCTGATTAAATTTTTAAGGGAAGCAGCACTGGATCCAAAAGTGACCTCTATAAAGATTACCTTATACCGTCTGGCTAAAAATTCACAGATTATCAGTTCCCTGATCAATGCCGCTAAAAATGGCAAAAGGGTTATTGTACAGATCGAATTACAGGCACGTTTTGACGAAGCCAGTAATATTTCGTACGCCGAACAAATGCAAACGGAAGGAGTTGAACTGATTTTTGGTGTTAAAGGACTAAAAGTACATAGTAAAATTTGTGTGATTGAGCGCGTGGAGGAAGGGAAAATTTTTAGATACGGCTTTATTTCTACCGGAAATTTTAACGAAGCTACTGCTAAAATTTATACCGATGTAACACTGCTCACAAGTCACCAGCCGATTTTACGGGATATTAATCGGATTTTCGATTTCTTTGATGTGAATTACCGCGTGCATCGTTACAAGCATCTGATTGTTTCGCCGCATTATACCCGTTCGAAGTTTATCAAACTTATCGAAAGGGAAATGCACAATGCCAAAGAAGGAAAGGAAGCCTATATTAAATTAAAAATGAATAGTTTGTCCGATTTTAAAATGATCGACAAATTATACGAAGCCAGTCGCGCTGGTGTGAAAATTCAACTGATTGTCCGCGGTATTTGTTCCTTAATACCGGGCGTATTGGGAATGAGCGAGAATATTGAAGCGATTAGTATTGTCGACAATTATCTGGAACATGCGCGGATCTATATCTTTGGTAACGAAGGTGATCCGGAAGTCTATATTTCGTCAGCCGATTTTATGACACGAAATCTCGATGCCCGAGTGGAAGTAACCTGTCCGATTTATGATTCGAATATTAAAAACGAATTAATTGAAACCTTTAATATCGGTTGGAAAGGAAATGTAAAAGCCCGATTGCATTCGGAAAACCTGGAAAATAAATACCGGAAACGTCCCAAAGAAAAAATGTTCCGGGCGCAATTGGAAACCTATAATTACTATCGCAACCAAATGGAAGTGATCGTTGAAAAAAAACTTTAAACTGATTTTACAATAGCATGATTTCGATAAAAAAATATGCCGCAATCGATATCGGTTCCAATGCCATGCGACTATTGATCACTAATATCGTGGAGCAGGTCGGTAAAGAAACGCAATTTAATAAAAGTGAATTGGTTCGTGTTCCCATTCGTTTGGGACAGGATGCTTTTACCGTGGGCGAAATTACCGATGATAATATCGAACGAATGGTCGACGCGATGAAAGCGTTTAAACTGTTAATGAAAGTATATAAAGTAGAACGTTATATGGCATGTGCTACTTCTGCTATGCGTGAGGCATATAACGGACAGGAAGTAGCGGATATCATCAAGAAAAAAGCCGATATAAAAATCAATATTATCGACGGAAAAAAAGAAGCCAAAATTATTGCATCTTCCGATTTACGTCACTTTATTAAAACGGATCAGACTTATCTTTATGTAGATGTTGGCGGGGGAAGTACCGAGTTTTCGCTGTTCTCAGAAGGACAAATGATCGCTTCCAAATCATTTAAAAATGGTACCGTTCGTTTGCTGAATAATATGGTAAATGAGGTGGTTTGGCAGGAAATTGAAAAATGGATTAAAGTACAAACGGAACCGTATGATCATATTACATTGATCGGTTCCGGTGGAAATATCAATAAATTATTTAAACTTTCCGGGAAATTACAGGAAAAGCCATTGTCGTATGCCTATGTAAACGCGCAATATCAATACCTGAATTCATTATCGTACGAACAGCGTATCTCCGAGATCGGTTTAAATCCGGATCGTGCCGACGTCATTATCCCGGCGACGCGGATTTATCTGAATGCTATGAAATGGAGTGGTGCCAAAAATATTTATGTGCCAAAAATAGGTTTATCCGATGGGATTGTTAAGGCCATGTATTACGACAAAATTTAAAAATGGAGATGACAATTGTTACACCTTCCATAGCGGATTATATAGAGATTACCGATGTATGGGAAGCATCCGTTCGTACAACACATACCTTTTTGACGGAAGACGATATTCAATACTACAAACCGCTTATTTTAAACGAATATCTTAAAGCGGTAACCCTTTTTTGTACCCGTGATCAAAACGAAATTACCGGTTTTTTAGGGTTAGATGACGATAAAGTTGAAATGCTTTTTATCCGTCCCGATTATCGCGGAAAAGGAGTAGGCAAGGCATTGCTCGATTTTGCAATAACGGAAAAAAAGGCCCGAAAAGTAGATGTAAATGAACAAAATAAACAGGCAGTCGGATTTTATGAACACCTGGGTTTTAAAACGGTAAAAAGAGAACCTTTGGATTCTAATGGAAAACCGTTCCCGATTTTATCTATGGAGCTTCAAAAATAATAGTGCTATTCTTATGAAAACATTGTTTAAAAAACTGGGGATTTTGACAGCTGCCGAATTGGATATGCTGGATGATATCCTTACCGAACGAAGTTTAAAAAAAGGGGAATACCTGATAGAGGAAAATACCGTTTGTGATGAAATTGTTTTTATTAAATCGGGCGCGTTGCGTTCTTTTTATATCAATGGGGATGGTGATGAGATTACCAATTGCATCACTTTTGAAAAGGAATTAATGTCTGCTTTTTCCAGTTTTGTGACTAAAAAATCGACAGATGAAAACATTCAGGCACTTTTTGACACCGAATTGGAGGTTTTACATCAGGACGATCTCGAACGCTTGTATTTTCAGAATAGTAACTGGCAAAAAGTAGGACGTATTCTGGCCGAAACCCAATATGTGCAATTAGAAAAAAGAATCGCTTCTTTTCAGAAATTTTCGGGTAAGGAGCGTTACGAAGAGCTGTTTCGGTTACAGCCTTTATACATCAAATTAATTCCCTTACAATATCTGGCTTCATTTTTAGGAATTACACCAAGGCATTTGAGCCGTATCCGAAAAGTAGTGTAAGTTTTTAAATTCCGGGACAATCCACTATTGGACATATGTCTGGTAATTACTCCCTAATCCTCCAATATTTTTGCAGAAAACAATTCCAGTTATGCAAAAAAACATCCTTATCATTGGAGGAACGGGGCTGATCGGTTCAACCATTTTCCAAATTTTAAAATCCAGAAATCCCGATTGTAACCTGTTTATCGGCAGTCGTAAAGAAAGTAGTTCCGTAAATCGATTGACAATCGATGTGATGAATTATGCTACATTGTCTGAAATTTCAAAACATCAAATCAACCTTATTGTATTGTGTACAAACGACAAACTAAATAATGTACTGTATTATGCGATCGATAATCAGATTGATTATATTGATATTACTAAACCAACACCCGATTTAACGGAGGCATTTTCGATTGCCGGAGAAGAAAAAAAAATGTCCAGTAGAATTGTATTTAGTTCCGGATGGATGGCAGGCGTTGTTCCAGGTTTGATACAGCATTTGGAAAATAGTACGAAGGTTGAATTATTTGTGTATTATTCGATAAAGGATAAAGCAGGTGAAAGTTCGGCACATTTTATGGCCGAAAATGTCAGCAAACCGTTTCTCCGTTATAAAGAAAATCAACCAATAACGATCCGACACTTTTTAGATTCCGAAAAATACAACTTTGCCTTTGAAATCGGAAAACGACAGGTTTACAATTTTGATGTCCCGGATTTATTTATCCTAAATGCAATTGAAAAAATCCCGACGGTTTCAGTTAAAATGACCTATAGTTCGAAATTGGTAACCCGTTTGTTAGGTATTTTTCAGTCGGTGCGATTATTTGATCATTTATCCTTAAAAAATAGAAGATTGCTTTTTAGCGCCAACGGAAAAGGGGATAAAACAACCTTTGAAGTGTTGGCTACTACTACAACCGGAAGAACGAAAACTGTTTTACAAAGTGACAAAGGACAATCGGAATTAACAGCCTTTGCGACGGTTTTGCATATTGAAAAAATGGGAAGTACTTCTTTTTCCAATGGTATTTATTTTAGCCATCAATTGTATAAGCCAAACGAAATGATAACAGCACTAATGACTAATAAAACGATTAAAATCAATACATTTAAACTGTAAAACAGCGATAGTACTTATGAAAAACATATTGATCATTAACGGACATCCAAATAAAGACAGTTTTAATTTCGCGTTAGCGGATGCCTATGTAAAAGGAGCGCAAACAACCGATGCAAAAGTATCGGTGGTTACCATAGCGGATCTCTATTTTGATCCAAACTTGCGTTTTGGGTATCAAAAACGGATGGAATTGGAACCGGATTTACAAAAAGCGTGGGAATTGATCAAAGAAGCCGATCATCTGGTTTGGGTACATCCGGTTTGGTGGGGTGGACTTCCGGCGATTACCAAAGGATTTCTGGATCGCCTTTTTTTACCGGGAATGGCATTTCGCTACCGCAAAGATTCCGTTTGGTGGGATAAATTGCTAACCGGAAAAACGGCCCGGATTATCACAACACTGGATCAGCCCGGTTTTTATTATTGGCTGGTTTATGGTAAGCCAAGTGTGAATCAATTAAAAAAATCTGTTTTGGAATTTTGTGGCGTAAAACCAGTAAAAGTGTCCTATTTTGGAATTATAAAAACTTCGAATACGGAACAACGTAAAAAATGGTTGGAAAAAGCCTTTTGTTTAGGGCAAAAACAGGTCTAAAGATTATATATCAAGGTCAAATGTTTTACGCAATAATTCCAAAGCCGGGTTGATTGCCTTTAATTTGTCAAATTTTTCCAAAGCCGTAAAAGCATATTTGGTTTCCACAACTTCATTTACGTGTACATTGATAACAATGTCGTGGTTATGCAATTTTCCGCGTAAATAGCCTAGAAGTTCAATTTTACTATTGTCAAAATCAACTTTGGAGCCTTCGTTTGGCAACTCGAGTTTTATAGTTGTGCCATCGGCTTCCAAAACCGGATCGTTGATCTGCATATAAGTGGCCATAATTTTCTGCCCCTTATCACTTAAACGTTGTGCAAATTTATTCCATTGCAACAACATATCGGTTTCGGAAAAGGCTTCCCGCGGAAGTTCATCGTGTTGTAATACATTGGCTTTTTGCTGGGCTTCCAGTTCCTTTTTTGCCCGGATACTGGCCAACGAAAAAGCAGAAACTTTCTTTTCGGCATTCAGATCGGGAGGAATCATAGGTTTAATCTCCGGCGTAACCATTTTTACCGCTACGGGTTCCGGATTAACAGGAGTAACTGCTACTGCAACTTCCTGTGCTGGAATGTTTGCCGGATGCGGATTGGGTTGCGCCTGAGTTTGTGGAATAGCAACTACTTCCGGGCTTAATGCGACCGGTTTTGGATTATTCCTGAAAAAATCGGGAGGGATTATGTATGACTTAGCTTTTTTTTTTCTCCATCAAAAGTAATGGAGGCCAGTTGCATCAGGCATAATTCAACTAAAAGACGTTGGTTCTGACTGCTTTTGTATTTTAAATCACAATCGTTTGCCACATCAATCCCTTGTAACAGGAATTCCTGAGACGTTTTTTGTGCCTGTTCTTTGTATAAATTCTGAGCCACTTCGCCAGCTTCCAATAATACTAAAGTCGCCGGGTTTTTACAAACCAACAAATCTCTGAAATGAGAGGCCAGTCCGGCTATAAAATGATGACCGTCAAATCCTTTTGCCAAAATATCGTTATACGCCAGTAATAACTCCGGAATTCTGTTTTCAAGAATTAAATCGGTTACTTTAATATAGTATTCGTAGTCTAATACGTTTAGGTTTTCGGTTACCGCCTGACGTGTCAAATTAGTCCCACAATAGGAAACTACACGGTCAAAAATAGACAAAGCATCACGCATCGCACCATCTGCTTTTTGAGCAATGATATGGAGTGCATCGTCTTCAAAAACAATGTTCTGACTTTTGGCTACTTCAGCAAGGTGTTCTTTGGCATCTTTAACGGTAATCCGTTTAAAATCGAAAATCTGACAACGCGACAAAATAGTCGGGATAATCTTGTGTTTTTCGGTAGTCGCCAGGATAAAAATAGCATGCTTTGGCGGTTCCTCTAATGTTTTAAGGAAGGCGTTAAAAGCTGCCTGGGAAAGCATATGCACCTCGTCGATGATATATACTTTAAATTTTCCTGTTTGCGGTGGGATACGTACCTGATCAATAAGGTTACGGATATCGTCTACGGAGTTATTCGAAGCCGCATCCAGTTCAAATACATTGAATGCAAAATCTTCGTATGGATCATCGTAACCTTCCTGGTTGATTTTACGAGCCAGAATACGCGCACAAGTAGTTTTTCCAACGCCACGCGGCCCTGTAAAAAGCAATGCCTGCGCCAGATGGTTATTATCGATCGCGTTTAATAAAGTATTGGTAATAGCCTGTTGCCCCACTACGTCTTTAAACGTTTGCGGTCGGTATTTACGGGCTGATACGATGAATTGTTCCATGACTTTATATTACAGCAAATATAGCGGTAAAAATAGCAAATTGCAAAACCGGCTGCAGATAGTTTTTAACAATATAAAGGGATAACACGCTATTCGGTTCTGCCTTTTATACTTAGGTCAATTAATACTTTTTCAATGTCATTTTCGGAAGAAGCCAATTGTCCGGCTACAAATACGCCTTTTTCTCCGGTAATGGATTTAATACCATATACGGTAGCTTCATCGTCGGGATTGGACTGACCTTCGTAACGGTAAATATGAACGATCTCGTAATTGGAAGGATTTTGAATAATCTCCTGTTCGTGAATATTAAAATCAACCGAAAAACCTTTTTCTGTAAGTTCTTCCAAAGCTTTGGTAACGGTAGCATAGTGATACATACGGATCATAATTTAAGTTTTGAGGGTTACACTTTAAAGATAAGCATTTTATTCTCAACAGACTATAAAGCAATGTTAAAGTACTGTTGTTTAAAATGCCCGAAACACGAATATTCTGCTATCTTTGCAGCCGCAGACCGCCTTATCGTCGTCCGTCTCGGCGGAGGGAGGAAAGTCCGGACACCACAGAGTAGCATAGCGGGTAACACCCGTCAGTTCCGATTTATCGGGATTAGGACAAGTGCAACAGAAAGTATGTACAGGTAATGCTGTAGTGAAACCAGGTAAACTCTATGCGGTGAAATGCCATGTATATCAACATTTAAGGGCTGCTCGTCCGTTGTTGAGGGGTAGGCAGATGGATCCCGATAGTAATGTCGGGACTAGATAAATGATAAGGGTTCCGATTTATCGGAATACAGAATCCGGCTTACAGGTCTGCTTTTTTTATTTTAACTGTCAAATTCGTCTTCTTCATCCGTTACATCTTCTTCTGTATTGCTTTCTAATTCAAAAAAGGAAAATACAGAGCCTCCGTAGTTTTTCAAAAAAGAAAAGTTATCCATATGATTAATAGGCGTGTATTTGGAATGCTCAATAATCATCATACCATCTTCTTCCAGTAATTCGTTTTCGAATACAAGACTTACGATTCGTTCAAATTCTTTTTGCTCCATTCCATAAGGTGGATCGGCAAAAATAATATCAAAAGTTGCTTTGCTTTTTTCCAGGAATTTAAATACATCACTTTTGATAGCTGTAATATCAAATTCAAATTCCTTTGCGGTTTTTTTGATAAACGTAACACAGCCATAATCGCCATCTACACTGGTAATCGGCCCGGAACCACGGGATGCAAATTCATAACTGATGTTTCCTGTACCGGCAAATAAGTCCAGAACCCGTAATTCTGAAAAATTAAAATAATTGTTTAATATATTAAACAGGGATTCTTTCGACATATCGGTCGTTGGTCGAACAGGTAAATTTTTTGGAGGATTGATACGTCTTCCTTTATATTTTCCGGAAATTATTCTCATGAATGAAGGAGGATAAAATTTTCTAAAATACTATTTTCTTCAAGTGAATAGCGTTCTTGTAAAGCTTGCGTATTTAACAACGCTATATTGCGCACATAACGATAGGCAATTGCATAACATGGATGCTCTATTGTTATTTTTCCTAACAGACTCACCTTTACCGTTTCCGGATTCAGCTGTAATTGTTCTAAGGTAAATAACAAATAATAAACAAAATCTTCTGGTGTTTTGTATTCAAAAGAATTAAATAATAATAACTTTATATTTTGTGTTATAACTATTTCAAAATGAGTATTTTGAATATGTATAAAAACTTGCTTTTCTTCTTTGTTCCGCGATAAATCCAATAAAGCAGATACCAACGGTGTATTACTGTTTTTGTATTCAAAACTCCCAAACTGATCAATCAGGAAATTGTTTGCATTTACAAACGGAACATATACATTGTTCATTTCATAAACTTCAATTTCATCAAAAGCAAAAAAATCAGATTCAAATACTTTGGTGTTGTATTGTAAATAACTTCCGAGAAAGTTTTCATCAAAAAGTGCTTTGGGTACAAAGGCGCTAAAATTATTGTTATGTAAAACAACGATTTCATCATAATGCCGCGTTAACGCAGGATAGTCCACAAATGTCCTCCATAATTGGTCATCGAACGATTGGGTATAATTAAACGCAACGGACTGTAATTCCAGAATACGGTCATTTAGCGTATCGGTAACACAAAATGAAAATCCGTTTGGAGCGACCTGAAGGGACAATTTTTTATAGTTTTTCAAAGCTATCGTGGCTAATGATGACATTATCTGAATTCGTAATTGATAGCAAATTTACATTTTTTTTGCAACGGAAACGGATTTAGGATAAAAAAGGTATGTATCTTTGGACTTCTTTTCCGTTGTAGTGATCGCGCGGGTTTTACAACTTCATTTTGTTATTTTGGGTTTCATGAATTCCAGTAAATTTTATACTACTTTAAAACAAAGCTTTCCCTATTTGCCAACGCAAAAACAGGATATCTTTTTTCAGAAAATAGCCGATTTTATTACAAATGAAAATGAGGATGAAGTTTTTCTGCTTAAAGGATATGCCGGTACTGGAAAAACGACGGTAATTTCCACTATTGTAAACCAGTTAAAAGAGGTTAATAAAAAGTATGTGTTACTCGCACCTACGGGACGTGCGGCGAAAGTGATTTCGAATTATTCTCAAAAACCGGCGTTTACGATTCATAAACGTATTTATTTTCCAAAAAAGGGAAGTGGTGGCGGTGTTCATTTTACGATGCAGCCGAATAAGTTTAAAAATACGGTGTTTATCGTCGACGAGGCTTCTATGATTTCTGATGCAAATAGCGATTCGGGGATGTATGAAAATGGTTCATTATTGGATGATTTGATTCTTTATATTTATTCGGGTTATAAATGTAAAATGATCCTGGTAGGGGATACGGCGCAGTTGCCACCGGTAAATATGGAGGTTAGCCCGGCTTTAAATATCGACGGGCTTGCGATGAATTATAGTATGGAAGTGCAACATATTGAATTGGACGAAGTAATGAGACAGGAGGAGAAGTCGGGAATTTTGTTTAATGCTACCGAATTACGGGAAATTCTAAAATCGCAGTTTATCGATACGTTTCAATTCCGATTGCGAGGTTTCAAAGATATTGTCCGACTAACAGATGGATATGATATACAAGATGCGATTCACCAGGCCTATAGTAATTACAGCATCGAAGATACGGCTTTTATAGTGCGTTCCAATAAAAGAGCCAATCAGTATAATCAGCAAATTCGTTCGCGTATTTTGGACAAGGAAAGTGAATTGTCGGCAGGCGATTTTATGATGGTGGTTAAGAATAATTATTTCTGGCTGAAAGATTCCGATGAAGCTGGTTTTATCGCAAATGGCGATATTATTGAGATTCTGGAAATTTTTAAAATTCAGGAGTTATATGGATTCAAATTTGCGAAAGTAAAAATCCGAATGGTCGATTATCCTAATCAGATTCCGTTCGAAACCGTATTGATTCTGGATACGATCACAAGTGAGTCGCCTTCATTAACTTATGAACAGTCCAATTTATTATATCAGGAAGTCTTACTGGATTATGAAGACGAGCGTACACAGTATCGCAAATTGCAGAAAGTAAAGGCTAATCCGTATTTTAATGCACTTCAGGTCAAGTTTTCCTATGCCATTACCTGTCATAAATCGCAAGGTGGACAGTGGAATACGGTTTTTATTGAACAACCCTATTTACCCGAAGGTATAAATAGAGATTATATTCGCTGGTTGTATACGGCCATGACACGAGCCAAAGACAAATTATACCTTATTGGCTTTAAGGACGAGTATTTTGAAGATTGATTTGTATTTTTAGATTTTAAACAGAAAACATACTATGAAAATAATAGCTGTAATTCCGGCGCGATATGCTTCAACGCGTTTTCCTGCTAAATTAATGCAGGATTTAGGCGGTAAAACGGTGATTTTAAGAACCTACGAAAGTGCGCTGCAAACAAATTTATTTGATGACGTTTTTGTGGTTACCGATTCGGATCTGATTTATCAGGAAATTATTTCTAACGGTGGTAAGGCGATTATGAGCGTCAAAGAACACGAAAGTGGAAGTGATCGGATTGCCGAAGCTGTTGAAAACATGGACGTTGATATTGTAGTCAATGTACAAGGCGACGAACCGTTTATTAACAAAGAACCACTGGAAAAAGTTCTGGATGTTTTTAGGAACGATACCGAAAAAGCGGTTGATCTGGCTTCAGTGATGCGGGAAATTACCGATATAAAAGAGATTGAAAATCCAAATAATGTAAAAGTTATCGTCGATCAAAAAGGTTTTGCCTTGTATTTTTCCCGTTCTGTAATACCGTATCCGCGCGAAACAAATGTAGGCGTTCGGTATCGGCAACATATCGGGATTTATGCATTTCGCAAGGAAGCCTTACTGGATTTCTACCGTTTGCCGATGCTTTCATTGGAAGCCTCTGAAAAACTAGAACAATTGCGCTATCTTGAATATGGAAAACGCATCCGAATGGTCGAAACGTCCCATGTTGGAATTGGAATTGATACGCCGGAAGATCTGGAAAAAGCACGTAAAATGATCATAAAATAAAACAAAAAAGGAGAATTAATTCTCCTTTTTTGTTTTCGTATTGTTCTTTTCTCTTGACTCTTTTTCTTTATTCCCGGTTGTAATCACCGCCTAAAGTACCGCCGCCGCCGCAGAAATACATCAGGTCATAACGTTCGTTAAATTTAGAAGTAGACACTGTTGCGGTTTTACCGTCAAACGAAATGGTCATAATCGCTTTTAAATCGGGGTTACTATCCTTTAAATTAACCTCGATTCGGTTGTTTACCAAAACACCTTTTCCTTTAAATTCACAGCCTTTTTTGGTTGCTGCTTTAAAAGTTACCGCTACATCAAATTCGTTATTAGCGGTATTGGTTAAGGATAATGTCTGATAATAACCTTTCCCAACTTCCCCCTGAATATAGTTTCCGTTAAGCGTTTTCGGTTCCAACGGTTTTTCTTTCGACAAAATATAATACGATGCCAGATCCGATTGTACTTCTTTTTTGTCCTGATCGAGTACTGCAATGGTACTATCGGTTTTAATCAGGTAAAATTCTTTTTGATTGTCCGCAAAAGTAACTTCCACATAAGGTCCGTTTAATTTCCAGTTTCCCTTTTCAGTTTCGCTGGTTTTATCCCGATCCTGATACAGAATGGTTTTCGAAACAGTAGCATCTTCATTAAAAGCTACTGTTGTTTCAATTCCGGGGCAATCAGCGCATGGTAAAACACCTTCATACATACCCGAAACGGTTCTGGTTACTTGTGTACTGTCGGCAACGGACGTTTCTTTTGCCATATTTGCTGTTTTTTTACAGGCGGTGAGCGACAATAGAGCGACGAATACCAACGATGTTAAAGGTTTTTTCATCATAATTTTTTGTTTTTATTGTTATTTAAAACAAAACCCATCAAAAAGCTTACCAAAGTGTATAATATTCCTCGATATTTTGTAGTCTTTTACAGCGTGTCTAAAATTGACCATGGAATCGAACGCCAATCAACGGTTTATTTCTTTTTTAGTTCCAGATAACGATGAGCGGCCTGACTCATGGTTACCAATGCTGCACCCATCATAATCGCATCTTTTATTACCAATCGTCCGGCACCACTCAGATACGGAAATCCGTGTTCGGAATCGCCCAAATCAGGAACCCAGGCTTCGGGCGTGGTAATCAGAAAGGATAGCGTAACAAATGACATCCCAAAAGCTAAAAAACTCCCAAAAGCCGATATGCCGGGTGCAACAGGATACAATGCGATCAGTATTCCGATTCCAACAATCAAAGCACCCAATCCATATGAAAAACTATAAGTGTTATTTTCTTTGTGCCAGGCTATATTGTCCGGCTTGTATTCGCCTTCCTTATTCATATGGGTTTTATAATCCTGATTATCATAATGATAGAAGAAATTCATAAACGGGCTATTCGCAACAAACGGTACGATTCCATTGGCTTCATAACGAAAGGCTTTTAATCCGCCAATCCAGATTAAAACCACAATTAAACCAATTCGCGTTAACTGGATTCCGGTTTGTTGTAAACGGGCCGCATATTCAAATAATTTGTCCATAATGATGATTTTTAGATTATAAGACAAAGATCCGGCTTATTGTTTAAACAGAAAATGAACAAAAAGAGCTAAGGGATGGACAAAAATCCTTTTCGGATTTTCCATTCTTCTTCCCGAAAGTGTTTTGGGGAAAGCCCGATGTGTTTTTTAAAAAACCGACTAAAATAGTATTCGTCTTTAAATCCAAGATCGGAAGCGATGGTTTTGATTTGTGTATTGGTATGCAATAATTCCCATTTGGCTTTTATAATTAGTTTTTCAATTATCAATGCCGAAACGGTTTTCTGATAGTATTGTTTGGTTGCCGTACTTAGGGTTTTTACCGTACTATTTAATTTTTCAGCATAAAAAGCCGGTTGGTGTTGCGACTGAAAATGTTCGTTAATCAGATCGGTCAATTGTAACAGGTAATCGGGAAGGGCTGGAGTATTCGGAGAAATAAGCGCTTCCGTTTCACTTTTTAAACGTGTCAATTTGATCAGGAATATCTTAAGGTAAGAAAAAACAAGTTCGTTTGAAGCCAATTCGTCTTCTTTGATTTCACTTTTGATATTTTGAAATAATGTCAGTAATTCATCACGATCTTTGGAGGAGATAGCAATTCTGGATGTCGCATAACTATTATTAAACAGTACACCGTTACAACCCACCTGATGGTGATAGGTTTCAATACAAAAGAAATTGGCATGAAATAATAGGAGGGTCGCGTTGGTTATTCCTTTTGAATGAAGTGCAAATGCCTGATAGGTGTTAAAACAGTAGATTTCGTTTTCAGTATAAGGCACTTTCATCAGGTCCGTTTCTACGATTCCTTTCCCACTGTGAATCCATAGGATAGCAAAATAATTGGTATGTAGTGGCCAGCTTTGATCAGCAATTGAAATTTCCGTTGTTAATATGGGGGTACTTTCTTTGGAGGCTTTTTTAATTTCAAGTGCGATGGTATTTGTTAGCATAATCAGGCCAGTTTTTTAATGGTAAACAGCTCGTTGTGATCTTCTACTTTTGGATACATACGTACCGAATAATTTGGATCAAACCGCAAACGGTAATCGCTATTTCGTTGTTTCTGAGCGCTATTTAAAACCATGGTATTAAATAAGATAAAACCATTTACATTGAGTAAAAAGTTAATTCTGTTTATAAAGAATTCTTCAAACAAAAAGTTCGGCATTACCGTATCCTGAAACACATCAATAATAATCAAATCGTATTTTCCACGGGTTTTTAAAACAAATTCAAAAGCATCATCCTGTATGATGGTAAAGTTCGGAATAGTGTCGATTTGAAAATATTTTTTAGCCAGTTCTATCGTTTCCGGATCGAGCTCTACACCGGTAATTTTGCCTTTAAAACCAATTTCATCTGTTAGTGTTTTAACAACACTACCTCCGGCCACACCCAAAACCAGGATGTTTTTAAAGCTGCGAATTCTTTCAAAGCCGATATAATGCAGTCCTTTTCTGAGGATTCGCTGTAAACTGCCGTAAGAATAATTGGTGTTTTTTGAATCCATTACCAGTTGACCATTGGTCCAGGTAACTTCCAGGTTTTTATTGATAGCTGATTTTTTTTGGTGAATTTTAATCGGAATAAAGTAACTCAGTAGTTTCTTCGATATCATTTGACAACATTTTCTAATCGTAAATATAATGCTATTTTTACAGCAAACTTTTTAAAATGAAACAAAATATTTATCGTTTTATATTCTTTAAATGTATGGGCTGGTCGATTAACGGAACCATTCCTCCTGAAATCAAAAAATGTGTAATGATTGTGGTGCCACACACGAGTTGGCACGACTTTTATCTCGGTGTTTTTACACGCGGAATTATGAATCAGGAAATGAATTTTGTGGCTAAAAAAGAATTATTTACATTTCCTTTTGGAGCTTATTTCCGATGGATGGGAGGTGCTCCATTAAACCGTCAGAAAAACGAAAATAAAGTTGATGCCATAGCCAAAGTTTTTGAAAATAAAGCTGTTTTCAGACTTGCTATAGCGCCTGAAGGAACCCGGAAAAAGGTAACCGAATGGAAAACAGGATTTTACTATATCGCTATAAAAGCAGAAGTCCCTATAATTCCGATTGCTTTTGATTATGGTAAAAAAGAAGTAAAAATTGGTGAGCCGTTTTATCCGACAGGAAACCGGGACAACGATTTTGAAGTACTAGAGCAAAATTATGTCGGTGTAACTGGAAAAATTCCGGAATATAGCTTTGTACCGAAAAAAAAATCATAAAAAAATAAACTTTTCTAAAACCATAAATCAGCCTCCTTCGTATATACCCCAAAAATTAGGCTTTGTTTTGGTAATAATTCAGGCTTTTACCAGGCAAAACTAATAGGCATCTTTTCTGCCCAGAGTAGGAAAACAGCAGTGGATAAAACTGTATTTCCGGTTTTTGGGAGGAAACGTCGGGGAAAAATTGCTATGAATTAATGTTAAGGGATAATACAGTTTAGGGCAGAAAAGTTTGTTTTTTATTTTAAAGTTTGTGGTTGGTTATAGATCTCCGTTGTCAGTCAGTATAGATAGCGGAGATTTTATTTTTGCATGTATTCCTTAAAAGTCCCGTTTTTAAAAAAGATTACAATACGCTCTATCTCATCGGTATCTTTTAGAGATAAATAAGGTTTCGGTTCTAAAACAGTTTTAACGGATTCTTCTGGTGTTGTAAACAAATCGGATGCAACAACAGTAGGCGATGGAGTAGTCGTTAACTCCTGTTTTGGAAATTCTCCTTTCCCATTTAAAATCCAGTACAGATCGACTTCTGGATAATACGCGATTATTTTAAGGATAAAATCTAAACTTGGTTTATTCCTGCCGGAGAGTAGGTGTGACAAACTGGAGCGTTGTACACCAATTGAATCGGCAAAGGCCGAAGCCGAAAGCCCATAATACTCGAGTAGTATTTCCAGTCGTTTGATAAAGTCATCGGTGTTTACCATTGTAAAACAACTTTTGAGTTAATGAATTACAAATGTAAATATTTTTAAACTACAATACAGAGTTACAATTGTAAATTTTGAATTATAATGTATAGCAATACTTGATATAAGTAATTTTAATATATTGATAATTATGATATTAAAATCATTGAAGTATAATTAATAACCAGAGATAATACCGTAAACATTTGTAATAAGTCCGTTGTTTACAGTAGTAAATTCAAAGCGGTTTTATTTAGTTTACAATTGTAATTTATTAGATGTTTACTTTTGTAAATAAAATAAATCACCGTGGAATTCAAAAAAATAGTTGGCCAATTTAAAGAAAAGACACTTTCAGGACGTTATATTACCAATAGCACTATAGAACCGATTTTAAAACAACTCGGAGCCGATTTTAAAGTGAGCACTCCGGCCGTGTCCGTTAAACAACAACCTATATATACTGTAGAAGTAGGTCACGGGAATCATAAGATCTATATGTGGTCGCAAATGCATGGTAACGAATCGACGACGACTAAAGCTGTATTCGACTTTATAAACTTATTAAATAGCACACATCCCTTAGCCATTCAATTAAAAGAGAACTTTCGTTTTTTGATTGTTCCTATTGCGAATCCGGATGGTGCTGCGGCCTACACAAGGGTTAATGCGAATGAAGTGGATCTGAATCGCGATGCTCTCAATTTAAGTGAGCCGGAAAGTAAATTGCTACGAGCCTTATATGATACCTTTCAACCGGATTTTTGTTTTAATTTACACGATCAGCGTACCATTTTTGGAGCAGGAAATACCGGAAAACCAGCTACGGTTTCTTTTTTGGCACCTGCCTATAATGAAGAAAGAGAGATCAATTCGGTACGGGAACAGGCCATTGGCATCATTGTTGCTATGGATGTCGCGTTACAAAAGTATATTCCGGGACAAATTGGACGGTTTGATGATGCTTTCAATATGAATTGTATTGGAGATCGCTTTCAGTCATTAGGAACACCAACTATTCTTTTTGAGGCCGGACATTTTCCCGACGATTATGAAAGAGAGGTGACACGGGAATATATTTTTATAGCTTATTTAGTTGCAATGACAACTATTTCAAAAAGCGAACATGTTAACAATAAAACAGCTGAATATTTCGATATTCCTCAAAATATGATTGTCTTTTTTGATTTTATTTATAAAAATATCAAAATTGATGCTGCCGATAACCAAAAAATTACTAATTTCGCAGCCCAATATAAAGAAATCCTCGAAAATGATAAAATTGTCTTCGAGGCGTATATTGCAGAAACAGGGACATTATCGGATTATTATGGTCACATCGAATACGATTTCAAAAATGAAAGCATTCGGAATTCAAATGGAGCCATACCGATGATTAATGACAAAGCTGATTTTTTAGTAGCAAATGAACAGAAAATTGTTAATGGTTTGCTAAAAAAATGATAATTCAGTAATTATACTGAAGAATTAGTGTTAATTTGTCGTAGATTTGCATTTTGAATATAAATTGATAAATATAACTTTATGAGTAAGTTTCGTTTGGATGAAGTAGATCATCAAATTTTAGACATGTTGATTGATAATACGCGAGTACCTTTTACCGATATTGCTAAAAAATTGCTGATCTCTGCTGGTACCGTTCACGTACGAGTAAAAAAAATGGAAGATGCAGGAATTATTCAAGGGTCTTCGTTAACACTGGATTACGAGAAATTAGGATATTCTTTTATCGCTTACGTTGGGGTTTTCCTTCACAATACTTCTCAAACCAAATTTGTATTAGAACGTATTAATGAAATTCCTTTTGTTACCGTAGCACACGTTACTACTGGTAAATTCAATATTTTCTGTAAAATCAGAGCTAAAGATACCAAACATGCTAAAGAAGTTATCTTTATGATTGATGATATCGATGGTGTTTACAGAACCGAAACAATGATTTCATTGGAAGAAAGCATTAACGACAAAAAACGTCTGATGCACACTATCTTTAAAGATATGTAATATTTGACTATATTTTAAGAAACCCTCAGCTAATCCTGAGGGTTTTTCTTTTTACATTTACACCAACCATAAAACAGAACCAATGAAACCTACCGAATTAGATCCGTCTGAGTACGCACCCTATTACCAAACCTATATAAATGCACTGGATCCGGCGATCGATCTTATAGACGAACTGGAAATTAGCCTTTATAATACCATTCGGTTTATTCAGGATATTCCAATGGATAAATTCGATTATCGCTATGAAGAAGGGAAGTGGACCATTAAGGAAATTATTCAGCATATTATTGATACCGAACGAATATTTGCTTACCGTGCTTTGCGTTTTTCCCGTAATGATGCAACGGAATTACCCGGATTTGACGAAAATAGTTTTGCCGATGTAGTGAACCCGGTGGCTAATAAACGTCATTTAAAGGATTTATTAACGGAGTTGACTATCGTACGTCAAGGTACTATTACATTATTTAAAAGTTATACTCCTGAAGATTTGTTAAAATCGGGGATCGCTTCTCAAAACCGGATGTCGGTTCGTGCCTTAGGATTTATGATTATCGGGCATCAAAACCATCATGTCCGGGTATATCAGGAACGTTATTTATAAATATAAAAGAGCCACGCTTAGCGTGGCTCTTTTATATTTAGTTGTTGTTATACAATTGTTGTTGGAGGTAATAGGAAGCTATCTGGTAGTAGGCAATACTTTCCTGCGTTAATTCCTTGCGTTCTCCACTAAGTGGTTGCTGTTCGAAAAATAACGGTATCGCTTTGCTTCCTTTGGCTACCGGCTGTAATTCAAGGGAAAACTGTTTTACTTTTCGCACCGGTGATAATATGGTTAAAATATTGTCTTTTATAAAACCAAGATCCTGATACGTAGCAATCAAAGCACGTGGATGGTATCCGCTTTGAAGTACATCCTGCCCGAAGAATTTACTTTTGTAATTAAAATTAAGGATTCCCATTAAGGTTGGCATCAAGTCAATTTGAGACATTAATATGTTGTTTTGTCCCGGTGTGATAAAACCTGGTGCATAAATCATTGCCGGAATATGATATTTATCAAGCGGAAGTTCTGTTTTTCCAGCACTCGAAGCGCAATGATCGGCGACAATCACAAAAACAGTATTGTTAAACCAAGGTTGTTTTTGTGCAGCCTCAAAGAATTTGCGAAGCGCATAATCGGTATATTTTACACCACCTTCCCGTTGTTTTGAATCGGAAGGAATATCAATTTTGTTGTCAGGATACGTAAAAGGTCTGTGGTTACTCACCGTCATAATATGATTGAAAAACGGTTTGCCTTCTTTGGCTTCGTCGTTCATAACCTTGATTGCTTTGGTAAACATATCTTCATCACAAACGCCCCAAATGTTCTGGAAAGTAATCTCCTGAGGTGTAAAAGTGGTTTTATCGACGATATCATAATTATTACCTCCAAAAAAGTCCCGCATATTATCAAAATAGGCATCACCTCCATACATATATTTTACATTATATCCTTTTTGTTGGAATATATGACCCGTGGAGAATTTATTTTTATTGTCTTTTCGTTTTACAACACTTTCTCCGGCTGTAGGAGGTAAAGACAATGTTACGGCTTCCAATCCGCGAACGGTACGGTTTCCGGTAGCATATAAATTGGTAAAGAAAAGACTTTGTTTGGCCAGTGTATCCAGGAAAGGGGTTATATTTTGTTCGTTACCATAGGCTTTCATAAATTCAGCACTTAGGCTTTCTACAGTAATTAGTACAACATTTTTATGCGTCTCAGGTCCTTTACCGGTGATCTGTCTTTCCATCGTATTTCCGGTTAATTCCGGAATTTGTTTGCGCAGTAAGGCAAATGCCTCATCTTTGGGTACATTGGTATAAAATTTAAAGTAGTCCAGTTCACTGTTTTTAAACGCCAGGAAAAAACGATAGCTACCATTGGCTTCCAGTTCGTTGGCAAAAACATTCTGAGAATCTTCCAGTCGGGCCAATGCCGGTATTGCAGTTATTGAAAGTCCGAATAATACGACATAGCCAATAGTAATCACAATTTTTTCTTTAAAGGTTGGCAGGTTGTCCAGATAGTTTCGGGATCTTTTTACCACAAACCAGGTAACCAGTACGGCAACAATTCCGATTCCCGTAAAAAGCGGAACTACCGGATAGGATTCCATAATATTTCCGATAACCGTGTTGGTATAAACCAGATAATCAACAGCTATGAAATTATAGCGTACACCAAATTCGTTCCAAAAGAAAAATTCACTAATTGTATTCTGTAGTATACAAAGGACAAAAATGAATATCGTAATGGAGTATAAGGCTAATCGGATTTTAGAGCGATATTTTGGTAAAAATAACAGTGCTCCAAACAGTACTGTTTTCAATGCGACAAAGCTAATTCCTATTTCAGGGAGTACACCTCCGTATTCGTTTAAAATGGTATTTCCAAGGCTAACATAGGCTAACAATGCGACTAATCCACCAAAAATCAGATAGCCCCAAGGCTTGTAAAACTTTGAGTTTGAGAGAAAAACAAGATAAAGCCATAATAGAGATCCTATGATCACAAAAACAAAGAAATCTGAAATGACTCCGATTCCAAATATCTTTACGACCTCAAAAAAGCTAAACTTTGCCTGTGTTATCGGGTGGAAAATCAAGACTATTCTTAAAATAATACTTGCGGTAATGTAAAATAACAATAAATTGTAAAAAGGAGTTAACTTTTTAAGATAGGAAATCATAATATAGTTTTTAGCAAAAATATAAAAAAAGCCGTACGATATTGAATTTTAAAAAAGTTGCACTTAAAATTGCATACTTTTGCACGAATAATTCACTATCGGTAATTTTAATGAAATACATCCACTTTATTGTTAACCCTATTTCCGGAAAAGGAAAACACAAGATTGCAAAACAGGATTTAGAACAATTTTTCCCATTGGAAGACTATACGTTAGTCGTTGAATATTCGGAATATAAAAAGCATGCCATTACACTAACCCGTGATGCAGTGGCTAAAAAACCGGATATAATAGTCGCTTGTGGTGGAGATGGGACAATTCATGAGGTGGCTTCCGGGTTGGTTAATACAGATATCGCACTGGGAATTTTACCGGTGGGATCGGGTAATGGTCTTGCTTCAAATCTGAATATCGCCAAAGATTTTAAAAAGGCGGTAGCGTTAATAAAAAACGGACAACCTTCTGCAATTGATGTCGGAATGGTTAACGAACACTATTTCTTTAGCAATATGGGAATTGGTATCGATGCCAAAATTATTCAAAAATATGAAAGTATGCCAACACGTAATCTTTCATCTTATGTAAAAGCGTCGTTGTTTGCTGCTGCAAATTATAAGCCTCATAAAGCCATTGTGCATTGTAATGGTAAAACTTTCGAAACGAATCCGATGTTGTTTTTTATTTCTAATTCGAACGAAATGGGATACAATATGAGTTTAACGCCAAAAGCCAGTCTTCAGGATGGTTGGTTGGACTTATTGGTCGTTCCAAAATTGAATATCCTGGAGCAAATGTATTTCGGAGCTTTGGTGTTGTTAAACAAAACCGAGCGTTTTAAAAAAGCCAGTCATCAGCTTATAAAAGAAGTTCATGTGGAAGTCTCCGGACAGGATACGATACCGATGCAATTGGATGGCGAATATTACCAATTCAACGAAAACAAGTTTAAAATCAGTATATTACAAGAGTCACTTCGTGTAATAGTATAGTTTTTTCAAGACATTAAATAAAAAAATAAAACAAAAGCTTGTTTTTTTGTTTTATTTGTCAATATCTTTGTAAAGCAAAAAAATAAAAATGTTTAGCAATCAATTACACCATCATCATTATTCCTCCGCTCAAGCGAAGTTATAATGGTATGTATCTAACATATATATATTTAACCCGTTTGAGTACATCAAACGGGTTTTTCTTTTCTTCTTCGTCGCTGTACTCAAACTTATTCCTGTTTTTTTATGAGTACATTAAAAATTGCCCTCCAAAAATCGGGCAGACTAAGCGAAGATAGCCTAAGCTTACTAAAAAAATGCGGCTTTTCTATCGAAAGTGGAAACGGTGAGTTAAAAGCGAATGTCGCAAATTTCCCTCTCGAGATCCTTTTTCTACGGAATTCCGATATTCCGCAATACCTAATGGATGGTGTGGCTGATCTTGCTATTATTGGTCAGAATTTATTAGCTGAAAAAGGATTTCCTATTGAAACGGCAATGCCGTTAGGGTTCTCCAAGTGTCGTGTGGCTGTAGCGGTTCCAAAAGCCTTTTCCTTTACTGCAATTAGTGATCTTAACGGATTAAGGATTGCGACGTCTTATCCGGAAACAACCAGTCGTTATTTTAAATCTCAAAATGTTGCGATCGAATTGCATCAGATTTCGGGTTCTGTTGAAATAGCACCTAATATTGATCTGGCTGACGCGATCGTAGATATTGTTTCTTCCGGAAATACACTTGCTAAAAACAACCTGAAAGAAGTGGCAGTAATCCTTGAAAGTGAGGCTGTTTTGGCTGTATCTCCAAAAATAACACAGAATAGTAAAATAATAATGGAGCGTTTTCTGTTTCGGCTACAATCGGTTTTAAGAGCTTCCCAATCCAAATATCTTATGATGAATGTTCCGAATGCCAAAATACAGGAAATAAGTGAACTATTACCGGTTTTAAAAAGTGCTACTGTTGTTCCGTTAAGTCTCGAAGGATGGAGTAGTCTCCAGACGGTTATTAATGAAACGGCATTTTGGGATGTTATTGATAAACTTAAAGCCAGTGGCGCTCAGGACATACTGGTTTGTCCAATCGAAAAAATTGCATTATGAAAATAATTAAAAATCCAACACGAAATACCTGGGGAGAACTAACAAAGCGCCCTATACAAAGTTATGAAGCAATCGAAGCTACTGTAAAACTGATTTTTAAGGAAGTAGCTGTAAAAGGGGATACCGCTATACGTAAATACACCGATATTTTTGATGGCGTCAGACTGGAAAATCTGATAGTTACGGAAGCAGAAATACAGGAAGCAGTACAACAGGTTTCTACCGATCTGAAAGCAGCAATCCAGCTTGCAAAAAATAATATCCAACGTTTTCATAACAAGCAAAATACAATTCCAATTAGTCTTGAAACCATGCCCGGAATCCTGTGCTGGATGGAAAAAAAACCAATTCAAAAAGTTGGTTTATATATTCCGGGCGGAACAGCTCCGTTATTTTCTACCGTTTTAATGTTGGCTATTCCGGCGCAATTGGCCGGGTGCAGTGAAATTGTGCTTTGTTCTCCACCCGATCAATCGGGGAAAATTAATCCGGCCATTTTATATGCAGCGCATATTTGTGGGGTTACTACGATTATAAAATCCGGAGGCATTCAGGCAATTGCCGGAATGACATTCGGAACGGAAACAATTCCTAAAGTATATAAAATCTTTGGCCCCGGAAATCAGTTTGTAACGGGTGCCAAACAGTTCGCAACGCAATTCGGAACGGCTATAGATATGCCTGCCGGACCATCCGAATTACTCGTTTTTGCCGATACGACTGCAAATGTTTCTTTTGTTGCAGCCGATTTATTAAGTCAGGCGGAACATGGAAAAGACAGTCAGGTGGTTTTGGTTTCCAATAGTATAACCTTACTGCAAAAAGTTATCCGGGAAATACCCCGTCAGTTAGCGGGTTTACCCAGACAGGAAATTGTAAAAGAAGCGTTACGTAAAGCGCGATTCATCTATATTGAAACCGAAACCGAAGCGCTCGATTTTATAAATGAATATGCTCCGGAGCATTTTATGATCTGCGCAAGTAATAAAGCGCTTTTTATAAGAGGAATTCACAATGCAGGATCGGTTTTTGTGGGGAATTATTCTCCCGAAAGTGCGGGCGATTATGCTTCCGGGACAAATCATACGTTACCAACCAATGGTTTCGCTCGTAATTATAGCGGTGTAACGCTCGATAGTTTCCAAAAAACAATCAGTTTTCAGAAACTTACGCCGGAAGGTATTCGTGCTATCGGTGAAAGTATTCGGGTTATGGCTGCGGCCGAAGGACTTGAGGCACATAAAAATGCTGTTACCATCCGATTAAAAAAGTTGCAGGATGAAAACAATTGATCTAAATAAACTGGTTCGGAAAACTATTTTAGAAATAAAGCCTTATACATCGGCCAGAGATGAATTTACAACTGTTTCCGAAGGTATGATTTTTCTGGATGCTAATGAAAATCCGTTCGAAAAGGGTTGGAACCGCTATCCGGATTCAAAACAATTGGCGGTAAAACAGAAAATCGGAAGTATAAAAGCTATCGCAGAAAATCGGATTACGTTAGGAAATGGAAGTGATGAGATACTGGATTTGATTTTTAGGGTCTTTTGTGAGCCGGGAAAGGACAATATAATTAGTTTGCCGCCAACCTATGGGATGTATTCCGTATTGGCTAGTCTAAACGGAATTGAAAATAGGGAAGTGTTGTTGAATCCCGATTTTCAGCCGGATGTCGCTCAAATTTTAAGGAAGATCGATGAGCGTACAAAATTGCTTTTTCTTTGTTCACCGAATAATCCGACTGGGAATCTGTTATCCCAAGAAACGATCCGGACACTTTTATACCGGTTTAACGGAATTGTAGTGCTGGATGAAGCCTATATCGATTTTACAACACAGGAAAGTTGGATTCAAAAAGGGAGTACTTTTAAAAATCTGATTGTTATTCAAACACTTTCAAAAGCCTATGGAATGGCGGGCATCCGATTGGGAATGGCTTTTGCTTCGCCCGAAATTACGGCCTTATTACACAAAATAAAACCGCCATATAACATCGGTACGTTACCTCAGGAAAAAGTGATCGTAATGAAGGATAATATAAAACAAGAAATCGCTATAATTCAAAAAGAAAAACAAGAGTTAATTAAAGTATTACTTAAAGTAAATTTTATAAAAAAAATATATCCGTCGGATGCCAATTTTCTATTAATCCGGGTTGATGATGCCGACAAAAGGTATCGGCAATTGCTGGAAAATGGTATCGTGGTTCGGAATCGAAACAGCTACCCGTTATGCGATAATTGTTTGCGGATTACAATTGGTACGCCCAACGAAAACAGGAGTCTGGTACAGGCTATATTTAAAATTCAAGAAACAGTATTATGAAAAAGGTACTTTTTATAGATCGCGATGGAACACTGGTAAAAGAACCGGAGGATTACAAAGTGGATACTTTCGAAAAACTGGTATTTTATCCGGAAGTGTTTCGTTATTTAGGAAAAATAGCATCGGAATTTAATTTCGAATTGGTCATGGTTACCAATCAGGACGGGTTGGGCACTACCGAGTATCCGGAATCGGTATTTAATCCGATACAGGATTTTATTGTCAAAAGTTTTAAAAACGAATCGGTTGCCTTTGATGCAATTTATATCGACCGAAGTTTTCCGGAAGCGAATAGTCCAAATCGAAAACCGCGTACGGGAATGTTACAAAAATATTTGAACGATCCCGAATATGATGTAAAGCATTCCTTTGTTATCGGGGATCGTTTTACCGATGTCGAATTGGCTAAAAATATGGGCTGTAAGGCCATTTTTATCAATGAAGATGAAAATCTGGGTACTACAGAGCTTTCGGTCAACGTAAATGAACTTCAGGATACGATCGTTTTAAAAACTGTTGACTGGAAGGCGATTTATGATTTTTTAAAACTACCACAACGCAATGCCATTATTACCCGCAAAACGGAAGAAACTGAAATAATCGTAAAATTAAACATCGACGGTTCAGGGCAAAGTTCGATTGCTACTGGTATTCCTTTTTTTGATCATATGTTAAATCAACTGGCTCGTCACGGACAATTAGATCTCGAAATTAATGCTATTGGTGATCTCGAAGTAGACGAACATCATACTATTGAGGATACGGCAATTACGCTCGGAATGGCTTTTGCAGCAGCTTTGCCAAACAAGCATGGGATTGAACGCTATGGTTTTACGCTTCCAATGGACGATTGTCTTGCTCAGGTTGCTATTGATTTTGGCGGTCGAAGCTGGTTGGTATGGGAAGCCGATTTTAAAAGGGAATATATCGGACAAATGCCAACGGAGATGTTTTTCCATTTTTTTAAATCGTTTACCGATGAAGCCAGGGTAAACCTGAATATTAAAGCCGAAGGCAACAACGAACATCATAAAATTGAAGCCATTTTTAAGGCCTTTGCAAAAGCGATTAAAATGGCCTTAAAACGGGATCCGGATAAGATGATTCTACCATCAACTAAAGCGATTTTATAAGATGAAAATAGCAATTATCGATTATGGCGCCGGAAATGTTCAGAGTGTTCTATTTGCCTTGGAACGACTGGGTTATTCCGCTACGATTACAACCGATGCTAAACTAATCCGATCGGCCGATAAAGTGATTTTTCCGGGTGTTGGTGAAGCCTCTTCTGCAATGGCTCGGTTAAAAGCTGCAAAACTCGATCGGGTTATTCCGGAATTAGAGCAACCCGTATTGGGAATTTGCCTGGGAATGCAGTTGTTGTGCAATCACACGGAAGAAGCTAACACGACTGGGCTGGGAATTTTTGATACGGATGTCGTTCGTTTTTCAAACCGGGTTAAAATTCCACAGATCGGCTGGAATACCATTACAGCTCTTGAATCCAACTTGTTTCGCGGAATAGCCGCTGAATCGTATCTGTATTTCGTTCATAGTTATTATGTTCCGCTTATTCCGGAATGTATCGCTACAAGCGCTTACGATATCGTTTACAGTTCCGCAATACAAAAAGAGAATTTTTATGGCGTTCAGTTTCATCCGGAAAAAAGTGGAGAAGTTGGCGCACAATTACTGAACAATTTTTTACACGTATGAAAATGAGAATTATTCCGGCACTGGATATTATCGACGGGAAATGTGTCCGCTTGCTAAACGGAGATTACCAAAAAATGACAATCTATAGTGATGATCCGTTGGAAATGGCCAAACGATTTGAAGCCCACGGTATGCAATACCTGCATTTGGTCGATCTGGACGGTGCCAAATCCAACCGGATTATCAACTATAAAGTATTGGAAAAGATAGCCGTAAAAACCAACCTTATCATTGATTTCGGCGGTGGTATCAAATCGGATGAAGATTTACGAATCGCTTTTAATAGCGGTGCTTCACAGATTACCGGCGGTAGTATCGCGGTTAAAGATCCGGAGCGGTTTTCCGGTTGGATAAGCGACTATGGAAGCGCCAAAATTATTTTGGGAGCTGATGTTAAAGATACCATGGTGGCTATTTCCGGTTGGTTGGAAGAAAGCAATCAGACGATTATTCCGTTTTTACAGGATTATGTCAAAAAAGGAATTGAATATGTAATCTGTACCGATATTAATCGCGACGGAACCTTAGCAGGTCCTGCTGTCGATTTATATTCCGAATTAGTAGCAGCCTTTCCAAAGATCAAACTAATTGCTTCGGGTGGTATTTCAGATAGCAAAGCGCTGTTGCAACTGAATACGGTAGGCTGTGATGCGGCGATTATCGGAAAAGCGATTTATGAAAACAGAATAACCTTAAAGGAATTAGAAAAGTTAATAGTGCAAAGATGATTACAAAACGAATAATTCCCTGCTTGGATATTATGAACGGACGAACTGTAAAAGGAATTCAGTTTAAAGAAATAACAGATGCCGGCGATCCGGTGGAACTGGCTTATAAATATACCCGTGATGGTGCCGATGAGTTGGTCTTTTTGGATATCACGGCAACTGAAGAAAAAAGAAAAACCTTATTTTCAATGGTGCGCGATGTGGCTGCGGCAATCAATATTCCGTTTACGGTTGGTGGTGGAGTAGGTACTGTATCGGATGTCGAACAGCTGTTACAAAATGGTGCGGACAAGGTTGCGGTAAATTCGGCAGCACTTGAAAATCCGGAATTGGTAAGCGAATTGGCAAAACGTTTTGGCAGTCAGTGTATTGTGGCTGCTATTGATGCGAAGCTTGTGGGAAATCAATGGAAGGTTTTCCGGATGGGAGGAAAGCGCGAAACCCAATGGGAACTCCTGGACTGGGCCAAGCTGATCACCGAAAACGGAGCGGGTGAAATTCTTTTTACGGCCATTGATCACGACGGAAGGAAACAGGGTTTTGCCAATACGATGTTAGCAGAACTAAATAAAACGGTAAACGTTCCCATCATTGCATCGGGTGGCGCCGGTAAAATTGCCGATTTTATAACTGTTTTTAACAAAGGTAAAGCCGATGCAGCACTCGCAGCAAGTGTGTTTCACTATGATACCATTTCGATTCCGGTATTAAAACAAGTATTAAAAGAACAAAATATTCCTGTCAGAATTGTATAATTATGAAACCTAACTTTTCAAAATCGAAAAACGGTTTGCTTCCGGCCATTGTTCAGGATGCAACTACCAAAACTGTTTTAATGCTGGGCTATATGAATGAAACCGCCTATAACACTACGCTGGAAACCGGAAAGGTGACTTTTTTTAGCCGCAGTCGCAATGTGATATGGGTAAAAGGTGAAAAAAGTGGTAATTTTTTACATCTTGTAAGCCTTACAACCGATTGCGATAACGATACGCTTTTGGTTCTGGTACATCCGGAAGGTCCGGTTTGTCATAAAGGAACGGATACCTGTTGGGGCGAATCCAACAAAATGGATTTTGGCTTTTTGTCGGAATTGGAACAATGTATCCGGAATCGCAAAGAAGAACCGCTGGAAAATAGCTATATCAGTCAATTATGGAAAAAAGGGATTAATAAAATAGCACAGAAAGTAGGTGAGGAAGCGGTTGAAATGGTTATTGAAGCCAAAGATTCGGATGCAGCTCTATTTTTAAACGAAAGTGCCGATCTGCTTTTTCACTATCTGATATTGCTACAGGCTAAAGGATTTCAGTTACAGGATGTTGTCGAAATTCTAAAAAAAAGGAGCCGTTAATTGTAAAATGACAATCAAAAAAATCGTACTTTTAAAAGAAAAAAATGATCACAAAAGCGGAACTTGATATCCTTATAGCGCTACGAAACAACAATAATCGGGAATGGTTTGCCGAACATAAAAAAGAATTTCAACAACACGAAAAAAAGGCAAAAGCATTTTTTCAGGAAGTATACGACGAACTGGGTAAACAGGATAGTATCGAAAAAATGCAGATTTTCAGAATCTACCGCGATGTCCGTTTTTCAAAAGATAAAGCACCCTATAAAAATCATTTTAGCGTCGGTTTCTCCCGAACCAAACCGTTGTTACGCGGTGGTTATTATTTACATATCGAACCGGGCGCCAGTTTTGTAGGCGGTGGTTTTTGGGATCCGAATGCCGAAGATCTAAACCGAATCCGAAAGGAGTTTGAAATGGACGATGAAGAAATACGAAGTATTATTGCAAATCCGACTTTTAAAGCCTTTTTCGGAACTCTGGAAGGCGAGGAGCTTAAAACAGCTCCAAAAGGATTCGACAAAATGCATCCGGCCATTGATCTGATCCGTAAAAAACAATACCTGATTTCCAGAAGTTTTACCGACAAAGAGGTAACAAGCCCCGATTTTAAAAAAGAAGTATTAGCGACCTTTCAGGCGATGCGTCCGTTTTTTGATTATATGAGCGAAGTCTTGTCAACAAACCTAAACGGTGAACCCTTGTATTAATCTGGTATGGTTTCTGCATCGTATTGATCCGTATAAAAATATAAAATATGAAAAAACTCGGAATTGTAATGCTGCTTACTATTGTATGCGCCTGTAACAGCACAAAAAACAAGGAAAACACAACACCAAAGGAAACGGTTTCCGAAAATCCCGATCTGGTTTATTTTAAAGCCATCGGAGCGGAACCATTTTGGGGTGTGGAAATAAGCAACAATACGATTAAATATACCACACCGGAAGATCCCGAAGGCATCCTGTTTCCGGCGACAAAACCGGTTCGTGTGATGGATGCAAATATCAAAACCTACCAGAGTAAATCGAAAGCCGGCGAAATAAAAGTTACAATTGCCTACGGAAAATGCTCCGACGGCATGTCGGATATGGATCACGATTATTCCGTAACGGTTGCTTTGAAAAAAGCAGGAGAAAAAGAATTTAAAGACCTTAGAGGTTGCGGAAATTATATTGTAGATTACCGATTACACGACATTTGGGTATTGGAAGAAATGGAAGGTAAAAAAATTGGTGACTCCGATTTTAATAAACGACCTTCTCTGGAAATCAAAGCCAAGGAAGCTACTTTTGGCGGAGTTGCCGGGTGTAATCGTATGTTTGGAAAATTATTTTCGGAACGGGAATTGTTACGCTTTACCAATGTCGGCCTTACCCGAATGGCTTGTGATAAAATGGCAAACGAAGCTAAATTTGTAAAAGCCCTGGAAAGTAGCACGGCTTACGAAATAAAAAATAACAGGTTATATCTGTCAAATCCCGATGGCTTAAAATTGGTATTTAAAAAAGTAGATTAACCTTAATTGGTTGTTAATAAACAAATTGAGTCTTTATTCTAAATTAACACTTTAAGATAAAGACTCTTTCTTTTTTAATAAAAGAGAATCGGGTTTAACGAATCCTTATGATTTTAATTTCTATTTTTGTGAAAACGCTCCCGTACTATGAAATTATTAATCGTTGAAGACGAGCCCAATCTGCTTTCGGCTTTACGGAAAGGACTTTCCGAAAAAAACCACGACGTAAGTGCAGCATTAGACGGAACTACAGCCCTGGAAATGATTCAATATACCCAATTCGATGTGATCCTATTGGACGTTATGCTACCCGATATTAACGGAATTGAAATTTGCCGCCGTTTACGCGCTGCTGGTAATTTTGTTCCAATACTTATGCTTACAGCACTTAGCAGTAGCGATAATATTGTACACGGATTAAATGCCGGTGCCGATGATTATCTGACGAAACCATTTCAGTTTTCAGAACTCGAAGCCCGGGTGAATGCATTGGCCCGAAGAGCCGGACAAGATCAGAAACCGGCCGAAAAAATTACAATCGATGATCTCGAAATCGACATCCGTACAAAAATGGTAAAACGAAACGGAGAAACAATTGTGCTTACGGCAAAAGAGTTTAATCTCCTGTATTATCTGGCTAAGAATTCCGGGATAATCCTTTCCCGCGCTAAAATTCTCGATAATGTCTGGAATATCAATTTTGATATGAATACCAATGTTGTAGATGTTTATATCAACTATTTGCGAAAAAAGGTTGATCATCCATACGAACACAAATTAATCCATACCATAAAAGGATTAGGGTATGTTATAAAGGAATAATATGCAGATCAAAAAGAAAATAACCGTTACCTATATTGCACTGTCCGGATTTAGCACCCTTTTGCTATGTACGGTTGTGTTTGTTCTGTTTCGTCAAAACAACCAGTATTATTTTAGAAAGCGACTGGAAGACCGGGCGAAAATTGTCGCATCCATCCATTATCAGCAGGATCCTGTAAAAGCAAAATACTATCAGGAGCTCAAAAACAATGGAATGGAAGAACTTAAAGAAGAACGGGAATATGTCTTAAAAATAAACAGCGCCAGTTCGTTCGAATACAATACCGAATTGCATTTGCCGCCGGAGTTTTATACTTCGGTGATGAAAAATCATTCCGGATGGATTGAAGAAGAGGGCGTTTATTATTACGGTCAGGTTTTTAATGAAGCCGGCACCAATTATATGGTGATCATTTCTGCAAAAGATTTACGCGGTAGCGATAGTACGCTTTTTATTACCCGTATCTTATTGTTGTGTGGTCTGGGATTTATTATCCTGGCGTATTTTTTTGGTCGTTTTCTGGCTTTACGGGTCATCAATCCGGTGTCGCGTATCACCAGTGAAGTAAAACGGATTAGCGCCTCTAATTTACATAACCGCTTACCAGAAGTAAGCGATTCCGATGAAATTGCCGATCTGACGAAGACTTTTAACGATATGCTGGATCGTCTGGAAACCTCTTTCGAAATCCAGGCCAATTTTATCAACAATGCCTCTCACGAACTCAAAACACCGATCGCGACCATTATGGCCGAAGCCGAGGTAACGCTGTTAAAAGATCGGGATACTGAGGAATACACTACAACTTTAAATAATATTCATAAACAGGCATCCCGTTTGAGTAACCTGACTGAGAGTTTGTTAAAACTCACGCAAACGGGTTACGACGGTAAAAAACAGGTTCAGGATATTGTTCGTATTGATGATTTGTTATTGGACGTCAAAAGTGATCTCGACAAAATTTATCCGGGTAACCGTGTGAGTATCAATATGAGTGATATTCCGGAAGAAGATTCGTTATTGGTTTTACCGTGCAACAAACCGCTTTTAGAACTTGCTATTGGAAATATCATCACCAACGGTGTTAAATATTCCGATAATGAAGAAGTATTTGTCAATCTTACCGCCAATAAAGAACAATTAAAAATTATAATCTCGGATATCGGAATCGGAATCCCGCCGGAAGATATTCCGTATTTATACGAACCTTTTTTTCGTGGTAAAAAAGCATCCCGTTATGTGGGTTACGGCCTCGGACTTCCACTGGCAATGAAGATTATCCGTATGCATAACGGCGAATTATCCATACAATCGGAAGCCGATAAAGGTACTATTGTAACCATCATTTTTAAGCATTAAACGTACATTAAAATTTCTAATGTCAATTTTTAGAATATTCTAATTTTAATTTAATTCCCTTCTCATCCCGGTGTAGTTGTTTTGCTGATATAAATCATAAACAATTACACCGATGCATAACATTCTTATTCCAACCACATTTGAAGCCGATACACGTAACGCTGTAAAAACGGCTGTAAAACACGCTGACACTAAAAATTGCACCATCGTTTTACTAACGATCAACGATTTACCAGACACTTTGTTTTCGCCTTTGGCGGCAATTCGCAGTATGTCTCCCGAAATGACGGAGGCACAATATGCCCTTGTGGAAGAATGCCGTGCTATTGTTAAAGAAACGACCAATTGTACTTTAACGGTACGCCATCAGTTTGGTATTTCGGCTCCTTTATTAAAAAATCTGTTAAACCATCTTGAAATAGGGTTGGTCATTCTATCAAAACGATATCAACTGGAAACCAATACATTTCAACGTCATTTTTTAAAATTACTGGGAAATTGTAAAAGTCCGATTCTACACTTGGGACAACATTCCGAAGAACATCATTTTAATAACGCCTTGTATCTGGAGCGTGTTGCAAATGGGATAGGAGTACAGGAGTTGCAACGGGTTGTAAGCGAACGATTTACTTTTAAAATCGTGAGTCGGGCTTCAGTATTTGAAGAACGTCCGGAGGAAATCACACCGTTTTTATCGGAAACAATCTCAAAAAACAATATCGATTTATTGGTAGAAACCCGAAAACCGGAAAAAACACGGCTAAAAAAGAACATAGCCATACCGGTTCATCAAAATTTGGGCCTACCGGTACTTTCCTTACATGAGGAAACCGTCTGATTGTTTAATCTAAAAATTAAAAAAATATGCTACTAAAAAAAAGAGTACCACTTAAATATGTTTTGGGGAAAATTAAGCTGGAGTTGGTATTAATCGTACTCTACTGTATTGCTTTTGAAGTTTTTCACCATACGTTTCAAACCGTTCCAACCAAAATTCCAATTGCAGTACCGTCTATCATCGGTACCATTATCTCGCTACTATTGGCTTTTAAATCCAACCAGGCCTACGACAGATGGTGGGAAGCCCGAATTGTATGGGGTGCGATCGTAAACGATTCCCGTTCGTTACTGCGACAGGTGATCGGATTTTATAAAGATCCGGATTTTTCGACTCAGGCTAACGATTTTAAAGAGCGTTTTGCCAAACGACAAGCGGCCTGGTGTTATAGTTTAAGCCAGTCGTTACGAGGAAAAGATCCTATAAAACTGATTCAGTCGTTGTTAACGGAAGAGGAGCTACGTTTTGTTAAAAAACACAAACACGTTCCGAATGCCATTTTGATGTTGCACGTAAAAGAATTGCGTAAAGCAAACGACGAAGGAAAAATTAACGTCTACCAACAGGTGGAAATCGATAATACATTAACGCGTTTGTGTGATTCGATGGGGAAATGTGAGCGTATTAAAAATACGATTTTCCCAACGACCTATAGTTTATACATTCGTTTTACGTTGTTTTTATTCCTGATCTTATTACCATTTGGATTAACTGATTTTCTGGGATGGTTCCGTATACCATTGGTAACGACTATCGGTGCGGCTTTCTTTTTAATTGAAAAAATGGCGATCCATTTACAGGATCCGTTCGAAAACCGACCAACCGATACGCCAATGAATCTTATCTCCAGTAATATTGAAAAAAACCTCTTGCAGATGGTTTACGAGTATCGAAACGAATTCGAGTCAGAGGAGCCGAAATCCGTAGATATCTCGCATATACAACCGGTTAAGGATACTTACTTCGTGTTATAATTTAAAAGGACAGTTTAAAACTGTCCTTTTTTTATTTTAATTCTGTAACGGATGAAACACTTTTGTTTGGTCTTTTTTTAGTTAATCCAGTTCCAATAACTGCACCTGACTTTTCAGACGTTCAATCAGAACATTCATCATTCTTTTGTTTAGGTTGGATGAATTTTTGATATACTCCTGGTATTCTTCTACCGTAAAAAGACCAATGATCATTCCTTTTAACGAGTTTCGGAACTTAATATCCCGTTGGATTACATTCTCGATATAGGCCATCTTTTTTTCGGGTGTGAGCGAAAAGAAAACATTTTTCTGTTTTACAGCATAATTCAGAAAAACCTGAATAAAGAGTTCGTTTTGCAGTCGTAAGATCGGACGCAGGATTTTGTTTTGAAAAATTTCTTCAGACGAAGACTGCTCCGTGATCATTCCCAAGGCTTCGCCTCTGAGATCGATCAGAAAAGTGTCGCGATTTTCCATTTTTTATTTTAAAGTTATAAAAAAACCGCTGTAGGATTACAGCGGTTCTTTATAAGTTATGAATAAGATATTGTTAATTACTTGATTTTAAAAGTAACTCTTCTTACCAATTGTCGTGCGGCTTTCGAATCTTTAGCCACCGAACTATCCACACCATTTCCGATAATGTTTAATCGGGAAGCATCAATTCCGGATTTAACCAAAACATTTTTAACGTTTTCAGCACGTTTCTGAGATAAGTTTTTGTTGTAATCCGTATTTCCGATTTCATCGGCATATCCGATTACATCGGCTTTAGCATCTGGATGTGCTTTTAGATATTTTACTAAGAAATCCATTCCGCTAACCGAATTAGAAGCCGGTTGTGATTGGTTAAAGTCAAAATACACATTTACATATCCTTGGTTGATCATTTCTTTTAAGGTTTCACCGCTCAATGATGATCCTTTGCTGCCGGAACCGTAGTTTCGCTCCAGATAGCTTTCCAATTCATCCGGTATTCCGTTGTTGTTTCTGTCAACAGCACGTCCTTTTGTATCCACTGCTACACCTGGAATAGTATTGGCTTCTGCATCCAGATAATCCGGCACACCATCTTTATCTGAATCGTTCATTAAGGTTTCCAAATCGCCTATTCGTTTTTCTAATTCCGCTAATCGATCTACCTTGTCTTCAGCATAATACCAGTCGGCATGTTTTTCGTTTTTACCTAAATAAATGGATAAACCAACGGTTGCATTATAAAGTGTTCCGTTAAATCCTCGGTCTTCCGGGGCTATACTACCGTCGAAAGTATTGTTTTGGCGTAGATTGTTGATCATCGAAAAATCGGCATTTAAAGCCACACGTTCCGATAATTTAACTTGTCCGGTAAGACCAATAATATGGTTTAACATATTGTCGGTTCCTTCAAAACGATCGTTTTTCATAAAAGCATATCCGATACCGGTATGCGCCTGAACGTTTAAGCGTTGTGTCCATTCTTCAAAATTAAGCACACGTCCCAGGTTTACCACACCTTGTACGGTTGTTCTATAGTACTGTCCGTCGAAAGGAGCACTTTTAGAAGCATTGTCAAACTGATCATAGCCTACATCCACTTTTAAACCAAATTTGGTGTTAAACATATAACGTACACCTAAATCGGCATGGAAAAGATTGTAATCTTTTGCATAATAACCGCTTTTAAATGGAGCGGTAGGCTTGCTAATTCCTCCGTTGACGTCGATCGACCATTTGTTAAAGACTGGTTTTTCCTGAGCCAGGATGGTTCCAAAAGCCAGTACCGTTACAAATAAGGGAAGCATAATTCTTTTCATATTCACTTTACTTTTTTAAATTCCAACAGTATACTGTTGGCTATTTATATTGATTTGGGCAAAGATAATGAGAATCGGACGTGACTAAAGTAACAATTAATTAACTTTGCCTGTAAAATCAAGGCTTCCGGCTTGTTTATGTTTAAAAAAAGGATTGATTTTATACGAACTTTGTCACAGGTGTGAACTAAAGTTGCATATTTATAACAAAAAAATACTGAAAATTTCGAGAACCATAATTCGTACTTTATGAGAAAATCTAACATTTTTTTAACAGTTGACGCGGTCATTGTCAAAAAAGCATCATCCGATTATAGTATCCTTTTAATTAAACGGGCCAATGAACCTTTTAAAAATGACTGGGCTTTACCCGGAGGTTTTGTCGATCAGGATGAAGACTTAATGGATGCCGCTATACGAGAACTTTTTGAAGAAACAACTATCAAAACCGATCATTTGGAGCAAATAGGAGCCTTTGGAAAGCCATTTCGTGACCCTAGAAGTCATGTTGTTTCTATTGCTTATTTTGGAATTGTTCCGGAAAATACTGTCGCCGTTGCGGCCGATGATGCCAAAGAAGCTGCCTGGTTTTCGATAAAAGAACTTCCTAAATTAGCATTTGACCACCAAGAAATAGTAACTTTGGCACTGCAAAAATTTATATCATGATTTATCAGACAAGAAAATGGGTTAAACCAGAAGACCTTAATGCAAACGGTACGCTTTTCGGAGGAAAACTATTATCCTGGATTGACGAGGAAGCGGCACTATTTGCAATTATTCAATTGAAAAACAACAAAATTGTTACCAAATTTATGTCGGAAATCAACTTTATGAGTTCCGCCAGACAAGGGGATATTATCGAAATCGGGATTGATTTGGTAAAATTCGGACGTACTTCTATCGTTATGAAGTGTGAAGTTCGCAATGTAATGACCAAAGATGTAATCATTACTGTTGACGCCATTACGATGGTAAATCTTGACAGTTTTGGTCGTCCGGCATCGCATGGCAAAACAGAAGTAGAAATTATCTAATAGCATATAGATTCCGGCAGTGTCTTTGGGTACTGTCGGAATACACTTTCTTTTACGTAATGATTTTTGAGGGTAGTTTTTTTAGAATTATGATAGTATAATACACTATAAATAGGGTGAGGGCAATCACAATTCCATTGATCACGAGGTAATTTAAAAAAAAGTCAATCGTTTTATAGAAATAAAACAAGTTGATCAGCACCAAATATTCCAATAAAACGACCGGTACCGCATAAAATAAAAGCTTTTGCTCTTTTGAAATGGTGTTTTTTTTGATGATCAGATCAAAAAATACCAGACATAAACTCAGATTTGAAAAAACGAATACCACTTTTATATCCGGATATCGGAAATCATTTGCATTTAAATCCGAAAAGCCAATTATACTTATCAGAAATGATACGATCAATAAGACTATGTAAACGGATTTCTTCATTTTAATCCTGATACTGTTATAAATACTAAATATACATTTTATTTAGTTGTTAAAACAATTCTTTTCATTTTATCTTATTTACGAATCATTCTTGATGATTCAAGTACATTTTGCGCCTAAAAAAAGGGATACATAAGTACCCCTTGTCATTTTATTTTTTTCGTATTATTCTTCCGAATAGTCTTTACGATTGCTATTAGACGGTAATTCAAAGATTTCCAGATCGAAATAATTGACCGAAGCAATAATATGATCGAAAATATCGGCCATGATATGTTCGTAATTGATCCAGCGCTTATCCGAAACAAAAGCGTAGATTTCAATCGGAATTCCTTTATCGGTAGGTTGTAAATGCCGAACCATCAGGTTCATTTCTTTGTTAATTCCGGCATGACTTTCCAGATAGCTCGTCAGATATTTCCGGAATAACCCAAGATTGGTCAGATTCCGACCGTTTATAGCCAGTTCTTTATTGATACTGTTATTCGTATTGAATTTTTCAATATCCGATTGACGGTGCTCAATGTAGGAAGTGATCAATTGAATTTTCTTAAAATGATCAATCTCACTCGGATGAATAAACCGGACACTATTTTCTTTGATCAGAATATGCCGTTTGATACGCCTCCCATTCGAATTTTGCATCCCACGCCAGTTTCGGAATGAATCTGAAATCAGACTATACGTCGGCACGGTAGTCGTGGTATTATCAAAATTCTTCACTTTTACCGTAGCCAGGTTGATTTCAATTACATCACCATCGGCACCAAATTTATCGATGGTAATCCAGTCACCAATTCGAACAGTATCGTTTACCGTAACCTGTATACTGGCCACTAATCCCAAAATCGTATCTTTAAAAATTAAGATGATAATGGCCGAAATGGCTCCGAAAGTTCCCAATAGGGTTTTGAAATTTGTATCAAACAGGATTAATACCAAATAGGTGATGGCATATACCCAAAGAATGATCATGATAACCTGTGTATAACTGTCAATCGGTTTATCACTGAACTTTGGTTTTTCCTTTAGATAATCCTTTAACGAATTAAAAATACTTCGGATAATCCATAGCGACAGGAAAACCATATAGGTTTTGACGCCCTTTACAAAAAAACTTTCCCAGTAGACAAAATTTTTCAGAATCACCGGTACTACTTTACTAACAAAGTAGAGTGGGACCAGGTGGGCGACATATTTGGCCGTTTTATTGGCTACCAGGAAATCGTCGAAACTCGATTTTGTCTTTTCGGCTACGATCGCCAATATAATAATGAGTATTTTTTTAAATATATAATCTAAAATATAAGCGATTACAATCAGGATAACAATGTTGATTGCCAGGTTCAGATACGAAGCCCAGGTATCACTGAAATCCATGTTTTTCAGAATTTTATATGCCCAATTAAAGATTTTCATATTTTAAAATTACAGAATTTTTTTCTCAACATAAAACGTTCCAAACGGAATTACCGAAGCGACACAAACAATAAGGTATTTTTTTAGCGACCAGTTTTCTTCCATTTTTAGCATACTGGCCAAAACGATATAACCGATAAACAATAATCCATGAGCCATTCCGACCATACGAACCATTTCCGGTTTGTCGTACATATATTTTAATGGCATGGCTACAAACAAAAGAAGCAGGAGGGAAATACCTTCCAAAAAGGCGATGATTTTAAAGAAACGCAACATTATTTAGTTATTAAAGGATTGATAATAAGTTCTATAAAAACCGGGTGAATGTCCGGGTTTTGTTGCGCCAAATGTATAACAGAAAAGCAGAAAATTCGTTAATAATTCACTAAAAGATATAAAAAAAACTGTACTATTTTAAGTACAGTTTTTTTATCTAAAAAGTTAGATTTCTATTTTTAGAAAGCTAAAAATGCTTTGTTGTATTCTCTTAAATCGGAGATATTGTTTTTGTTTTTCAGATCCGAAAATAATGAAATCAAATATTCCAGGCTTTCGATATCGGTTTCTTCCGGGCGTACGATTTCCGATTCGTTTTCTTCTGAATCTTCTAGTGGCTCATCGTCCGGAATCGCAATTAAAAATGCGTTGTTTTCTTCAATATGTTCGTACGTTAAACGTATTGCTTTAACCAGAACAGGATTTTGCTCGTCTAAAGCTAATTCGCGTAATTTTTTTAAATCTCCAATTAATGTTTCGGCATCAAATCCGGTTTTGAACAGGTCAAGTTGGATTTTATTAATTAATTTTTGTGCAGTTGGATTTTCCACAGTACTATCAGTTGAATTTTAGGTTGCATTTTTATAAGTATGCAAAAATAAGGTTTTATATTTTTTTTACTAACAAAATCGGATATTTTTTCTGTCTTTTCCGGGGAACGACAGAAAGAGATAACATATAGATATCAGTAGCACCCCCAAGTGATGGAAGCCACAAGCTCTATTATTCTACAATTGGCAATGTCACAATTTCATTATCAGTGTATAGTTCTCCTAAGAATTGCGACTTAATTCTAAATTGACTTCGTTTTTTTATTTTTGGTTTTGTCGAAACATTTTCCATTTTTATTCCAGGATCGTAATAAATGTTTCCAATGGCCATTTGTTTTAAAAATAATTGAAAATCTGTACCAGTACCTAAAATTATTTTGTTTCCGTATTTATATTTTCGTTCCGCTATCGTGTCTGAAAGTGACGGCACATAGCAAGCCTGATTATGCTTTCTGTTCCAATGCAAAAGCATTGATGAAAAACTCCATGAAGCTGCCTCGTCACCATTAACATCGACCAAGGCAATTCGTCCGTTGGAATTCCGTATCTTTCCACTTTCAACGTCAAAACCAATCAATTGCATTTCAAGGATTGTAGATGCATGACGTAAACCAGCTTTATGCACACCTCCAAAATTTATACGGTCTTCACGTCCGGTTTTATCAGCATAGCCATATTTCAATAAAAATTCTTCTGTTCCTTGTGTTTTATACATTCCATCTGTTGGTTCAGGGGTCATTAGTGTAATAACCGAAGAATTAATACGTTCAAAATTTGATACCCCAAATTGTTTTATTTCCCAACCTAAAAAATCTGGTTCAGAATAGCCGTTTGGTGTAATTCCTAATTCGGCTTCTAAGGTATAACCTCCACAATTGGAAGAAGCGCATGGTAAAATATTCCCGTTTCTGTCCAGTCGTTTTGAAGTAATCCAATCAAGTTGATGGATACGATATAATTCATCAAGAAGTCTGGTCTTATTATTTACTGTTTTGGGTAGGTTAATAACTCTAAAAATTCCAATTTCATCATCCGGCTTTAATGTATTAAATTCATTTGCAAGTTCAGAGTCCGGAGAAGTCACATAACCTAAAATTTCACCTTTGTCCGAAACACTCAAAAATAAAAGCCTATCTGCCAGCCTTTGTGTCATTAGTTCTGAAGGTGGATTTTTACATTTTATTAAATATCCTGAAAATCTAACTTCAGGATATTTCGGATATAAAATAAGTTGAGAATTTGGCGCAGAATATAAATTGCCATCCTCACCAATCCATGAAAAATTAATAGAAGCTTTAAATCGCTCCTTGTTCCAATCTCCGGCTTCTTCTGTTTTTATTTCAGAGAGCGGAAAGATGTTTAATATTTCAAAACTTCCACCTAAATAAACCTGATTTTTTGAGTTGTCGTTTGGTGAAAGCTGTTTTACATATAATTTTTGACAGCCATTATCAATGAACAGCTTTTTGAGGTTTTGCAGATTCATTGTTAGTTAATATAGATTTTACTATTTGTTTTCCTACTGCCTGGATTAATGGTACAGTAACTGAATTTCCAAATTGTTTATATGCCTGGTTATCTGAAACAGGAATAATAAATTTATCGGGAAAACCCTGAAGCCTTGCACATTCTCTTGGTGTTAATCTTCTTGGATTTATTCCATATTGAGGGATTAATATTTCTGAACCATCTTTATAATATCTTGCTGAAATTGTTCTTGATATTCCATCTAGGTCGGTCAAGCCAAATCCAAAACCGTTTCCTTTTGCCCTGTGTTTTTCCGCATAGCTTTGTAGATAATTCCAGAGTTTATCAGACAGGGTATATTTTGGGTCAATTTCTTCTTCCAGAATTTCTCTAATTACTGAATTAGGCTCAGGTAATTTTGGAAAACTGAAATTTTCATTATGACTAAAAACATCATTTCTAAATCCAACTATTAAAATACGTTCACGATTTTGAGGTACAAAATGTTTTCCGTTTAAAACCTGATAGCTAACTGAATATCCTAATTCTTCTAAGGTTTTCCTTATTACCTTAAAAGTATTTCCTTTATCGTGGGAAACAAGGTTTTTAACATTTTCCAACATAAAAGCCTTTGGCTTTTTATAGGCTATAATTCTTGCAATATCGAAAAATAAGGTCCCTTGTGTTTCATCTAAAAATCCGTGTTGTCGCCCTAATGCATTTTTTTTTGAAACTCCAGCAATAGAGAATGGCTGACACGGAAACCCTCCTAAAAGTATGTCGTGGTCAGGGATTGATTTTTCATCAATTTGAGTTATATCTCCAAATGGAACTTCTCCAAAATTAGCTTCATATGTTTTTTTTGCAAAGTTGTTCCATTCACTTGAAAACACACATTTTCCTCCAAGGTTTTGATATGCTAATCTGATTCCTCCAATTCCTGCAAATAAATCTATAAATTTGAATTTTGGTTTTGTATTTGGTGGAAATGGAACGTCATATTTAAAAGGTATATAAAGTTGCTCAGGTTCTCTAATGACAGATAATATTTCGTTTTGTAAATATTCTTTTGCATGCGGTTTAAAATATTGAGAAACACCATTTTTGTGATTTTGCCAATAGTGTGTCAAATGAGCAAAACCATCATTTAAGTGTTTGTCAATCTTTATATTTAATTGTGCTTTTATATTACTGTATGTCGTCATTAAAGGTGAATTGTTTCTTTGTATTTGCAATCATCAAAGTTACAAAATTGATTTGACTTGATTACCTTTAAAGCCTATTTGGATTTCTAAAAAAAACTCTTATAGTGTATTTTTTCGGAAATTTATTTGGCGATAATTTTTTTTACTAATTGTGACAATGTATTTTCAGCTTTTTCTTTTTTTAATTCACATTCCCAGATTATAATTACTCTCCAACCCAAATTTTGCAAAGCTGATACCACCTTTTTATCATTAGCAATAGTGGTATTAATTTTATTCAACCACCATTCTGTTCTTGTTTTGGGAACAACAAAATATTTACACCCTTCATGACCATGCCAGAAACATCCATTTACAAATATTACTGTTTTATATTTAGGCAAAATAACATCTGGTTTGCCTGGTAATTTTTTATCATGTAGGCGATACCGAAATCCTTGTGAAAAAAGAAATTTTCTAACCAACAGTTCAGGTTTGGTGTCTTTTCCCTTTATTCTGCTCATGTTAAAGCTCCTTATTTCTTTGGAATGTACATCTGTCATTTGATTTATTTCTCAATCAACCTCTCCAATTTTTCAATCATTTCCTGTTGTTGTTGAAGCATACGCTCGTAAAGCTCTACCATTTTATCAAGAGGATTGAAAGAAGGCTGATAGCTAAATCCAGATGCAACTGCATTATCCTTAAAATCTTGGAAAGAATAAGTATTTGCAATAACGTTTATCGCTTGTTCTTCATCAAAACTCTCAATAGCCTGAGCCGGAACATTTAGGATTTTAGCAACTTGTTCTAAAACCTGTTTTTCAACGGTTTCGGTTTGTTCGAGTAGCGATATTTTTTTCTGATTCCAGTTGTCGCCCAGTTCAAAAGCCAGCGCTTCCTGTTTGATGCCCAGCATTTCGCGGAAACGTTTAATGTTACGTCCCTGGTGTATTCTCTTGTTTGGTGTATCGATATGTGTCATAGACTCAAATATACTATTTTTGTTAAAATAATGCGCTTTATAGCCGGAAATCTTATTCCTAAATTATCCGTTTTACCCATAAAACATCCCTGATACCAATTGAATATCCTATAGGATTTGCCGTATTTCATGTTTCTAAAAACAATGATATGAAAAAAAAAGATACAGTATTAGGTGTGCGTAGGATTACGGTTTGTCGTAATATCTTACAAAAAAGAAACAGCTATGGAAATTATAATCCAAAGTTTACGCTAACAGGGAAGTGGCTGTGGGAATGCGGCTTTAAAGCCGGTGATAAACTACGTCTGAGCGTTTATCATAAAAAGATCGTTATTGAAATCGAAATACCACGGGAAGAATTTTATAAAGACAAATAAATGGATGCAATTTTAAATGCGTACGAAATAGAGATTTTTACATTATGTAAAATAGAAATCATCAGAAGGTTGAATAAACGATCAAAAGTATACCGGATGGCTTTTAAATTTGATAATGATAAATACTAAAAAGAATCTAAGCGAATTGATAAAAATCCAATTGGTAGGATTATTTAGCTTAAAGAATAATGATTCAGTGCCGGAATGCGCACATTAGAATTTGAAAATATAATACAATTCAAATCGTATAGTTTCATATATAAGATCAAAAAAATAGTTCCGAAATTTTGAATAAAAATTAAGTCCGGATTATAGGCTTATAAATAGCGTAAAAAACAAACGCCTAAAGTTTTTTCAAAATACGCGATTTTTTGCCACAAAGTGTAAAGTAGAATGCTATATAATTGGAGCGTACTATAGCAATCAAACGAATAAGGAATATAAAATTCTCTTTAAATACTGGAAAACATTCGAATAACTACTCACACGCTTAATTTTCGCAATCTATATTTGAACTATAATATACATTATGTAAAATATATATTTTAAATTCTAGAATTAACAACTACTTTATAACAATAAATCTTACTTAAAAGGTCATTAGTTTCTTAAGTGATAAAAACTTTGATAAACTAGCCTCCGTTTTTTTAACGTTTAAGACATTAGCAGTAAATTTTAAATTAAATAATATGCCTAAATTAATCTATCACAATCGTTTTGTCATTTTTTTAAGTTTTTTATTAACACTTCTTTTTTATTCTTGTGAAAATGACAATGATCTATTTCTAAATTCTCAAATCAATCAAGATGAAAGTATTAGAAAAAAAATAAACCTTAATTTCACTACTGAAAACTGGCTGTTTAATCTGAGTGATCAAACCCTTCTAAAAGACATTACTCTTGTTGGTAGTGAAGGCTCATTAGCCCTGGCGGGTAGTAATGCTCCTGAAAGACAAGATGAAGGTCTTGAAGAACAATTAAAACATGGAATCAGGATGTTTGATTTTGAGCTCAAAACAGCAGATGAACTTGGCGAAGATGATTTTTATGTTAGCTACAATGATGTTCCTATCGCAATGAGAAAATGGACTCCGGCATTTTTTAACTTAGTAGCCCCTCCTCATTATGAAGAACCTTTCCGTTTTAAAAAAGATGTTTTATCTGTACTTACTAAATTTTTAAGAACTCATTATCACGGAGAGTTTGTAATCATTTACATTCATAAATCTTCCAGCACGGATAAGACAAGTTATGACCGCATTCTCAAAAAAATGAAGAAAAAACTGGCTTTGAACAACTACTTGCCGGATAAATCTTTTAATGCCAATACTCCGATACGTGATTTTGCAAATAAATTACTTATAATGGAGATTGAAGATAAGGGATCTGATTCCTATCTTAAACACAACAATGAACGTGTTTGGAGAGTTGTAAACCAATCTCTTGACTATATTACCCTGGATTGGAAAAAACGAAACATCAAAAAAGCAATTGATAGTGCTCATAAGGAATCTCTTAAAGATATGATGTTCATTACTTATACAAGCGGATGGGGAATCCCATATTTTAGTACTCTTACAGCAAGAGAGGTTGCCAATCATACAATTTCTTCAACCGCTGATTATATCAAAGAGACCCTGTTTAATCCAACCGGCTATATCCCGGATATGCCTTATATTTCACAACGATCCGGTTTTTTCTTTACAAATTTCAGTACTTCAGAAAATGCTAAAAAATTAATTAATGCCTGTATAGAACAAAGTATTTTAGTTAACGGGAAAAATAAGCAACCTAATGTAAATACATTAAGATGGGTACCTAATCCGTAAGCAAAATAGCTTTTTTTAAAGAAGCGGATTCAATTTTGAATCCGCTTCTTTTCTTATAGCTAACTTTATAAACGCTATGTTGTTTTTGGACAAAAAAAGCCTTAATCATTACAAAAAAGCCTCTTTGCCATTTTCCTCCCGATTTCGTATTAACTTGTTAATCTATTCGCAATTATAAAATATATGAGAGCAAAATCGGAATTAACCAATGGTTATGTCGTATACGCCGTTTCAGGAACAAATATTGTTTCCTTTGCAATTGATTTCAGATTAGCCAATACAAAAGGACTTTTAGGTTTTACCATAGAAAGGATCGATATAAAAACCGGTAACCGGAATTATATGGAAGGCTACAAAACATTTGAAAAATTAACTTTAGATGGCGCAACCGAAAAACCTTTAAATAGTTATGCGCATCCTATACAGAGTTGTATATGGAATGATTTTACCTGTGATACCGCAACGCAATACCAGTACCTTTTTTATCCGTTAAAAGGAAAACCGGATCAACTGGATCGTTCTATAAGTCCTGTTTCGATCACCATAATTACCGAATCCATTTTTACGAATCAGCAACATGATGTTTTTTTTAATCGGGGCGTTGCGAGTAGTCAGGCCTATTCCAGAAAATTTTCAAACCGCTCCCCTTTTGAAATTTCGAATCCGGATGTTCAGAAAGAGGCTTTCCAATGGCTCGGTAGAGATCTTGAAACGGCAATTTTACGCTTTATAAATAATGCTCAAAATGGAGAAACCTTATTAGGCTGTTTCTATGAGTTTTATTATAAACCGGTTGCTTTAGCCTTTAAAAAAGCGCTGACTGATGGTGTTTCCGTAAAGCTGATTGTAGATGCTAAAAACAATGGATATACTGATAAAAAAGGAGAAACACATGCGAGTGTTCCAAAAATGGAAAACCTGAAAACAATATGCGAGACTGGCATACCCGATGAAGCTGTTATAAAACGTGAAGCTCGTAAAAATGCGCTTCAGCATAATAAATTTATAGTGTTGTTGGATAAATCCGGAAAAGCAAAAGAAGTCTGGACTGGTTCTGTTAATATGACTATAGGGGGCATTTTTGGTCAGGCGAATGTTGGGCACTGGATTCGGGATTGTGAGATAGCAACCCGTTATCTTAACTATTGGAAATTACTTAGTACCGATCCGGGGGCAAAAGATACCGATAACAAAGCGGTTAAACTTAAAAAAAACAGCAATTATAAAAAGGCCGTAACGAAACTTTCCGATACTTTTACTGTTTCTGAACCTTTTATTAGCAAAGGAGTTTCTGTCGTTTTTAGTCCTCAAACTGACTTATCACCTTTACAAACATATGCCGATATGTTTAATACAGCCAAGAATCTCGCCTGTATCACCTTTCCGTTTGGAATCAATAACTATTTTAAAAAGGCTTTGGAACATAATACAACTGCAGATCAGCTTTCGCTCTTATTATTAGACAAACCGGATACCTTTAAAAAGGATATTAAATCTTTTACAAAACTCGGAGCCAGGCAAAACGTCTATCAGGCTTGGGGTGCAGCTATCAATAATGCACTATACCAATGGACTAAAGAAGTGACAACAAAAGAATTAGGTCTAAATGTATTTGTTCCCTATATCCACGCCAAATTAATGCTGGTCGATCCATTATCTGACGATCCTATAATCATTAGCGGTTCGGCTAACTTTAGTAATGCATCAACAAACATTAATGATGAAAATATGCTCCTTATCCGAGGAAATAAACGCGTAGCCGATATTTACTTCACTGAATTTAATCGCCTCTTTTTTCATTATTATTTTAGAGATTTTTACGACGATTCGGAAAAACCGGATAGTTGTAAAAACAACCGACTTTTCTTAACTCCGGATGATTCCTGGTTACAACAATTTGAACAAGGCAGATTAGGGTATAAAAAAATGATGATTTATACAGAAATGGCTATTTAAAACATTGCTTTTTACTGCTGATCTGCTCCTCCAATCTGAATCCAAATACTACCTGTGTATAGAACTGTAACACTGCTTCTTGCCTTTACAGTATTTTTATAAGCACTACTGCCAGCACTAATTCCGGTCCAGGAATCGGGAAGATAACTTAAATTATTAAAAACTAATGTGGTATTGGGTGTACCATCATACCGGATAATATAGGTTTTCCCAATTGGATTTGTGGTCGGAAAAGTAATACTACCAACGGTAACAGAGGTTACAAAGATAACTTCATCGTCTGGTTCAACAGTATGATCCGATAGCGCACTGATCATTCGAAACGTTTTTATCGAAGCATCACTTTTGATCATTATTTTTTGCCAACTATTCCGATTGCTGTCGAAATAATAATAACCCGGAAAATTTATATTTGTTCTTTGTCCTAAAGTATTGCCTCCGGTACTATCTGTAATATAAATAATCGCACCATCTTGATCGGATTGGTATAAGGCATCACCTTTTAAAGTAAGTTGATCAAGTGTTAGTCTTGGCGCAAGCAGCCCATCAATATCCGTAATTCCTAATTTACCAGCGACGTCTAAACTACTTTTAGGGACAACTGTATTGACTCCTACCTGAGAGAAAAAAGGAATACTGCTTAGATAGCATAAAATAAGTAATGTCGTTTTCATGAGGATAGCGCGTTATTAGTGATTAATCCTGATTCATTAATCGACTTAAAATTACTTTGCTTTCTCTATTTCGAATAGTTACCGATCTTTTTTTACAGTATTATGAGCTTATTATCCTTTTAAATTTTTATCATAAATATTGTTGTGAAAATAATTATTTTGTTTTTTTTTAATAATTCTACATACTTATTATCAATATCTAATTCTTTTATTTTTTATTAATAATTATATGTTTTTCATTAAAAACAACTATTTTATTAAAAAAATTAAATTTAAAAATGTATTTTTATGACAAATAACTAAATAACAACCTGAAAAAATTAAAAACTAATGAAAAAAAAACTACTCTATGCCGCAGCCAGTTTCTGTCTGTTTGCGTCATCTTATGGTCAAAGTTCATTGTGGACAAAAGTCAGTCCCGAGCGACTGCGAATGTATGAAAAAGTGGAACGGGCTTCACAACCTCAGAATTTCCAATTGTTTTCACTTGACCTACCAGCATTAAAAGCAAAATTGGAAGCCGCTCCTATGCGTTCCAATGCGCCTTCGGCACTAGTTCTCTCCTTCCCTGCTCCAAATGGCAAAATAGAGAATTATCAAATCTATGAATCTCCGGCTATGGAAGCAGAATTGGCAGCAAAATATCCGGGAATCAAATCCTATATTGGTAAAGGGATTGACGATCCTACTGCAACGATCAATTTCAGTGTAACACTTTTCGGATTACACACCATGACATTGTCCGGTAAAACAGGAACTTCCTATATCGATCCATTTACTAAAGATTTAAAAAACTACATTATATATAATAAAAGAGAGTTGCAACCTAATCGTGCTTTTTCTTGTATGGTTCAGGATGATCATGAAGCTGTTTCCGGAAGATTGATCAACAGTCCTGAGACGGCGATGGCCAGCGATGGAAAATACCGCGTGTACCGTTTGGCAATGGCTTGTACAATCGAATATGCCGCCTACCATGTTAATGCCGCTGGTTTAAGTGGTGGAACAACGGCTCAGAAAAAAGCTGCTGTTTTAGCAGCTATGAACGTAACGATGACTCGTGTAAACGGTCTTTATGAAAGAGACATGTCGCTTCATATGAATATCGTTGCGAATAATGATTTGATCATATATATTGACAGTGATAACTTTACCAATTCACCACAAATGATCAACGAAATTCAGCCAATTGTTGATGCCGCTATCGGCGCGGCTAACTACGATATCGGTCACGGAGTTTGTACTACCGATTCGGGTATTGCTCAGTTAAACTCGCCATGTTCGGCTACTAAAGCCAGAGGAATCACCGGTCAGCCAAATCCCGTTGGAGATCCGTTTGATATCGATTATGTAGCACACGAAATGGGACATCAATATGGTGCAACTCATACTCAAAATAATGCTTGTAACCGTACCGATGCCACTGCTGTAGAACCGGGAAGCGCCAGTACAATTATGGGATATGCCGGAATTTGCGCACCTAACGTACAGGAACATTCCGATGCGCATTTTCATGCAGTAAGTATTGCTCAGATGCAAACATTTGTAAACGCCGGCGGTAGCTGTGCAACAACAACTAATAACGGTAATGCCGCTCCTGTGGTTAATGCCGGTGCGAATTATACAATCCCTTATGGAACTGCTTTTATTTTAAAAGGAAGTGCTACCGATACTGCCGGAGAAGCCCTTACATATGGTTGGGAACAAACCAATAATCAGGTATCAACACAACCACCAACTGCTACAGCTACTACGGGACCAAATTTCAGATCATTACCGCCATCAACATCGCCAAACCGCTATATGCCACGTTTCGAGGATGTTCTTGCCGGAAACCTTACCCCAACATGGGAAGTCGTTCCGAATGTAGCGCGTACGATGAATTTTGCTTTAACCGTTCGCGATAACCGTGCACCAAACGGAGGTCAGACCGGACGTGCCGATATGACGGTAACTTTTGCCAATACAGGACCGTTCCGTATTACATCGCCTGCAACGGCTAACGTTTCTTGGGATAGAGGTTCTTCACAGACCGTTACCTGGGATGTAGCCGGTACAACAGCAAACGGAATCAATACTGCCAATGTGAACATTCTGATGTCCATGGATAACGGTGTTACTTTTACGACTTTGGTGGCCAACACGCCTAACGATGGATCAGAAGTGATCACCGTTCCGAATACGGCAGCGCCTTATTGTCGTATTATGGTAGAAGCCGTTGGAAATATTTTCTATGCGTTGTCTAAAAACATCGCTGTTGGTTATACGATTACAAATGCCTGTCAAACATTTACCAACAGTACCGTTAGCGCTATTCCGGACGGACCAAATCCGAATACGGCAACTGCTGGTCCAACATTGACTTCAAATCTGAATGTTACTACTGCACAAACCCTTACGGATGTGAATGTAAACGTAAACGTTACACACCAATGGATCCGTGATTTGGTAACCAAAGTAAAACACCCGGACGGAACGGAAGTAATCTTAGGAAACCGTATTTGTAATGATCAGGATGGTTTTAACATCACATTTAACGACGGATCGCCAAACATTGTTTGTACGGCTCCTATCACCAGTGGTACTTTCTCACCAAGTCAACCGTTGGCAGCTTTAAATGGCAAGCCTTCTAACGGTAACTGGCAATTATTGATCAACGATTATTTCCAGGGTGATACCGGGAATTTAAACTCATGGTCGGTGGAAGTATGTTACCAGACGGCTGTTTTAGGTACGGAAAGTTTCGGTTTACAGGATTTCGCAATTTTCCCAAATCCAAACAATGGTAACTTTACCATCTCGTTTAAATCGGCTTCTGCGAATGAGATCAAAGTAAACGTACACGATATCCGTGGAAGAGAAATCTTTAACCAGTCGTTCCAGAATACCGGTTTATTTAACCAAAACCTGGAGTTGCGTAACGCGCAAACCGGAATCTATCTTGTAACCGTTCAGGATGGTGAACGTAAAGAAGTTCAGAAAATCGTAATTAAATAAGTGAATCCAACCTGACAGGTTTTTGAAACCTGTCAGGTTTAACTATAAAAACAGGCTGTCCATTAAGGCAGCCTGTTTTGGTTTTATATATTAATTCAATTACAAATCTTTTCTCAGTTTTATCCCTAACAAAATTCCACTAATTAGGATAGGAAAAAATCCAAATAGAAAAATCAAAAACAGTGGTTTTAAAAAATAATCAAATAGTTCGTCTTTTAAACAATATTCATTTCCATATGGAAGGCCTTCCTGAATAAATCCTACAGTAGAACCCAATAGGATTCCCAAAAACAGAACACCAAAAATGGAAAGAATCCCATGTGCAATAGTATATTTATTCCTTTTGAGTTTATCCAAATTTTGACCTATAACATAACCTGTAGTATATAATCCCGTAATTCCAATTAAGAAATTAAGTAAAAAATCGATAAAAAATTCTAGTAATGCTGTAAAATCAAAATCAATTAAAATCAGCATAATCAAAATGGCAATTATCAGATTTATAGTAATTACTCTAAAAATATATTTTGTTTCCTGTTTCAAAATTTCAAAATTTAAAATTCCTATACGTATTTACCAATACTTAATTTTTCGTGCAATGCTCATGATTAATGTTTTATCCGCATCATAAATTTTTTGTTCGATCCAATTATTCTTATGATCATATTTATACTCACACGATTGTACGTATAGTATTTTTCCGGCTAGATCTTTTTCTATGACTTTAATAATATCATTATTTGAATTATATGTGTAAAACGTCTCCGTTGTATGTCCTGCTTCTGTTGTAGTAATAAAAGTAGCTAAATCATTTTTATATTCACTTTCCCAAGATCGGTAAAGCTTTCCGTTTTTAAACTCTTTTCCGCTGTTTGATAAACATGGTGAATTTTCATAAGTAAAGATTATTTCACTCTTCTCATTCTCTTTATGTGTACTAATTTTTTCAACCTGATTATTTTTATTCTTGCTAAAAATACTTTTTGATATAATCTTTCCATTGACAGTTTGCGTTATTTCTTTAACAATAGTGTCCTTATCATACTTAAATTCTCTTCTCTCATAGATTTCCTTATCATTAAATTTTTCCTCTGACAATATATAATCATTTTGATTGAATTTATATACAGTCTTCATTTTATAGGTAATAGGATATTCATCTTGTCCCGGGAAGGATATATTTTCTTCCGCTTCACGTACACCGCCTTTAAGATTATTGTCATTCTTAAGTTTTGACTTCTGGCATTTTTGTTGCTGAAAATCAGCTATCTGACAACACAATATTAGCAATAGTAAAGAAAATTTCATAATGGTATTAATTTGTTTGTTCTGTCTTATTTGTATTTTAAAAAACTATTAATTATCGTTTTATCTGTTTTTAAATTACCTTAATCGATACTCCTATTAAAAGCTTCAATTTCCTTATTCCCTATTCCTAAAAGATAGCTTAAATGCTCAAAATCCAGTTTTCCGGATTTGTAATAATGAACCAGCTCGGGTTTAATTTTTTGAAGATCATTTGAATTATACAGTTCGTAATTACAGACTACTTCCCTGCCATTTATAAGCGTTATTTTACAACTATTATTCACGCCATTTGATAAATTGGAACCAAAAGATCCGGAATGATTCGATTTACCATAATAATCATCATTGGTAAGCCAGATAGTCTTTATCTCGTCTAAAGAAAAAGATTCCTTTCCAACTATTATTTTGTCCATTTCGAACGTTAAAAAACCTTCCAGTTTGCCTTTAAGCGGATCGGGTTTAAAAAGACGAAAAAATTTTAAAACGATTCCTCCCAAAAACCAGACAATAAGTAATGTACTCATTAAAAACATCTCGAGGATTTCATGCTCTATTTTTAAAATGTATCTCTCAAAAACAAAAATCAGAATACAACTAACGGCTATTACGTACAGAATATCCGTATAACTCCAGCGGGATTTATCCGATTTTTTAAATATTGAAAAACGGTTCATTCTGTAATTACCTCTTTTCGGACTACAATCAATTGTTGTTTTATTTTAAACTTATTTTTAAATCGTATTCTTTTTTGATCGTCAACAAAGCTTCGGCATTCCCTTTGGCATCGTCTACGGGATGATGGGTGTGTTTGGTGACCCGTAAATGTTTAAAATTCTGAAACATATCTTTTACCACGCCTTTATATAAACTTCCCAGATTTTGCGAACTATGTCCAAACGGATTTCGCTCAAGAAAATGATGGAAATACCAACAGATAAACATCCAGTCAAAACCGTTATTATCGCTGATAAAAACCGCTTGTCCTTTGGAATGCTCCTTAATCCAGTTGGCAAAATCCTGCATGACTTTTTGAGGCGCGTCAAAGCCTAAGGTTTCTTCCCGGCTAAATCCGGAAACCGCTAAAGCTTCGGGAATCCATTTTTCCGAAATTGGTTGTAACTGACCGTAAAAGGTTTTATCCAAATGTTCATCAACCAGAACGGCTCCAAATGAAATCATCGAATAATCCCCCGGAATCGGTCCGTCGGATTCTATGTCTACCATTATATAACTCATCGTAATTGTTTTTTAGTTTTGTTCTTCGTCTTCATATACGTCCTTATATTCTAAATACTTTTTTATCTCTTCTTCGGTAAACAGAACACTATAAGCTGGATTTTTGGGATAGTTTTTTTGCTCCGCTTCACAAATTTCACCTCCCTTTTTCGTCCAGTAGAGTTGACACTGTTTGATATGTAAATATTTTTCGGCATCGTCTCCCTTTCCTTCCCTATTCCATTTTTCGAAATATTCTGTCCAGGTATCCTTTTCGCAACATTCGCAGGTACCAAAATAAACTGCCTGATAACCACAAATTTCGCAGTAAGTTACATTTTCAAAATTCCGGATATACCCATAATCCAAACCTTTAAAGGTTTTGGGTAAGTGATTCAAAAAAGCACCAAATCCAATCGTATGTTTGGATACAAACAATCTATTGCTGCCCCACCCCGGGTATTTTACTTTGGCATGTTGAAACTCCAATTTCAGAAATTTATACTTTTGATAGTAGTCCAAATTGTCAAAATACGCATCTTTTACATCGCTCCAAACGTAAAAAATTTCGTTATGCCAAAAACCGTTTGCTTCGGCTTTGACTTTTCCCAAATCTTCCCGATAGTGTTTCCAACAGGCGACATATTGCCAACTGCTTTGATAGCGGATCTCCCCACTTTCGCCACAGGTTTCACAAATACGTTCCGATTTATGTTCATAACGTTCGATAATGTCATGAATGGTATCGCCATAACGACGCTCGGTATAAAATCGCAACGAAGCATATTTTTCTTTGATACAGCTCACCCGTTTATCCCAACCATTTTCGTATAATTCTTTGATCAAATCGATAACCATCGGGTACCAGCCATTGCCCATTTGCAATTGAATCCCGTTTAAATCGGCTAGTTTTCGCAGGTCGAATTCATTTATTTGATCGTTGATGATAAAGTCGTCCAGATCCGTACAGTGTTTATTAACGAACTCGGCATTTTTATAAAAGTCTTGGGTTGCTTTCGATTGGCTTTCAAGGGAAAAATGCTCCCCCGAACCGGCATTGGCTTTGGCAATCCGCTCATGAATACTGTCGATTAAATCCTGATGGTCATTTTTCTTTTTGAATTGGAACGGATTCCCTATTACTATCCAAATAATCAATACAAAAGAAATAAATAATCCGAGTATAATGGCTGTAGTAATGGTCATTTGAGTTTAATTTTTGATATCGTTAAATGATTATTCCCAACCCGGCCCGTTTTTATGCAAACAAGGTTCGGCAATTTTCCCTAAATCGTTGCACTCCATAGGTGGTTCACCCTTTTCGGCGAGTTGGTACATACTATAAAAAGCTTCAAAATAATCGGGATTTAATTCGGAATAGGCCGCTCCTTCATCCAGCAAACGCATTCGTCCTTTTTCTATCGCCTGCCAGAAAAGCGCTTGATTTTCGGGTGTTAAACTCCTGATATCTAAATTCCGGTTTGTCCAGTCATCCAATCTTGAATTGTAAAAACCATAACCGCTGTCGCTTTCCAATTCCTCATTTTCTACGGGTATTTGTAATTCCAACCATTGGGCTAACGGAATACCTTCCGGAATGAATTGTAATTCGTTAATGGCAATTTTAAGAATAGAATCATAGCCTGTCCAGCGTCTCGAAAAACACCTGCCATCTTTATAGATTATAAAACAACTTGCCATATCTTTTTGTTATAAAGTTAAAAAAAATTCATGCTGTGATAACTCCAGACATGTCAATAGTGTTGTAATTATAAGGATCCATATCATAGTCCTGTTGTTGATACCATAGACCGCACGCATATTCTTATTGCACAACATCACTATTATGGTTAAAAAAAACAGCGATAACAAAACATAAGCGATCATTACCAATGTAGCCGGACCGTTTTTAAACAGCATCGATACAGACGTTATTATAAAGTGAATGAAAGTTCCAATGTTTAAAACGGCTGCATGTGTCGCATACAAGGCTAAGAGAAACCAACCAAGTGGCTTTTTGATATAGAACAAGACGATTCCTGACGGAAGAACCACTAACGATAGCAACCATAAAACGGTTTCGAGATCCCATTTGGACATTATATAGGCGAATACAACAAGCGGTTCGCTCCATTCACCGTAAGATTTTAAAACAAAAATCCCGATAAAAAACAGCGACACAATTTTTATGTTGTTCCTTACGATTGGTGATTCTTTTTGCCTGGAAATGGCAGAATTAAACAGTTTTTTTTGAATGTCTTTCACGTTGCTTTCTGTTTTTACTTCGTTTAATTTACTTTCAGGATTTTATCCTCTCAATTGACTGTTATTAAAATACAAACCATCGACGCCGTATTTTCCTTTTTCGAATGCCAGATAATCACAATCTCCTACCAACGATTATTTTTGCTCAAACCGATCTCGTATAACCGTTTCGAGTACTTCCATGTTTATATCCTGTAGCTTTTTAAATGCTATACAATAACCACTTATACGTGCTTTTCCAAGTTTTTCACCATAGGTTCGAGCCAAATAGGTTTTATCAGTAATCCCCATAATATAAACAGAAATCCCGCTAGTATTGGCACTGATTCCAACCTTATAAAATTCCCTGGTTTTTCCACCGGTATGTATGGTTTGCGATCCGTAGCCTATATTCGGATTGGAAACAACCTTACCTTCACTGTTTTTACCATCCAGAAACCATAATTTGCCCGTTGGTTGTAATTGCAGTATGATTTGATGCAACGTTTTCATTTCGCTGCGTTTGGGTTCCGGTAAACTGGCAATATAAGCTTGGATTTGTATTGCTATATCCATTTGAGATGTCTTTGTTTTAATTCTGGTCCATTGATAAAAGAGGAAGCATACAATGTTATACCGGATTTTCTTCCAATTCTGAAATTCGTAACTTAAAATTGTTAAATATACTTTTTAAGGCATCATTTTCCTTTTCCGAATAAACCTGAATTTCTTTTTCCAGTTTATATTTTCCAACATATAAAATGTATTCATCACTTTTAATGATAAGCTTTCGGACTGTTTTTAGATTTATAACTAATGGAAGAGTATTGTTGTATGCTTCAAAAGTATAATCTTCATGTTGTGTGAAAATTAAAAGATTTTCAGAATAATGCAGTGTTGCATTAAGAAAACCTACTGTCCCTCCGCGACTTGTAAAATAGGAATGTATTGTTTCTGAAATTTTAACGTCTATTTTTTTAAAATCTTCTTGTCCATAAAATTTTAGAACTTTTTCACCCTTTTTTTTATTGAATTTCGTTGCAAAATATCGAGCTGCAATATTTAAAATGAGTAGCCCCAAACAAAAGAGTCCAATTTGAATTATTATTTCCATATGCTAATGCTTGTGTTATAAGGACATTTTTAAGTAATTCCTGTGAATAAACAATCCTTATTCTGTTTGGTCTAAATACATTTTTATTTGATCATCGTCATTATCACCTGGAATTAGATACATAATAATGGGTCTTTTATTTTTTTGATATAAAAGCGCAAACACTTTTGTTTTGTTAATTGGCTTTTGGGTATCAATTGTAATCGTCTTGTTATTTTCAATTGGAAAGGATACGAATCGAGTCTTTAAATCCGCTGTTTTGATAGTACGCTTTTCAAAGGCTTCTGTAAGTTCGACTGAATACCAACCCCAATCGTCTATGGCTGTAAAATAGGCCTCGGCTTCCGGGGTATTTTCGTCTGCAAATTCTTTTATCTCAGGCTTAAAAATAACCAGTCGGGTATCTGTAATTTTTGTGATATCTTTTTCATTTTTTCCCGGTTTCGAATACGAAATAACCGATAATTCATGCGTAATGGGAATTCCTTTTATAATTTTCCATCCCGAATAAATCCGACCGTTTTCTTCAAAGAAATCAATGGTGTCGGTCTTATCTTCGATAAGATAATTGTCTAAATCTTTATACTGGTAGGCTGTTTTTGTTTGTAATACAGCTACTATAGGATCATCATCAGCATCACATTTAGCACAGCTTTTAACGTCACCATTTTTTAAATAAATCAGGGTTCCTCCGTTTGCGATGAATAAGTGGTTTATCTGACTTTTATCGATGGTATTCGTTTTTTCATTACTTGTATCCGCAATGGTTTCCGATTCCAACGTTTCTTTATTATCGGATTTTTTAGCACAGGAAATCCCTAAAAACAGGATTAGTAGGATTGTAATTCTTTTCACAAATATTTTAAAAAAGAGGATGTGGTTTAACAAATTAAAATTTATACGAAATATGTAGTATTTCCGGATAAATATAGCGTTTTTTCTTTCAAAAAAACATACCGCTAACACATTCACAAATAAAAGATATCAAAAATCGAATTATTCGTTTTTTCATGCGATTTCGCTATATAACTGTCCAACCTTGTTTAAGAAAGGTAAGTTTTCCGTTTTCTATAAACGTTTTAGCATCTGTTTTTTCGGTTGCCTGTTCGTTCGTTATTTCTAATAAATAAACCGTTGGATTACTTACATTCTTCTTAAATAACCAAAATTTAAATCGTTTTACCTTAGGTGAAGTGTTTAAAAATTTTAATTCTTCCAAACTACTGATAAACGAGATATCGGTTGTTATAATTTGCGGATAAAGTAGGCCTTTTAAAAAAATTGGTTTTAAGGTCCGATTGATGTTATCTAAAACAATTACTTGATCATCGAATTTAAACGTATTAAAGTCGATTTCGGTTATTTTACCGCTAAATTCAGGATAACTTTGAGCAATATAGTTCTCTTTAAAAAAGACTTCTGCTCTGTATTTTTCTTGTTCTGCTCGATTCGCAAAAACTTTTTTTTCTGCTTGTGAGTCGTTTTGGGCATTTGTTGTGACAACAAAAAGTAAAGATGCCAATAGTAAGTATTTCATCGAATGATAATATGCTGTTTTTTGTAGTAAATATAAAGTTTTTTCTTTCAGAAAAGCATCCCGATAACACATTCACAAATCAAAGATGTCAAAAATCGAATTATTCGTTTTATCATAGGATCACATTATTTACTTCTTGTTTTTTCAGTGTTGCGAGTGTCCCGGATTGGGTCTTATTAGCAGCTTTCATTTCGTAGGTTTTACTGGGCGTTTTGATCACAATTTTGGTATCGTAAATCGTATATTCCGTTTTATGATTTACGAATTTTAAACTGTTTTCGTTTTTTGAATACGTAAATATATCGTGGTAAAGCAATTCGATTTTGTTATTGGCATCCGTAAAGACATAGTATAAAAGGGTTCCGGAGTTGAGAATTTTTATCTTTTTTTTATTTTCAAATTCAAATGAAAGCAAAACCTTGTCGTCGGTTAGTTCTTCATCAAGTATCTGATATTTTGTTTGTACCATTTTGCCATTGGTCCATTTTTGTTCCGTATAATCCCATAGGATTCCCGAAGGATTCATCCCCTCTTCTACAATTTTAATCGGATAGGTTTTGTTATTGCGGACTTTAAATTCGGAAAATTGATGCCAACAACAACCGCTTTTGGTCATCGTGCTAATTGTTTTATCTTTATAATCGACATTAAACATGCCGCAATATTCCTGCGCCAGTCTTGTAAAATCGGCGTTGTATTTAAATCCGGCAGTTGTAGCCAGATAAATTTTAAAAGATGGTCCGTGGTAACAACTAAATTGCCCATCCATAATGGCAAAGTCTTTTACGCCGTCAAAATTATAGTCCTCATATAAAATCTGACTTTGTTCGCCATAGGGTAATTCTTTTATATTGGCCAGCACTTTTCCGTTATGAAGACTAAACGTCAGCTCTTCTGATTTTACTTGGATCAGTTGTTTATTCGTTTTTTGATCATAAATCGCAATCCAACCCGGAGAAAAAACTTCGGAAGTATCGGCGATAAACATTTTACCGTAGTATTGTTTTGAAAAATTATCGACTTTAAAAGTGGTTTGGGAAAAGAGTGATCCCGTGAATAGTAAGGATAGTATAAGGTATCGAAAGGGCATTTTATAAACTATTATTTCTTTAAATTGATATAGAATTGATCAAAACGGACTAACTTATCTCCGATAAATATAACGTTTTTTCTTTCCAAAAATTAAGTTGATCAAATAATGAAATATTGCGCTAAAGTTAAGTCGTGAATTTCCATTATATAAAACAAAAGAGCTAGCAACAAAGGCTGTTAATAGCTCTTTGTTTGAATTATTCTGTTGGCATAATAATTAATAAGCTCGGCATTGAAGTTACCGTTACTCTTTCACCCAATTGGAAACCTAGATTTTGTAACCAATCACCACAAAGTTTGATTTCCGGTACGTCTTTCTGACTGTATTTGTTAAACCTTCTTTTCGGTTGAATTTTCAGGCTACGCACTTCCGGTCTCCTGAGTGTTGTTTTTCGTTTTTTATTGTTATACATAGTTGAATATTTCGTTATATTCTTCTATTGTTTCGCATCAAACAAGGTAGAAAATGTTTAATGAATAAGGTCATTTTTGGGTGTGTCATCGCCGGACAAAGTTTGGGCTTTATATAAATTAAAAATCATATTCCACTTGTTTTATTAAATGTTGTATTGCATCCTTTTGCGAACTGCTGTCTTTTAATATATCCATCATTTTTAAAACGTTTTGTTTTATCACTGATGTTTCTGCTCCATAACCAGCCGTAATATAACGACTCATAAAATAATCAATATAGTAAAACTGTTTCTTTTTTATATCAAAAAATGCATAATTACCTTCCTGATCACTCCCTATAACGTATTTATTCGTTTTTTTAGTGATTATATAATTATTCATTCCTTTTAAAGTTGGATTATCACGGGTCGTAAACTTTAAATTTTCTTTATCATAAAGAACTGTCAACGTATAATCTCTTGGCATTTCAGTAATACCATTTTTTTGACTGCAACTTATTTCTGTATTACATTTTGCAGTGATCTTTGTTTCTATGGATTTAATTTTTACATTCGATTTTTGACTAAAACAAAAGGACGTAAAAACAAGTAAAAAACTTAATAGTAAATTTTTCATAATAAAAAAACACAAAACCGTTAATTTACGCAAACTTCACTTCACCCCATTCATAATTTCTATCGCTTTCATCATTTCCGGAAGTTTATAACGAAAAGCCGGGCCGGATACGCACAACACCGCCACGACTCTATTGTTTTGGTAATACGGAATCGCGGCGCAGTTTAAATCCGGTTCGTATTCTTCCAGATCTAAGGCATAGCCGTTTTTTAAAATTTCGCTTAACTCCGCTTGTAGTTTCTTTTGTATCGGTTCGTCCAGACTTTTAAGCAGCGTATTTTGTAGGTGTTCCGAATGCGCCATAAAAACCTTCCCAATCGCTGTTCGCGTCATTTCGTAGTCTTTGTTAAGTTCCAACGAGATTTTAACCGATCGGTCGGGTTCCGAAATCAGTTCGTGTCGGAAATAGGTGCCCATTTGTACCGATAAATACGAAGTTTCATTCGTTAGTTCGGTGATTTTTTCCAATGTTGGGCGCAGCGTGTTTTTTAAAACCGATACCGATACCGGCGGTGGATAAATACATTGCATTTTGGTCGTCACCCGATACCGCGGACTCAGTTCGTCCTGTTCCACATAACCCAGTTCTTTTAGGGTATTCAGAAAATTGTGTACCGTGGTGTTCTGCAATTCCAGTGCGCTGGCGATGTCGTTGAGGCGTACCAGGTTTCCGTTTTGCGTGATATATTCCAATATATCGAAGGCTCTTTTTACCGACTGTATCATAAAATTCAATAATAATGAATAAAAAGGCTTTTTAAATTTTAATTAACCTTAAAGTTTCAAAATTAGCGGATTTTTGCACTCCAAACAACTAAATTTTTATATGCAAAAAGGACTTATTGCTCTGGCTATCGGAGCTTTTACCATTGGAATGACGGAATTTGTAATGATGGGAATCCTGCCCGATCTGGCGGCTTCGCTTAACATTTCGATTCCGGAAGCCGGTCATTTTATCTCCGCTTATGCGTTGGGTGTGGTGGTTGGCGCTCCGTTTTTAACCGTGATGCTTCAAAATAAACCGCCTAAAACGGCTCTAATCGTGTTGGCGGCCTGGATTATGGTTTTCAATAGCTTATCGGCCGTAGCCAACGATTATTGGTCCTTATTGATCTTGCGCTTTTTATCCGGTTTACCGCACGGAACGTTTTTTGGAATCGGTGCCGTTGTCGCCGGAAAACTGGCTAAAGAAGGAAAAACAGCTCAGGCGATCGCGGTGATGTTTTCGGGTCTGACAATAGCCAATGTAATCGGTGTTCCGCTGGGAACCTATATCGGCCATTATATCGACTGGCGCATCACGTTTTGTATCGTCGGGGTGATCGGGTTGCTAACGATTGTGAGTATTATCTATTGGCTTCCAAAATTTCAGGCCAATGAAAATTCGAGTTTTAAAAAGGATCTGGCTATTTTTAAGCGCATGGATTTATGGCTCGTATTGGCCATTGCCATTATCGGTACCGGTGGCTTTTTTAGCTGGTATAGTTATATTGCGCCGTTGTTTACCGAAGTGTCCAAATTCGATGCCGGTGCAGTGACCTATTTGATGGTTGTGGCTGGTTTGGGAATGACTTTCGGGAATTTCCTGGGCGGAAAATTATCGGATACCTATTCGCCGCTTATGGCAACCATCGGTTTATTAATCGGAATGTGTATCGTTTTGATGTTGCTTACTTTTGTAGCCGATAATCAGATCACGGTAACGATCATGACATTTGTGATTGGTGCGGTGGCTTTTGCGATCGTAGCACCGGTTCAGATTATGATGATGCAATCGGCAAAAGGAGCCGAAATATTGGGATCGTCCATCAGCCCGGCGGCGATGAACGCCGGAAATGCCTTAGGGGCTTATCTGGCTGGTATTCCGCTAACGATGGGATATGGTTATACGTCACCGGATTGGGTCGGTTTTGCGCTGGCTTTTGTAGGGATTTTAATCGCGCTGGCGTTATTTTTTCACCGAAAACAAAAAGAAACTACTTTAATTACATGTAAAGCATAACAATATGGAACAATTAAAAGGAAAAACCGCTCTGATTACCGGAGCAGGAAAAGGATTAGGGAAAGCGGTGGCTTTCGCATTGGCTGCCGAAGGGGTTAATTTGGCGTTAGTATCGCGAACCGAATCGGATTTAGCCGATCTAAAAACGGCTATTCAAAAGGAATATCCTAACGTTACTATCGAGTTTGAAACGGCAGATGTGGCCGATTTTAATTCGGTTACAACGGCTATTACAAACCTAAAAGCTAAAATCGGTACAATCGACATTCTGATCAATAATGCGGGTATCGGAAAATTCGCGAAGTTTATGGATTATGAAGTAAGCGAATGGGAAAACATTATTAAAGTAAACCTTTTGGGTGCTTATTATGTGATCCGTGCCGTATTACCGGAAATGTTGGAACGTCAGACGGGTGATATTATTAACGTGGCTTCCAGTGCCGGTCAACGTGGTTCTGCGTTGACAAGCGCTTATAGTGCGTCGAAATTCGGACTAAACGGTTTGTCGGAAGCGTTGATGCAAGAGGTTCGTAAATCCAATATCCGGGTATTTACAATGAATCCGAGTACGATTGCAACCGATTTATCGGTAAACCTAAACCTGACGGACGGTAATCCGGAAAGTGTATTACAACCGGAAGATTTTGCGGAAGTATTGGTTTCACAATTAAAATTAAACCGCAGGGCTTTTGTAAAAGACGTTAGCCTTTGGTCTACAAATCCATAGTAAAACCTACTATACATAACCTACGCTAATGTAAAAATCCTGTAATTCTTTACAGGATTTTTTTTATAAATAATTTACAAAAGTAGTTTATATAAATCAGTATAATCAATTGCAAATCAATATATAAACTATTTTAAATAATATTTCTTTTTTAACCATAAACTAACCTTTACTAACATGATCAATACCGGAACTTCAACCAAAGGACCAATGACACCCACAAAGGCCTGTGGTGAATGAATTCCAAAAATAGCGATGGCTATCGCAATGGCCAGTTCGAAGTTGTTTCCTGCCGCTGTAAAGGCTATGGAAGCATTTTGACTATAAGGAATCTTTAGGCTTTTACTCAGGAAAAAGCTTACCATAAACATCAGTATAAAATATACGATTAAGGGGATGGCTATTATAATAACATCACCTGTCAATTCCAGTATTTTTGCACCATTCAGACTAAACATCACGACAATAGTAAACAGTAAGGCATATAAGGTTACTGGTGCGATACGGGGAATAAATTTCCGGTTATACCATTGGATTCCTTTAAATTTGATCAACCAATAACGACTTAAAAAACCGGCTAAAAACGGAATACCCAGATACAACAAAACACTTTGCATCACATCGTCTATTGCTACAGTTACATTGAAGTGTGCTAATCCCAGTTTTTCGGGTAATACCGTAATAAATAACCAAACGAAGAAACCATACGTCAGTATCTGAAAAATGCTATTTAAAGCGACCAGTAAAGCGGCATATTCCCTGTTTCCCTTTGCCAGGTCGTTCCATACCAAAACCATGGCGATGCATCGGGCCAGTCCGATTAATATCAAACCGCTCCTATATTCGGGTTCGTCAGCCAGAAATAAAAGGGCTATTACAAACATTAAAAGTGGTCCTACAATCCAATTCAGTAATACTGATATACCTATTACTTTTCTGTTTTTTAATGCTTTGGGTAACAATCCATAATCCACTTTTGCCAGTGGCGGGTATAGCATTAACAATAAGCCGATAGCAAGCGGAATATTGGTGGCTCCTACGGATAATGCACTGATCATATTCGGAATTGTCGGAAAAAAATGTCCTAAGCCTATTCCTATAGCCATCGCCAGAAAGATTAAAACGGTAAGGTTACGATCGGCAAATTTTAATTTAGTTGGCATAGCAATTCTTTTGTATCATGGAAAAAACATAAAACATTTCAGTCGCAATCTGTAAACTTCTGGTTGTATATACTACCGACTGCTCCTGTGTCTGATCCGAAAGTTTAGGATCTTCATACGTAATCGCAATTCGTTTTTCTGCTCCGACTATAAAGGGACAACCGCCATCGGCTTCCGAACAGGTCATAATTGCTGCAAATTCCGATGCCGGATTATAGGAATGGTCGTATTTTTTGGAAAAAGCAATCACCGGAAATGTAGTATCATCATATTTTAGGGCATAAACGGGGTTGTTTCCTTCCGAAATCCTGATGGTGTTAAATCCTTGCTCGGACAATGTTTCGATTACTTTTGGAAATACGGTCGTTGCTTCTGTTCCGCCCGAATAACAGTATACATTGGGAATACCATACCGGGAAGCCGCAACTTGCGCCCATACCTGCGAAAAAATGCTTCTCCGCGAATTATGCGTGCAGATAAAGATGAGGTTGATGGCCTGTTTATCGGTTACTTTTTGCTGAATATAGTCGATTAAAGGTTCTAAAATAATTTTGCGTTCCCGACTAATGGTTTGTTCCGGTTCTAAAAGTCGGATGGTATCGGATAGTATTGAATAACTATTCATAATCAGCTTTTAATTGCATCCGGATTCCGGCGAACAACAGGATTTTTTCGGAGCACTTTTGTCTTCCGGCAAACCACAGGTATCTCCTGCCAAACAAGCGGTCTGTTTGTTTTTTAAGATAAAATGAGCACCGTCAAAATCCAGATCATATTTTCCGATGGTTTCCGATTGGTATTCCACTTCGATTGTCGTATCCGTAATACCCAGTTTGTCTTCCGATAGCTGAATGATATGCAACAATTTTGCAGGTTTTAAACGGTGTTCATAATCATCGGCGTCCCATAACTGAAAATTGACAACGCTTTCATTACGGATCGTTCCGCCACAATCTATAAAGTGACGGGTTATCTTTCCTACTTCAGTAACATGGAAATGTTCCGGTACAAAAGTTCCGTTTTCGAGCTGGAACACCACTGTATCCAGTCCCGGTAAAATGTTTTTGATTTCTGATAGTTTCATAATATGTGATTTATAATAAAATATTTAAAAATGTAATATTGCAATATTACGATAATATAAAAGAAAAAAATGCTTAACAGCATTTGTCGACCCTCACATCCTGATCGAAAAAAAGCGCTAACTCACCTTTGATTAATTCCCAGACTTTTTCATCAATACAATAGCAAACTGACTTCCCTTCGATGGTTCCTTTGATAATCCCTATATTTTTCAATTCTTTTAAATGTTGCGAAATCGTAGCCTGTGCCAAACCTAATTCGGAAACCAGATCATTACAAATACAGGCTTTCTGATTGACGATATGGTTTAGAATCGCAATTCGGGCCGGATGTCCCAAAACTTTAAAGATGGAAGCCAATCGGTTTTGGTTATCAGTAAATATTTCTGTTTTTGTTATTCCCATGGCGTTATATTATATAATCGCAATATTACGATATTAATTTAAATTCGCAATGATTTTTTTCACCATATACAATAAAATCTAAATATTGCGCTTTACCTTTACATCACTTTTCAAAATACATCCTTTTAAAATGCACTTTTTAATTTTTAGTATACTTTGCAGCGTATCCGTTGGAATCCTTTTTAAAATAGCCAAGCGCTATGCGGTTTCGTTTCAGCAAATGATCAATTACAATTATGTCGTAGCCATTATTTTATGTTATCTGGCGTATCAACCCGATATCCATACGGTTACTTCCAACGCACCATGGACCTTATATAGTGTATTAGCCCTATTATTACCTACGGTTTTTCTGGTTTTGGCAGCCTCGGTTCGCCATATCGGAATTGTAAAAACCGACATTGCACAGCGATTTTCATTGATCATTTCAATCCTCGCGGCTTTTTTGGTTTTTAACGAAACGATTAGTCCCATAAAATGGATTGGTCTGGCCATTGGTTTTACGGCTATTTTCATGGTTTTGTACCGAAATGAAACTACATCAGGCGAAAAAAATAATGGGTGGTATCCGATAATCGTATTAGTAGGTTTCGGAATTATTGACGTTTGTTTTAAACTGATTGCATCTTATACCGAAATACCGTATACAACCTCACTATTTGTCGTTTTCTGCGGTGCGTTTGTGGTTTCAACGGTCATTACAGGGTATACTCTTCTGGTAAAAAAAGAAAAAGTAAACGGAGAAAGTGTACTATTCGGCCTGGCATTAGGAGTGCTTAATTTCGGAAATATATTGTTTTATCTAAAAGCGCACAAAGCCTTACACGACAACCCTTCGACCGTTTTTGCTTCGATGAATTTCGGAGTAATCCTGTTGGGAACATTGGTCGGAGCATTCGTATTTAAAGAAAAAATCAGTCGGCTTAATGCTATCGGGATTTTCCTGGCTTTTCTGGCCATTATAGTAATTACGGCTTCACAATTGTATACACTTTAACGTCAATTAATATTTTGAAGTTCTATAAAATTTAGTATTTTTAAGAATTAATTCCCGATTATGAAAAACCCCATTGCAGAAAGAATAGCGGATTTTTTAAAACATTATCCTCCTTTTACCAGCTTAACGTATCAGGAATTAGTGGCTATTTCCGAACATATCAGTGTTAAATATCTGGAAAAACACCAGATCCTTTTTAAAGTGGGCGATGCTACCCATAGTGATTTTTATGTGGTTGCCAATGGTGCGATCGGATTATCGGTTATTTCCGATGCGGAAGAGTTCCTGATCGACAAATGCGACGAGGGCGATATTCTGGGATTACGTCCGTTTTTTGCTAAAAACAATTACCTGATGACGGCAAAAGCCCGTGAGGAAAGTATCGTATATGCGATTCCAATAGCCGTTTTTCAGCCTTATGTGGCCAATAATACAAATGTGCAGAATTTCCTGCTGGAAAGTTTTGCCTCCAATACGCGTAATCCGTATGACAAGGATCACCGCGGAAAATTAATCTCAGAAAATATTATTTTCGACGAACAAAGTGCTGCGGATATTCAGTATTTCCAGCCAATTAAATATACCAAAAACCCGATTACAGCCAGTTCCAGCGATATTATCAAACATATTGCGCAAACGATGTCTAACAGTCGGATTGGCAGTGTGATTATTCATGATAATCAATTACCTATCGGAATTATAACCGATAAGGATTTGCGTTCCAAAATTGCCACCGGATTGTTTTCAATCGATACGACGGCCGATAAAATCATGTCGTCGCCGGTAATTACCGTACCGGAAAATATTTCGATTGCCGAAGCACAGATGATGATGCTAAAACACAACGTAGGTCATTTATGTGTGACCCGCGACGGAACCGAAAAAAGCGCTGTAACCGGTATTATTACCGAACACGATATTGTGGCGGCACAAGCCAATAATCCGGGAATTCTATTAAAATTAACCCGCCGTGCCACACGTTCGAAAGAATTAAAAGCCGTTCGGGATAAACTGACCGATCTGATTCAGAATTCAATCGATAAAAATATCCCTATTACGCATATTACCAGTGTCGCTGCCGAAATCAATATTGCCCTGACAAAAAGAGCAATCGATCTGGCAATTGAAAAAATGGAAACACCACCTCCTACCCGTTTTGCCTGGTTTAACCTGGGAAGTCAGGGGCGAAAAGAACAGTTGTTATTGACCGATGTCGACAATATTCTGATCTTCGAAGATGTGGAAGCCGAACGCTATGACGATGTAAAACAATACTTTTTACAATTGGCAGAAAAGGTTATCGAAACTTTGGAAAAAATCGGTTACGAACCGTGCCCGCAAGGACTTATGGCGAACAATGAACTTTGGTGTAAATCACTGACGGACTGGATTAAACAATACAATACCTGGATTAATACTCCAGGTGAAAAAGGAATTAATCTCAGTACCATTTTCTTTGATTACGATCTGATTTACGGTGATGTTTCCTTTGAAAATTCCCTAACGGAAAGCATTTTTAACAGCACCGATAACAACCAATTATTCTATGCTTTTTTAGGAACCAATGCGATAAAAAAACCGGCTCCATTGGGTTTCTTCCGTCAGTTTTTACTGGAACAGGACGAAGAGCACAAAGATGCTTTTGATATTAAAAACAGAGCCATTATGCCATTGGTCGACGCCGCACGTGTGTTAACCATTAGCCGTGGTATCAAAGGAATTACCAATACGTATCAGCGTTTTAAAAAGCTGGCGGATATGGAAGAACAAAATTCCGATTTGTATCTGGAGTGTGCCGAGGCATTCAATACGTTAACCTGGTTCCGAACCGACGAAGGCTTGCAAAACAATTCCAACGGAGGTTATATCAACATGCAGGAGCTTTCGAAAGTAGATAAGGTAAAACTTAAAAACTGCTTTCAACCGATAAACGATATACAGGATCTGATTAAAAACCGCTTTCAATTGACCTATTTCACATAATATTATGGTATTAGACTGGCTTACAGGAAAAGACATCCCGCAATTTTGGAAACAATATTTGGCCCATTTTGACAAAGAAGAGCAAAATGGACCGAAGCGCTATATTGTTTTTGACACCGAAACGACCGGTTTGGACTGGAAAGATGATGTTATTCTTTCTATTGGTGCCATTTCGGTGGTTAATGACGAAATTAAAGTGGGTGATTTTTTTGAAGCTTTCCTAAAACAGGATGTTTTTAATCCGGAAAATGCCATTTTGACCGGAATTTTAAAAGAAGGTAAAGAAGAAAAGATTATCGAAGCAGAAGCGATTATCCGTTTTCTTGATTTTATAAAAGATGCTACTCTGGTGGGACATAACATCAATTTTGATGTCGAAATGATCAATCAGGCGCTGAAACGCCTGAATCTTGGTAAACTTAAAAATGTCATGTTGGATGTGGATGTGATGTATCAGAAATTTAAAAATCTTCCGGAAGACAAACATCACAATCTGGATGAGCTGTGCGACATTTTTAAAATTAAAAAAAGTGATCGCCATACCGCTTCCGGGGATGCGTATATTATTGCTTTGCTGTTTTTAAAATTAAAACGGAAACTGAAATTATAAGGTATCAGAACATATTTCTAATTGACAATACTTCAGAATTTCTTCATAATTCCGGACATAACACTCTGATATTTTTATCTTGACATTGGGATTGCTTCTGTCTCTTACAATAAAAAAACGGTTTGCACGCTTTTTCAAATTACTGCCTTCCTCTTCTTTTTTCCTTTCTATGATAATATTGTTTTTATGGATTGAATAGGGTTTCGTAAAAAACCGTTTAATTTTCAAACTATCTCCTTCTAATTTTAGCTGTATATAGTTTTCATAAAGTTGTAACGAAAATACGATTAACGGGAAAAATCCCAATAGACTCATAAAAATATCACATAACCTGCTCTCCATGCTTATCGAATAGATAAAACATCCATGCAGATTAACATCAATAACAAAATTTATCGTAAAAATTAGTAGTAATGCATAAATGACAAACACTATAAAAATGCGGTGCTTATACTTTATTTTATATTGATCCGGTTTTCGCATGTTTTTTGAACTTAATTAAAAGCAATAAATAAAACTCATAAAACACTAATTGACAACATAACGACTATAAATATCCTTGTTTTGAACTATTTTATCTATCCGTTAACAAAAAAGCATCCTACTAAGTAGGATGCTTTTTTAAATATCAAAAAAAAGGAATTACAATCGTTCGTTTTTAATTTCTTCTACGATTTCAGGATTTAAGAGCGTGGAAATATCTCCAAAGTTCGAGAAATCGCCTTCCGCTATCTTACGCAAAATACGGCGCATGATTTTTCCGGAACGGGTTTTCGGTAATCCCGATACGAATTGGATTTTATCCAGTTTGGCAATCGGTCCGATATGACTCGCTACGTGTTCGTTGATCTCTTTTCGCAGGTTATCACGGTCACGGTACTCTCCGATTTCTTTTAAGATAATAAAACCATACAAAGCATTTCCTTTGATATCGTGCGGGAAGCCCACAATAGCCGATTCTGCTACCGCCGGGTGCTCGTTAATCGCATCTTCAATTGGTGCGGTTCCTAAGTTATGACCGGAAACAATCACCACATCGTCTACCCTACCGGTGATTCGATAATATCCTACTTCATCACGCAAAGCACCGTCACCGGTAAAATATTTACCCGGGAAAGCCGAGAAATACGTTTCTTTATAACGCTGATGATCACCCCAAATTGTTCGGGCAATCGACGGCCATGGGAATTTGACACACAAGCTACCTACAACCTGATTCCCTTCGATTTCGTTGCGTTTTTCGTCCATCAATACCGGTTGAATTCCCGGTAATGGTAAGGTCGCATAGGTCGGTTTGGTTGGTGTTACAAATGGAACCGGAGAAATCATAATACCACCGGTTTCGGTTTGCCACCAGGTATCGACAATCGGACATTTTTTCTTTCCAACATGATCATTATACCAGTGCCATGCCTCTTCGTTAATCGGCTCCCCTACGGATCCGATTACTTTTAAAGAGGATAAATCGTGTTTGTCTACCCATACGGTACTTTCTTTTGCCAACGAACGAATTGCTGTCGGTGCCGTATAAAACTGACTCACTTTATGTTTGTCGATCACTTCCCAAAAACGTCCGAAATCCGGATACGATGGTACGCCTTCAAAAATGACTGTCGTCGCGCCGTTTAGAAGTGGGCCGTATAAAATATAGGAATGTCCGGTTATCCAGCCAATATCGGCCGTACACCAGTAAATATCGTTTTCTTCGTAATTGAATATGTTTTTAAACGTATAAGCCGTATACACCATATAACCCGCCGTAGTATGCAACATTCCTTTTGGTTTTCCGGTCGATCCGGACGTATACAGGATAAACAACGGATCTTCCGCATCCATAATTTCGGCTACATTATTCGGAATCGCTTCATCCAGTAAGGGTTGCAACCATAAATCGCGACCTTCTTTCATTTTTACTTCCGTGTTGGTTCTTTTGGCAACCAACACACTGGTAACCGTTGGACATTTTTCAAGGGCTTCATCTACAATCGATTTCAGATCGATCGTTTTGTTCCCTCTATAAGCCCCATCGGAAGTGATCACCATTTTACAACCGCAGTCGATTACACGGGAGGCGATTGCCGAAGCTGAAAATCCGGCGAAAACAACCGAATGAATCGCTCCAATTCGCGCACAGGCCAACACAGCCACGGCCAATTCCGGAATCATCGGTAAATAAATACAGATACGATCGCCTTTTTTAATGCCCTGTTCGCGCAATACATTGGCCATTTTAGCCACACGGTCGTACAATTCGTTATAGGTGATATATTGAGCCGGTTCTTTCGGATCGTTCGGCTCAAAAATAATCGCGTTTTTATTCCCTCTTTTGGCCAAATGACGGTCAATACAGTTTTTAGTGATGTTGACTTTCGCATTGGTAAACCATTTGATTTCGGCTTCGGCCATATCAAACTCCATTACTTTATCCCAGGTTTGGTACCAGGTAAAATTTTCTTCGGCTATTTTTCCCCAGAATTTACGTGGCTCCCGGATCGATTTTTTATAGTGTTTGAAGTATTCTTCTAAGTTGTTTATTTTATAATAACTCATAGTGTGTTTATTTTTTCATATTCTATTTAAATACACCGATGCCATAGGTTGTAAAAGCTTCGGTTACTTCACCGATGATGGTTTCGTCATCGATGGTGGATGGGATTTGGTATTTTTCACCGTCTACAATACTTCGCAGTAATTTGCGAAGGATTTTTCCGGAACGGGTTTTCGGCAAGCGTTGCACAACAATCACATTTCGCAACGAGGCTACCGCACCTATTTTTTCGCGGACTAATTGAACTACTTCATATTCCAATTGAAAATGCTCGGTGTCATTTCCTGATTTAATCACGGCCAATGCCAACGGAATCTGTCCTTTTAACGCATCGTTAATTCCTATAACGGCACATTCGGCCACTGCATTGTGTGACGCTACAATTTCTTCCATTTCAGCAGTCGAAAGTCGGTGTCCCGCAACATTGATCACATCGTCTACACGACCGGTTATGTAAATATAACCTTCTTTGTCTTTGTAACCACCGTCGCCCGAAAAATAATAGCCCGGAAAACGGGTCAAATAACCGGCTTTAAAGCGGTTTTCATCTTCCCAAAGACCCAGCATGGTTCCCGGCGGCAAAGGTAGTTTTATTACCACATATCCTTCTTCGTTTGGTGGTAATTCTTTCCCATTTTCGTCAAAAATAACGATTTCATAACCGGTAACGGCTTTCCCTGCCGATCCGGGTTTTACCGGTAGGTATTCCACTCCCATCATGTTGGCAATCATCGGCCAGCCGGATTCCGTCTGCCACCAATGATCAATCACAGGAACCGGAATGTGTTGCCGGTACCATTCCAGAGTCGCAACATCGCAACGTTCGCCGGCTAAAAACTGTATTTTCAGATGACTTAAATCGTATTTTTTGATAAAGTTTCCGTCGGGATCTTCTTTTTTAATGGCGCGAATGGCTGTTGGCGCGGTAAACATAATGCGTACTTTGTGTTCGGCAATGATTCGCCAATAGGTGCTCGCATCCGGAGTTTTAATCGGTTTCCCTTCGAAGATGATAGTTGTATTACGGTTTAACAACGGTCCGTATAAAATATAACTATGTCCTACCGCCCATCCCATATCGGATGCCGCCCAAAATGTTTCGCCTTCCGGAATGTCGTATACATATTGCATCGTAAATTTAAGTGCCGTAGCATAACCTCCTGTATCTCTTACGATTCCTTTTGGTTTTCCTGTAGTCCCGGAAGTATACAGAATATAAAGCGGATGGGTAGCCGCTACCGGAACGCAAGGTACTTCTTCGGATTGTGAAACTAATTTTTCGTAGTCGACATCATATTCCTGAAATGGTATTTTAGCACCTAATTTCCGATTAAAGATGATCACTTTTTCCGGTTTATGCGAGGCCATTTCAATCGCTTCGTCAACCAGAGGTTTATAAGCGATCAGTCGGTCGATTTCAATTCCCGAAGAGGCTGTAATAATGGCTTTGGGTTTGGAATCGTCAATTCGGATAGCGAGTTCGTGCGGCGCAAATCCGCCGAAAACCATCGAATGTGTCACGCCTATACGGGCACAGGCCAACATGGCAAAAGCCACCTGCGGAATCATGGGCATATAAATTACCGCTGTATCGCCTTTGGTTAAGCCTAAAGTCGTTAATCCGCCGGCCAATTTTGCTACTTCGGATTTTACTTCGTGAAATGTATATTTTCGTATCGTTTGGGTCACGGGCGAATCGTAGATAAAAGCCACCTGATCGCCATAACCATCCTGAATGTGTTTATCAATCGTCAGATAGCAAATATTCAGTTCGCCATCGGCAAACCATAACGGATAACCGTTTTTGTCCTGCGACAGTATCGTTTGTGGCCGCTTATACCATTCCAGTACATCGGCCTGTTCTTTCCAGAAGCCTTCGGGATCGTCCAGACTTCGTTGGTAAAATTCATTATAATTCATGGTAAGTGGTTGTTTTAGTCCGTTAGCAATTCGTTGGTCTGTTCGACCAGTTTCTTGACCGAAAAGGGCTTGGTCATATATAAATCGGCGCCTAATGAAAGTCCTCTTTCAATATCTTTTTCCTTGTTTTTAGCCGACAGAAATATGACTTTACAATGTTGTAAACGCTCGTCTTTTTTAATTTGTTCGAGTGTCGCAAAACCGTCGACCATCGGCATCATGACGTCGAGTATAATAATGTCAGGCTGCTGGACTTTTAAAATTTCCAGTGCTTCCTGTCCGTCACGGGCAATAAATACCTCGTAATTGTTCTTTTTAAAGGTGTACTCCAACGACATGACGATATTCGGTTCGTCGTCTACAATTAAAATTTTCCGCATCTTATTCATTTTCTGTGCTAGTGTATTTGGGCAATGTAAAATGGAAAACCGCTCCGTTTTCTTTATTTTCAGCCCATATTTGTCCTTTATGATGTTCGACGATCTGCTTACAGATGGCCAATCCGAGTCCGCTACCAACCGGCTTTTTGATGTTTTGGTTGGTCGACTGGTAAAATTTGTCAAAAATCGCATCCAGGTCTTCCGGATTGATTCCTTTCCCATTGTCGCGGATACTCGTTTGCAAATAGGCTCCGCTTTCCGTTACCGTTATCGAAATCTGACCATTGGTTTCCGGGCAGAATTTTACCGCATTTGAAACCAGATTCGTAATTACCTGTATAATCCGTTCTTCGTCGTACCAGGCTTCAGCCACCGTTTCGGTTACAAAATGTACCGCTATCTTTTTGTTGCGAATCAGTTGTTGTAACGGTTCCAGGGCCGTAACTATTGTATGATCCAGGCTGTTTTTTGTCGCGTGAATCTGTTGTTTTCCGGTTTCGAATTTTTCGAGGTCTAAAATTTTGTTGATCAACCTATTTAAACGATCGGATTCCGATATAATGTTCTTTAAAAACTGCTTGCGCAATTCTTCCGGAATGTCATCATCGTCGTATAAAATCTCACTGGAAGCCTTTATCGCGGTAATCGGTGTTCGCAATTCGTGGGTTACCGTGTCCAGAAATTCATCTTTCTGCGCGTCTTTTTCCAAAAGCTGTTCGTTGGCTTTTTGCAACTGAGCGGTTATCTGTTTTAATTCGTTGGACGTTTCCGTCAGTTTTTTATTGATGATGATGTTTTCGCGGGATTCTTCCAAAATATGCAATACTTCCTGTAGCGATACTTTTTCTTCTTTTACCACGCTTGAAATCAATATTCGCGCCGAAGCAGTCCCAATATGACCGGTGAGCAGGTTTTCGGCAAACTTGATCAATCGGGCGTCGGCCTGTTCCTGATTCTTATCGACATTGTATTTCAGATTAAAAATCGTCAGTGCCCGTTTGGTGCGTTCTTCACCCAAAAATCGTTTTAGCACTTTTTCGATATCACGGGTATAGGCCGTTCCTTTCCATACAAAAGCATTTTCGTGCATTGTACTGTATTTGTCGATGTCAATAAACATTTCGGCATAATTGCGTTCGCGGTAGTTTCCTTTAAAACTCACGGAAACCGCCAGGTAAATAAGCGTATTAAACAGTAAACTCCAGAAAAGTGCCTGTGGAATCGGTGCCAGATAATTCAGTCCGAATAACTGGAACGGTTTTAAGAGTTCGATTCCGGCTAATCCTTCGGATATAAAGGTGCTGCTACTGTTGGCAATCCCGATACCATACGGAATCAGCAAGGTATAAACGCAAACTAAAAATCCGATCAGCATTCCGGAAATAGCGCCCAAACGGGATCCGCGACGCCATAATAACGCTCCAAAAAAAGCCGGAGCCAGTTGCGCCATAATCACAAAGGAAACCAAACCAATGGAAAACAGATTGTAATCCAATACGTAAAAACGGTAGATCAGATATGCTACAATGATCAACAGAAAAATACACACTTTACGGATGTTTACGATCCGTTTGCTGTTTTTATCCTGAACATCACTTTGAAGGGTTCCCAGAAATCCGTAGGGAATTAAAAGATTGTTACTCAACATAATTGATAATCCAATTGAAGCAACCACGATCATCGATATCGAAGCCGAAAAACCACCGAGAAATACCAATACCGTTATCGTTGTATTATTAAAGTATTGCGGAATCAACAGTGAATAGGTATCTGCATTTACGGTACCTTCAGAAAACAGGATATTTCCGCCCCAGGCGATTGGATAGACAAAAATATTAAACAGTAAGAGGTATAGCGGAAACAACCAGATTGCCGTTTTGATATGACTCTCCCGGTTGTTTTCGACCACCGCCATCTGAAATTGGCGCGGTAACAGAAACATGGCAAATAACGACAGTAAGCATAAAAAGAACCAATTGAGTGCCTGCGGTAGTCCTCCTATGGTATTCTTTTCGCGGAATCCTTCTATGAGGCTGGCTTTGGCGTAAATATCTTCAAAACCATCAAATACAAAATAGGTTACATAAACGCCCACCAGAATAAAGAAAAAGAGTTTTAAAACCGATTCCATTGCCACGGCGGTCACAATTCCTTTTCTTTTTTCGGAGGCATCTACATAACGGGTTCCATAATAGGAGGCAAAAAGGGCAAGTGCAATAGCCACATAAGTTGTAGTATCGTTAAACACATTGGAACTTAACGAGGTTTGGGTTACTATTGTAAAGGTTTCGGCAATTGCTTTTAATTGTAGGGCGATATACGGAATAATCCCGACAACACTAATAAAAGTAACCAACGCGCCCAGAAAACGGCTGTTTCCATAGCGTAAGGAAATAAAATCGGCCAAACTGGAAATTTTATTGACCCGTGATATCCGAATTATTTTTCGCAGAATTACAATCCACGCCGGAATAATGATAATCGGTCCCAGATATACCGTAAGGTAACTCAGTCCCGACTGTGCCGCTACTCCGATACTTCCATAATACGTCCAGGCTGAGCAATACACGGCAAGCGAAAAAGTATATACATACGGATTGTTTGTCCATTTGCTGTTGGCTTTTTTTTCGGCCCAATGAGCTACAAAAAATAAGATTCCCAGATAAAACAACAATATGATCAGTAAACTATAACTACTCATAATACCGTTTAACAACTAAAAATGAAACTACTATTGAAACAATCCATATGGAAAAAAAGTAGCCGTAAATTACCGGAATTCCAAAAATGGCATCGGCGTGATCAAAAAGAAGCACCAATGGCAAATTAAAAGCCAGTAATAAGACTATAGATAAGACAACTAATTTTTGTTCGTGCCGTTTTTTCATGTGTTCTACAAAACCAAAGGACCCCGGAGTTCCAAAGAATTCCGGAGTACCATTAATAACCAGGTAGTTATAGGTTAATCTTCACTATCATATTCTCCGATAAGGGCATAATAGCCAAAGGTTCCCAAACCTAATACGATTAAGGGCGTTAGGATAAACAGAATGATGATTCCAAAAACCAGATCGTCCTGTTTGCCGGTCACAAACTTTGGCAAGCCGAATATAAAGATACAAAAATAGGCTGCGGCTACAGCTAATAATAGCCAAACAATTCCGAGTATTCTTTTTATTTTGTTCATAAATATGCCTTTTAGTCGTTACTATTATTTTTGTTATTAATATAAAACATCCCAATCATAAAGCTGATCGCTGCAATGATAATCGGATACCACAATCCTTCGAGGTAAAACGTAGGATTGCCGTTGTCTTTCGCTACCGTTACCAGATAGGTCGAAATCGCCGGTAGCAATCCTCCAAAAATTCCGTTTCCGACATGATATGGCAATGACATCGAGGTATATCGGATTTTCACCGGGAACATTTCCACCAGGAAGGCCGCAATCGGTCCATAAACCATCGTTACAAAAATCACCTGAATGAATACGAGGAAGATCAACATCCATCGATCGGATGAATTAATAGTTACCGTTGTTTTTAGGTCGGTTTTCGCTTTTCCGTCCACGATAATCGGCTTGCCATCTTCCAGGTGAACGGTTTTAATTTGCGTCCATTGGGTTCCGTCTGTAAATTCTTTGGTCGTTGTATAAACGGAATCAATTGTCTGATGTGTATTTTCTTTGGTTATCGCCAGAATTTTTGTTTTCTCGGCTATTTCCGTTTTTAAGTTTACATCGGTGGTTTCATACATCGCTTTGTAAATCGGACGGTATAAAAAGATCGCCAACAACATTCCGGTCATCATAATGCTTTTGCGCCCTATTTTATCACTCAGCCATCCGAAGACCACAAAGAACGGAGTTCCGATTAACAGCGCAATTCCCAATAAGGTATCCACCTGCGTGGAATCGACACTCATAACGGTTTTTAGGAAATTCATTGCATAAAACTGACCGGTATACCAGACCACTCCTTGTCCCATCGCGGCTCCGAATAAGGCCAATAATACAAATTTAAGATTGTAACGGTTTCCGAAACTTTCTTTTAACGGATTCGTACTGGTTTTTCCTTCGGCTTTCGCTTTGGCAAATACCGGTGATTCGTGCATGTTTTTACGGATCAGATACGAAACCAAAACCATCAGAATCGACACCCAAAACGGTACACGCCATCCCCATTCGTCAAAGGCGGCTTCCGATAAGGTTGTTTTGGTTAACAAAATAACCATCAACGACACGAATAATCCCGCTGTAGCCGTCGTTTGAATCCACGACGTCCAGTAACCGCGTTGTCCAACCGGCGCGTGTTCGGCGACATAGGTGGCCGCTCCGCCATATTCGCCGCCCAATGCCAATCCTTGTAATAAACGAAGAACTAACACTAATAACGGCGCCATAAATCCTATGGTTTCATAACTCGGAATACATCCGATTAAAAACGTGGCGCCTCCCATTAATAAAAGGGTTACCATAAACGTATATTTACGTCCGATCATATCGCCCAGACGACCAAAAAACAGGGCGCCAAACGGACGAACGACAAATCCGGCAGCAAAGGTTGCCAATGTCGATAAAAAGGCGGCCGTTGGGTTATCGGCCGGGAAGAATTTGGTAGAAATCACTACCGCCAAACTTCCGAAAATATAAAAATCATACCATTCAATCAGGGTTCCTACAGAAGAAGCGGTGATTACGCTCCAGATTCCTTTTGTTGATTTATTACTCATAAATGTGGTTCAGTGTTGGTTATAGATAAATTTGCAGTTGTACCAGGAAATCCCCTTTCATCCCGTCGATATTGTCTTTGGCAATATAAACCGGCCGTGTGGAATACTGCGTGGTGATTTTAGCATGATGCCCGTCCAGAAAGAAATTGGCACCGATGTCAAACTGCGAACTGGATTTTTCGAGTGCTTCGAATTTTTTATACGTATACGCTCCGAAAGGCTGAATGCGAACAACCGGTTTTTCGGCTTTACACGGCAATAAAAATCCGGCCTGTGTGTACCAGATGGTTCCGGTCCCGATCATCGGTTGGGTATTTCCGGCACCGGCCAAAGCCCGATCGCCCGTAAAAGACGGATCGGCGGCACCTACATTCATAATTCCGATATTGCGAAGGTAGTTGGGACCAAAATCGTAATCGTATAAAACGGAATAAGCGGTCAGTGCCATTTTCTTTTCTTTGGCTCCTAAAGGTAAATCCAGAAAGGCATCGGCCGAAAATAATTTGATATCGTGTTTTTGAACAACACTGTTTACAGAAGTTCGTGTCGCGTCCGGAGCGGTATAAAATCCAGCACCAAGGTTAAAGACTTTTTTGGTTCCCAGATAGGATCCTACTTTATACGGTAGTAAATTCGACTCCTGTTCTAAAAACTGGTATTCGAAATAACCGGCTTTCGACCATCGGGTGTTTCCGCTGTTGTCTACGGCTACCGCATTATAAGCATTCGTAACATCTACCGGAGCGGTGTTGGTTGCGAAAGGTTTGTTGATACTCATACGGTATTCGAATTTTCCGTATTTCCCTTTGGCGAATAATCCCACCTGACGTGCAAACTGATCGGCATTATCAATTAAAGGCCAGTTAAAAATCGGAGCATCAATGGTCAGGAAATTTAAGGTCGAAGCCATCGTCATACGGGACAATCCCATATAGTAATGCAATCCGCCTCCGAGTGATAAACTGAATTTTTTACCGGCTTCCGGTAAAACGACTGCATATTCGTTCCAGGCGTCGTGAAAAAACATACCCGGCTTTTTGGTCGATCCCGTCGGACTGGTAAAGGTTTGATTGTTAATTCCGAAGTGCGTCACAATCATATAACGCTTGGAAATTTGAGCATACGCCAGCATTCGTAAACGCCGGTTACCAATATCGGTATTGGTGGTCGCCGGCTCGTCGGCAATCATTGTTCCGGGATTCATATCAGAAGAGCGAAACCAGATCTGATTCCAGGCGATAAAACGCATGTATTTGGAACCGTCTTCATTGAAATTCACTTTTAATCCCGAACCGTAATCCGTCGAACCCTGGGAATAGCCTTCCGCTGCGAAAAAGAGCAATCCGGCTAGTAAAATGATTCGTTTCATAAAGTACTGTAATTTGGTTGTTTTTTGTGTTTTTTGCTTCACCAAATTCTAAAAATGAAACGGATTGAAAATTTTTGTATATATATTTTTGTAAAAAACTATAGCTAATCTTTAAAACGTTCCCATTTTATCAGCATAAATTTGTCCCCTAACTCCGTTATGATCATTCCGGCACCAGACAATTGTTCTTTATTTTTAAGGTATTCGACCAACTCCAAATGGTTAAAAATCTTATACGTTGGATGGTAATCGCCTTGTGTGAGTCTTTTTACACGAAATTCTTTTACCCAATTGCTCACGGTAACATGGGAAACCCCTAAAATGCGCTCAATTTCGCGGTAACTCAGTCCTTCGAGATAGAGCTGTAACGCCTTGGTCACGTAGTAATCGTCTATCTTTTTTCCCAATTTGTTAACCGTAAAATAATAGTTACATTTTTTACATAAGTATCTTTGTTTCTGATTAATAACGCCGCTTTTAACAATCGTGTTGCTTTTGCATTTCGGACAGGCTAAAATCTCCATATATAATAATTTTGCATAAATATAATATTTTAGCAAATATACATCTAACAATAATTCATTTTTTTAAATTAAAATTTGAATTATACATATATTTAATCAACTATATTTACATTAAAAATAACAAATATTACTTTTCCGAAAATACACAACCCAGTCCTTATAATGAAAGCTCCACTCCTGCTTGTTTGTCTGTTCGCATTCTTTTTTGGCTGTTGTCAACAAAAAAATAAACCTTCCGGTGTTTCCGAAAACAATACCATTTCGGTCGACTCCATTGAAAAGGCTTTTTTGGATGAAAAATTATTCTATACCACGGTAATCCGACTGCATTCTAACGACAAGGCTTTTATTTTTATTGATGATGATTATGTCGCTCAAAGCATTACCGATGCTTCCGTTAAAAAACTATACGAAACAAGCGAATACTTGTCGCCCGAAAACCGGGAAGCTTTTTATCAAAAAATCAGCAATGCACTTCCAAAAGAGGATATTGCTGTTTTTAACCGGATTTGGAGTTTAAAGGAAGTGCGCCAGCAAATCGGCGGTGATGGCGGTTTACATACCTTGGTAACCTGGATCACCCAAAAACCAACCGCAAAAGATCCGTACTATTATATTGAAGTACGCCGACTGTATCTCGAACGACTCGGAACCTGTATTCCAATTGGCTATATCAAAATGCATAGCAAAACAAAAGCCCTTTTGGTTATGAACAGCGAAGGCGAATACCTTCCGATAGCCAAATGGCGTCAAATCAAATAGTTTCACAAAGTAGCAACTGTTTGTGACAGAAATCCTTTAAAAATGCAGGATCAGCAAAGATTATCGAATAAAAATACAGAGTACTTATTTTTATTTTGATAAAAATATCAATTATAAAAAAAAAGGTTTAATTTGCGATAAAACAAACAACACTATGCATTTTGACCCGTCTGTATTGGACCAATCGGCCGTATACAAACTACTAACCGGTACAGTTATTCCCCGTCCTATTGGATGGATTTCTTCGATTAGTAAAGAAGGTGCTATAAATCTGGCGCCATTTTCATTTTTTAATGCCGTTGGCGAAGATCCGCCTCATGTAATGTTTTCTACCGTTCGTCCGAATAACACCAATAAAGACACTTTAAACAATGTGCTGGAAACCGGCGAATTTGTAGTCAATTTGGTTACGGAAGAACTCGTTGAAAAAATGAATCTGACTTCAGCCAGCGTTCCTCCCGATCAAAATGAATTCGAACTCGCACAACTCACTCCTGCTCCATCGCTTATTATAAAAGCACCACGGGTTTTGGAAAGTCCTGTCGCTATGGAATGTAAAGTGGTTCACCACTATTCGCTCGAGGACCATCAGCATGGTGGTGCTACAATAGTGATCGGCAGAGTGGTTATGTTTCATATCGACGAAACCATATTGTCCGACAATTACCGAATCAACATGGATGTATACCGACCTGTGGCGCGCTTGGCAGGATCAAATTATTCAAAATTAGGAGAGATTTTCTCCATTAAAAGAGCTTAAAATGAAGATTACAGTTATTGGTGGCGGACCCGGTGGTTTATACTTCGCAATCCTTACCAAAAAAGCATTACCGCATTGCCAGATTGATTTATACGAACGCAACAAAGCAGACGATAGTTTCGGTTTTGGTGTTGTTTTTTCCGATGAAACCTTAAGTGAGTTCTTAACCAAAGATCCCAAATCATACGAATTAATACGCAGTCGCTTTGCCTATTGGGACGACCTGGATGTCGCCCGCGACGGTGAAGTGGTACGGATTACCGGTAATGGTTTTTGCGGTTGTTCCCGGAAAACATTATTGGAATTGCTACAACAGCGTTGCCGCGAAGAAGGCGTTAACCTGCATTTTGAATCGAGCATCACCGATCTTTCGCAATTTAGCGATAGCAACTATATCGTAGTCTCCGATGGTATTAACAGTATATTCCGCGATCAGATGCCTGCCGATTTCGGTACGCAAAAAGTACTCAAAAACAATCGTTTTGTGTGGATGGGTTCTACGCGACCACTGGATGCTTTTACGTATTTTTTCCGGACAACACCCTATGGAACATTTGTCGCACATACCTACCAATATGAAGCCGGACGCAGTACCTGGATTTTTGAATGTTCGGATGAAACCTGGCAAAAAGCCGGTTTTTCGGAAACCGATGAAGCCGACACTATTCTAAAACTAGAGCATTTATTCAAAGAAGAACTCGACGGTCATTCCTTGATTTCCAATCGTTCGCATTGGCGACAGTTTCCAGCGATTACCAATTCCAACTGGTCTAAAGATAATATTGTTTTATTGGGCGATGCCAAAGCAACCGCTCACTATTCCATCGGCTCAGGGACAAAACTGGCCATGGAATGTGCTATTGCGCTTTCGGAAGCCGTTAGTAAACATCCAAACGATGTTAAAGCAGCTTTTGAGCAATACGAAAAAGTACGCCGTAATCGTGTCGAAATGATTCAATATGCCGCAAATGTATCGTTGGATTGGTTCGAACATATGGACCGTCATAACCAACACGATTTTATGCAGTTTGCTTTTGGCGTGATGACACGATCCAAAAAAGTAACCTTCGAAAATATGGCATTACGCGATAGTAGCTTTACACAAAAAGTACTCTCCGAATTCAACGCAAAACACCAAAATAAACCGGAAACACCGGCCGCTTTTACCCCGTTTCAATTGCGGGATATGGTGGTAAAAAACCGAATCGTAATGAGTCCGATGGGACAATATTCTGCCGAAAACGGTTTGGTTTCCGATTGGCATTTTATGCATTACGGATCGCGTGCCACAGGTGGTGTTGGTCTGATTTTAACTGAAATGACAGCCATTTCCCAAACCGGACGTATCACTTTAGGTTGCCCTGGTATTTACTCTAAAGAACAACTAGTTAACTGGAAAAGAATAACCGATTTCATTCATGCCAATTCCGACTCCAAGATAGGCATTCAATTAGGACATTCCGGACGAAAAGGTGCGATTAAAAAACCGTGGGAAGGTACACAGGAACCAATTGAAAATCCGTGGAACTTATTGTCGGCTTCGGCAATTGCTTATAACGAAAAAATGGCCGTTCCAAAAGAAATGGATCTCCACGATATGGAACAAATTCTAAACGAGTTTGTACAGGCAACTAAAAACGCCGACGAAGCCGGTTTTGACATGATCGAACTTCAGGCGCATCACGGCTTTCTGTTAGCCTCATTCCTATCACCGTTAACCAATAAACGCCAGGATAGTTTTGGCGGGAGCATCGAAAACCGCTTAAAATTCCCATTACTGGTTTTTACAGCGATGCGTACTGCATTTCCGGAACACAAACCGATGTCAGTACGAATTTCGGCATCCGACTGGGCCGAAAACGGACTTACGGAAGCAGACAGTATTCTAATTGCTCAGGCTTTTAAAAATGTCGGTGCTGATATTATTAATGTTTCAACCGGAAATACGGTAGCCACACAACAACCGGTTATGGGGCGGATGTGGCAAACGCCTTTTTCCGACACGATTCGCAACACGGTTTCCATTCCTACGATTACCACCGGTTATATTCAGGATATTGATCAAATCAATACCATCCTTTTAAATGGCCGTGCCGATCTGGTAGCATTGGGACGACCGTTATTACTCGATGCGAATTTTGTTCGAAATGCGCAGGCCTACGAGCAATTTCAAACCGATGACATCCCAAAACAATACCGTATGGGAATTTCGCATTTATATCCGTTAAAGGGCTCCGAACGAAAAGCAACCGAAGGCATGAAAAAATTACTGAAACCGGAAAGCCATAAAAAAGCCTGATACAACACCAACTGTTTAACTACCCCAAAAATGAATCATTACCACGATAATTTCGCACACAACAACCTTCCGGCCGCAAAATTACAACCGGAATATCTTTTTGATCATCCGGATTTTGAATTTCCCGAAAGTCTGAATTGTGTAGCTCCTTTACTGGATATCCACATTAAAGAAGGTCGCGGCAATCAAATCGCAATCCGCACGTTTGATTCGGTTTGGACGTATCAGGATTTATACAACAAAGCCAATCAGATTGCTAATTTTCTGATCGATGACACCGGTTTTGTTTCCGGAAACCGGGTTTTAATCCGTTCTGCGAATAATCCGATGTTTGTGGCTTGCTGGTTTGCCATATTAAAAGCCGGCGGTATTGTAGTGGCTACGATGCCTTTATTACGGGAAAAAGAATTGTCCGTAATGATCGAAAGTGCGCAGATTAGCCATGCTTTTTGCGATTACCGTTTACGGGATGAAATGGATCTGGTAAAGGAACCTGCCTTACAAAAAGTAATCTATTTTGACGGTTCGGAACAAAGTGAACAGGAACTTGAAAAAGCAATACCCCAAAAACCGATACAATTCGAGAACTATCCTACCCGATCGGATTCCGTGTCTTTAATCGGATTTACATCCGGAACGACCGGGAAACCTAAAATGACCGCTCATTTTCATCGTGATGTAATCCTGATTTGTGAGGCTTTTCCAAAATATTCGTTACAACCAAAGCCAAATGACGTTTTTACCGGAAGTCCGCCGCTAGGGTTTACATTTGGCTTAGGCGGATTGGTATTATTCCCGTTCTATTATGGCGCCTCTACTTTTTTAATTGAAAAACCAAGCCCGGAAATACTACTTGATGCGATTCAGAAATACAAAATAACGGTTTGCTTTACCGCTCCGACCGCCTGGCGCATTTTGACAACAAAAGTTAAAGATTATGATATTTCTTCGTTGCGAAAGTGCATTTCTGCCGGAGAAACATTACCTTTAAAGGTATGGGAAGACTGGTATAATATCACCGGACTAAAAATTATCGACGGAATTGGCGCGACCGAAATGCTGCATATTTTTATTTCGTCTAACGAAGACAATATGAAAAAAGGTGCTACCGGCGTACCCATTCATGGTTATGAAGCCAAAATTGTGGATAAAAAAGGAAATGAAGTGGCAACCAACGAACCCGGAAGGCTTGCCGTTCGCGGGATTACCGGTTGTCGTTATTTAAACCGTACCGACAAACAGAAAGAATATGTACAAAATGGCTGGAATCTTACCGGAGATATCTTCCGTAAGGATGAAGACGGTTATTTCTGGTTTGTGGCCCGTGGAGACGACATGATCATTTCGTCAGGCTATAATATTGCAGCCATCGAGGTGGAAAATGTATTGCTCACCCATCCGGAAATTGCCGAGTGTGCCGTTGTGGGATTGCCCGATGAAGAACGCGGCATGTTGGTCTGTTCCTATATTGTTTTAAAAGACAAAACCAAGGCTTGCCCTGATTTGGGTAAAGCCATTCAAAACTGGTTTAAAGAAGTGGCAGCGCCCTATAAATATCCGCGGGAAGTTCGTTTTATGGACAATCTGCCAAAAACCGAAACCGGCAAAATACAACGTTATAAACTAAAACAGTAATACTATGAGAAAAGCATTTGTAGTTTTTAGCATAACCGTTTTATCCATCACGGCTATACTGATGTACGTCAATTGGAAATTCAGTTTTTTACTCTTAATTTTTATCCCGTTGGTTTTAATGGGCCTACACGATATGTATCAGTCCAAACAAAGCATCAAGCGCAACTTCCCTTTATTGGGACGTATGCGGTATCTTCTGGAATCCATCGGACCCGAAATGCGCCAGTATTTTATCGAAACCGATACCGAGGGAAAACCTTTTAACCGACTACAGCGCAGTTTGGTGTACCAACGCAGTAAAAAAGAAACCGATTCGATGCCTTTCGGAACGCAATTAAACGTATACGAACCGGGCTACAAATGGATTAATCACAGTATTAAAGCCATTCCTTTTTCGGAAGTGGATTCCAATCCGAAAATTAAAATCGGCTCGTCCCAATGTGAAAAGCCTTATATGGCAAGCCTATTTAACATCAGTGCGATGAGTTACGGATCGCTGAGTAAAAATGCGATTCTGGCTTTAAATTCCGGCGCCAAACAAGGCGGTTTCTACCACAATACCGGCGAAGGTGGTCTTTCGCCCTATCACCTTGAAAATGGAGGTGATATTGTATGGAATATTGGTACCGGTTATTTTAGCTGCCGTGATAATGAAGGGCGATTTTCGTACGACGAGTTTACCAAAAGAGCCACTTTGGACAATGTAAAAATGATTGAAATAAAATTCTCGCAGGGTGCGAAACCCGGGCATGGTGGAATTTTACCCAAACAAAAAGTTACCGACGAAATCGCTGCGATTCGATTGGTTCAGAAAGGACAGGATATTATCTCTCCGCCAAGGCATTCGGCTTTTAGCACGCCTTTGGAATTAATGGATTTTATCAAACTCCTGCGAAAAGGTTCCGGTGGAAAACCAATCGGTATGAAAATCTGTATTGGTAACAAATCGGAATTTCTGTCCATTTGTAAAGCCATGGTGAAAACGCAAACCTATTTCGATTTTATAACCGTAGACGGTGGCGAAGGTGGTACCGGTGCCGCACCACAGGAATATTCCGACCACGTGGGAATGCCATTGCGCGAAGCACTGGCCTTTGTTTACGATAGTTTAAACGGTTTTGGTATCAAAAATGAAATTAAAATCATCGCTAGTGGTAAGGTTGTTACCGGTTTTGATATTATAAAATGCCTTTCTATCGGTGCCGATGTCTGTAATTCGGCACGCGGGATGATGTTTGCACTGGGCTGTATTCAGGCATTGGAGTGCCATGCGAATACGTGTCCGACCGGCGTGGCAACTCAGGATCCAAAACTGGTAAAAGGATTGGTTCCGGAAGAAAAAAGTGTACGGGTTGCCCGTTTTCAGCACGAAACGGTAAAAAGTGCGATGGAATTAATGGCCTCTGCCGGAATTGAACACCCGGACGACGTAGATCGTACCGTGATCAGTGCCCGTGTGAGCGGAACCAAAATCGAAACCTATTACGAAATGTACCCGGAAATTGATAAAGGTTGTTTACTCAATGAAGATACTGTTCCTTCTGCTTTTCAGTTTTTCTGGAAAAAGGCAACCGCCGAAAGTTTTTAATCCCCTATAATTCAAAAAATGAATCACATCTTTATAAAAACCGAAAAAGTACGCTTTCAACATGTCGACTATGCCGGCATTGTTTTTTATCCCCGTTTTCTCGAAATGCTTAATTGCCTTGTGGAAGACTGGTTTGAAGAAGCCTTGGGTCGTCCTTTTTCGAAAATGCATGAAACCAACGGTATCCCTACCGTCGATTTAAAAGTACAGTTTAAAAAAGCCGCCCGATTAGGCGAAACACTCACTAAGAAATTATGGGTCAAACATCTCGGTGGCGCTTCCATCCTATGCGGTTTCCGGTTTGAAGATGAAGCCGGGGTAACCTGTCTGGAAGGCGAAGTTACCTTGGTCAATGTCGCTTTTAACCCAAACCGGGATGGTATAAAAGCCGAAGCTTTTAACGACGATATGAAACACAAAATAAACCAATACCTACTGGTTACCTTGTAACCCTACTAAACCTCAAAACTAAAATGGAATTTTCAAAGTTTAAAGCGGCAACCGTTCAGACGGCACCGGTCTTTCTAAATGTGGAAAAAACGGTCGACAAAGCCATTTCAATTATCCGGGAAGCAGCCGCCAACGGTGCAGAATTAATCGCTTTTCCGGAAGTATTCGTAGCCGGTTATCCTTACTGGAACTGGATCATGACTCCGGTACAGGGAAGCAAATGGTATGAAAGACTCTATAAAAATGCTGTTGCTGCAGACGATCCGGAGATAAAGCGAATCGAACAAGCCGCACGGGAAAATAACATCCATGTCGTAATCGGTATTAACGAGCGTGGAACAAGTTATGGTGAAATATACAATACCAATCTTATTATAGACAATACCGGTCAGCTGATTGGAAAACATCGAAAACTGGTACCGACCTGGGCCGAAAAACTCACCTGGACTTCTGGTGACGGTTCTTCACTAAAAGTATACCCAACCAAAGTAGGTCCGATCGGAACACTCGCTTGTGGCGAAAACACCAATACTTTGGCGCGGTTTACACTATTATCGCAAGGCGAACTTGTCCATATCGCGAATTATATTTCGCTACCGGTTGCCCCACCCGATTATAATATGGCTGAAGCGATCAAAATTCGCGCGGCAGCCCATTCATTCGAAGGAAAACTATTTACAATCGTATCCTGTTCGACAATTTCACAAGAGATCATAGACATCTTAAAAGAAGATGTACCGGACGCCGAAACGCTGTTAACCCGTAAAAATTCCGCTTTTTCCGGATTCATCGGCCCGAATGGCGCGGTAATTGGCGAACCGATTATCGATGACGAAGGGATTGCGTATGCCGAAATCGATCTGTCAAAATGCATTCAGCCCAAGCAAATGCACGATATATTAGGGCATTATAACCGTTTTGATATTTTCGATTTACGAGTGAACACCGCTCCTACCCGAAAAATAACCTTTATTAATTCACACGAAGAGTTTAACGCTAAATAACCATGAAAGATCCATTTAATGATGATGTCATCGGGAGAGCCCGGGTAAAAGACACCCCGGAACTCGAAGCCTATTATAAAGAACTGGAAACACTTGGTGCCGGTGCCTTATGGACCGTCGCTAATGATATTGAACCCTGGGAACCGCGAACGTCTTCCGTTCCGATGCTGTGGAAATACGAAAACCTGCGCGAACTGGTTTTAAAATCATCCGAACTCGTTACTCCCGAACAAGCCGGGCGTCGTGTAGTATATCTGGTGAATGACAAACGCAAAGATGTGAGTGCAGCTGTAGGATGGCTGTACACCGGAATACAGGTAACCCGTCCCGGAGAAAGCACTTCGGCACATCGGCATAAAGCATCGGCCCTGCGCTTTATTATGGAAGGCTCCGGTGGTTATACCGTTGTTGACGGTAATAAAATCATGCTTGAAGTAAACGATTTTGTGATCACTCCAAACTCAACCTGGCACGAACACGGTGTAGCGGAAAACGGAAAAACCTGTATCTGGCAGGACGGACTCGATATTCCGCTTGTAAATGCTTTGGAAGCCAACGATTATGCCGTTTTTGACGGTAAGCAACCGCTCGAAGCTCCTTTAAATTATTCCCCGTTAACCTATGGTGGAGCGGGCTTAATTCCCGCCGATACGGTTTGGGACAAACCCTATTCGCCCCTTTTTAAATATTCCTGGACATCGGTTTATCCGGCATTACTGGAAGCCGCAAAAGTAAACGAAGGATCGCCTTACGACGGCATCATCATGGATTATACCAACCCGCTAACTGGTGGACCGGTTATGCAAACAATGGGTGCGTCCATGCAATTGTTACGCCCGGGCGAACACACAAAAGCCCACAAACACACCGGATCGATCATCTACCAATGCGCCAAAGGCAACGGATATTCCATTATCGACGGAAAACGATACGACTGGAAAGAACGGGATATTTTCTGTGTGCCTTCCTGGATTTTCCACGAACATGTAAATCTTTCCGAAACTGAAGATGCCTGTTTATTTTCGTTTAACGATCTTCCAGTGATCAAATCATTAGGACTCTATCAGGAAAAAGCTTACCCTGACAATAACGGATACCAAATAGTAAATAAATCATAAATGAAACTCGCTACTTACAAAATTAACCATACCGCTCCCCGTTTGGGAGTTGTTCAGGACAATCATATGATTGACCTGGAAGATGTTGCCAAAATCAAACAGGAAACCTTGCCGTTAACCATGCTGGAACTCATCGATGCCGGATTGGATGAGGTACACCGAATTCAGCAATTAATCGACAGTCTGACAGAAGAGGAAAAAAGCAATTGCTATTACCCATTGTCAAATGTTACCTTTTTGGCTCCGATTCCAAAACCGCGTAAAAACATCATTGGAATTGGTCTTAACTATACCGAACACGTAGCCGAAAGTGCGCGTACACTAGATACTTCTAAAGAACTGCCACAACAACCGGTTATTTTTTCAAAGCCTCCAACGGCTGTTATCGGAACCGATGACTATATCATCCACAACCCGAAACTAACGCAGCAATTGGACTGGGAAGTGGAATTAGCGGTGATCATCGGAAAAAAAGGGAAATATGTCTCTAAAGAAGAAGCTTTGGATCATGTATTCGGTTATACCGTGATTAACGATATTAGTGCGCGTGACTGTCGTCGTTCCGGACAATGGATTGTTTCGAAAGGACAAGATACTTTTGCTCCAATGGGACCTGTTTTGGTGACCAAAGACGAAATTCCGGATCCACATAACCTAAACCTTTCGTTGACCCTAAATGGCGTTGAAAAACAAAGTTCCAACACCAAATTTATGCTCTTCAACATTAATGATCTGATTGAAGATTTAAGTACGGTTTTCACCCTCGAACCGGGCGATATTATTGCTACCGGAACACCGGCTGGTGTTGGCGCCGGAAGAGCACCTCAGGAATGGATGTGGGATGGCGACGTGGTTAAAGCTACAGTTGAAAATATAGGAACTATAACAAACACTATCAAAAAGTTAAACTAAAAAAAGAACATCTATTATATAATGAAAAAATACAGAATCGGCCAGATTGTTCCCAGTTCCAACGTTACGATGGAAACCGAAATTCCGGCTATTTTCCGTTCTCGTGAAACCCTGTTACCGGAACGTTTTACCTTCCATTCGAGTCGGATGCGAATGAAAAAAGTAACCAAAGAAGAGCTGGAAGCCATGGATACCATGAGCCTGAAATGTGCTCAGGAATTATCCGATGCTCATGTCGATGTAATGGGATATGCCTGTCTGGTTGCTATTATGAGTATGGGCCGCGGTTATCACTGTGTATCGGAAGTAAACCTACATCAGGAAACGGTACAGAATAATTTCCCTACACCGATTGTTACTAGCGCTGGCGCTTTGATCAACGGATTAAAAGTACTCGGTGCTAAAAAAGTCGCCGTGATCACCCCATATATGCGTCCGTTAACCGATTTGGTGGTGGATTATATCGAACATCAAGGCTTTGAAGTGGTCGATTCGATCGCATTGGAAATCCCCGACAATCTTGAAGTTGCAGCTCAGGATCCGATGAACCTTTTGGAAATATACAAAAGACTTAATCTGGACGGTGTAGATGTTATCGTTGCTTCGGCCTGCGTACAAATGCCGTCACTGGAAGCTATTGATCAAATTCAAAAAGAAACCGGAATTCCGGTTACCTCGGCTGCCGTTTGTACCACCTACGAAATGATGAAAAAATTAGGTTTGGAAGCCAAGGCAGCAATCGGAGGCGAATTACTCAGCGGGAAATACTAATATTCTCAATAACATTTCGTTAAAATCCTGTATTTTTTACAGGATTTTTTTATTTGATATACCATCATCCTTCAATCGATACATTCAAAATGAGTACATTTTGCTCCAGAATCCTTTTTATTCTAATTTACATTCCCAATGCTAGTCCGAAAAAAACAGTTTTATTCAATTTATGCCATTAAATTTTATCTTATCCCCTACATATTGACATAAAAACAAATAATCACAAATTGAATAACTACTTAAATTAAAATAAAACTGTTAATTTTTTTTAAATAATAACAGTTCAGTATAAACATTTAAAAACTTTTTAACAAAAAACAATTTTAGTCTTAAAAAAAGTGAGAAAAAATTAATTCTCACATAATGAGAATAATTTAATTCTCAAAACATTCTCTTTATAGTATTTTTGTACTAATATTGTTATGCCAAATAATTACAAATTTTAACAAAATACGGATCTGTGTAATTATAACAGTAGTTTTTTAAGTGATCAATGACTAACAAGCCATTACGTACATTTCTATTAGTGCTGTTGTCTTCTCAGTTTGCTTTTGCCCAAACAGAAGAGATGACCCGAAAAGAGATTTCTAAAATGATCGCTAAAGCAAGCAATCATATGTTAAATCTGGAATGTGAAAAATCACTTATCTCAGCTAAAAACGCACTCAACGAGGCTTACCAGATTAACGATAAAGTACTGATTGCCAAAGCCTATAACATTATCGGGCTTAACCATGAGGAATTCTCCGATTTTAAAAAAGCGGTACAGTACTATGAAAAAGGCCTCCGCTACGCCAATCAAACCGATAACGACACCATAAAAGACTGGTTACACAACAATCTGGCGAGTGCTTACTGTTACCATAAACTCGATTTTGAAAAAGGAATCGAACATTACAAAATCGGACTCTATTATTCCGAAAAACTAAAAGACAGTAGCGAAATCATCTATACGCGGCTAAATATCGCCAGCGCCTATTTCGAAACCAAAAAATACAAAGAAGGATTCAAATACCTGGTCGGACTGGAAAAACAGATCCTGAAAGGGACTGAACTGGAAGCCCAGATATCCCTTAACTCCTTATTAGGCTCCTATTACACCCATTCCAATAATTTTGCAAAGGCAGAAGCCTTTTATAAAACCGCGCTGGAGCTTTGCAAAAAAAACAAGGTCGAATTCCTGCAAACCAATGCCTGCGATCTCTACAAAGAGTTTTCTCAGTATTATTTTAAGATCAAAGATTTTGAAAATGCCTATTTTTATCTTGAAAAATATACGACTACAAAAGAGCAGATTTATAACGAAGAGCGCATCAACGAAGTAAAAAAAGCCGGTAGTCAGATTGAACTGGACGAATACAAAAGACTTGTGTCGCAAATTGAAAGCGAAAAACAACTTCAAGCCAGAAGTTTACAGCAATCGCGCATTATTGTGGTGTTGTTTATCATTACGCTTATTTTTCTGTTGTTATTTCTCTTTTCGCTATACAAGAACAATGAAATCCGTAAAAAGATCAATAACGAGCTTAAAATTGCCAATAAACAATTAAAAGAAGCTAAAGATCAGGCGGAAGAGGTTTCCCAACTCAAATCGCAGTTTATTTCCACGATTAGTCATGAATTGCGCACACCGCTCTATGGCGTTGTGGGAATTACCGATATTATTACGGATGAACATAAGGAACTCTCGGAAAGTTCCTATCTGAAATCTTTAAAGTTTTCGGCCAAATATTTATTGTCGTTGGTGAACGATATTTTACAGGTGTATAAGATTGATGAAAACAAGATCAAACTGGAAAATTCGGCTTTTAACGTCATTGAGGATTTACATCTGGTAACCGACAGTTTGATGTTTCTGGCTGAAAAAAACAAAAACAGATTGCTACTTGAAGTAGACGAAGATATTCCAACCCTATTGATTGGAGATCGGGTGCGTTTGTCTCAGATTTTTATGAACCTGATCGGAAATGCGCTTAAATTCACACATAAAGGCCGTGTTAAAATCACCGCACAAATTGAAAAAATTGAAGGCACGATTTATTATATCCGCTTTGAAGTGATTGATAATGGGATTGGTATTGCCGAAGAAGATCAGGAAAAGGTTTTTGAAAAATTTGTCCAGATCGAACGCAAAGAAGATGATTATCAGGGAACCGGTCTTGGACTTCCGATTGTAAAACAACTGGTTACCCTTTTTAACGGGGAAATCAGCATTAAAAGTAAAGAAAACGTAGGAACGACCATGACAGTTGTTATTGGCTTTGATTCGGATCCGGAGCAAATCAAATATTATACCGACAATCTCGAAGTAGAATACGCTTTGGAACAAAACTACCGCGTATTGGTTGTCGAGGATAATAAGATCAATCAGATTGTGACAAAAAAAATCCTGGACGATAATAATTTTCCGAATGTAATTGTCGATAACGGTTTCCATGCTTTGGAATTATTACAAAAAGAGCCGTTCGATGTGGTGTTGATGGACATAAATATGCCGGCTATCAACGGTTTTGAAACCACCAAACGTATCCGCGAACTGGGAATCACCATTCCGGTTATTGCGCTAACCGCTTTCGATAAACAGGAAATTTCCGAACAGGTATATGCCGCTGATATGAACGGTATCATCATCAAACCATTTGAACCCAAGCAGCTTTGCAAAATGATTGTGAGTCTGTGCGGAACAAATGCATAACACTTTATTCCAGGCTTTATTTTTTAGAATCATATAACTTTCCTACTTTTACTTTTCTTATCTGACAGCTCCATCAAATGATCAAAATTCTGCTACTGGAAGACGACTTAGTACTCTCAAAAGAAATCAGTGACTTTTTAAAAACAAAGGACATTGCGTGTGATTGCGTATTCGACGGTGAAGTCTTTTTTCGTCAATTACGCTCCGGGCAATACAATATTTACCTGTTGGATATTAACGTCCCAAAAATCAACGGATTGGATGTGTGCAGTCAGATTCGGGAAACCGACCAAACGACTCCAATTCTGATGATCAGTGCATATGGCGATCTGAACGACAAAATGGATGCGTTCCAATTGGGAGCCGACGATTATCTGGTAAAACCATTTCACCTGGAAGAACTTCTCATTCGGGTTTTTGCCTTATTGCGCCGTAGTACAACACCTCAAAACGAGGAAAAAATAATCGTGATTGACGACCTTGAAATCGCGCCCACTTCGATGACGGTAAAACGAGCCGGCACCACTGTTGAGCTCACACAAAAAGAATACCAGCTGTTGTTATTACTGGCCAAAGCCAAAGGTCGGACGCTTTCCAAGCAAACCATTTCGGAGCAGATATGGGATTCTCATTTTGATACCAATCTGAATACTATTGAGGTATATATCAATTTCCTTCGAAAAAAAATCGATAAAAACCACGAGAATAAACTCATACATACCCGACCGGGTTTTGGGTATTACCTAAAGGACGAATAAGATGACGCTAAAGAGACGTATCGCCGTAAATGTCAGTATTGCGTTTTCCGTAATCTACGGGATATCGGCTATATTTATCTATATTTCATTCTCCACGTTCCGGAAAGAAGAGTTTATGGAACGACTCGAAGAAAAAGCATTAACCACTACTAAACTATTACTTGAAATAAAAGATGTAGATAGTCAGATTTTAAAGCTTATCGATCAAAATACAATTAATAAACTTTACAATGAAAAGACCCTTATTTTCGATAGCCATTACAAACTGATTTATAGTAGTATCGACGACGCTTCGGTAAAATGGGATGTCAATTTTCTGCAGAATATAAAAAAACACAAAAGGGTTTATACAACCGAAAAAGAGAAAGATGTATTAGGCGTATTTCATATTTATAACAATACCGATTATTATATTATTATTGCCGCCGAAGACAAATCCGGAATGAGCAAACTGGAATTTTTATACCAGATTCTGATCCTGTCGTTTTTTATCGGAACCACACTCGTATGGCTTACCACCTATTTCCTGATTCGGAAGTCACTGGAACCGCTTGATAATTTTCAGAAAATTATTACCAGTATTTCGATTAACAAGCTAAACCCCCAGATTATCGAATCGTCCAAATCGGATGAAATCAATTTACTTTCCAAGGCATTTAACCAGATGTTGTTGCGTATCGAACGTTCCTATCTGGCACAAAAAGAGTTTACCTCGAATGCTTCTCATGAATTGCGTACACCGATCAGCCGGTTGACATTACAACTGGAAAATCTGATACAGCAAGGCGGCCATAGCGAGAATACACTCAATTATCTGAATAATATGAGTAAGGATGTCAATCAGATATCTGATTTGATCAATTCGTTGTTGCTATTGGCTCAGATCAACGCGTCCAGTTTTGGTACTAATTTCCAACAAGTACGCGTTGATGAAATCATTTTTCAGGTTTATGAAAAAACGATTAAAAATTTCCCGGATTTCCAAATGAATTTTGAAATCGGAACCACCGAGTCTGATCTGGAGATCAATGGAATAACATCATTATTGGAGATCGTTTTTGCCAATCTTTTTAAAAATGCCTATCTTTATTCGTACGATCGTAAAGTAAATGTGATCATTGAAGATAATCCAACGGGGCATATTCAGATTCGACTGATCAATAAAGGAGAAAAACTTTCCCCGGAAGAAGAAAATAAAATTTTCAACTCGTTTGTTCGTGGTACCAAGAATCAAAAAATTCAAGGTTCCGGTTTGGGACTTCGCATCGCCAAACGCATTCTGGATTTACATAAGGCACAATTGGCCTATAGATACGAGGACACATCCGAGCAACACGAGTTCACGCTTACTTTCCCGGTTTAAAACACCTTTTCCCGATTCATCTATACCTTTTTAAGCTTTTTTTAAGGTCGGCTTTAAGGCTGTTTTAAGGTTACTGCCCACATCTTTGTAACAAATTAAACTCTTTATAGATGAAAGTAGCTCCTTTTATACTATCCCTGCTGTTTTTCCAGTTGGCGTTTTCGCAAAAAAGTATTACGCTAAAAGACAGTGAAGATGCTATGCAGAAAAACAACTTCCAGTTACTGGCCGAACAATACAATATCACAGCGGCTCAGGCGGCAGTTATCCAGGCCCGAATCTGGGATCATCCCAATATGTCCTTGGCTTTTAATGCCTTGAATCCTGAAGACAAACGGTATTTCGACGTGGGTAAAAACGGCCAAAAAACCGTTGCTGTAGATCAGTTGATTCATATTGGCGGAAAAAAACGCAATGAAATCAAACTCGCAAAATCCAACGTGGCGCTGGCCGAATTACAATTTGAAGAATTAATGCAGAATCTGAAACACGAACTACGGCAAAGCTTTTATGCGGTCTTTTTCGATCAGAAGAAAATTGCCAGTATCCAATCACAAACCACTCAAATCGAAAGTCTGTTGCAATCCTACGAAATACAGGCCGATAAAGGTAATGTTCCTTTAAAAGACGTGGTACGTTTGCAATCGCTATTGTTAAACCTTAAAAACGATCGTATTGCCATTCAAAAAGATATCACCGACAACAAACAAAAACTAAATATTCTGACCGGTATTGACGAAGAACTGATGCCGTCGGCCGATGAAAGTGAGCTAATGCTAACTTTCAATAGTCCGAAATATGCCGAAAGTGAATTATTTAACATCGCCAAGGAAAAAAACCCGGAATACCGAAGTGTTCTAAAACAGGTTGAAAACCAGGAATTGGCTGTAAAGCTTCAAAAATCATTATCGGTTCCGGATATTACAGCCGGTTTGGCCTACGATCAGGTGGGTGGTGCTTTTAAAAATGAGGTAAACTTTACCTTGGGAATTCCATTACCATTATGGAACCGAAATAAAGGAAATATCAAAATAGCCGAAGCCGAATTAGGTCAGTCCAAAGTAAATAAAGATCAAAAGACACTCGAATTAAAAACACAGGTAAACAGTTCGCTTTCGATCTGGAAAGAACAGCAAAAAGAATATACGTCGCTGTCGAAATCCATAAACGAAAATCTCGACCTGGTATACAAAGGCGTATTAATGAACTTTCAGCGTCGCAATATTTCGCTATTGGAATTTACCGATTTTATGGAAAGTTATAACCAAAGTACGCTCCAGTTAAACGAAATGCGCAAACAACTAATCCTGTCCGGAGAACAAATCAATCATATCACCAATTCAACTATCTTCTAATATGAAATATCCAATAATAACCTGTCTGTCGCTACTGGCCTTACTTTCGTGTCAGGACAAAGAAAAAAAAGCCGAAATAAAAGAGACTTTTGTGCTGAGCAACAAAATGCTGCAAACCACCAAAACAGCTCCGGTGACTTTAGAACCGCTTCGCAACGAACTGAATTATTACGGAAAAATCACAACCGACAACAACAAAACCATTGAGGTATTCCCGGTTGTTGGTGGTAGCGTAGCCAAAGTATATGTGGAATTGGGCGATTATGTTAAAAAAGGACAATTGCTCGCTACGATCCGAAGTACGGAAGTTGCCGATTTTGAAAAAGAATTGGACGATGCCAAAAACGATGTAATCGTAGCCAAAAACAATCTTAAAGTGGCTCAGGAATTATTCGAAGGAAAATTAAATGCCGAACGCGATGTATTGGAAGCCAAAAGCAACTACGATAAGGCCAAATCGCAATTACAGCGTATTCAGGAAACCTATAAAATTTACAATATCAAATCGGGCGCTATTTATGAAGTCCGTTCTCCGTTGAGTGGTTTTATCATCCAGAAAGACATCAACGAAAATATGTTACTGCGTAACGACCGAAGCGACAATATTTTCGATATCGCCGAGATCAACGATGTGTGGGCCATTGCCAATGTAACCGAAACGGATATCAATCAGATCAAATTGGGCGAAAATGCAGCCGTAACAACGTTGAGTTATCCGGATAAGGTTTTTAACGGTAAAGTAGATAAGATTTTTAATATTATCGATCCGGATACCAAAGCCATGAAAGTCCTGATCAAATTAAATAACCCGGAATATGTTTTAAAACCGGAAATGCGCGCTTCGATTAAAATTTCGTATATGGAGAGTGAGAAAAAAATGTTGGCAATTCCGGCATCGGCGGTGATCTTCGACAAAAGCAAAAACTTTGTGATCATCTATAAAGACCGTAACAATATCGAAGCCCGTCAGGTGGAAGTCTTCCGTCAGGTTGGCGATACGGCTTATATTTCAAGCGGTATCAACGAAGGAGAAAAAGTAATGACACAAAACCAGTTGTTAGTGTACGGCGCCCTAAATGAATAGTTATGAATAAATTTATCCGAAATATTATTGCTTTTTCCCTCAAGAATAAAGCATTTACGTTTTTCTGGGTCGGTATTCTCGCCATTTCCGGGTTTGTCGCCTTTAAAAACATGCCCATCGAGGCCTTTCCCGATGTAACCAATACGCAAATCATTATTGTTACCGAATGGAACGGGCGAAGTGCCGAAGAAATCGAGCGTTTTGTAACGACTCCTATCGAGATCGCGATGAATTCTGTTCAGAAAAAGACCAGTGTTCGAAGTATTACGATGTTTGGTCTTTCGGTGATCAAAATTATTTTCGAAGATGATGTCGATGACTTCTTTGCGCGTCAACAGGTCAATAATCAGTTGCGAACCGTTTCCTTGCCCGATGGTGTCGATCCGGATGTGCAGCCGCCTTATGGCCCAACCGGGGAAGTATTCCGTTATGTGTTAAAAAGTAAAGACCGGGATACCCGCGACCTACTCACCTATCAAAACTGGGTAATCGATCGTCAGTTACGTGCCGTTCCGGGTGTAGCCGATATCGTGGCTTTTGGTGGACAGGAAAAAACCTATGAGATTAGTGTCGATCCGGGACGTTTGTCCAAATATAATATTACTCCGTTGGAAGTATTCGACGCTGTAAATAAAAGTAACCTGAACGTTGGTGGTGACGTAATCGAAAAGAACGGTCAGGCTTACGTAGTTCGTGGTGTGGGATTACTGAGTTCGATCGAAGACATTCAGAATATTATCGTAGCCGATGCCGGTGGTAATCCGGTTTTGGTCAAAAACCTGGCCGATGTGGCCGAGAGTTCCTATCCGCGTGTGGGTCAGGTCGGGCTGGATAAAAACAGTGATGTCGTAGAAGGTATTGTCGTAATGCGAAAAGGGGAAAACCCAAAAGAGGTTTTAACCAGCATTAAAGAGAAGATCAACGAAATTAACGAAACGGTATTACCAAAGGATATCAAGATGGTAACGTTTTACGATCGTGACGATTTGATGAACTTTACGACCGCTACGGTAATGCACAACCTGTTTGAAGGAATCATTTTCGTGACCGTGATTGTATTCCTCTTTATGGCCGACTGGCGAACGACGTTAACCGTGGCCATTATCATCCCGCTATCGCTCCTTTTTGCCTTCCTGTGTTTGAAATTAAAAGGAATGAGTGCCAACCTGTTATCACTCGGGGCGGTCGATTTCGGGATCATCATTGACGGTGCCGTCGTAATGGTCGAAGGTATCTTTGTGACACTCGACCACCTCGCCCATAAAAAAGGAATGAAAGCCTATAATAAACTGGCTATCGGTAGCGTGATTAAAAAAACCGGTACGGAAATGGGGAAAGCGATTTTCTTCTCCAAACTGATCATTATTACCGCTTTGATTCCGATTTTCTCCTTCCAGAAAGTAGAAGGAAAAATGTTTGCGCCATTGGCCTATACGCTTGGATTTGCTTTATTAGGGGCGCTTATTTTTACCCTGACGCTGGTTCCGGTGTTGTCGCATATTTTATTAAATAAAAACGTAAAAGAAAAGAACAATCCGTTTGTAAATTTCTGGAACAGGATTGTAGAAAAGTCGTTTAATTTCACGTTCAAACACAAACAGAAAACCCTTTTTGTCTCCATTGCTTTTATGATTCTGACCTTTGGTTCGGCGAAATTCTTAGGAACAGAATTCCTGCCTCAGTTAAACGAAGGTGCCTTGTGGGTAACGGCCGAAATGCCCATTAGTACTTCCCTACCGGAAAGTAATAAAATATCGGCCGAAATACGAACCATACTGGGAAGTTTCCCGGAAGTGGAACAGGTACTTTCGCAAACCGGGCGTAGTAATGACGGAACGGATCCGAATGGTTTCGGTTTCGCGCAATTCCAGGTGGATTTATATCCTAAAAAAGAATGGAAACGCAATATCAGTCAAGAAGAACTGATTGATCAAATGGACACCAAATTAAAACAGATTCAGGGGATTACTTATAATTATTCGCAACCGGTTATCGATAACGTAGCCGAAGCGGTGGCTGGATTTAAAGCGTCCAATGCCGTAAAAATTTATGGTGAAGACCTGAATAAGCTGGACGAACTGGCAGCAAAAGTACTGACGCAAATCAAAGGAATCGACGGAATTAAAGACGTGGGAATCCTTCGAAACGTTGGACAACCGGAAGTGAGCGTGATCCTGGATCGTGGCAAAATGGCCGCTTATGGCGTTACGCTTGCCGATGCACAAGCTGTGTTGGAAATGGCCTTTGGTGGAAAAACCGCCACTCAGAAATACGAAGGTGAAAAGAAATTTGACGTTCGGGTTCGTTATACCAAAGAATACCGAAAAGATGAAAATGACCTGGCACAACTTAAGGTTCCAACTATAGATGGTGTCAAAATTCCGCTTAAGGAAATTGCAACCGTGAAAAAGATTACCGGTCCGGCGTTTATTTACCGTGATAACACCAAGCGTTTTATTGCCGTTAAATTCTCGGTCCGCGATCGTGACCTGGGTAGCACTATTGCCGATGCACAAGCAGTGGTTAATAAAAATGTGGAACTTCCAAATGGTTACCATTTCGGTTGGACCGGTGAATTTGAAAATCAGGTTCGTGCCACACAACGTTTGAGTCAGGTAGTACCTATTAGTTTGATTGGAATCTTTGTGTTGCTATTTATTATGTTCGGAAATATAAAAGACTCCCTACTCGTATTAGCGAACGTTCCGTTTGCCGTGATTGGTGGTATTATTGCCTTACACCTTACCGGAATTAATTTTGGTATTTCGGCCGGAGTTGGCTTTATCGCATTGTTCGGAATCTGTATCCAGAACGGCGTAATCCTGATATCGGAATTCCATAAGAACCTCAAGGAAAAAATGGATCTCAATACTTCGATCATGGAAGCTGTAAAAATCAGAACCCGTCCGGTAGTGATGACCGCCTTAATGGCCTCCATCGGATTATTACCGGCAGCAACATCAACTGGAATCGGTTCGGAATCACAAAAACCGCTGGCCATTGTGATCATCGGTGGATTGATCACCGCTACCGTACTAACGTTATTGGTATTCCCGATTATATTTTGGGTATTTAACCGTAAAAAACATCAGCCAATAGACTGATTGTAAATAGCTTTTTATTTTTTATTTGTTATTTTGGTTATTTGGGAGAAGCCTCGTTATTGCAACGAGGTTTTTCTTTTTTAACCCTTTGCTGCGGTTCAAAAAAATGATTTAACGGGCCATTCCCCTTTCCTATGGTAACATCGGCGCCTTCTGCAATTGCCCGATGTACATACTGTTGCGCCAGACTAACAGCATCGGATAAATTATTCCCGAGAGCCAGATAACTCGCAATAGCGGCTGACAAGGTACAACCCGAGCCGTGACTATTGTTGGTTGCTATTTTTTCGGAAGTATAGGTTGCCATCACACCTTGTTTATCAAACAAAAGGGATGTCAGTACTGTAGTTGGCAAATGCCCACCTTTTAGTAATACATGCGAACAACCTTTCTGCATGATCATCGCTCCTGCCTTATGCATTTCGGTTACGCTGGTGATCGGATTCCCTATTAAAACGGCTGCTTCATCAAGATTGGGCGTGATTAGCGTTGCCAATGGAAACAGCTTGTCTACAATTTCGTCTACTGTCGCAGGTTCAATCAAACGATGCCCACTGGTAGCAACCATTACCGGGTCGAATACCACCGGAATGTCCGGATATTGTCGTAGTACGGTTGTAATAACTGCTACAAGTTCCAATGTATGTACCATTCCAATTTTGATCGCATCTGGTCGGATGTCTTCCAATATCGTTTGTAATTGCAAGGCAACGATTTCAGGCGGAATGCTATGAATCGCTTTTACACCACCCGTATTTTGCACCGGAAGTGCGGTTAACACCGATGTAGGATAACATCCCAATGCATTGATGGTATTGGTATCGCCCAGGATTCCGGCTCCACCACTTCCATCGAATCCGGCTATGGTTAACACTACCGGATAGGTATATTTTTTATTCATGTTATTACTATTGCTTCCTTCCCGAATTATTATTCAGGTTATTCTGATTGGTACTAAAATGGCAATAGTTGTCCTGATAAAGACAAATGAAGAAGATAAACTTTTCCCTACGCCGGTGTTAACCGGATCAGGTTCAAAGGGACTCTCTCAATTCTTTTCAGAATACCCCTAAAGCCGGAGTAAATGTAGTAAAAAAAGAATTGTTTTTGTTTTTACACCTGACAGGTTTTAAAAACCTGTCAGGTGTTTTGATAGTAGTGTATTAAAATTAAAAAAACGATAACCTATAAAAAATGCTATCCCGTTTCTTTATTTCTCGGAACGGAATAACTAAAATTGAATGCAATACTTTTTAATTGCTCTTCTATCGTAATCGTTTTTTTGATACGCTTTATAAAGTATTCATCTTGCTGTTTAGTCCCTTATTGTTAAAGGAAAAATATTTGATCCATTTAAAAAGGAAACTATTTTTTATTCGTTTGGGTAACCATTTTGATCATATTTGTTTTGTTTTCAATTCCTACTTTTATTGCTTTTTGGTCGCGGTAACTCGCTAAAAGTTTGTCCAACAGTTCCGAAAAATTTTCTATTTCCGGTGATAGATAGAAAACCTGGGCGCTAATTCCCAATGCTATTCTATATTGCTCCGGATTTTCACGATCTTTTTCGATTTCACGCACTACAATAGAATCGTACCATATAATTGTATTCTGATTCATGGAACAGGACAAATTAAAAAACATTAGGACAATAAACAGATATGACTTCATATTTCAAATTAAAAAAAGGAACTGTTTTTTATGACAGTTCCAAAATCTGTTTAAAAAGGACAATAAGAAACATCCGGTGCCGGTGTTGGTGTACAATCTTTTAACCATTGAAAAACTTTTAATACACAATCGGTATTTCGATAATTATTGTCGTACAAAAAAACTTGGCCTTTTGGACTTCTATAGTAAACATTACCTGGTGTATTCACATACGAATTGATAAATGTTTTTCCACAAGTCGAATCGGTACAGGCTGTATGCCATTCCGATTCAGTCATAGGGCCTTTATCGGATAATGACACATCAATGATTTTCTTTTGAACTGTACCGGTTTCATCTTTATATTTAACCAGAACAGCAACGTGATACCCCCAGTTTACACAACAGGTTTTCCTTTTATTCTTAGCTCTTAAATTACCATAAACGAATTGTTTTTGGCAATCATATCCGTTTTTTGCCAGAATCTGTCTCATTTTATGAGCTCTGGCATAACATCCATCTACAGGATATCTAAAAGGGATACATCCATTCTCATACATTCCAATCCCAACACAAGCTTCATTTCTAATCGTTTCAAAGAGTATGTTTAAAGTCTTCAAATCGGGGATAATATCTGTTAAATTACTTCCATCAGCCTCCATTTTAGTCGTATAAATCGACCAGATTTTTTTGTAATCTTCAATACTCCCTTTTTCTACTTTAATAATTTCACTGGTTCCTTTTTTTAGAAAAACTTTTACTACTACTTTTCTATTCTTTTTCAATGCTTCTTTAAGCAGTTTGAATTCGCCCTTGTTGTTTTCGGTTACTTTCATTGTATAATACTGCGCATGTAACAGAAACAAAATTTTTAAATTATCCCCTTGCCTACCAATTTTAACAGGGATACTATTAAATGACCAATTTTCTTCTTTGACTGATTCCTTTACTTCGGAGTTTAGTTCCTTATTTGTTTTCATATTTAGTTCCATATCGGAACAACCTTCCAACGACCCAAACAGCGTTAATACTATAACTATTAGTAGTAAAGTTCTAAGACTAATAGAAGGACGATATTGCTTGCTGTTTATTAACCAGAGTATTTTCCGCTTCCGATTCTGCTTCTCATTTAATTTCATCTTTGTCATATACATCTATTTAATAAATTATTCACTTGATTTGTTTAGAAAAAAACAACAGAGGAGATAAAGAGGCAAACAGTTAAATTCTTATATACTTTTATGGCGAATAAAGAGAAAATATATTCGGAACCCATTTATTCTAAAACCATTTTGTCTTAAATTATACTTATTTAGTATAATCCGTTTTATAACTCTATTTTTAAAAGTAAAATTTCACTAAATTGATACATCCCCTTGACAAAAACTTTACTATTCATCAATGGCTTGTCATGGAAAATAAGGCTCTACAAAAAATAAGGTTAATACGGTTTGAAAAAAATTACTCTCAGGAATATTTAGCTTCAAGGCTAAATATCTCACAGAGTTATTACGGGCGTATTGAAAATGGAAAAAAACAAATCACCTTAAAATGTTTATTACAAATACTGGAAGTATTAGAAACGGATGTTGTGCTTTTCTTTAGTCAGATCAAAGACGTGTCATAAAAAACGAATCTTGAGAAGCATCAAAAAACTTCTTCACATAAACCAACGCCATTTTTTAATTCCGTTACATTTCCTTTAGTAACACCTACAATAAAAGTATATCAATAAAAAAGGTTTTTTTAATTTTAAAACCCACAATGCGTTATATCCGGAGCCGGTGAAGGAGTACATCCCGAAAGGTTTTTAAACGTATTCAGTACACAATTTGTATTTATGTAATGGTTATCATATAGGTGATAATCGCCCTGCTCATTTACAAAATATACATTACCTGGTACTGTAGAATAGGATGAAATATAAGTATCTCCACACGATGCTTCAGAACAGGCTGCCCGCCATGTTTCTGCAGTTACAGGACCATTTTTAAATAAGGACGGATCAATAATCAGTTTTTTAATAACTGCTCCTATTGAATCCTGATATTTTACTAATACTGCAACATGATAACTCCATTCCACACAGCAGTCTTTCTCTTTATCCTTTGCACGTAAATAGCCATAAACAAACTGTTTTTCACAAAAATAATTATTGTTTTCTACAATTTTCCGCATCTTATGTGCTCTGGCAAAACAGCCATCTACCGGATATCGGAATGTGATACAGGTATCTTTTACTATTGAAGTATCAGTACAAGCCTCACTTTTAATTTTAGCAAACAACTGATCCAATGCTTCCTTTCCGAGTATTACTCCTATCGCAAGTGAAGGCGAAGGAACTAGTTCTTTTTTAGGATTAAATAAGTCGAAATAACGAATATCACCACTAGTGGGACTTTCTACTTTTATGATTTCATTTGTTTCCGGTTTAAGTAGTAATCGCAAAGGCTCTTTTTTAGCAATCGCCTCTTTGATCTTAGTAATGTATCCCAGGTTTTCCTGATCCTCTTTTATCTTAAAAAACTGGTGTGTCAATATAAATGAAACCTTAATATAACCGTCATCTTCGATGATTCCCATCGGTATACTTCGATATAGTATTCCCTTTTCTTGTATCTCTGAGTTGCTTTTATCATTACAACTGACTACACATAACAAAAGCATTAAGAAAACAAATAATAGTACTATTTTTTTATTCATAATCTCTTTTATTTTTAATCAATTAATATTCATAACCAAAAATTATAACATCTCAAAAAAGTATTTCGAAAACCGAAAACGTAATAAAAACACCTACAATACCTGAAAGGATATTCAATAGAAATATCTTTTATTGATGTGGATTAAAGTTCTGTACGTTTATTTTTTTATCCTACTCCTATTGATACTAAACTATACCAATAATGTATAATCAAGATGTGCCGTAACAATCGTTACGACCAATTAAAGAGTTGAAAAAACTTCTATAGTGTTTGATTCATTCAAAAACAAATCGGAAGTTTGGAATGCTTTCTTTTTGACCGTTGATCCTGTTTTGGTAATACCAATTCATGCCGGCTGGTAAATCTCAAATACACATTGGGATTTAGTAGAAAACGTTTTACTGTTTTAAGAGAGGTGTCGAAGTAATTGAAAATTTTAATGAAGATATGATCATGAATAGTATGTCAAATCATGACCGGCAACATTTTAAAAACGATAACCTATAAAAAGATGATATCCCGTTTCTTTATTTCTGGGAATCGAATAACTCAAACTGAGTTGAATCCTTTTTGACTTATCTTCTAATGTAATTGTTTTACTGATATGCTTAACAAAGTATTCATCTCCTTCTTCATTTGTATGTGCTCTATTATAACTTCCTAATGCTTCGTATTGCTTCGAAAGCTTATTATACACTTGAAGTAATTCCTCAAGCGTTTGAAATTTCAGGTTTTGAACAACTTCATATTTTCCGTATTTTATATCACTATTTTTTTGAGTGATCTGAATTTCTCCGGCTACTATCTTGGATGCTATGGCTTTATTTTCGGTAAACTCCGTTAGCAATATTGTTGCTTTGTCATCAAATTCCGGAATGTCTTTTACAAATTTTTCAAACGTAAGGTTGGAATTAGCAATCATTTTTTCGGGTACTAATTCCAATTTAAGATTAAGGAATAATTTGCTTAATTCTTTGTTTATATTGTCCTGAGCGTGTAATGAGTTACACACCAATATTAAAATGACGGCTATTATTTTTTTCATATGGTTTAATGTCTTATTACTAAAAGACAGGTAAATTATTTGATCCTATTAAAAAGAAAGCTATTTTTTATCGGTTCGGACTACCATTTTGATCTGATTCGTACCGTTCTCTATTCCGATCTTTACCGGTTGCTGATTATGGTAACTATTCGAAAGTTCATCCAGCAATTCGGTAAAATTTTCTTCTTTTTCAGACAAATAAAAAACCTGCGCGCTAATTCCCAGGGCAACCCTGATATCGGCGTGTTCGGAATCTTTATCTATATCCATCACTACAATTGGATCATACCAAATTAGCTCCGGACTGGTTTTGATACAGGATAGATTGAGCAGTAACAAAAGTATAAAAATGTAGTTTCTCATTTTGATAATTTTAAAAGAGACCTCCAAAAATAATGCCTTTTATTAAATATTTCTCAATAAGAAGAAAAAAATATGCAAAGTGGTTTTACAAAGGTTTTGTTTTGTGGATTTCCGTAATAAATCCATGATAGATTGTGGTTCTTTTGTTTCAATAAAATCAAAAACATATGGAATCAAAAACAACAACAGAAGAACAGGTCTATTATGAAGATGCTACTGTAACGGTTACACAAGCCCGCTATATAGCAGCCAATAAAACCTATGCGATGCGTAACGTTTCATCGGTGGTCGCTTTTAAAATTGTAAGAAGCCGTAAAACAGCTATAGCACTTGCAATTATGGGTATTTTAATGGTGATTTCAGGAGAAACCTTACGAATATACGGTATTGCTTTGGCTGTAATCGGTATTATATGGTATTTCCTGATCAAAGATGAATACGCGGTTCGCATCGGAACCAATGCCGGTGAAGCAAACAGTATTATTTCAACTGACGAAACGTATATCAAAAAAATCGTTTCCGCTTTAAATCAGGCTATTGTCAACAGAGGATAATCATTATAAACTGGTCACTAACTAAAAAAGATAAAGCCGCAGATGTGGCTTTATCTACTAACCGATTTATACAAAGTTTTTATATTGCAAGGCCGGTTTTTCGATATAATTCCATGATAAAAAGGCAAATACATACGTAATTGGTAAACTTATTAATGTTAGCATTAAGGGCGAAAAACAGTAATAATACATCAATGTTTGTTGTGCTAAGAACCCATAAATATAGACACCATAGGATATATCGCCAATCCGATGCGGGATATAATTCAATTTTTTCGAATACGAAATACACACCAATAGCATTAGTAATGGTAGTACGATATACGATGTCGTTTTATAAAAATTAAAAAATAAAGAGCCGATAAGCACAGCCAAAAGCCCGAGTTTTATATAGGGTTTGTTGATCTTTTTTAAGTTAAAATAACTTAGAATGGAACCACCCATAAAAAATGCGCCTAAACGATAAAACTGATCCGAATTCAAATATATTTTTGTAGATAGTTCATTAAATAAGAGCGGGTTGTAATGATTGGTAAAAACGCAAAAAGACCAAATGGCTATTAGTAGTATCAATCCGATTCTCATTTTTTGAAATGGAAATAAAAACAGAATAATAATATACATCGTGAATTCGTAGCTTAACGACCATAGGCTACCGTTTATCGCTCTGGGATACGGATTGCTTTCAAAAATCCCTTTTACGTGATATTGTGCTCGATATAGCGTGATGTTTCTTCGAAAATAGGTAAAGTAATCTTTTTGAGCAAAAAGATCTTTCCCTTCATATACTACAATTAATAGTAGCATGGTGATTACTAACATTACAAACAGTGCCGGAAAAAGTCGTAAATACCGCTTCCACATATAGCTGATCATCGTTTTACTATTTCGTAAGCTAATCATAATCAGGTAGCCACTAATAATAAAAAATCCTTCTACCGAAAATGCGCCAATATTTAACTGCTTATTGGTCATTTGTTCAAAGATTTCCGGATATCCAGCTAATGGATATGAATGTGAAAAAATAACCAGTGAGGCGAGTATCAGTCTTATAAAATCAAAATTATTTTCTCTTTCCAATTGATCGAATTTAAAATTACTTAGATGCTATTATAAATCATACTCTAGCAAATAATCACAAAACGACACAATATTAAAAATTAAATTCTCAAAAAAATAATAATAATTTTAAACAACAACAATTATTCACAAATTGAGATATTTTATTGCGAAATAAAAACATTTTATCATAGACAAAATACTTTCAAACTAATTAAGCTGTTCTATAGCGCCTACTTTTAAAAAAGTATTGGCTTCAAAAAATATTTTATCGATTTCTCTGTTAAATGATTTGTACTCCGGATCCTGAGAATACTCCGGGTTATTAAGGGCTATAAAACGAATCACACCACCTTCGACATCTTTATAAAAATCGAAAACCCTGAATTTTTCGAACGTATACTGATATAACAATTGTTTATCGGCTTGGTTGTTAGTATGGGGATATTTCTTTTTAACCTCGGCTGTAGTCTGTCCTTTATAATAAAATCCCAGAATATTGGAAAAAGTCGGCTGGTTCGTATACATAAACAGCATTTGCTCTGTTGGTTTTTGAACCATTTGATAGCGTAGCAGTCGCTTCATTTCCGGATTTTTAAAAAAGATATATTCCGGTTCAATCTTATTGAAAACATAGTCGGCATAGGTATAAAAATCAAACTTCTGTCGGCCTTTATCAAAAGACAATACAAACTTATTGTATTGGTAGGGCTTGTCTGTTTCTACTTTTTGTTGTCCACCTAAGTAATAATAATTGGCACATCCTGTAAAGAGGAATAAAAATGCCAGCGGTACCATTTTTATTAATTTTTTCATTCTTATGATCAAGCAGGTTATAACCGTAAAACTACCGAATTAAATCGGTATGTTTTATTTTTATTTCCCAAAATAGAGAAATAAAGAATCCTGATCGTTTATTTTTTTCTGATGGGCTTTACTTTTGTTATAATTATCCGTCCGGATTCGCAAACTATTTGGACATGTCCTCCTATTTTAAAGCCAATTCGCTCCAACCAACGACCACAAAGTCGGATAAGTGGTAAATTGACATGTTTCTGATAGCGACGCTGGAAATATTGCGGATAAATTTTTAAAATCCGGGTATTTCGATTGGTAGTTGTCTTTTTCATGGCTTTTATATTTAGTATCTAACTACAAAGCACCGAAAAGACCAATAGGTAATCTACTCCCATTTCGGGTAAAAAACGAGACACAAACCGTATCGAACAGCTATATCGATTATCTTGTCGTTTTACAGTAATTATTAACCTACTAAATATATACGCCATGAATACCACTACACCCGGAAAAGTACATCAGGGGCGCAATGTAAAACGCTTCCGCGAAGTACAAGGAATAAAACAGGAAGCGCTCGCCTATGAAATTGGTGAAGACTGGAACCAACAAAAAATTTCATTGCTGGAGCAAAAAGAAACCATCGATAAAGATCTATTAGAAAAACTCGCCACGGCTTTAAAAGTGCCCGTCGAAGCGATCGAAAATTTTGACGAAGATATGACTATGAATATTATATCGAATACTTTTAATAGTAGCGATACTTCTACAATTAATACATCAGGAACTGGAGGTACAGCAAGAGATTATAGTCATTGCCATTTTAACCCGATAGACAAGCTAATCGAATCGTATGAAGAAAACAAAAAACTCTACGAACGCCTGCTCGAAACCGAAAAAGAAAAAGTGGCTTTGCTTGAAAAGTTACTCGGAAATCAATAACTTTATACGTGATAATTTATAGTTAAACACAATAGGATGAATACTGTAACTGAAAAAATCACTACAAATACAAGAGTTATAAAAAGCCTTTTGGTTAAGTATTCCGACACCTTCAAAGCTTTTAAAGAACTGATCAACAATTCCATACAGGCTAATGCAAAGAATATTAAGATTACTATTGCCTATGATGATTCTGTGATGGTTAAGTCCGGTATCGAAAAAATTACGATTGAAGATGATGGTCATGGTGTTCCCTATTCGGAATTTAAAAAACGAATTCTGCAAATAGCAACCGATGTAAAAGAAAAAGGCCAGGGAATCGGACGATTTGGTTCTTTTCAGATCGGTGAATTAATGAAAATTGAAACGGTTGCTTTCGATCCGACAAACCAACAGTTTAGTAAAACATTTTTTGGAATCGATACAATCGATCTAAAAGATATTGAACTGGATAAAACCGATGTTAAAGTCGATTATCAATATTTTGATAAAAAAAATGCTTCCTCCTATTATAAAGTTGAAATAGAAAATTTACATCATAATAGCCCAAATAACACTCCAAAAAAGGACTTACTCGTAGAAGCTTTTAAGGAAGATAAATTTCCACAAGCCATTTTTGAACATTATCCCTATGAAGTTTTTAATGAAGCTGTAAATTTTTATGTAAACGGAAAAAAACTAAATAAAAAAGATTTCGTTAATGGAAAACCGTATCGACAAAAAGTTGACTATACGAATAGAAAAGGTGAAAAATACGTTTTAAACTTCCATTTTTATAATGTTAATACTTCTTTAAATAAGGTTAAGATTTTCCTACAAACTGAAAATGCCGGAATAAAATCGGTTGCACATGAATTTACTTTTTCATCCGATTGGTATACCCCAGACTTAGGAACCTGGTTTATTTACATCGATTCCAATTTATTTGATAACGATTTATTTCGGAATTTAGATTTAGACTTATTGGGCGAAGAAGAAGTTAAAAATCTGAAAAATCAAATAAAAGATACCATCAATACATTTTTTAAGACTCGAAATAAACGGTTTGAAAAATTTGTAGCCGCTTTAGAAAACGATAAATACTATCCTTATAAAGAAAAAAAACCAACAACCGATTCGCATGAAATTGTTTTTAAAAAGATAGCCTATTTAATTGAAGATAAGCACAACATTCTTGAAAACGATGATTCAATCAGAACTTTTTTATTTCCACTATTGGATAAAGCAATTGGCGATGGTAATATCGAATACATTTTTAGTAAAATTCTTGATTTATCGGTCGAAAACCTTACTAAATTTCACGGTCTTCTACAAAAAACCGATTTAGAAAATGTGATTCATTTTGCCAGTCAGGTTTCGGATAAATTGGAGTTTTTAAATTTTCTTCATGAACTTATTTACGGAACCATAGCAAAATACTTAAAAGAACGGAGTCAGTTACATAAGATTGTTGAAAATGAATTATGGTTGTTTGGTGAAAGTTACAACGGAACACCTCATTTATGGTCGGACAAAAAAATAGGGACTATTTTAGAAAAACTCACTACGGAGTATTTACATTATGAACCAACTCTAAAGGATGAAAATACCATAGAAGGTACTGAAGGACTTAATAACATTACTGACTTATTTTTTATGAATGAGAAAATAAACGATAATGGAGAAAGAGAGATTATGGTCGTTGAATTGAAATCTCCAAAATGTGCTATCGGAAAAAAAGAACTCAATCAAATTGACAGCTATGCTTTTACTATCGAAGAATATCCTTCATTACCGGCTGAAAAGGTAAAATATAAACTCTATTTAATTTCTTCGCGGTTAACTAAATTTGCCAAATCGCAAGTCAAATCCAGAAGAGAAAGTTACCCAAATCATCCTTTCTTATTCGACAGAAAAACCGAAAAAAACATTGAAGTTTATGTTATGGAATGGTCTGAAATAATTGAACTCAACAAAAGAAAACTTACCTATTTATCCAACCAATTAGAAATAAAAGATAAATCTGTTAAAGATAAATTTGAACAGGAATATGCCACTTTAATCGATCCAAAAATCAATACACAGTTACGACTCATCAAATAAATTGGTTCAAATCAAAGAATCAAAAAATTGAAGCCACTCTTAGAGCGGCTTTTTTGTTTTTCCACACACCTGACAGGTTTTGAAAACCTGACAGATATACTTTACGTCATATAAATAAAACAAAAAACTCTCATTTAAAGAATAAAAATAATTAAACGATAATTAAAATTCGCAAATTGAAACTTTTTTTTATAGATTTACCATTATTGTTATTATAAATAATAAAATATAATTGATGGCCGAAAAAGATACTTCCGAAAAGGTTTTTTACAAAGACTCAACTGTGATTGTAACCCAATCCAGATATGTTACTGGTAATAAAACTTACATAATGCGAAACATTTCATCTGTTACAATCAGTAGAATAACAGAAAGCAGATTTGGTCCCAAGTTAATAACCATTATTGGTATATTAATTATTTTTATATCAACAAATTTACAGGCACTCGGTGGACTACTGATAATCCTTGGAATCATATGGTATATTTTGATAAAAGATAGCTTTACTGTTCGCATCAGTACAAATTCTGGAGAAGTAAATAGCCTAAGATCAAAAGACAAATTATATATCGAAAAGATTATCAAAGCAATAAATAATGCCATCATATATAGAGGTTAATCCTATAAATCATTTTTGTAACAAATTAGATTAATAACTGTATTCAATAATATAATTATGATATTTCATTATATGATCAAACCTGACAGGTTTTAAAAACCTGCCAGGTTTAACACCGATAATTAATTTTCCTTCTCTCCTTCTTACCTGGAAACAAGTCGCAAAGTACAATCACCATCATCCCTAAGACCTGAATCGTAGTAGTGGTTAATAAAGTGATCAATACGGAATCACTGAGTTTATAGCTTGAAGTATTACCCGTAAGTAGTAAGATAACCGACAAAAGCCAAAATGTGATGAGTATCGTAAAAACTTTGGCTAGGATATTTCGCAAGTCGGTTGTTTGATCATACCTCCTTTTTACGGAATTAAATAAAGTATTGTTTTCGTTTTCGGCTCTGGTGGTATCTAATTCAAGGGGAAACCGGGCCATACTAAAATTATAAATCCCCATTATTCGAGTAGCTTCTTATAATACTCTTTGATTAAAGGATCTGGAATTATTAGATTTTCTCCTTTTGGATAGGTTTCAGACCAAGGTGTTCCGTCTTTATGGGTAAGTGCGCTCAGATATATCCCATCTTTTTGCCCGTATATTTCCCAAACCTTATCCAAAAAACGGGCATCTTCATCGGTGATCACTTCAGTTGTATGGCAATTGATAGGCTCTTTGACAAAGCTTTTGCCGTGGCATTTTAAGTTATCATACAAAGAAGGAAAAACAGGACCATAACGCCATGCCTGTGGTTTTTCGTTGACTAATGGTGCTTTACTTTCAAAGGTTTCCAAATACCATCCATAGGAAACATAAACCAGTTTAATCAATTTTAAAGGAGTAAGTTCTCCGGATGTGGCATATTTTTTAATAAAGTAGTTGGCAATGGTTGCGGCACTATAACTCATAATGGCTATATTTTAAAGGTTTTATGGCTAATAAAATATAGTACCTAATTTAGTTTTTTTTCAAAGGATTTACAATTCATTTTCCATATCGACTCGCTTTTGTCCTTGCTTGACGCTCCTACACCAGACAGGTTTTGGAAACCTGTCTGGTGTAGTGGAAATACAACAAAAAAGCCTCCAATTGGAGGCTTTTTACATTAATTGTCTTCTATTTTTCGACGTTTTCTTTCGTTTTTCAGTAAGGTTAACTCTCTGCTGGTTTGTCCGGCTACCGAAGTGTTTTCTTCCGCACGACGAATCAGGTACGGCATCACATCACGAACCGGTCCAAACGGTAAATATTTCGATACGTTAAAATCATTCGCCGCCAGGTTATAGCTGATATTGTCGCTCATTCCGTATAACTGACCAAAGAATACACGGGAATCGTGTTTCGGAATATGGTGTTCTTCCATTAACTGCATTAAACGGTACGAACTGTTTTCGTTATGCGTACCGGCAAAAATCGCCATCATATCAATATTCTCGATCATATACTGGATCGCATTGTCATAATTGATATCCGTAGCCTCTTTCGATTCGCAAATGGGTGATTTATATCCTTTTTCCTCGGCACGTTTGTTCTCTTTCTCCATATAAGCACCGCGAACAATCTTCATTCCAATATGAAATCCTTCGGCTTTTGCTTCTGCGTGTAGTTTTTTCAGGTAATCCAGACGATCCCAACGATACATTTGTAACGTATTATAGATAATCGCCTTTTCTTTGTTGTATTTGCGCATCATGTCAGCAACCAACTCATCGGCAGCATCCTGCATCCAACTTTCCTCTCCGTCAATCAATAATGCCACATCTTTTTCGTAGGCCGTACGACAAACTTTTTCAAAACGCGCTACTACTCTATCCCATTCGGATTGCTCTTCCGGTGTTAGCTGTTTTTTCTCCCCTAATTTTTCATACAGGAAAAAACGTCCCAATCCGGTTGGCTTAAATACCGCAAACGGAATCGCCTCGCGCTCTTTGGCAAATTCAATGGTTTTTAAGGTCATTTCCAATGCTGCATCAAACTGTGCTTCGTCTTCTTTTCCTTCAACGGAATAATCCAAAACGGAAGTCACGCCTTTGGTAAACATTTTGTCCACTACTTTCAGACAGTCATCTTCACTTACACCACCACAAAAATGATCAAATACCGTAGCCCGGATTAATCCTTCTACCGGTAAATGGGCCTTTAAGGCAAAGTTAGTCACCGCGGTTCCTATTTTTACCAAAGGTTCATTATCAATCATTTTAAAAAGAAAATAAGCTCTGTCAAGCTCCGTGTCGCTTTTTAGTGCAAAAGCAACCTGTGTGTTGTTAAATATTTTTTCCATTGTCGTTTGAAAATCTATGTGCAAATATAGCCACAGTTTAAGAATATATCATAAAAAATGACGAATTTTGCCATTGAATTATCAACTTTACAAACGATGCAAACAATCCAGGCCAACGGTTATTCCATCTATTTTAACGAAAACTGCTATACATTTTTAAGTGAAACACTTCATAAGGGTGCGTATTCGAAAATTTTTATCGTAGTCGACAGTGAAACAGCAAATTACTGTATGCCGGATTTTTTAGCCAATCTTGCTACCGAAATCCCGATTGAGATCATCGAATTCGAAGCCGGTGAGGTTTATAAAAACATCGAAACCTGTACACATATCTGGCAGGCGCTAACTGAATTGGGTGCCGATCGCAAGAGTGTTATTATTAATGTAGGCGGTGGCGTAGTAACCGATTTAGGCGGATTTGTCGCGTGTACCTATAAAAGAGGAATCGATTTTATTAATGTACCGACTACCCTATTGGCGATGGTCGATGCTTCTGTGGGTGGCAAAAACGGTGTTGATCTTGGAAATCTTAAAAATCAGGTGGGTGTGATTCAGAATCCGATTGCAGTTTTAATCGACACCCATTATCTGGGAACCTTACCGCAAAGTCAGATGCGTTCCGGATTGGCTGAAATGCTAAAACACGGGTTGATCCAGGATCGTACGTATTGGACCAAATTCGGAGATCTTTCCAGTCTGGATACCGACGATTTAAATGAATTAATTCATCAATCGGTGATCATTAAAAATAATGTGGTTACGCAGGATCCGACAGAAAAAGGATTGCGTAAAGCCTTAAATTTTGGACATACGCTGGGACATGCCATTGAAAGTTATTTTCTTGAAAATGAAAACAAGGAAACGCTCCTTCACGGTGAGGCTATCGCTATTGGAATGATATTGGAAAGTTATTTGGCTCTCGAAAAAGACCTGTTGACCGAAAATGAATACCAGGAAATAAAAAGTGTTATTGCCGATATTTATCCGGCGGTTCCGTTTACTGAAAAGGACATCGAAAATTGTATCGATTTACTGATTCACGACAAGAAAAATGAATTCGGAAAAGTGAAGTTTGCACTTTTAAACGGAATCGGTGCCGTAAAAATCGACGAAGAGATCGAAAATGACCTGATTTATAAGGCTTTTGACGATTATAAAAACTAAGATTTTTTTAATAAAAATTGTTTTTAAAAACGAGCTATTATTTTTTACATTTGTCGCGATGAAAAATAGTCAGAATCCTCACATCCCCAACAGCGGAAACACCCGGAAAAACAGATCCTTGTCCAAAATGCAACGGATTATTTTTTCTATTAAAAGTATCCGCAATTTTGACATTTTCCTTTTTACCAATCCGCTGCATGAAAAATTGCAGATTATGTACGCTAATATTAGAGTTTGAAAAGTGCGTTATACTAAGGAATCTTTTTTAAGAATTTATTATTATAACCCAAAAAGCACTTATTAAAATGAACACAAAATATTACGACCTGATCAATCAGACTTTCTATTTTCCTCAGGAGGAATTTACATTAAATAAAGATAACCTTCAGTTTCACAACATCGATTTGATGAAACTTGTTGAACAATACGGTACGCCGTTAAAGTTTACGTATTTACCCCAAATTTCCAATAATATCAATAAGGCCAAAGGATGGTTCCGTAAGGCTATGGAAAAACACAAATACGAAGGAAAATATTACTACTGCTATTGCACCAAAAGTTCGCACTTCGAATTTGTGATGAACGAGGCTTTTAAAAACAATATTCATATCGAAACGTCTTCGGCTTTCGACGTGAATATCGTGGAAAACCTGATGGCGCAAGGTAAAATCAACAAAAACACCTATGTTGTTTGTAACGGTTTTAAACGCGAACAATATATTGATAATATTGCAAAACTGATCAACAATGGTCATTCGAAAACGATTCCGGTAATCGACAATTATGAAGAATTGGATTTATTACAGGAAAAAATCGAAGGTAAGTTTAAAATCGGTATCCGTATTGCGGCTGAGGAAGAACCGAAATTCGAGTTCTATACCTCTCGTTTAGGAATCGGTTATAAAAACATCGTTCCGTTTTACAGAAAGCAAATTCAGGAAAACAAGAATGTAGAACTAAAAATGCTACACTTCTTTATCAACACCGGTATCCGCGATACGGCCTACTACTGGAATGAGCTTTTAAAATGTATGAAAGTGTATATCGCCTTGAAAAAAGAATGCCCTACTTTGGACAGTCTTAATATCGGTGGTGGTTTCCCTATTAAAAATTCATTGGCTTTCGAATACGATTATGAATATATGATCAGCGAAATCCTAAACCAGATCAAAATTGCATGTGACGATGCCGATGTTCCGGTACCGCATATCTTTACTGAGTTTGGCTCGTTTACCGTTGGAGAATCCGGTGGTGCGATTTACCAGGTATTGTATCAGAAACAACAAAATGACCGTGAAAAATGGAATATGATCGATTCGTCTTTCATTACCACTTTACCGGATACCTGGGCGATTAACAAGCGTTTTGTTATGATGGCCGTAAACCGTTGGAACGATACTTACGAACGCGTATTATTAGGCGGATTAACATGCGATAGCGACGATTATTACAATTCCGAGCAACATATGAACGCGGTTTACCTTCCGAAATACAACAAGGAAAAACCATTGTATATTGGTTTCTTTAATACCGGAGCGTATCAGGAAACGATCGGTGGTTTTGGAGGTCTACACCACTGTCTGATTCCACAACCGAAACACATCCTGATCGACCGCGACGAAAACGGCATTGTGGCTACCGAAGTATTTTCGGAACAGCAAACTGCCGATGAGGTATTGAAGATTTTAGGGTACGAGAAAAAAGAAAAATAAATTCAGTATGTTTGGCTTTCTATAAAAGCAGACATTAACTTTAAATAATTAAGAAATGAGTAAAGGACCAATCAGTCAGTTTATTGAAAAGTATTATTTACATTTCAACTCTGCCACAGTAGTTGATGCGGCCAAGGCCTACGAAGCACAATTACAGAACGGTGCAAAAATGATGGTGACATTAGCCGGAGCAATGAGTACAGCAGAATTAGGAAAGATTTTTGCTGAAATGATCCGTCAAGATAAAGTACAAATTATCTCCTGTACAGGAGCTAACCTTGAAGAGGATATCATGAACCTTGTAGCACACTCACACTACGAGCGTGTACCAAACTACCGTGACTTAACACCTCAGGAGGAATGGGATTTATTGGAAAGAGGTCTGAACCGTGTAACGGACACTTGTATTCCGGAGCATGAAGCATTCCGTCGTTTACAAAAACATATCCACAAAATCTGGAAAGATGCTGAAGATGCCGGAGAGCGTTATTTCCCGCACGAATTCATGTATAAAATGTTACTTTCAGGATGTCTGGAAGAATATTACGAAATCGACTTAAAAGACAGCTGGATGTATGCTGCAGCTGAGAAAAACCTACCAATCGTTGTTCCGGGATGGGAAGACAGTACCATGGGTAATATCTTCGCTTCCTACGTAATTAAAGGCGAATTAAAAGCAACAACCATGAAATCGGGTATCGAATACATGACGTTCCTTGCCGACTGGTATACAAAAAATAGCGACAAAGGTGTTGGTTTCTTCCAAATTGGTGGTGGTATTGCCGGTGACTTCCCTATTTGTGTGGTTCCGATGTTGTATCAGGATATGGAAATGCACGATGTACCTTTCTGGAGTTACTTCTGTCAGATCTCCGATTCTACCACAAGTTACGGTTCCTATTCCGGAGCAGTTCCAAATGAAAAAATCACTTGGGGTAAACTAGACATCAATACACCAAAATTTGTAATCGAATCGGATGCGACTATCGTGGCACCGCTTATTTTTGCTTATCTATTGGATATGTAATTTTTAATGTTTGCCCTAAAAAAAACAGGATTTTTTATTTGAAAATACGTTTTAGGATATTACATTTGAAACAACAACAAGCATTAAAAAACAACGAATGAAAAGAGTAATTGTAGATTACGCTAAATTAACAAATGAAATCTTAACGCTCCTAGTTGAGAAATTTCCCGACGGATACGATGATTCTGATGTTATCCGTTTTAAAAATGCTAAGAATGAAACAGTTGAAGCAGTTGAAGTACGAACTGAAGATACGATCTACTTAGTAAAAGTAAGTACTAAGCTTGCAGACAGAATTGAAAACTTCGACGATGATGAAGATGATATCGCAGCAGAAGATACATTAGACATCAAAGGACTTGACATCGAAGATGGCGAGGATGACGACGCTAAAAAAACGAAACCATCCAAACCTAAAAAATCTCAGGATGACGGAGATGAGGATGATGAAGATGATGAGGACTACGATGACGAGGACGATGATGAAGATCGCGATTATGACGAGGACGACGACGAAGACGATGACGAAGAGTAAGCCTTTTGGATTACAAACAAAAACCCATATAAAAAATCCTGGTTAGAAATAATCGGGATTTTTTATACCACATTGTACCGATAATTAAAATTTTTAATTCAAGTGATTAAAAGGCCTTATTAAAAAACTAATAAATATAACTTCATGGATAAACTAGAAAAAATTCATAAAAATATACATCATAAATATATTCAGATACTACACCATACTACAGAATATAAAAATTTATTTATTGAAAACAAAGAATTGGATGAAATGATCAAACAGACTAGATCTTCATTTTTCGAAGATTTATACACACTCTATTGGAGTTATTTAACTATAAACATTAATGCTTTAGTCGATAAAAAATCAACTTTTAACAATGAAAATCTCAGTATTTACAATTTATTAGAAACAATTAAAAAGTTAAATCTGAAATGCACCAAAACAATAGAGTTAAACCTAGATAAAATTAAAACGTTAATCAAACCTTTTAATAGAGCTAGAAACAAAGTTTTTGCTCATTATGATACAACAACGGCTTTAAACAAAACACATATGGATGAATTAAAACTTGAAGATTTAGACACGATTTTAGTTTTGATTAAAGATATTTTAATTTCTATTGAAACTGAATTAGAATATCCAAAAAAAACTTATCTATTTAAAAACCCATATAGTAATACAAAAATTATTACTATAATAAAAAACTCACTTAAAAGTTAAATACGAATTACAATAATCCGTTATATTTCCGAACAAACCATTCTACCGCAAGGCTTATGATTAAAATGATCAATAAACCTTTCCAATCGATTAAAGGCGATTGTGTGATTACGGCTTTTTGCACCGGAACATAATTCGGATTTTCGGACAAAGCTTTAATTAAAGCGTCCACCTGATTCGGATAATACGTTTTACCGTTCGTATTCGCTGCCAATTGTGTTAATCGCGCCACATCCGGATTTACGAATTGTTTTTCGATTTCAAAATCCAATACTTCAAAGTTGCCGCTATACGATGTTTTCGACTGATTTTCTTTTACGACAAACCCATACTGACCTGCTTCAAGTCCGTCGAGGTTTACTTTGTACTCGCCATTTCCTTTTAGGAAGTCGTAATTTTTAACCGCATTGGTCTTTTTATTTTTTAACTGAATCGTAAGTCGGGCATTTTCGTCGAACTCGTAGTTTTTATTAAAATATTGTGCTGAAATTTCGATGGTTTCACCGGAATTATAAAAGCTTTCATGTTGGACAACCAACGATTTTTTTAAGGCATTTGAAGCCAGAAACTGTATCGTCTTATCGATAAAAATATCGAATTGCTCAAACGATTTGGTTTTCAGATGACTTTCGACACGCCATTTCCAGATGTTTTCACCAAAAAGATAAGCATTTCGTTTTGCGCCATTTTCCGTAAAAACCAATAGCGGATTTCCGGATACAATGTTTCGGATTCGGGATTGTAACAAAACATTAGCGTTACCAGTAAGGGTTATGGTACCAAATGGATTTTGTAACGGTGGCATTTGTTCGAAACCGATATTATCCAAAGCAAAGGCATTAAACTGCGAATTAAAATCGGCTGAGAAATCTTCTTTCTGACTACCCATTCTAAATTGTACCGCCGACTGGTATTGGTTTAACAGATTAAAATCCGTTTGCAAACCGGTGATCGTCCAGGTATTTAATTGCAGGTTTTTATTTAATTCCAACAGCTTTTTAAAATCCGTATTAGGTTGATACAAAACCAAAACATTGTAATCGTTTAACGAATTGATTTCGTTTGGATTAACGATAGTTACTTTACGTTGTTGATTCGATTCGATTGCACGTTTTAACGCTCCTAAATCGGGATGATTTAAAGACGAAACCAACGCAATTTCCGATCGCTGATCAATAACTTCAACCGCAAAGTTTTTGGTGTTATTGTATTTATTTTTTTCATTTTCGGCCGATGTAATTACTGCTTTATATGTCTGTACGCCTACTTTATCCGCGTTAAGCAAAACCGAAACCACCTGTGCTTTTTTAGACGGGCCGAAAGTTACATTTTGTTTGTAAACCGTTCCGTTACCCTGTTGAATACTAAAAACGGCATTGACATTTTTGGTTCCGCTATATTGTAAAAAAACTTCAACCGGGAATTTATTTTTTAGAAACGCATATTTATTCACATTCAACTGGTTGATTTTTAAATCCAGGAATGTGGTCGTATCACCTAATACCAACGGAAAAACGGTTGTATTTTGCTGAAAACTGTAAACATAATCATTTCCAATCGTCTGATTTCCATCGGTCAGTACTACTACCGGATAATTCTGATTACGGTAAAACTGCTTTAAATTTTGAGCCACCAGATCGATATGCGTTTGTTTCCCTTTAAAATCAAGCTGTTTTCCGGCTGAAAAATCGGCATCGAAAGTATAAAGTTGTACGTCGTATTTCTCTTTTAAAACACTGTTCTCTGCTATTTTTTCGGATAGTGATTTGGCCAGATCGCCCTGCTTCAGCTCGTGAATCGACTGGGAATTATCGACAATTACCGGTAAAGGTGTTTTTATATCCTGATAGGTTTTCCGGGAAATAACCGGATTGATCAGTAATATAAAAATGGCTAATAACGTTAGAAAACGTAAAAAAGCCAGAAACAGGTGTGTTTTCGACCTGTTTCCAGCTTTGTATAAGTATTGGTAAAACGCTAAACCAAAAGCAACACTAATAGCTAATATCAGCAATACAATTGTAGATGTTGTCATTATATATTCGCTATTAAACTTTTAATTTTTAAGGTTTTACATTATTTTAATTAAATGATTATGTCAACATACCACCGTCAACATTCAACACCTGACCCGTTACGTAAGCACTCAAATCACACGATAAGAAAACACATGCATTGGCTACATCTTCCGGAGTTCCACCTCTTTTCAACGGAATGTTTTCTCTCCATCCTTTTACAACGTCTTCGTTTAATTTGGCGGTCATTTCTGTTTCGATGAATCCCGGTGCAATTACGTTACAACGGATATTTCTGGATCCTAATTCCAAGGCTACCGATTTTGAGAAACCGATTACACCTGCTTTAGAAGCTGCGTAGTTGGTTTGTCCCGCATTTCCTTTTACTCCAACCACCGAACTCATATTGATAATAGAACCCGCACGGTTTTTTAGCATAATTCGTTGAACCGCTTTCGTCATGTTAAAAACTGATTTTAAGTTAACATCGATTACGCTGTCGAAATCCTCTTCCGAAATACGCATTAAAAGGTTGTCTTTTGTAATTCCCGCGTTATTGATCAGAATATCAACATTTCCGAATTCTGCAATTACATCATCTACTAATTTCTGAGCTTCATTAAAATCGGCTGCATTCGACTGGTATCCTTTTGCTTTTACACCTAAAGCCATTAATTCGTTTTCTAAAGCTTTCGCTGCTTCGGCAGAAGCACTATAGGTAAAAGCTACATTAGCACCTTGTTTTGCAAATACTTCGGCAATTCCTCTTCCGATTCCTCTACTCGCTCCTGTGATGATTGCGGTTTTTCCTTCCAGTAATTTCATATTACGATTAAGTTTGTTTATTTGAAATAAGTAACAAATATAACAATTCGGTTTTTAATCCGTTCGTAATACCGCTAAACTTTAAAGAATTTATTGGTTAATCGGTCCCAATAACAGCTATGGATCGCGATAAGTGTAAACAAAAACAGAAAGACCACATACCAGCTATTTCCGATCAGATCGAAAAAGCCAAGTTTTCCGCCGGCAAAGTTCAACAATAACAATACCTGCGCGCCATACGGCAATATACCTTGTACCACACAGGAAAAAATATCGAGTATGGTCGCTGTTTTACGTGGACTCAGATGGTATTCGTCGTTAATCTCTTTAGCAATACTTCCCGTAATCACTATCGATACCGTATTATTCGCAATCGCAAGATTTACAAAACTCACCAGCGCACCGATTCCCAATTGTGCCGATCGTTTGTTTTTAACCCTCGCTTTGACTGTCTTTAGTACGTAATTGATCCCTCCTGCCTGTTCAACAAGCGCAGCCAATCCTCCGGTTAACATCGATAACAGGAAAATATCGGTCATACTGGTAAATCCTTCGTATACAATTTTTGTAAAATCCAATACAGCGAAATCATTTCCCACCAATCCTATGATTCCGGCCACCACAATACCGGTGAGCAGTGTCACAAAAACGTTTAGTCCCATTACCGCCAAAACAATAACCAGCAAATACGGTAACAAGTTAGTCCATTCGTACGTTCCTTTTTCGATAACCACTGTTGTGATTTCACTGTTAAAACCGAAAAAAAGCAATAGCAAAATGGTGATCAACGCAGCCGGTAAGGCGATAAACAGATTGACTTTGAATTTATCTTTCATTTCACAACCTAACGATTGGGTTGCAGCAATGGTCGTATCGGAAATGATCGACAGATTATCGCCTAACATCGCTCCTCCTAATAACGATCCTCCAATTAATGGTAAAGAAGCACCACTTTTATCAGCTAGACTTACCGCTATAGGTCCTAATGCCACTATCGCGCCGACCGAAGTTCCGGTTGCTGTAGACAAAAAGGACGCAATCAGGAAAATTCCCAACGGAAAATATTCCGAATTGATATGATTGATTCCCAGATTCACAACCGAATCGACACCACCCATAGCTTTGGTAACACTGGCAAAGGCACCAGCTAACAGGTAAATAAGACACATGGTCATTATTTTAGTGTCGCCACATCCTTTGATCAGAGTATCGACTTTATCGGAAACAGAGGGTTTAAATAACAGAAAGGCTGTAATAATTCCGGTTAACACCGCTACCGGCGACGGAAAGGCATAAAAATCGTCCAGAAGTATTCCGGCTCCTAAAAAAGTAAAAATAAATACGAATAACGGCAGCAAGGCAAGTGCACCGCTTTTGGTTTTGTTTTTTTTCATCATCGATTGCTTAGAAATTAAATAAGCTCACGTGACAAGCAAAACTGAATTAGAAAAGTGTGTGTGAAAAATAACAACATTTTTTCCAACAGAATTGGCTTATCGTTTTAGCACCTTGCTTGTTGTTGCAGGTTGCTATCTCTTATGAGATTCGTGATAACTGATGCAAATATAGCCCCTTTTTTGATATTTTATCAACAAAAAAACTCATTCAGTGATTTTTATTTTCATTTCATCATTTTAACAACTTTAATTTAAAATCGCTATAAAACTTTATTTTTATTATTTTTAATGCCATGACAGCTATTGATCAATTAAATTTACTACTGACTCAAAACAAGCTTTGGGAAACTGAAACTATTTTTAAGCGAAATGCCTATCTGATAACCGAAGGTAGTCCGGATTCGACTGTTTTTTTTATTGTTGAAGGTAGTGTTCGGGTATTTACCGTTGATACGGAAGAGGAAAACACCATCCGCTTTGGTTATAAAAATTCGTTTGTTACGGCCATTGACAGCTTTTTCTCAGACAAACCTACACAGTTTTATATTCAGGCACTCAAAAAATGTACCGTTCGGACCATCTCTAAAAAAAGTCTCCTGAATTTTATAGAAAGCGATATAACGCATTTAAAATTATGGAATACAATACTAGGTCAATTGATACTTCAGCAAATGGAACGGGAAAGAGATTTACTTATGGCTTCGCCTATCGATCGTTATAAAAGTGTTTTAAAACGAAGTCCGCAGGTTTTCCAGGAAATTCCGGATAAATATATCGCTTCTTATCTTCGTATGACAGCCGAAACATTGTCGCGCATTAAAAAGTCTTGATTTGTATCAATTTTTATTCGTCCGTCATGTTCGAATTTTGTACAAATATTTAAACAATGGAAACCAAACAATTACTAGACGAATTAACCGATATAACCCGAAGCAATATTGAAATTGCGAATTCTTTTAAAGTTACTAATCCGAAAACACTCAACTGGCGGCAATCGGAAAAAAGCTGGAGTATTTTGGAATGTCTTGAACATCTAAATCGCTATGGTGATTTTTATCTGCCGGAGCTGAATCGCTGTATTGCAAAAGCCCGTTATAAAAAGCCGCGATTGTTTTATAAAACCGGAGTTTTAGGCGGCTATTTTGCCCGAATGATGAAAGCCGAAAGTCGGACGAAAATAAAATCATTAAAAAGTTATAATCCAATCGGTAGTCAACTGGATCAAGGTGTTCTGGATGTTTTTATTACGCAACAGGAAACCTTATTACTTATTCTCGAAAAAGCACAACACGTTGATCTGATCAAAAACAAAACGCCTATTAGTCTGAGTCGGTTTATTCGTTTGCAATTGGGTGATACCCTATCGTTTCTGATTTATCACAACGAACGCCATGTAAAACAGGCTTCAAATGTTTTAAAACAATATTCTCAAAATACTTAGTGGATCTGATATACACCTGACAGGTTTTAAAAAACCTGTCAGGTGTGACAAATAGCAATAAAAAAGGGCCGTCTAAACAGACAGCCCTTTATTTTTATAGCGACCGGGAATTATCCCAATACTTCTTTTACTTTTTTACCGATTTCAGCCGGAGAATCTACCACGTGGATTCCATTCTCTCTCATGATACGTTTTTTAGCTTCAGCAGTATCATCAGCACCACCAACAATCGCACCAGCGTGACCCATTGTTCTTCCTTTCGGAGCGGTTTCACCAGCAATAAATCCGATTACCGGTTTGCGGTTTCCGTCAGCTTTAATCCAACGTGCAGCATCAGCTTCCAATTGTCCACCGATCTCACCGATCATGATGATACATTCTGTTTCCGGATCGTTCATTAATAATTCTACTGCTTCTTTAGTAGTAGTTCCGATAATCGGGTCACCACCAATTCCGATAGCTGTAGTAATTCCTAAACCTTGTTTTACAACCTGATCAGCAGCTTCGTATGTTAATGTTCCTGATTTAGAAACGATACCTACTGTTCCCTTTTTGAAAACGAAACCTGGCATGATACCAACTTTAGCTTCACCCGGAGTGATTACACCCGGACAGTTAGGTCCAACTAAACGACAGTCTCTGTGTTTAATATAATCATAAGCTTTGATCATATCGGCTACCGGAATACCTTCAGTAATCGTGATGATTACTTTAATACCAGCATCAGCAGCTTCCATAATTGCATCAGCAGCAAAAGCTGGCGGAACGAAGATGATAGTAGTGTCAGCTCCTGCCTGATCAACAGCATCTTTTACCGTGTTGAAAACCGGACGGTCCAAATGGGTTGTTCCTCCTTTACCCGGAGTAACTCCACCTACAACGTTACTACCATATTCAATCATTTGCGTAGCATGGAAAGTTCCTTCGCTACCTGTAAATCCTTGAACAATTATTTTAGAATCTTTATTTACTAAAACACTCATGATATTTTTTTTATATTATTTTTAAAAACTGTGTTGCAAAAATAGGGTTTTGAACGTAATCGAAGAAAGTTTTTTCAAACTTTTATCGGCTAATTTTTATTTTTTTCGCCTAGTTCAACTGGCTCATCTGGTAAACCTTATAGAGCTTATCGTCTTTGAGTTCACAGATGACCATAAAATGCGCTAAAATGATCTCTTCATTCGGGTTTTCAATCGGCGCTACATAATGGGTATACTGTAGTGACACCTTGTGATTATCCTCCAAAAGATGATTGATTTCGATCCTTGACGCGATATACGATTTACTCAGTTCTGTTGCCAGTTCCAGTAAATCCTGTTTATCCAGTTGTAAAAAGCCTTTGGAACTATGCCAGTTAAAAATGATTTCATCGTGTAGAAATTCTTCCATTAAACTTCTGTTTAACGGTCCATTTGACAGATAAAATTCTTTAACCCGCTCCTTATTCATTTTTATTGATTTGTGTTAGAATTTGTGGGAGCTTTTTCACATAAGCAAGCTGTTTTAGTTTTTCCCTTGACTCTTCAGCCGGGTAACCAAAATAAACTTTACCACCTTCCAGTGATTTCGAAACTCCGGACTGTGCCAGAACAACTGCTTTTTCACCTATGGTAATACCACTGGTAGTTCCTACTTGTCCCCAAAGTGTTACTTCATCTTCAATAATCACACATCCGGCAATTCCGGTTTGTGCCGCGATAAGACATTTTCTACCAATTACCGTATCGTGTCCGATATGTACCTGGTTGTCTATTTTTGCGCCATCGCGAATGGTTGTATCACCGGTAACACCTCTATCGATGGTACATAAAGCTCCGATACCTACATTATCTTCAATCACAACGCGACCACAGGAAACCAACTGGTCAAATCCTTCCGGACGTTTTTTATAATAGAACGCATCCGCTCCCAAGATACTTCCGGCGTGAATAATCACATTATCTCCGATTACCGTATCATCGTATAAAGTAACATTAGGATGAATCAGGCAGTTTTTACCAATTACTACATTATTCCCGATAAAACAATTGGGCTGAATTACGGTACCTTCGCCAATGACAGCGGTATCCGAAATAGCAACTCCTGTCGCTTTAAACGGTTTGAAGTGACGTGCTAATTTATTAAAATCGCGAAACGGATCGTCCGACAATAAAAGCGCTTTCCCTTCAGGGCATTCCACTTCTTTATTGATCAGAACTATTGTTGCTGCCGACTGTAATGCTTTGTCGTAATATTTCGGGTGGTCCACAAAAACAATATCACCTGGCTCTACCACGTGAATCTCATTCATTCCCATAACCGGGAATTCGGCATCACCTACAAATTTACAATCAATTATCGCAGCGATTTCACGTAAAGAATAGGTTCTTGTAAATTTCATACTATAGTAAGATAAAATTGGGCAATATAAAATTGCCCAATAAAAATAAAATTATTCTTTAACCCGCTCCATATAAGAACTGGTTGCGGTATCGATTTTAATTTTGTCACCTTCATTGATAAACAAAGGAACATTAATGGAAGCTCCGGTTTCTACTTTTGCCGGTTTAGTAGCATTTGTAGCCGTATTTCCTTTAATTCCAGGCTCTGCATAGGTTACTTCCAATACTACAGATGCCGGCATATCTACTGATAATGGCGCTTCCGTTTCGGCATTGATCTGAACCATTACATTCTCTCCTTCTTTTAATAAATCCGGAGCATCAAGGATGTTTTTATTTAAAGCAATCTGCTCATACGTTTCCACATTCATAAAGTGAAAATCTTCTCCTTCCGCGTATAAAAACTGGAATTTGTGTGTTTCTACCCGAACTACTTCGATTTTATGTCCTGAAGAAAAAGTATTATCCAATACTTTTCCATTGGTTACACTTTTTAATTTTGTTCTTACAAATGCAGGTCCTTTTCCTGGTTTTACGTGTAAAAATTCTACAATTTTATAAATATCATTGTTGAATTTAATACATAATCCGTTTCTAATATCAGCCGTACTCGCCATTTTTTATTTGTTTGTTTATTTAAAAATCTATTTGCTTACTTATTAATATATACCGGTATACCCTTTCATTACACCTCTTGAGGAATTACGAATGAATAAAATAATCTCATCGCGTTCCGGAGTGGCTTCCATTTCGGCTTCAATAATGCTTAAAGCCTGAGTGGTATTGTAATTTTTCTGATATAAAATTCTGTAAATATCCTGAATTTCTCTGATTTTTTCAGTAGAAAATCCTCTTCTTCGCAATCCTACCGAGTTGATACCCACATAGGATAATGGTTCTTTTGCAGCCTTCGTAAACGGTGGAACATCTTTACGCAAAAGCGATCCTCCGGAAATCATGGCATGTTCTCCGATATTGATAAACTGGTGTACTGCCGAAAGTCCGCCGATAATAGCAAAATCGCCAACCGTTACGTGACCTCCCAAAAGTACGCCATTTACAATTATTACATTGTCTCCGATATGACAATCGTGCGCAATATGCGCCGTAGCCATAATAAGACAGTTTTTACCTATTTTAGTAACACCGGATGCTACCGTTCCACGGTTTACCGTAACACATTCCCGTACTGTGGTATTGTCTCCGATAATAGCCAAAGAATCTTCACCTCCGAATTTTAAATCCTGAGGAACAGCCGAAATAACAGATCCCGGAAAAATATTACAGTTTTTTCCAATACGGGCACCTTCCATAATCGTCACATTGGAACCGATCCAGGTTCCCTCCCCGATTTCAACATTATTATGGATCGTTGTAAAAGGTTCAATCACCACATTTTTCGCAATCTTTGCGCCCGGGTGTACGTATGCTAAGGGTTGATTCATACTTTGCTTGTTTAATTCTTTTTCACGATTTGTGCCATCAATTCGGCTTCGGTGACTAATTTTCCGTTGGAATAAGCACTGGCCTGCATATGACAAATTCCTCTGCGGATTGGTGACAACAGGTCTAATTTGAATACCAGTGTATCGCCCGGCAATACTTTATTTTTAAATTTCACATTGTCAATTTTCATAAAGTAAGTCAGGTAATTTTCCGGATCCGGAACCGAACTTAAAATAAGGATTCCTCCGGTTTGTGCCATCGCTTCCACGATTAAAACACCCGGCATAACCGGCGCTCCCGGGAAGTGACCCACGAAGAAATCTTCGTTCATCGTTACGTTTTTCAAACCAACCACATGCGAATCGGACATTTCCAGAATTCGGTCTACCAACAAAAATGGCGGACGGTGTGGCAACATCGACATAATTTTGGTTACGTCCATTAATGGTTCTTTATGAAGATCGTATACCGGAACCTGATTGCGTTGTTCTGTTTTAATAATTTTCGACATTTTTTTCGCAAATTGTGTGTTTACATAGTGTCCCGGTTTATTTGCGATTACTTTCCCTTTAATTCGGGTTCCGATTAAAGCCAAATCACCAACCACATCCAATAGTTTGTGACGAGCGGCTTCATTCGGGTAATGCAAGGTCAGGTTATCTAAAATTCCGTTTGGTTTTACGGAAATTTTTTCTTTTCCGAATGCTACTTTTAAACGTTCCATTGTTTCCTGCGATATTTCTTTATCTACATAAACAATCGCGTTGTTCAGGTCGCCTCCTTTTATCAATCCGTGTTCCAACAAACTTTCCAGTTCGTGTAGGAAACTAAATGTTCTACAATCTGCGATTTCGGTTTTAAATTCACCGATAGATTTCATGGTAGCATTTTGCGTTCCCAATACTTTGGTTCCGAAATCAACCATAGTGGTTACCTGATATTCATCGGCCGGCATCACGATAATCTCGCTACCCGTTGTTTCATCGATATAGGAAATCACTTCTTTTACCACATAAACATTTCGTTCGGCATTTTGTTCTTCAACACCGGCTTTTTCGATTGCTTCAACAAAATATTTTGATGATCCGTCCATAATTGGCGGCTCTGAGGCATTTAATTCAATAATAACATTATCAATATCACATCCTACTAATGCGGCCAGTACGTGTTCGGACGTCTGGATTTTAACTCCTTTCTTTTCAAGGTTGGTTCCTCTTTGCGTATTCACAACATAGTTGGCATCCGCTTCAATGATCGGTTGTCCTTCCAAGTCTACACGTATAAAGGTGTAACCATTATTCACAGGAGCCGGTTTAAAGGTCATGGTTACTTCCTGACCAGTATGGAGCCCTACTCCTTTTAATGAAATTTCGTTTTTAATGGTTGTTTGCTTAACCATGGCTTAATTTTTGGTTTTATTTTGTTGCTATTTTTTTCGTTTTAAATCTTCGATATCTTTTACGATTTTCGGTAGGTTTTTAAAGACTACATAGGATTTGCTGAAATCGCCGTAATTAAACGCCGGACTTCCCTGTATGGTTTCAAAATCTTTTACACTTCGGGATACTCCGGACTGTGCCTGTATCTTAACATTATTTCCTATCGTAATATGACCTACAATCCCCACTTGTCCGCCGATCATACAATTCTTACCGATTTTGGTCGATCCGGCTACTCCGGTTTGCGATGCAATTACGGTATTTTCGCCGATCTCAACATTATGCGCAATTTGTATCTGATTGTCCAGTTTAACGCCTTTACGGATAACAGTCGATCCTAACGTCGCACGGTCAATTGTAGTACAAGCTCCAATATCTACATTATCTTCGATGATCACATTACCAATTTGCGGTACCTTATTATAAACCCCTTCTTCGTTTGGTGCAAAACCAAAACCGTCGGAACCAATAATCGAACCCGAATGGATTACACATTTTTTACCGATTTCGGTTTCGGAATAGACGCGTACACCGGCAAATAATATGGTATCATCACCAATCGTTACATTGTCGCCAACAAAACTATTCGGATAAATTTTTACATTATTTCCGATTTTCACATTGGCACCGATATAACAAAAGCTTCCCAAATACAGGTTTTCCCCATACGTTACATTATCTGAAATAACCGAAGGCTGTTCGATTCCGGACTTCATCAGCTTTACCTGATTGTAGTACTCCAGTAATTTGGAAAAGGATTTATAGGCATCTTCTACTTTAATAAGTGTCGTTGTAAGCTCCTGTTCCGGTTCGAAAGTAGCATTAACGATTGTAATCGTCGCCTGTGTGGTATATATATAATTAAGGTATTTCGGATTGGCTAAAAAAGTTAACGATCCCTCCGTACCTTCTTCTATTTTTGCTAATTTATAGACTTCGGCCGCGGGATTCCCAACAACTACTCCTTCTAAAATACCTGCAATTTGTTCAGCTGTAAATTTCATCCCGACAAAAATATAAAATTTAATTTAATCTAAACTTCCTAAAAGTACTTTTGGAAAACAGATATAATATTTGGTAACCGGTTTGGACAGGGCTTTCAGATTCATTTGGTCGGATGCTTCGACAACATCTTCCACCGTTCGGTCTTTTTTCAGGATCCGAATCGGCTCCCCAGCTTTATTATAGGCCTGATTTTTAATTTTCCCCTTAAAGACGAAATAATCTGCCTCTTTTTCGCTCATCGGATGTATCGCTAACCATTTCTTTTTTAGCGCTTCCACTTCCGAATTTTCTACTTTTTCGGACACCATACGAATCTTAAGCAAATCGCGATTAATAATCATTTTACTTAAGGAAGCCAATACATAATCCTCATGAAATTGCCAGGTTTTGATCGCGCTCATGATGTCGAAGTCATCCAACTGGGCAAATTTGTCCAGTATATCGTTATCGAAATCCTCCAATGTCACCTTGTGTGTCATAAAAAATTGTAATGGCTTGCTACATTCCGGAACCTGACCTTTTTGTGCCAGTTCTTTGGCCCGCTTTAATATTTTAGTCAGCGTTAATTCTGCCACCACACTGGTTTTATGCAAATATGCCTGCCAATACATTAGTCGGCGGGCACCCAGAAATTTTTCAACCGAATAAATTCCTTTTTCTTCGATAACCAATAAGTCATTTTCTACGTTCATCATCTGAATCAGACGTTCGGAATTAATATTTCCTTCGGCTACACCGCTGTAAAAACTATCCCGCTTCAGGTAATCCAAACGATCCATGTCCAACTGACTTGAGATAAGCTGTAACATAAACTGTCGGTGATAATCCCCTTTAAATACCTGAATCGCCAAACTTAGCTTTCCTTCAAACTCTTCGTTTAAACGGTTCATAAACAGCATTGAAATTTCTTCGTGATGTACATCTTCCACAATACTGTGTTCCATCGCATGCGAAAAAGGACCATGGCCAATATCGTGTAATAAAATGGCAATATACAAAGCCGTTTCCTCCTCGTCCGAAATAACAACACCTTTAAAACGCAATACCTGAACCGCCTTTTGCATGATATGCATACATCCCAGAGCATGATGAAAACGGGTATGATGCGCTCCGGGATAAACCAGATAGGACATCCCCATTTGCGAAATACGTCGCAATCGTTGAAAATAAGGATGCTGAATCAGGTCGTAAATTAAGGTATTGGGAATGGTAATAAAACCATATATAGGATCATTCAGAATTTTAAGCTTATTGATTTGACTCACCGTACAATTGAATTAGAGTAACAAATATAAAATAAAAAACAGGAAATTATTTTCAATTTCAATCATATTTCGTGTTACCCCTGAGATACCTTTAAAATTACTGCACGAATATTTTTACAAAACACTCATTTTGCGAATAAAAAAGTAGAAATACCTGCTTTTTGAATGAGTTTTTTAGCTAAATTAGTAGTACTAAATCACATAGTTATACGCAAAATGCGATTTATTAGAATTTCGAGATCTATTATCAACTTCTAATTTTTGCCAAATATGAGATTGCCCCTTCTTTTTACCGTAGTTATATCCTGTGTTTCCGTATCGGCTCAAGTCGGCATCGGAACTACAACACCGAGATCGAGTCTGGATATTTCCATCGCAAACAGTTTAACCCCCACAAACACCGATGGAATTTTAGTCCCTAGAGTCAATAATTTTCCGGCTTCAAATCCTACTGCTACCGGTTTATTGATTTATCTGGACGATACCGATAATAACGATCCGCAACCCGACGGTTTTTATTTTTGGAACAAAACCCGATGGAATTATGTTTCCGGATGGAATTATTACGGCAATGAAGGCACTTCTCCTTCTACCGCTGCAATTGGAGTGGCCGCTAATGGCGATTATATCGGCACAAAAGACAATGCCGATTTTATTGTCGGTACCAATGGATTGGAGCGACTTCGCATTACGGCTGCCGGAAATATTGCTATTGGAAAAACCAACCCAACCAAACGCCTGGAGATTAATGCTAATAATGATTATATAAAATTTGAAAATCTTGCCACCAAAACAACGACCACCAAAACTTTTTTTATGGTGCGCGACGCGAACAATGAAGTTGGTTTGTCGGAAGTGGAAAATGTAGCCGGACAATTAATCCGTATCGGACTCAATACCGCCGCATACGACACCACCGAAAAGGCCATCCGTTTTAAAGACAATAATGACGCTACCGAAATGGGCGGTAACAATTTTATCAATACGGTAACCGGAAGTTCCTTTACCGAAGGAGGCGCACTTGCCACCGATAAGGATTTTATCAATTTGCCACCGGGAACTTATAAAATCACTCTAAAAGCATCGTATACCAATGGTAGTAGTGGCTTATTAAGCCTTTCGACCACCAATAACCTTAATTTTCGCTTCTATGTAAACGGAACCGAATATTCCCGTCAGTATTCCAATTTTAATGCTACAGGACTTTTAAGCCTTGGTATCGCAGCCGATTTAGTAAAAAACGATTGTATTTTTACCGACTTCCTTACTCTGACAGCTGCCTCTACTCCCATTTATTTTTCGGTTCAAAACGATGGATCCGTTCCCTATACTATTACTGGAAAATCCGGAACCGGTTATCGCTCCATAATTCTTGTTGAACGTTTACGTTAGCCCTATACCCCATATCTCCCAGCCATTCCTTTATGACAAACCTTAGAGGAATGGCATTATTTTTCCTATTTTTCTTATAAAAAATAGCGTTCTGCGATTTTTAGTAAATAATTGTGAAAATTATGTTCCTAGAAACCAAAAAAGTAATTATTTTTGTTCTGTTGTAAAAATTACGGAAAAACCGTAATTCAAATCCAAAATTATTTATATAAGTAAATTAATTCCATTTTACAGCGCTGTTAAAAAAAGAACACCTTATTGTAAAAAAAATAATTTTCCTTACAATCATGGCATATTTTTTGACAAAATAGTTTAGGAACAGTTAATGAATTGATAATTATATTAGAACCTGAAAATGCAAGAGGGAAACATACAAACCGCGAAAAGTATCTTAACGCGTGTTAAAAAGGTCTTTAAAATAAAAACAGATGCACAATTAGCCGAATTACTGAATATTAAGCCGAACACCATCTCTAGTTGGAAGAAGCGAAATACGCTCGACTATGAATCCATCATCGCGCAATGTAACAAAGCTAACATTGATCTGAACGAGATTTTCCTTGGAAATGAGAACTTCAACTTTAAGAAAAAAACAACACCGATTATTACGAAAGAAATGCTTTTTCAATATACTACCGGTGAGTTAAATCTTGAAAGAAGTGACATTCCTACTATTAATATCCCATTTTTGCAACAAAAACGTTCGATGGTATTCCAGGTGAATACTTCCGAAATGGAACCGGATATTAAAGAAAATACTTTCGTAATCTGCGAAGAAGCCAGTGCCAGCGATATTGCCAGCAATTCGTATGCTGTTTTGATCAGTAAAGAAAAAGGATTGTATATGTCTAAAGTTTTACAAAATGAAACTGACGAATCGCAATTAACACTTATATCGCGAAAAGAGTCTATCTTTTCTGCTAAAAATGAGATCAAGAAAGACAAAATAGATGAGATTTGGAAAATAAAAGGTGTTCTTGATATCTTTAATTAAAAAAGGAGTTCCGATTGGAACTCCTTTTTGTTTTTATTAAGTCTAATTTATTTTTCTACGATAATAAAATCGGAACGACGGTTGACCGCATATTCTGCTTCGGTACATTTTACTCCGTTGCGGCATTTGTTTTTTGGTCGCGTTTCGCCATATCCGATCGCGCTTAAAACTCGTTCCGGCTCAATTCCGGATTCGATAATATAGCGTTGTGTCGCTTTTGCACGATTATCCGATAATTTCAGGTTATAGGAATCCGTTCCTCTGGAATCGGTGTGCGATTCGATTTTGATTTTTACTTTTGGGAATGTTCGCATTACATAAACCACACGATCCAATTCGGTTATCGCTTGTGGTGTAATATCCCATTTGTTGTAATCGAAATAAATCGGATTCACATCAATTTTTTCATTTTTACCATCTTTTACAGTAAAATCTTCCAGTTTCGCCAATTCAAAATCTACCGACAATTTTGCCTCATTTTTAGCGTTGGCTACTACCGGTTTATCCTGATTGGCAAATCCCTCTTTCGAAGCATCGAATTTATAGGTCGCACTACACGGAATCGTGATCTGGTATTTGCCATCTTCGCCCGTTGCGGTTTCGAATTTTAAATCGCCAAACGAATCATACACTTTTATCGCCGCACCGGCAATAGGCAGTTTTGTTTTCGCACTTACAACCGTTCCGGATACAAATTGGTTGCATTCGGCTTTTGACTTCGTAAAGAAATAAATATCGTCATCGCCTTTACCTCCGTCACGGTTGGACGAAAAATAGCCATATTTGGTTTCTGCATCAATGATATACGAGAAATCGTCTTTATTGCTATTAATCGGTTCGCCCAGGTTTTTAGGCTCGTCAAAATTTAACTTACCGGAATGTTTGCTTTCGTACACATCCAATCCACCGAAACCGTAATGTCCGTCGGATGAAAAATACAATATACCGTTGTTGTAATACGGAAACATTTCCCGACCGATCGTATTGATTTTTGGCCCCAGATTTTGTGGCGTATTAATACTTCCGTCGGCAAAAACTTCGGCTACATAAATGTCGGTTTCCCCATATCCGCCCGGCATATCAGACACAAAAAACAACCATTTCCCATCCGGACTTAACGACGGATGTCCAACGCTGTATTCATAACTGTTAAAAAACATTTTTTCGATATTGATCACTTTTCCGTTTTCAATCGTTCCTCGGAAGATCTGGAAGTTATTCACACCTTCTTTGTCGTTTTTCAGTTTGTTTTTATTCTTTTTGGTCGCATTGGTCGTAAAATAGATCGTTTTTAAATCCGGTGAAAACGTCAAGGTCGCATCGTGATAATTGGAATTGATTTCTTCATAAAACGGCTTTTCGTTAAACAAAGCACCTGTCGACGCATTTCTGTCGGCTACATAAAACGACAGGAAAGGTTGTTCGTTCCAGGAATACAGTCGTTTGATCAGTTTCCCTCCTTTTTTACTGGATGAATACACCAACTGGTTTCCATAGAAAGTCGATCCGAAATCGGAATACGACGTATTAATTTCCAACGGTACAATTTTATAAAGCGATGGCTTCTGTGCCAAACTGTCATTGTATTTCTGCTGGGCATTAAAACTATCGATCATATCCTGATTTCCTTTGCCTTTCAGGTATTCCTTAGTAATTTTATTCGCATCTTCATAATCGCGTACGCCACGAAGCGTTTGCGTATAGCGCAACATATATACTTCGTTCAGGTTTTGCCCCTGTACCGTATATAATTTCTTATACCAGGTTAAGGCTTTACGCATATCGCCAAGATAATAGTACGTATCCCCTACATTCATTAACGTTTGTATCGACGGATTGGGTTCTTTTTCCAAATATTCTTCGTATGCTTTGGCCGCATCAACATAACACATTCCGTGAAATAGTTTGTCGGCGTCCTTTAGCTTTTGCTGCGCATAGGTAAAATGGATACAAAATAACAGGCTGAAAAATAATATTTTCTTCATATACTTCGGTATTAGAAAAATCGTGGTGATTTAATTGCTGATGATTTCGGTGGCAGTTGGAAACGCAGGATGATTTCATGCGTTCCATCGTTGTATTTGTTTAATTTAGTTGTGGAATAATCGAATGCATATCCTATAAAGAAATGATCCAGAAATTGCAATCCGGCCATCGCACTCACCGAGTCGTCCCAACGATAGGAAGCGCCCAACGTTACCTTTTCCTGGATTAGGAAATTTGCCGATAAATCGGCAGCCAATGGTGCTCCTGAAACCGCTTTTAACAGTACGGATGGCTTGAATTTAAGCCCATCCGTGACATCAAATACATATCCTCCGATAAGATAATAGTGCAGCTTGTCGGCCATTACCGATTCCTGAATATCATCGTAATAATCCTGTTTGATGAAATTCGGAACAGAGGCACCCACATACCATTTTTCGCCATACAAGTATAAACCGGCACCGATTAATGGCATGATCTTATTGGAAATATTATTGTTTAACAGCACATCATTACTATCTAAATACCGCCCTTTGGACCAGTCGACATTTAAAACCCTGGCACCAGCTTTTAAACCAAATGCTAATTTGGCTTTATAGCCCAGATTCAAGGTGTATGAAAAGTTTCCGGATGCAGACGTCTCGGTAGATGGTCCGATTTTGTCAGCGATTACATTAAGCCCCAAACCGATTTTATCGGATATCGGCGAATGTACGCCCAACGTTCCTGTTCTCGGAGCGCCATCGATCCCAACCCATTGGGAACGGAGCAATAAATTGGCTTCCAGTACTCCGGGTGAGCCTGTATATCCGGGATTAACGGTGATGGTATTGTACATGTACTGCGTATACTCCGGATTTTGTTGTGCTTTTGTCTTTTGAGGCAGCAAAAATGCCGCTCCTAAAAAACTTATGGCTATTAGTTTTATATTGATTCTCATATTGCGTCGTATTTAATTGATAAAAAACTTTGGAAAGGTTATATCATGATTATCTCATGATATAAACCCATCCGGTTTTAACAGTACCTGTATTGTCTCCCGTATCAAAAACATAGTAATATGTTCCTGTAGGTAAAACGGATCCGTCAAACGTTCCGCTGACATTCGAAATCCCTTTCCAGTCGTTTTGGTAATATCTTGTTTTATAAACCAGATTACCGTAACGGTTGAATATTTCTAAGGAGTTATTCGGGAAATGTTCGGCACATTTGATCGTGAATACATCGTTGGCTCCGTCGTCGTTAGGAGTAAACTCGTTGTATACCACCAGACATTTCGGCTCTACTGAAGCACTGGCGGTATTGTTGTTTACATCTACATCTACCGGGTCGGAACTCGTTATCGTAGCCGTATTTAAATAATCGCCTGAGAATAAAACTTTAACGGTAAGTTGTAAAGTCGCCACCTGATTGGCATTTAGCGTCGGAATCGTCCAGATTCCGGTATTGCTGTTATAGGTTCCGTTGGAAACTACCATACTCACAAACGCATAACCATTCGGAATTGCTTCGTTTACAATAATATTCTGGAACTGCGCCTGGCCGGTATTGGTAACGGTAATCGTAAAGACTACATTGTCGTCAATAAACGGCGTCGGATTGTCTACCGTTTTGGTAATGGTAATGTCCGAACAGTTGGTTACATTCAGATTCATCGCAGCCGAATTACTTGTACTACATCCGTTAGCATCGTTATAGGATACACTAACAGTATTGGCTCCGATTTGTGTCCACAGTACCGTAATTGCATTGTCGGTTGTTGTTCCTCCGTTTACAATCTGTCCACCGCTGCTTACTACCCATACATAGTTTGACATTCCGGTATTGGTTGTATACGTCACCTGATCCTGAATACACGCTGTTGGTGAACCACCTGTGATGGTTGCCTGTGTTCCATTAAAGAATTGAACCGTCACTGCCAATCGGATCGAGCTTTCACAGCCAGTCACCGGATCAACCAGTACACCGTAATAGGTTCCTGATGTCAATGGCGTGTTTGACGCTACTACCGTTCCGCCGGTTGGTGCATTGTACCAGATTACTCCGGTTTCGTTGACCTGAATCGACGCTACGGTCGGATTCGCTGTCTGACAGAAATCCTGAGTCGTATCATTCGTAGTTGGCGTTGGTGCATCATTTATCTGAACCGCTACCGCCAAACGTACTGAACTTTCACAACCCGATGTTGCATCAACCAATACGCCATAATACGTTCCCGTAGTTAATGGTGTAGTTGACGCTACTACCGTTCCTCCAGTTGCAGCGTTGTACCAGATTACTCCGGTTTCGTTGACCTGAATTGACGCTACGGTCGGATTTGTCGACTGACAAAAATCCTGAGTCGTATCGTTTGTTGTTGGTGTTGGCGCATCATTTACCTGAACCGCTACCGCCAAACGGATCGAACTTTCACAGCCTGATGTCGGATCGACTAATGCTGCATAGTAGGTTGTTCCACTTATAAGTGGTGTAGTCGAAGCCACTACCGTTCCTCCGGTTGGTGCATTGTACCAGATTACTCCGGTTTCGTTGACCTGAATCGACGCTACGGTCGGATTGGCTGTTAAACAGAAATCCTGAGTGGTATCGTTCGTTGTTGGTGTTGGCGCATCATTAACCTCAACGGCTACTGCTAAGCGTACTGAACTTTCACAACCCGAGGTCGGATCTACCAATACACCATAATAGGTTCCCGTAGTTAATGGCGTAGTTGACGCTACTACCGTTCCTCCTGTTGCAGCGTTGTACCAGATTACTCCGGTTTCGTTTACCTGAATCGAGGCTATCGTTGGGTTTGTCGACTGGCAAAAGTCCTGAGTCGTATCGTTTGTTGTTGGTGTTGGTGCATCGTTTACCTGAACGGCTACAGCCAAACGGATCGAGCTTTCACAGCCTGAAGTCGGATCAACCAATACGCCGTAATACGTTCCCGTTGTTAATGGCGTTGTCGAAGTTACGACCGTTCCACCGGTTGGCGCATTGTACCAGATCACTCCGGTTTCATTGACCAAAATCGAGGCTATCGTCGGATTTGTCGACTGACAGAAATCCTGAGTCGTATCGTTGGTTGTTGGCGTTGGCGCATCGTTTACCTGAACGGCTACTGCCAAACGGATCGAGCTTTCACAGCCCGAAGTCGGATCAACCAATACACCGTAATACGTTCCCGTTGTTAATGGTGTGGTTGACGCTACTACTGTTCCACCAGTTGGTGCGTTATACCAGATCACTCCGGTTTCGTTTACCTGAATTGACGCTATCGTCGGATTGGTTGACTGACAAAAATCCTGAGTGGTATCGTTGGTTGTTGGCGTTGGCGCATCGTTTACCTGAACCGCTACCGCTAAACGCACGGAGCTTTCACAACCGGATGTTGCATCGATCAATACGCCGTAGTAGGTTCCGGTTACCAATGGTGTTGTAGGTGCTACTACTGTACCGCCGGTTGGTGCGTTATACCAGATCACTCCGGTTTCGTTTACCTGAATCGAGGCTATCGTTGGATTTGTTGACTGACAGAAATCCTGGGTGGTATCATTCGTTGTTGGTGTTGGGGCATCATTTACCTGAACCGCTACTGCCAAACGTACTGAACTTTCACAGCCCGAAGTCGGATCAAACAATACACCGTAATACGTTCCTGTTGTTAATGGTGTAGTTGATGCTACTACCGTTCCACCGGTTGGCGCATTATACCAGATCACTCCGGTTTCGTTTACCTGAATTGACGCTATCGTTGGATTTGTTGACTGACAGAAATCCTGAGTGGTATCGTTGGTTGTTGGCGTTGGTGCATCGTTTACCTGAACCGTAACGACCAAACGTACCGAACTTTCACAGCCAGATGCAGCATCAACCAACACACCGTAATACGTTCCCGTTACTAATGCTGTGGTCGATGCTATTACGTTACCATCGGTTGGAGCATCATACCAGATTACTCCCGTTTCATTGACCTGAATTGAGGCTATCGTCGGATTTGCCGATTGACAGAAATCCTGAGTCGTATCGTTCGTTGTTGGCGTTGGTGCATCGTTCACCTGAACGGCTATCGCTAAGCGTACCGAGCTTTCACAACCCGAAATGGCATCTACCAATGCACCGTAATAGGTTCCGGTTACCAATGGTGTCGTTAACGCTAATGGTGTGCCGCCGGTTGGTACGTTATACCAGACCACTCCGGCTTCGTTTACAATAATCGATTCTACGATTGGATTATCTACTTTACAGAAATCCTGAGTAGCATCGTCGGTGGTTGGTGTTGGCGCATCGTTTACCTGTACTGTAACTATCAAACGCACCGAACTTTCACAACCTGTTGTCGCATTTACCAATACCCCATAATAAATTCCGGTTACCAATGGTGCTGTAGACACTATTACGTTACCATCCGTTGGCGCATCATACCATATAACACCGGTTTCATTGACCTGAATCGACGCTATGGTCGGATTTGTCGATTTACAAAAATCCTGAGTGGTATCATTAGTTGTTGGTGTTGGTGTATCGTTTACCTGTACGGCCACTGCCAAACGCACCGAGCTTTCACAGCCCGATGTGGCATCAACCAGTACGCCATAATAGGTTCCGGTTACCAATGGTGTTGTAATCGCTAATGGTATACCGCCTGTTGGTACATTATACCAGATCACTCCGGCTTCGTTTACAATAATCGATTCTATAATCGGACTGTCAACGACACAGAAATCCTGAGTCGTATCGTCAGTGGTTGGCGTTGGTGCATCACTCATTCTCACGATTACATCCTGCAAAGTACCCGGAAGGTTGGTACAGGTTGTTTCGCTCGAAACCGCTACATAATAGGTATACGGACTGTTTGTTGTGGTTAAGCCGCTAATGGTTAAAGTACCGTTTGCTGCAATACTATAGGTCACCCCACTAACTGTTCCGTTCGTAATCGGTTGTGTGATATCGTTACTAAAATACCATGTAAATACCGGGTTCGTCAACGTAGTGGTTGGCTGAATCGTTATCGGATTCGGATTTACCAGACAGTGTTGAACATCGCTTACCGTAATATCGGTAGCCATTGATGGTGGTAATATTGTAAAGGTAATCGATCTTCTTTCGGCTGGCAAGGTTGCACAAAACTGATCGGAGCTTACACCTACATAATAGGTATAGGTTCCCGGTGTCAATCCGGTTAAGGCTAATGTAGCCGTCGATTGCCCGGTGATTAAAGTCTGATTCGTTCCATCAAAACTATACCAGTAATAGATCGGATTGGTTACCGCTGGCGTACTGTTTAGCTGCGCTGTTAACATCACAGCACCCGTCGGGCTACAAATGGTTGTTGTATTTCCTGAGTTGATCAATATTCCGGTTAAAGACGCTTGCGGAGACGTCGCACGAACGGTTATTGTGATTTGAGATCTTTCCATTACCTCACATCCGCTTCGTACCGGTTGCAGGTAGAAATTATGACTACCTACCGCAAGGGTATATGGAATGGTATAGGAGGTTCCGCTGGTTACCAGGTTTCCTCCTGTTGGTGCATCATACCAGTTAAAAGTCGTACAGTCAATTGGAGCAATACTCACTATATCGCCATAACAAACTTCAATGATACGATCGCCACCGCTTCCTACAACATCAATTGCTGCTTCACGGGTTACGGAATGAATCTGTAAGGCGTTTAATACACTGGCCGCACCACCAAAACGAATACGTACACGGTCAAAAGCCGGTGATGTTGCATTGGTTATCAATACAGCTTCGGTTCCTCCGTTTAATAATTGCAGGGTCAGTAAGCTACTACTACCATCTAGTTCAGGCCCTACCGGATTGTTTCCCATATAACGCTGGATACTAAAACCGGCTATAAGTCCAAGATTTAATACAGTGCTAGGTCGTGACATTCGTACTTTTACCACATCATTTTCCTGTGATGTTGAGCGGAATTTCACGGTCAGTTCCGATGCTGCTAAAACCCCAACACCAGTAGTCATTGTTGCAAAAGTAGCATCGTTATTGTCGACAGCATTCCACGGATTCGTTACACCAACCGTACTGGTTAACGCTCCGATTCCCAGGTCGATATTGCCATAGAATACATCTTCTACATCTCCCGGCTGACAAACAACCGGATCGGCTACTTTATGATAGTAGGCTTCGTATATACGGGCACTTTGTGCTACACTTAATACCGATCCGATTTGGATTCGAATACCATCATAGGCTTTCGGACCTGTACTATTGGATGGTACAAAGGTATATTCGAAATTATTTTCACCCGGTAACAGGTTTAATAAGGTTCCTGATAATTGCTGTAAGGTTCCGATATCAATCGGGTTACCCAGTCCATCTCTTTTGGTACCTATAACCGATACGGCTCCCAATAAAGCCAGTCCGCTAAATTCGCTTCCTACTTTTACGGTAATCGGTGTTCCTGCCGGAATGGTCGTATTCCACTGGATATTTTGCCAGGTTGTACCAATTCCCAATAGTCCCAAACCAGTTGTAATGGTTGAGAATGTCTGCGGATTATGGTCAATCGCCAATGCGCCGTTTGTTACACCTCCCGTGATGATCGATCCGGAAGTTTGTGTGTCGGCATAAACGCGATCTAAAAATACCGGACAGTTGGCCGGATCAATTACGTTTACCGTTACGGAAAGGCTCACCGAACACAGTCCGTTATTGGCAACCGCTGTGAAAGTGTAGTAACCCGCTGTAGTAAACGGACCGGCTACGTTAGATCCTAAAGCCGTTCCGCTCTGGTTGTACCAGGTTACCGTGGCATTAGACGTTGCTTGTAAGGTTACCGAATTGCCTACGTTAACTGCATAGGTTGCCGGATTAACCTGTAAGGTCGGTAGCGGATTAACCGTTACCACTACCGGTTTACGCACAGATGCACAAGCATCGGCCGGATTAAAAGCTTCTATATAATAGGTCCCGCTCACTGTAATATCTGCCGCAACCGCAGCGGTGATCGGGTTATTGCTACTATCATAGAAGGTATACGTTGTTGCCCCTGTAGTATCAAAATTAGTTATGGCATCTCTAAGGTTTACAAAACCACAACCGGAAATAGAAGCCAATACCGTTAGCGGTGTTTCGGCTCCAAGACCCACCTGTACTGCAGCGAGTGTATTCACTGCATTTTCACACAATCCGGCTACTTCTATTGCGATATAATAATTTCGGGGTGTATTTGAGGCATTTAATCCACTAATAGCAAGTGTTCCGAGTACATCGTTTTTAACATAAGTAAGTCCCGGATGTCCGGAAAATCCATTTGTAATTTCCTGGGTTTTGTTCTGATCGGTATAATATTTAAAAACACCTCCTGTTAAACTCGTAGTTGGTGCTAAAACCGCCACTCCCAAACAGGATGCATTTACATTGGCATTAATGGTGATATCTGTAGCTGTTGGCAACGGATGTACCGTTAATTGTATCGGAACTCTTTCCGAAAGTCGGGCACATCCTATCTGACGGGTAGCCACATAATAGGTAGCACTCGCCGTTACGTTATTCAATACATACGGTACATTATAGGCTGTAACGGCAAGTGGTGTGGTTCCGGTAAGGCTGTTAAACCATACCAATTCGTTTGTCGAAGCCGTCGAAGCGGTTAAATTCACTGTTTGACCACTACAAGCCGTAATAGCCAGGTTTCCGGCTGTTACCGTTGGTTTGGCTGGCGAACGATACACATCAAATATTTTTACCGTTTTAGTAGCGTTTAGCTGTACCAATGAGGAAATTGTTACTCTAACCCGGTCAAAAGCTTGTCCCGGAGTAAACACTACATCCGTTTTTGCTCCGGAACTGAGTAATCCCAAGAGATCGAGATTGAGCAAGGATCCTAATCCCGACGAATAGACGACACTGGTTCCATTTAAAGCTTCGATCTTAATTCCATCCGAAACACCCAAATTGAGTAACGACGGATCATCGAGTTGTAAAACCAGATGAAACTGATCGGTTGCTGCTGATGGTGTCGTAAAATATATCGTCTGACTAATCGTTCCTGCTACCGTCAATACCCCCTGACTCACCTGAGAAAAAGTTGTATTACTGTTATCTATTGCGAAATTAGGATTCGCAACTCCTGCGCCACCTACTCCTAAAATATCGACTGTACCTCCGGTACCATCAAACGAAGTCGCAAAAGCCGGATTACAAACATCACTTCCCGAAAAATGAAATGCGCTGTAAACCCGTAACGTATTAATTGTTCCTAATAATAAGGTATTGGTATAATCTTCAATTTCGATACTATTATAAGCGACACCAGGCGTAATCGCAATATAATAATTACCGTTAACATCGTATACAAGCCTGGCGTTTTCGTTGGCAAAACCGTTAATCGACGAAGCCGTAAAAACAGGTGTTGCATTGCCGGTTTCTTTTGCCCGAACCTCAAAATAATGATTCCCTAATGCAAGCGTTCCCGTAAGATTTGCTAATGCACCTCCCAAACCACCTCCAAGAAGTGTATTTAAAAGTGTGGCATCGGTTTGGATTCTTACATAAGATGTGGTTCCAGCCGGGACAGTAGTCGGAAATCCCAGCTCTATCCTACCGGTGTACGAGCCCAAATTAATGGCAATACCACCGTAGGATTCCAGTGTAGCGTAATCGGTTGTACTAACCGATACCGCATTGCCCGGCGCAGCAACATGACTGTTGTTACCAAGCAGTTGATTGGCATACACATAACTTATCTGTGCATGGGAATCAACGTGAACGAAAAAGAAAAATGCCAAAAAGAGCAAATAGAGCCTTTTAAAACATTTTTTCAAGGTAAAATTCCAATTCATAAGCAATAGTTTTAAATTAGGTTGTGCAACTATATAAAGAACTATCAGACAACTCACAGGAGCTGCCGGAAAGCTATTAATCTTTCATTTATGCTGTCTTGCTAAGTGTTAAATAGCTACTTATTCAAACAAAATGGCGATTACTTATAATTTTGGGATTTTGGTTTTTTAGTGCCAGATCAAAGGATTCATTCTCTAAAAACATTAAATATGACATTTTTCGCTTTAAAATGATCCGGAACAAATGAAATCAATACAATCAATAAATGTAACTTTTTAACACTATTAAAATTAAATTCTAAAAAGCATAAAGAACATGTATTGTGATCTTTTTTTTCCTTCCCATAAAAGTATTACACATTTTGAGAATAAACAAGAAAAAAATTAATTTATATATCCAATGTTAAATAAACTCTTACACATTTCAGTAAATACCTGTAAAAGAATACTGTAGATTTTAAAAAAACAGCTATAATCCTTACAAAAATTACCTAAAAATCATTTGTTACAATATTCACATATTGTGAACATATTTTTTAAAAGTCGAAAATTGCGAAAATATAACAAAATGAGATATTGTTATATTTTTAAGAAAAACAATTCCACACACACGAAACGAACTATTTTTACTACTTTAGCCCTATGATTAAAGTATCTATTATCGGTTCGGGTAATGTTGCCCAACATCTGATTGCTGCTTTTCTAAAAAGTGAAGCGGTAACACTACTTCAGGTGTTTGCACGGAATAGCCAATCGGTATCGCATTTGGTACCGGAAAATCGTATCTCTTCCGATATCTCCGAGCTTAAACCAGCCGATCTTTATATAATTGCCGTATCCGACGATGCTATCCCGGAAGTTTCCAAACAACTAAATTTTACCAATAAATTAGTAGTCCATACTTCGGGTAGTTCCGGAATGGATGTTTTGGATCAAAAAAACAGAAAAGGAGTGTTCTATCCGTTGCAGACTTTTTCAAAAGACAAAGCGATCAATTTTACCGAAATCCCAATATGTCTGGAAGCTGAAAATGAGGATGATTATATGCTTTTAGAAATGATAGCCGCGGCACTTTCGGATAAAGTTTTCCGAATTAATTCTGCACAACGTCAAAGTTTGCATGTCGCTGCCGTATTTTCGTGTAATTTTGTGAACTATCTCTATCAAATCGGAGATGAGATTTGCCATGAAAATAACATCCCTTTCGAAATCCTTTTTCCGCTGATTCGGGAAACGGCCGATAAGATCAAAAACCTTTCGCCAAAAGCGGCACAAACCGGTCCGGCTATCCGCAGGGATCAGAAAACAATTGAAAGGCATCTGGCTTTTTTACAAAATAATCCCGAACGAATTAAATTATATCAACTACTAACAGAATCCATACAAAAAAATAATGTCTAAGAGTTACAAAGAATTAATGAACGACATCACTACTTTTATTTTTGATGTCGATGGTGTTTTAACCGATGGTACCATACACGTAACCCAAACCGGAGAAATGCTCCGCCATATGAATATCCGCGACGGCTATGCGATGAAAGCTGCCGTTGAAAACGGTTATACCGTTTGTATTATTTCCGGAGGAAGCAACGAAGGGGTACGTATTCGTCTTCGCAATCTGGGAATAACCGATATCTATCTGGGCGTACCGGATAAAGTGGAAACCTTTGATGAGTTTACCGATATCTACAACATCAATCCTGAAAATGTCTTATATATGGGCGATGATATTCCGGATTACCATGTGATGAAATTAGTCGGATTACCAACATGTCCGCAGGATGCCGCACCGGAAATCAAAGAAATCTGTCGTTATATTTCGCATAAAAACGGAGGAAAAGGTGCCGTTCGCGATGTAATCGAACAGGTCATGAAAGTTCAGGGAAAATGGATGGAACATTTTGATGCGAAATACGACTAAATTTTAAGTTCCCCTATATGATGCACTTTTTAAAGTTAATCCGCTATCAAAACCTGCTAATGATCGCACTGATGCAGTTGCTGTTTCATTATGCCTTTTTAAAACAACAACCCGGACTGGCATTGGCCTTATCCGATTTTCAATATATCCTGCTGGTAATTGCCACACTATGCATCGCCGCCGGAGGTTTTGTGATCAACAATATTATGGATCAGGACACGGATCGTATTTCCAAACCCGAAAATCTGGTGGTTGGGAAATTTATCTCCGAAGGCATGGCCTATAATATCTATATCGGTTGCAATATTGTGGGTGTTGCAATCGGATTTTACCTGTCGAATCTGATTGGAAAAGCCGGTTTTTCAGCCTTATTTATCGTGATCGCAGCGACTTTATATTTATACGCTACCAGTTTAAAACAAAGCCTACTTATCGGGAATCTTATCGTAGCATTATTACTATCAGTTAGCGTTATCATAGTCGGTATATTCGATTTATTCCCGATGATCAACGACACAAATCAAGCTCAATTAAGCGTTTTATTCCGAATCCTTTTAGATTATGCCGTATTTGCATTTATGATCAACTTTATACGGGAGATCGTTAAGGATATCGAAGATATGGATGGCGATTATAATTCCGGAATGAATACCTTACCCATTGCTATCGGAAAAGCACGCGCAGCCAAAGTAGCGTTTGCATTGGCCTTTATTCCAATTGTGAGTTTACTCTATTATATCAATCAGAATCTAATGGGCTTACAATTTGTTTTGCTTTACCTGTTGGCTTTTGTAATAGGACCACTACTCTATTTTCTGATCAAAATATGGAGCGCCAAAACAAAAATGGAATTCCGCCATCTGAGTATGGTTTTAAAACTGATTTTAGTATTCGGAATTCTTTCCATACTTGTGATCACACTAAACATGCACTATCATGGTTAATACACTTTTTAAAAACCACACTATTATCCTGGCGTCCGGTTCTCCCCGACGTCAGAATTTCTTTAAAGAATTGGATCTGGATTTTGAAATCCGTTTAAAAGAGGTCGAAGAAGTCTATCCGGATACGTTAAAAGCCGAAGAAATTACCGACTATCTGGCCGAGTTAAAAGCAAATGCCTTTACCGGCGAACTGACCGATAACGATATTCTGGTAACCAGCGATACCATTGTATGGCACGAAGGCAAAGCCTTAGGAAAACCCAAAGATTATAACGATGCCTTTGAAACACTTCAGTCACTTTCCGGAAAAACCCACGAGGTGATCACATCCGTTTGTCTTACAAGTACGACAAAACGGGTAACCTTCCATGAGTTTACCAAGGTCACTTTTAATCCGTTACCGGACAATTATATCAAGTATTATCTGGATCATTATTCGCCTTTTGATAAAGCGGGTTCCTACGGCATACAGGAATGGATCGGACTCGTGGCTATTGCCCGTATCGATGGTTCGTATAACAATGTTGTAGGGCTTCCTGTAGATAAAGTCTTTCAACATTTGCTTATCTTTGTAGCTTAAAGCCTTTCGATTATGATAAGTAATGAGTACACCGCCCAGATCATCAGTTCTATAATTACGTTACTGTTTTTTGCAATCGTCCGCTATCTGGCGACCAAGATCGTAAAGCGCTTCACACTGCTTTCGCATACTATGGAACGCCGCAGTAATTTGGTGATCAAATATATCAGTATCCTGATCGGAGCTTTGAGTGTGCTTTCGCTTACCGTAATCTGGGGTGTTAAAGCCGACGATATCCTTCTGGTTATTTCGTCTATGTTTGCTGTCGTTGGCGTTGCCATGTTTGCACAATGGTCAATCCTGAGTAATATCACAGCCGGTATCATCCTGTTTTTTTCGTTTCCGTTTAAAATCGGCGATATTATTAAAATCCATGATAAAGATTTTCCAATCGAAGCCGAAATCGAAGACATTACCACTTTCCATGCGTTGTTAAAAACAAAAGACGGCGAACGAATTACCTATCCGAATAATCTTTTACTGCAAAAAGCCATTTCGATTATCCCCCATCAATCCGAAGAAAAAGAGTTTACGGATTAATTTTAATAAATTACAAATCATTAAAAATCAACAGTTTAAAATTTATTTTATTTTTTTACCGCCTCCAAAACTCCTTTAATTATTTTTTGGCACAATACTTGGTTTTAGTTAAACAACCCAAATAAATTGTTTAATTAAAAACTCGATTATCATGAAAGCTATACAAATATTGGTGTTGGGAATGTTGCTGTCCATGTCAAGTATGAACGCACAGGTTTCTGTAAATATAAACATCGGAAATCCACCCGCTTGGGGTCCTACAGGATATACGGATATCCGCTATTATTATCTGCCGGACATTGAAATGTATTACGATATCAATACAGCGATGTTTATCTATTTCAGCAACGGCGGATGGGTGCGTACCGCTTATTTACCAAGACGTTACAGACACTATGATCTGTATGGCGCCTATAAAGTTTGCTTACATGATTACGGACCAAATCCTTATATCTATTACAAATCGCACAAGATAAAATACTATAGAGGCTATCACGGTCCGGCTCAGGTAACGTATCAGCCAAGACCCAGAGGTGGCGTTGAATACCGTGACGTACGAGTAGTACAACCGGTTGTACGCGATAACGATCACCGTGAACGAAGAGAAGAACGTCGCTATAACGATTATCGAATGGATTACCGAACTGCCGATAACAATCAGGGCAACGGAAAAAATTTTGAAAGAGCCGAAGACCGTAACAATGGTCGAAGCTACGAACGAAGCAATGACCGCGGAAACGGCAGAGGCCATGAAAGAGGTAACGATCACGGCGGTGGACGTGGCGGTGAAAACGGAAATGGCAGAGGCGGCCGACGCTAATGAACCTTATAAATTCAAAGGCAAAGACAATTTTAACGTCTTTGCCTTTATTTTTAACAGTTAGGTACACTATATTTGGAAAGCCAACCTTAAAATTGATCATGACAAAAAAACTACCCTATTATTGTATACTATTACTACTATTATTTCAACATTCTTTTGCCCAGCAACCTAAAAAACCAACCGCATCTGAAATTTACAACCAGATTGAAAAATTAAACTTTTTAGGTTCGGCGCTTTATATCGCGGCTCACCCGGACGATGAAAATACCCGGTTGATTTCGTTTCTTGCCAATAACACCAAAGCCCGTACGGGCTATCTTTCGTTAACCCGCGGCGATGGCGGTCAGAATTTAATCGGGACCGAACTTCGCGAACTTCTTGGTGTTATCCGTACACAGGAGCTAATCGAAGCCCGAAAAACCGATGGCGGCGAACAGTTTTTTTCCCGTGCCAACGATTTTGGTTATTCGAAAGTACCAACCGAAACCCTTGAAATCTGGGACAAAGAAAAAGTAATGAGCGATATGGCCTGGATTATCCGAAACTTCCAACCGGATATCATCATCAATCGTTTTGATCATCGCTCACCGGGAACCACACACGGACATCATACATCGTCGGCCATGCTTTCACAGGAATTGTTTACACTGGCCAACGATCCGAATTTCGAACCGTCGCAATTACAGTTTGTAAAACCATGGCAACCGAAACGTTTATTTTTTAACGTTTCCTGGTGGTTTTTTGGCGGAAGAGATAAATTTGAAAAAGCCGATAAATCCAAATATATCAACCTGAGAACCGGTGTTTACTTCCCTTCTCTTGGAAAATCCAATCAGGAAATCGCTGCGTTAAGTCGTAGCAAACACCAATCCCAGGGATTTGGTTCCACCGGAGTACGCGGTGAAGACATGGAATACCTGGAACTGATTAAAGGTGATGGAATAACCGATCAGCAAAATCTTTTTGAAGGTATCGATACGTCCTGGAAACGGGTTAAAGGCGGTGCTGCTATTGGCGAAACAATCGATTTTATCCTAAAATGTTTTGATTTTAAAAATCCTTCGGCTTCTGTTTTCGATCTGACAAAAGTATACCGTCAGATTGAACAACTGGACGACAGTCACTGGAAAAAAATAAAACTGGAAGAAGTTAAAACTATCATTGCCAACTGTGCCGGATTGTATCTTGAAGCCGTTGCCGAAGAACAATCGGTTACACCCGGAAGTAACCTCAAAGTAAAATGGGAAGCCATTAACCGCAGTCCGGTCGAAATGAAATTACTGGCGTTACAGCTTATTCCTCAAAACGAAATACTGGAACAAAGTTATCCGTTAAAAAACAATCTTTTCGAAAGTGAAACCATTACGGTAAAAGTACCGAAAGACATTCCCTATACTTCGCCTTACTGGTTAAGCGAGAAAGGGACAACCGGTATGTATACTGTAAAGGAGCAACAAAAAATAGGCTATCCGGATATTATCCGAAACCTGAAAGTAACCTTTTCTATTTTGGTCGAAGGTATACAAATCCCTTTTACCCGCGAGATCATCTATAAATACAACGACCCGGTAAAAGGAGAAGTCTACCGTCCGTTGGATGTAGTACCGCAGGTTACAACCGAAATCCTGAATAAAGTACAGTTATTTAAAGACAAGAAAAAACAATCGGTTGCGATAAAGGTAAAAGCCGGCAAAGACGATTGCAGCGGAACGATACAATTGGAATTACCTACCGGTTGGGTAGTCACTCCGGAATATATGCCGTTCCAGCTTCATAAAAAAGGGAGTGAAAAAACCGTGACTTTTGAAGTAACGCCTCCTAATTATGCCACGGAAGCGACCGCTAAAGCCATTGCAACCTTAGAAGGAGAACGTTTTGATCATCAACAAATCATTATCGATTATCCACATATTGCCCTACAACAGGTATTGCTTCCGGCCGAAGCGAAATTTACCCGTGCCGATGTGGAAACCAAAGGAAAGAATATCGCTTATATTATGGGTGCCGGCGATCAGGTACCACAAAGTTTGCAGCAAATGGGTTATACCGTTTCGTTGTTAAAACCGGAAAAAATCACGAGTAGTCAGTTGGAAAAATTTGATGCTGTGGTAGTAGGAATCCGTGCCTATAATGTTGTGGAAGCGTTACAATTTAAACAACCGCTTTTATTTGAATATGTTCAGAATGGTGGTACCATGATTGTACAGTACAATACCACCGGTAGTTTGATCACTCAGGATATAGCACCGTATCCGTTGGAAATATCATCCGACAGGGTTACGGAAGAAAATGCAGCCGTTACTTTTCTGGATCCCAAAAACAAAGTGCTGAATTATCCGAATACCATTACGCAAAACGATTTTAAAGGTTGGGTACAGGAACAGGGCTTGTATTATCCGGACAAATGGAGTAGCGAATTTACGCCTATCCTACAATCCAACGACAAAGGCGAAACGCCTAAAAAGGGTGCCTTATTGGTTGCCAAATACGGTAAAGGCCATTATATCTATACCGGATTGAGCTTTTTCCGCGAGTTACCCGAAGGTGTTTCCGGAGCGTTCCGCTTGATGGCCAATTTAATTGCCGTCGGAAAATAGTCGTTTTTAAATCGTTACTAATCAAAAACTAAAACCACATTTTTTGTATTTTCGAAAGTGGTTTCATCAACCGGATTTCCGGTTATAAAAACAGCATCACATGATAGACAAACCTACTTCCTGGAGAAAAAGCTATACGCTGGTATTGATCCTAAATGCTTTCTATATACTATTGTTTTATTTTTTAATGCAAATGTACACCTAAGCCATGCAGAGTATTGACTGGATCGTATTATCGGTAACCTTATTATTTATTGTAATCTATGGTTCGTTAAAAACCAAAGGAAGCAAAAACGTCGAAGAATTTATTCTCGGCAATAACGAAACACCCTGGTGGACCGTAGGTTTGTCGGTTATGGCTACACAAGCCAGTGCTATCACGTTCCTATCCACACCGGGTCAGGCGTATCACGACGGAATGGGATTCGTCCAGTTTTATTTCGGACTTCCTATCGCCATGGTGGTGATTTGTATCACGTTTATTCCGATCTACCATCGTTTAAAAGTGTTTACAGCCTACGAATTTCTGGAACAGCGGTTTGATGTTAAAACCCGTTCACTGGCGGCTTTATTATTCCTTTTTCAAAGAGGATTGGGAACCGGACTCACCATTTATGCGCCAGCTATTATCCTTTCGTCACTATTGGGCTGGAATCTGACGCTGATGAATATCATCATCGGATTACTGATCATTATTTATACTTTTTCCGGTGGTACCAAAGCCGTGAATGTGACACAAAAGCAACAGATGTTTGTGATCATGAGTGGGATGTTTATTACGTTTTTTCTGATTTTAAGCTACCTGCCGGATGAACTTAGTTTTAGTAATGCTTTAGGTATTGCCGGTGCCAATGGCAAAATGAATATCGTGGATTTTTCGTTTGATCCGGAAACCCGTTATACGTTTTGGAGTGGTATTACCGGTGGTTTTTTCCTGGCACTCTCCTATTTTGGAACCGATCAGTCACAGGTGGGACGTTATTTAACTGGGAAATCGATCAAAGAAAGTCAGATGGGACTTATTATGAACGGTCTTCTAAAAGTACCGATGCAGTTTTTTATATTACTGATCGGTGTTATGGTTTTTGTATTCTTCCAGTTTCATTCGGCTCCTTTGCATTTTAATCCGAACAATATCAAAACGGTCAATCATTCGCCGTATAAAGCGGAGTACCAAAAACTGGAAAAACAACTGGATCAGGTTCAGGATGAAAAAAAGGAAATTAGCCTTTTGTATGTCGGTCAGTTGCAACAGGATTTTGACAATCCTATTTTACAGCAAAAAATGGTTTCGCTATCCAGTAAAGAAAAAGACCTGCGCGAAGAGGCTAAAGACCTGATCACAAAAGCTGATCCGAAAACGGAAACCAACGATAAGGATTATGTTTTTATTCACTTTATCCTGAATTACCTGCCTAAGGGATTAATCGGACTTTTACTGGCGGTGATCCTTTCGGCGGCGATGTCTTCGTCGGCATCCGGACTCAATGCTTTGGCATCGACCACTACCATCGATATTTACAAACGAAATCTGAAAACCGAAAAAGATGAAAAGCATTTTGTAAATGCTACGCAGTTTTTTATCCTTTTATGGGGATTGATTGCCATTCTTTTTGCCTGTGTGGGAACCTTGTTCGAAAACCTGATTCAGTTGGTGAATATTGTCGGTTCTATTTTCTACGGAACCGTATTGGGCATTTTCCTGATCGCTTTTTATATCAAATATATTAAAGCCAAGGCTGTTTTTTGGGGCGCCTCTTTTAGTCAGTTGCTTATTTTTTATATCTATTATCTGGATATGGTGAGTTTCCTATGGCTCAATATCATCGGCGCGGTCTTAACCATTGTATTCGCTTCGCTGATCGAAACCTATTTACGTATGACACAAAAAGAAACCGTATAATCCTTTTATGGAATACGAAAAAGCCGCTCCAGTTGGGAGCGGCTTTTTTATTTGTGTTTGCAGTATAGTAACGGATTCCAATTACGAACACTGGAAAACCTGCGAGATCAGTTGGTGCTTTTCCGAATAAAACAGATACAGTGTACCGAACATATTACTATGATCCAACTGTGCTACAAATTCCATTTTTTTTCCATCAGGGTCACGTGGTGTTTCATTGCTCTGTACCCAATCCGGTTTGCCAAGTCGTAGCTTTCCTTCGGTCTTGTTTTCCTTAATTTTCACCACATGTGTAACACGATCCATACCGGTTTTGGTTTTGGTATAGGTAAAATTAATGAGCATAGGGATCGTATAGCCAGTCATAATCCTGTCGGAAATTCGTTGCTGCTCAAAATCATCACACCATAAATAACTTTGGGTCCTAATCATCATGATAACCTGTGGCAAGGTATAATGCCCTGAAAGCGTAAAATGACTGGTACCAAACCTGTTTTCATTGGTTATCTGTATTTCATGTCCCAGATGTTCAATAGTATGTTTGTCTCCCCATTGTCCCATGATGACTTTCGTAGCACTCTTTTCCATGTAATTTAAAGACCACTGGTCGTTTTTTTCAGGACAACTAAAGGTATACTCAATGGTATCGGGCAACTCGTCTTTCCAATTGACTTTGACAGGTATATCTCTCTGATTTTCGATTTCACAAGTATTCTTAAGAAACCTCGAATTCAGATCGTAGAAATTATTAAAGGCATGAAGGTGTATGAGTTCTCCCTGAGCTGCAAGACGATTTTCTTTTTCCTTACCAATAATATACCGTCCTCCGATGGTAACATTCCAGTCGGTTTCACTTTCCTTAAATACTGCCGAGAATGGTATTACTGTGTAAGGATCTCCCAGTTCCGGATCCACTACCGGAAGATGGTGTGGCGCCAATTCCTTGGATGCTGTAAATCCTTTACGCGTCTTTTTATATACCATTTTTTCGACCATCCGGATATCACGCGCCGGTTGTTGCGTGGTAGTCTTGTCTAAAAAACCATCGGAATCATAATCGTAGGTGTATACTTCCAAGTCGAGCCATTCTCCGTTACCCAGGAAATGTTGTATGGTCTTGGTAACTGGCATCGGCACGCCGTTAATCGTTTCGTAATGATAGACTAAACGTCTGTTAGGGCTATATGAAAGTGATCCGGAGTATTGCAACAAACCGTCGTTACTATAGTGGTCTACCTTCTGATAATCCAACTCTTCGACCTTATCGGCCGTGGTTTGCAGGTACTCGCGCTTTACATCCGATGCACTATATTCTTCCAGTTTTCGTAGCTTAAGCGGAGCAAGCAGCTGGTATTTGCCCTCCTCCAGTTTGAAGTCGATACGATCCACATCTACATTTTGGAGCATAAAGGTAAAGGGCAGTCCTTCCCATTTTTCGTTCACTACTCCACCGTCCAGTTTTACTATGGGCATTAATTTTTTTTTGAATTCCTTAGCCTCGATAAGACAGTCTTGAAGCTTAGGAAAACCTTCTATTTTCGATTTCTTTTTGGAATGAGAAAGGTTAAGTTTTTTTTTCATTTATGTATCCTTATTCTATGATTAGCCTTACACGTGTAACGCCTTCTTCGTCGTTATATTCCTGATTATATACTCTTTTACCGATGATAGCCGCAGTCGCCGCTTTAATGTCTTCCAATTCGCCGCTCAATTCGATTGTGACGTTACGGGAATCGGCAAAGGCTTCTTCATCTTCAAAATCAGAAATGTATAAATAAAATTTATCCAATATATCTTCCAACGGATATTGCGAGTCCTCCCCTTCTTCCAGCTCGTAGCTTAATCCGAAAAGATGCTCCTCGTCCGGACCTTGATAAATGTTGTCTTCTACCATGCGATAGTTGGCCGCATCGTTGAATTTATCAAAATGGGCGAATTGTATGTTTTTCATATTGATTTACCGTTTTATTTTATTCTTCCGAAAACATCCAGTTACCGATAGCCTCATAATGCGTTTCGTCCATATTTTGTGAGGAATAGGCCGCAGTACTAAACGTGTCACCTGCTTTAAAGTGTTGCAGGTGTTCCGGTTTAAAAACCTTTATCGCTACTACGCCACCCGGATGATCGGATTCCACATTTGTAAAATCGAGCGTATCGTCGCTATTTATGGAAATCGCATTACTCCAGCGGTCGTAATCCCAATCGTCAAAAGGAAAATTGTTAAGACTTACCAGTTTGATATTGGCTATAAAATCAATACTATGGTTAACAATCCACCGTTCGTCAAGGTAATTGTCGACACTTATTTCTTCTGCCAACGGACAGTTCGCCACCTGATTATAGTCGTCGTCATACTTATTCACGTTATCGGGACTGCACAACAACCGCAACGCAAATTCTTCGTCGGCAAAACAGCCAAAGCTATCATCTGCTAAAAAAACAGCAACCGTTAACGTGTCTTCTTCTACTGATTGTACTCTTATGTGATAGTTTGCACTCATATTTTTTTCATTAAAAATGCTGTCCGCTAAAAGGACAGCATTTTGATTATTTTATTAGTAACCCCAAACGTTCTTGTAGTGATTCTGGTAGTCCTTCCCTATGGTCTTCCTGAGCATATTCATGTCCTTTTTTCTTATAACCATAAGCAATTACCGAATCAATATCGGTGTGCTTACAATTTTTAAGTACGGTTGCAAGATCACTGTAATCCTGGTTTTTGACCATTTTTTTTAGTTTCGGATATACCGTTTTCTTGTCTGAAAAACGCAATTTTTTGGAACGACATACTACCGAGAAAAACGTAGCAAGCGCATACTCCATATAAATTACAAAGTCGCACTCGTGTGGTGTGTCATAGGAAGCACTGTGGTCATCGCCAAAGGCAATTGTAGGATTACCGTTTTCAAGTATCATACAGGCGTCATGGTAATAATTATACCCGTCTATATAATGCAATAATCCCCCATCGCTTTGTGCAGACTCACCCAGATCGGTTTCCTGTGGCTCGCCATACAAATAAAAACCTTGTTGGGTTGCCAAACTTTCAGCCGAAAGGATCGAGATCCAACCTTCTTTATAATCGTCGTCATCTTTGGCTATAGGAATTTCTCCGTCGGGATCTTCTTCGATTTCGGCTTCCGGAAAAATAACCGAATGCCATGAAATATGAAGTCCATTACTGCGTTTGTAAAATTCCCGTATAAACGGATTAAACGTAAAGGGTTCATCCCGTGCCATGGCGTCATAATCTTCGCTGTTTTCCAACTGCCTTTCATAGACTTGCGCTTCGGCATCGGCTAATTCTTCTTCTGTAGCTCCGGGATATTTAATAACGTTAACCTGACTTACGAGGTCGTGATTGCGCAATTCTTCAATGGCTTTGTCCAGTCGGCTAAAATAGCTTTCTGCCCATTCCTGTGCTTTTTTATTCATTTTTTTGTTGGGTCGCTTTTTTCTGTAAAAAACTTTTTTAATTAAATTCCAGTAGTAGCCAATTCCGCGTCTTTCGCCAAAATGGAAAGCAATACTTAGTATTTAAAGAAAAAGAATACAACCGCAGCCCATTCTTTTTTCACACCTTTTGCATAGCCTAAAGTACCGTGACTACTGCCTTCTACCGTACCATCATCTTTAACGTAACCAATGGTACCGTGGCTACTATTCTCAACCGTTCCATCTCTTTTTACATAACCTACCGTACCGTGGCTTTTGTTTTCGATCGTTCCATCGCTTTTAATATAACCTATAGTACCATGACTTTTGTCTTCGATAGTACCATCATTTTTAATATAACCTATAGTACCACCACTACTGTTTTCGATAGTTCCGTTACTACTAATTTTGGCGATTGTACTACGACTGCTTGATTCGATAGTTTGCGCTTGTGCAATAGTCCCGCATAATGCTAAAGCGGCTACAAATAATAATTTTTTCATAATGATACTGTTTAAATTTTGTTGGTTTATTAATAAAAACTTCCAAATATAAAATAAAAAATAATCACAGCATCGAGAAATTATCAAACGTAGCTTTTTAGAGTAAAAGCGTAGCCAAATTACAGTTATTCGTTTTTTTTCGGGTAACTATTTGCTACTATAAATGTCCTTTTGCTCCAAAAAGCGCACTGTATTACGATTCGCTTCCAGACTATTTTGCAGATAACAGAGTCATTTTTTACTTTGAATTTAAAAACGTATAACACAAATTATTTTAAAACATATTTTTACAACACTAGTAATTAATAGCAATATACACCATGAAGATTATTGATTTATCCAAGCCCATTCAGTACAATAAAAAAGATCCCTGGTTTATGAAAGTCCGGATCCAACACAAGCCGCATCGAAAATCGAAACTACTGATTCGTTTTTTAGGCTTACCGAGTCGACTGTTTCCGCAGCATTTTTCCGGTTGGGCCGATGATACCATTAAATCGATGGGCGTACACGCTACAACCCATATTGATGCGCCCTGGCATTATGCGCCAACCTGTGAGGGCAAACCGGCCAAAACAATTGATCAGATTCCTTTGGAATGGTGTTATGGAAAAGGCATCGTAATCGATATGAAACACAAAGCCGATTTTGATCCGATTACAACCGATGATATCCAATCGTTCCTGAAACAACATCAGCTTACTTTAGAACCGAATATGATCGTGCTGATTAAAACCGGTCGGGATATTTATAACGGAACCGAAAAGTTTCACGAAATCGGAACCGGAATGAGTGCCGAAGCCACGCGTTGGTTAATCGACCAGGGAATTAAAGTTATGGGAATTGATCAATGGGGTTGGGATTTACCGCTACATTATCTGATCAAACAGGCAAAAAAGGAAAATAACCGCAACTTATTCTGGGAAGCGCATCTGGTTGGATACGAAAAAGAATATTGCCATATCGAACAGTTGGTCAATCTGGATGCCCTACCGTATACCGGTTTTGACATTGCCGTTTTCCCGCTTAAAATCGTGGGTGGTTCTGCCGCACCGGCACGCGTGGTGGCGCTTTTCAGGGATTAAAATTCAAAACCTGACAGGTCTGAGGCTAATAAAAAAACCTGTCAGGTTTCAAAGACCTGACAGGTTAAAAAAAGGGTTGTCGCAAATGCAAACAACCCTTTTTATTATCGTTTTAAACTAAAATGTCCTTTGACTTCCCTTCCGTCCGGCAAAACCAATACATACCAGTAATCGGTCGATGGTAATGGTTCCCGGTTGTAAATTCCGTCCCATCCACCGGATGCCTTCATCTGGTATACCATTTTTCCGTATCGGTCAAAAATAGTCACAATAGCATCTTTATAAGGGCTGATCGTAGCCCCTTTAATACGCCATAGATCGTTATAGCCGTCACCATTTGGTGTAAAGAATTTCGGGATTCCCAATACGGCGATACGTTTTTTAACCGTTCCGCAACCGTGAAAATCTTTTACATATACCGTATGAACGCCCGCTTCTACATTCGCGAAAAAATTACTATCCTGATACGGTCCTTCTTCATTATCCAAAGCATAAACATAATGATCACTACTTCCTGTAGCATATACGGCTACTGTATTGGCATCGTTATCCGATAAATCGTTTACTTCAACAGCGGTTATCACCGCTACATCCGAAGCGATTACCGTAATCGTACGCGTAGCCGAACATCCGTATACTTTGTCGGTTACTTTTACGGTATAGGTTCCCGCTGTATTTACCGATAAAAGCGGTGTTGTTGCGCCGTTGGACCATAGGAAATCGTAACGGTTCGCATCGGCAATTCCGGCAGATAACAGTATTGACGTATGCGCACATAATATCGGAGCAAAATCATCGGCAACCGGTGGAAGTGGTCGTACGTTTAGTTTTATCTCGTGTAATCCGTTACAATCGTTATTCGTTTCGATACGAGCGTAAATAAACTGAGTGGTTGGAACGGTATTGGTAAAAGTCGTGTTCAATTCGTTTTGTTCCAGTAAGGCATCCGTAAGTGTTGCATAATACGCCACATCCGTTCCGGGTGCTTCCAGTCCGGTATCTGTTAAGGTAAAAGCAGCATAAGCCGTATCCGAGCAGGTATTTAATTCAAAACGCTGTGTTGGTGTGAGCGTTACCTGCAATTCCAGTGTCGTGGTCGTATAACAACCGGTTGTCGTATCCGTTACACGTACTGTTAGCATTTGCGGATTAGTTGTGTTGGTAAAGCTAGCCGCTAACGGATTGGTATTATTGGCTTCGTCAGTCGCATTGTTAAAGAATGTCGTTATGAGGTTTGCATTACCATTGGTAAGTGTCGCATTGGCTTCCGTCAGGTTAAAGGTCGTTAGTCCATCCGGGTTTAATCCGAAATCACATTGTACCAGAATGGCCGGAGTTGCTACCGGTAATGCGTTTACTTTTAAATGCATACTTGCTGTGGTATAACAATTCGGGTTGGCTTTGTTTTCGATTCGGATAAAAATTTCCTGATCATTAGGAGTCGTATTCGTATAATTATCCGGTAATGGATTCGTTTTCGTATCGGCCTGTGTCTGGTTTAAATGGAAACTGATGTTGTAGTCCGCGGCATTTTGTGTTCCCAATATACTGGTTATGCGCGTTGGTAAAGTAAACGTTTGTATGCCATTGGCAGTAGCATCATCGCACAATACATAATCGGCCGCGCTAACAATCTGTGGTTTTGGCGTTACCGTCACATCAAAATTGGTCAGGGCATAACAAGCTGCATTATTTCGGTTTTGAACGCGCGCGTAAATTGTAAACGTCGCTGTTGTATTCTGGAAAGCCGACGCATTGACCGCATTGGTATTGGAAGCAGCATCTGTTGCAGATGTAAAATAGCGTACTTCAAAAGTAGTGGCGCTTTGTCCGTTTAAGATCGCATTATCCTGTTGCTGCAAATCGATTGCCATTCGCCCGTCGCTATCCGTATCACATAAATGTAAATCCATTGCCGGAAAAGCATTAGGCACTTCATGTATCATAACGTTTTGCGAACTGGTTGAACTTTCACCGTTTACCGTAATGGTTAATGTAACCTGATAATTTCCTACAGTAGCATATACATGTGTCGGCTCGGTTACATTGGATGTTGGAGAACCATCTCCAAAGTCCCAGGTTAAGGTACCTGCATTGGCCTGGTTTAAAAAAGAAGGCGGTAATGTAAATGTCGTCGTATCGCCCAGACAGGTATTTGCTACCTGAAAACTCGGGTTAAACACCGATGTTATAAAAGGCGGTAATCCTAAGGTAGCTATACCATTGGCCAATGTAACGCCATTGGGAACAAAATCACACTGAAAACCCGATTCTTCCGGATCATTAATAACACCTAAAGTAGCAGAACTAACATTTGAAAAGTATATTTTTTTATTGGGTCCCAATTGTAAGGCACCCGTACTGCCAATACCACCGACTACTGTTCCTGACGCCGGAATATTGCTTTGCTCCAAATCGAATTGCATAAGAACATTTCCATTATCGGTTCTCATAGTGGCATATAATTTTTTCGATTGTGCCGAAAACTCAACGCCATAAGGATTGACCATCGTTTTTAAAGCCAATGGATTGGAAACCATACCGGTATTTCGATCGAAGTCATATAAATAAACGGACCCGTTATTCTCTGTTCCTCCGGTAATCGTTCCGTTTTGGGAATGGGCAATGGCTAGTTTTTCGCCATTTGGTGAGGCTTTCAGATAACCAATCGCATTACGTCGGTAACCAGATGTGGTAATAACAGGATCTAAAGTCGATACAACCGGAGTTTGTCCTACGCCAGTCGAAGTAACCCGGAAGGCATAAAAACGATTTACAAAATGAGTAATCACCCAATAGCCACCGGAACCGTCTCTAACAGCTGTAATTTTTTCGGAACATTTATATTTGATTTCCTCACCGTTTGGATTCGGATCATACGTAATCAGGTGTGTATTTCGGGTGGTTACATTACCAATACTTCCGTTGTTACCCACTACCGAAAGGTTTACAATGGAGTAATTAAAACCGTTATTAAAACCGTCGTCTTCATCAATTGTTGCTGCTGTATTACGGTTCGGATAGGTCGCCGCATTTTCATGGTGTGGTTCATCTACCGTAAAAATATAATAGACATCTGGATTTCCCGGTTTTGGAATAATGATACCGGATTGGGTACTGGATGGATCTCCAAATAAGCCACGCCCGGCAAAATAATCACCATTGGGCATTTTAACATGATTGCGATCCCAAACCGTACGACCGTCGGTATAAAATAATAAATCGCCACTGGCACTGGAAATTGAGCTACAACCTTCCGTTGTATAAATCTGTCCGTTGGGAAGTGACGTTACATTTCCGTTAGCGTCAAAATGAAGTCCGGCACCATTGCCAAAAAACCAGTTGTTCGCTTCTCCCTGCCCGTAAATACTGATACTGGACAAAATCAGGAGAATAAAGTATTTTTTGATCATATATTAAGAAAAAAACAGACAAATATAGACAATTAAAAGTCAGCAAAAAGCTAAAGTCTTAAAAAAAGAGCGAACAAAAAAAGGTCGAATCTAAAAAATACGTTACGTATTAATTTATAAAAAATACCGGGTTTTTCCCCTATTTTGGTATTAAGGGATCGGCTACATTTGCCTCTATATGTAAAACAATACTCAAATGAAGGCAAGATCTCTATCCGTTATTTACTTTTTTATGGCGATTTACTCCTTTACACAGTTGTATTTCTATTTCGATGATCTGGATTTTACAACTGAGTTGTTCAAATCATTAATTATCCTACTCACTGTGATCATTGCCATAGTCATGGTGGGTTCTTATATAAGTTTTTATATCAATAAAAAACGACGCTATATCAATCGTAAATAATTAAAGCGTCAAGGCCGTAATATTCCAATTGGCACCGGCCTGATATTCCAAATACCCTGCTGCCACTATCAGCGGGCAATCAAAATTATTCGTATAAAGACCACCTGTCCCCAGTCCCTGGGGCATTTTATTTTGTAGCGTATACGTCCATTGTGCAATGGCATTTAATCCGATGTTGCTTTCCAAAGCCGAGGTAATCCACCAGCCGATATGCGCTTTTTCCGCCAGATCAATCCATTCCTGTGTACCGCGGAATCCGCCAACCAGGCTGGGTTTTAAAATAATGTATTGCGGGCGGATGGTTTGCAGCAGCCTTTCCTTTTCGGTTTTTGTAAAAACACCGATTAGTTCTTCATCCAGAGCAATCGGTAACGGTGTTTCGCTACACAATTGTGCCATTGCTGTTGCATTCCCTTGTCGGATGGGTTGTTCGATACTATGCAGACTGAATTCCGAGAGTTTTTCGAGTTTTTCCAAAGCGTCTTCTTTTTTAAAAGCACCATTGGCATCGACACGGATTTCAATTGTTTCCGGGTCAAAATTACTACGGATAAAAGCCAGCAGGTCGATTTCTGTCTGAAAGTCGATGGCTCCGATTTTGAGTTTGATACATCGGAATCCCTGTTCCAGTTTTTCTTCGATTTGCTGTTTCATAAAGGCTTCGTCGCCCATCCATACCAAACCGTTAATCGGAATGTTTTGTTCCGAACGGGTAAAATCAGATGGAAACAATACAAACGGATCGGCAGCTTCCAGCGATCGGAAAGCCATTTCCAGTCCGAATTGAATGGATGGAAATTCCTGTAGGCGTTCCCACAAAACCGCTTCGCCCAAATGAATGTTTTCGCAGGTCCAACGGAGTTTTTCTTCATAATCCGGCCGGTCGTCGATACTCAGACTTCTTAAAATACCGCACTCGCCTATTCCGGTTTTTCCGTCTTTTTTAAGGATGATAAACCAGGTTTCTTTTTCGGTTAATACGCCTCTGGAAGTCCCGGAAGGTCTTTTAAACTGTAAGGTGTATTTTTGATACGTTGCTTGTACTATGGCGTCGGACATAACCGGATGGTTTTAAATTAAAATAAGATTTACAGTCGGCAATTGGTTTCCTTCCATAAATCTTATTGTATAGTTTTCTTTTCTCTTCTGTCTTTTCTCTTTTCTCTTTTCTCTTTTCTCTTTTCTCTTTTCTCTTTTCTCTTTATTCTCTAAAGATCAATAGAAGCTCCGATTTCCAGTAACATCAGGTCTTTTCCGCGGTTAAAGAATTTACGGATCGCTTCCTCATGATTAATTTCAATATAACCGAACGTATCGAAATGATAGCCCAATACTTTATCGCAGGCTACAAAATCGGATGCGATAATCGCGTCGTCCACATCCATCGTAAAATTACTTCCAATCGGTAAAATAGCCAGGTCCAGTTTGGTACGCATCGGGATCAATTTCATATCCATTGTAAGCGCCGTATCACCGGCAATGTAGATATTTTTGTGTTCGCCTTCAATTACAAATCCACCCGGCTGACCGCCATAACTTCCGTCGCCAAACGAACTGGTATGAATCGCATTCACATATTTTACCGTTCCGAAATCGAATTTCCAGCTTCCGCCATGATTCATCGGGTGGTATTGAAAGCCTTTGTTTCCATAATGTGCGGCAATTTCGTAGTTCGAAACGATTACAGCATTGGTTCTGGCAGCAATAGCTTCCACATCCAACGTATGGTCGTTATGCGCATGCGTCAGTAAAATATAATCGGCTTTAATCGTATTGATATCAATATGGGCTGCTTTCGGGTTTCCGGAAATAAACGGATCCACCAAAAGGTGTTTTCCACTCACTTCAATTCCCAAACAGGCATGTCCGTAAAATGTAATTTTCATAGTTTGTTGTTTAAAAAGTTAATACTATTGATAGTAAAACAGAAAAAAGAAACGTACTTAAAGCTACTTTTTTCAGTTCGGGGTCCAATGCTTTCGGATCTTTATTATCGATAACGGTTTTCAGATGTTTTAAAAGCGGAATATAAGCCACTACAAAAAGGTACTGTTTCCATTCAAAGTCAGACCAAATAGCAAATACCAATCCCAATAGCATGGCGATTAACACAATACCGATATGGTAGCGTTTTGCATTTTGAGCGCCGATTTTTACGACTAATGTATTTTTTCCGGATTTGATATCGGATTCGCGATCGCGCATATTGTTTAGGTTAAGTACCGCTACACTTAGCAAACCAACACTTATCGCTGGTAAAAACAGTTTGATGTCCAGTGCTTGCGCAAACAGGAAATTGGTTCCGAGTACGCTCACCAATCCGAAGAAGATAAACACAAACAGATCGCCCAACCCTCTGTATCCGTAGGCCGATTTTCCAACGGTGTATTTGATCGCCGCCGTAATCGCCGCTAATCCCAATACAAAGAAAAACAGGGAAAAGCCGAAATTGTCACTACCAAACGACGCATAAATAAGCGTTATTGCAATGATTAAAGTGGCAACCGATACCATTATGATTCCTTTTTTCATCTGTTCAGGCGTAATGGCACCACTTTGTATCGCGCGCTGCGGACCGATTCGATCTTTATTATCGGTTCCTTTTACACCATCGCCATAATCGTTGGCAAAGTTCGAAAGCACCTGTAACCCTAAGGTTGTAAGGAATGCCAAACCAAAGATAATCCAGTAATTAGGACTATCCGAATAGTGTTTGTAAGCATAAAAACTTCCTACCAATATTCCGGAAATGGATAACGGAAGGGTTCTCAATCGTGCGGCTTCAAGCCAGATTTTGGCACTCATAGTATTTTTCTTTACTCTTTATTCTTTATTCTTTATTCTTTATTCTTTCTGTCACATCCAACCTTTCGGTGCGGTTTCCACCTGATATAACCATAGGTTGACCAGTTCTTTTATTTTTGAAAAATTCCCCAAATGAAAGGAAATCGTTCCTCCGGCCGTATACAAAGTAATACTTCCGATATCGGCATTTTTATGCCAGAATAACTGACTCGTACGGATGGCTTGTATTTTATGGGGTTCGATGATCTGATGTTCGATATCCCAAACGCCTTTTTTACAAATGATAAATTCGTCGGTCACAAACAAACGGTTATTTCGAAAACCAAAATACAATAACAAACCGGTGAAGGTGATATATAACGGTACAAAAATAAGGTATTCCGATATAGGTAACACGGTAAATTCATACAATAAAAACAAAATCAGCAGCGGCACAAACAGGTACAGGATTCCTCCTACTATCAATCGTCTGATATTCGGTACTAAAGCAACGCCCTGTTCCGGTATTTTATTGAACAACAACGCCAGAATACGATCGCGTTCGGTTTCGGAACATCCCGGAATAGTAATCGCCTGTTTGTCGTTTTCCTCCTGATCGGCATTCCCGGAAGCCTGTCGTATTTTCAGATTTAACGTATCCATTTTCTTTTGCAGGTAGTTCCGGCTAGTGGAAACGATCTGTACTTTTTCCGGACGGATAATTGTATTCTTGGTATTTAGCAAACCATACGACAATAACAACGACTGGTGTTGCCGGGTGATTTTAAAATCAAAATATTTAATAACCGTTCGGCCGAGGTTTAAAAACAATAATATTCCCAAAAGAATAAGCACAAAAATCGTGATCGAATACATGGCAAGTCCTTGATCAACATAAGCATCGAATTTTTTACCATCGATTTCATTGGCTCGCATATAGCTTTGAACGTTTTCGTAAATCGTTCCAAAAAAAGCGATTAGCAGAGCAAAACTGCGAAGGTAATTCGAGGTAATCCCAATCTTAAACAAACTGGAAAAACTGATTTTGATAAAAGGGGCGTTTTGCTCGGTATCGATGGTTTCCGTTTCGTTGTTTTTTTCACCTTCCAGCAAACGCATTTTTAAAGCCTGTGCCAATTGGTGCGAAACAGCCCGGATTACGGCTTCTTTTTTCTGCGTTCCGGCGGTATCGACATCCAGTGCATACACGCTAATCAGTTTTTGAATAAACGACTGATTGATCGTAACCTGTTGGATTTTTTGCAGTTTGATCGCAATCCGCGTTTTGTTTAATACGCCTTTATGAATAATAAACTCCTCGTTCCGATTGTCTATATAAAATGTAAAATTCCGGTATTGCAAATAGGCCACAATGGCGACAAAAACAAACAATCCGACAATTCCCGAAACGACGAGTGCTTTATTAAGTTCGTTAAATTTAAAGAGCCATATCACCAAAATCGGCCATAGCCCGCGAACAATACGCTGGAAGGTATCCGTAAACATAACCAGAATTCCGACCAGTGATTGGCGTTGTGGTTCGTTAAAGTTCATCTTCCGCAGGTTTTACCGATGGAATATCGTTGTTTTCGGATGCAATCGATGGTATTTCTTCGATTAATTTGGCCATTATCAATTGTTTGATACGATCGGCCTGTTCTCTTCGGAGTCCGGCAATACGAATATCACTTCCGCTACCTCCGGCCGTAAAAATTTCGATTGTGGCAAGATCCAGTTTCCGGGAAACCGGTCCTTCGTGTAACGCCACGTGTTGCACCCGATTATATGGGATCACGGTTATGGTCGTGGCAATCACACCACTTTTAAACAATACATCGTGTTGGCGAAAGGCAAATCCTTTTTTGCGAAAAGAAACCAGGGCAATTACCAACGTCAATATAATGACAAATACAATCGCCAAAACACCAATTAATAATACGCTTCCAAAAACCATATCCGGGTTGATCAGCAGAAATGCACCCAAAATTCCGATCAGAATCAAGGCAAAAACAGCGGTATTAAAAAAGATCACTTTTTTATAGTCGGCTTGTAGCGGTTCAAAGTCAACCGCTTCAAATCGCGGTAACTCACGGGTATCAATACTGGTATTAGTAAACGATTCCATAGTAGTTGTGTTTTGGTCGGTATCCATTTCTATAGTTTCAAAAATAGGAATTTGTTCCGAACGATTTTTATAGTGCTCCAATTATTATTGCATAAAAAAGTAGGAGAAACTCCTACTCTTTTACGGCATTCGAATGCCAATCCTATTATAGACTATCCATTATGGAATCCATTTCTTTTCGAAGTTTGGTTTGCGTTTTTCTAAAAAGGCGTTTCTTCCTTCCACTGCTTCATCGGTCATATAGGCCAAACGCGTCGCTTCACCGGCAAATACCTGTTGTCCTACCATTCCGTCGTCGGTAAGGTTCATCGCAAATTTCAACATTTTGATAGACGTTGGCGATTTTGCCAAAATTTCCTGTGCCCATTCATAAGCGGTATCTTCCAGTTCCGCATGTGGAATTACGGCATTTACCATTCCCATTTCAAACGCTTCCTGAGCCGAATAATTACGCCCTAAAAAGAAAATTTCTCTCGCTTTTTTCTGTCCAACCATTTTCGCCAGATACGCCGATCCGTATCCACCGTCGAAACTGGTTACATCGGCATCGGTTTGTTTAAAAATGGCGTGTTCTTTACTTGCCAGTGTCAGGTCGCAAACCACGTGTAAACTATGTCCGCCACCAACGGCCCATCCCGGTACTACGGCAATAACCGCTTTTGGCATAAAACGGATCAATCGTTGTACTTCCAGAATGTTTAAACGGTGCATACCATCTTCTCCAACATAGCCCTGGTGTCCTCTTGCTTTTTGATCACCGCCACTGCAAAATGAATACACGCCATCTTTAGACGAAGGTCCTTCGGCCGATAATAATACAACGCCAATGGAAGTATCTTCCTGTGCATCGTAGAAAGCCTGATATAATTCACTTGTTGTTTTCGGACGGAAGGCATTGCGCACATCCGGACGATTAAACGCAATACGGGCTACCCCATTGCATTTTTTATAGGTTATGTCTTCGAATTCCCGAACAGTCTGCCAGTTGATCGTACTCATATTTTTAAATTTTAGCGTAAAAATAAATCATTTTTTGCATTATCTTGCACTTCCAAAAAAATTATAATACAATGAAAAAGATTTTTGTTTCAGCAGCCTTATTGGGTTTAATTTTTTCAGCTCAGGCTCAAAAATATGAGTTTCAAACCGTTACCGACCTAGAGGCCTTACCGGTAATCAGTCAGGGTAACACCGGAACCTGCTGGAGTTTTTCTACTTCTTCTTTCCTGGAATCGGAAGTGATTCGTTTAACCGGAAAGAAAATCGATTTATCCGAAATGTATCAGGTACGCAACACCTATCCTAAAAAAGCGGAAAACTATATTATGCGTCAGGGCAAAGCGCAATTTGGAGAAGGCGGATTGGCACATGATGTGATCAATAGCGTAGCCGATTACGGTTTGGTTCCGAATAGCGTTTTTACAGGACTTAATGGAACATCCGAAACCTTTAATCACGCCGAAATGGTGGCCGTAATGGAAAGTATGCTAAAAGCCTATGCCGAAAATCCGGGGAAAAAATTATCGCCAAACTGGAAAAAAGCCATCGATGCGATGCTGGATATCTATATCGGTAAAAACGTAACAGAATTTACTTACGAAGGAAAAAAATATACACCGAAAAGCTTTCAGGCAATGACCAAAATCACCCCGAAAGACTATGTAACCATTACTTCGTTTACGCATACGCCCAATTACGGGACGTTTATCCTGAATGTTCCGGATAACTTTTCGAACGGTAGTTTTTACAACCTTCCGTTGGAAGAATATATCGCAAATATCGACAATGCGTTGGCCAATGGTTTTACCGTGGAACTGGATTGTGACGTGAGCGAACCGACGTTCTCCGGAAAATATGGCGTTGCTGTGATTCCGAATGATGATGCCGATACCAAAACCATCTTAACCGAAATCAAACCGGAAAAAGCGATTACACCGGAATACCGTCAGGCGGAATTTGAAAATTTAGCAACTCAGGACGATCACCTGATGCATATTGTTGGAAAAGTAAAAGACCAAAAAGGAAACGTATACTATAAAGTGAAAAACTCATGGGGAACCGATCCGAATCGTGTTGCCAATGGCGGTTATGTTTATATGAGTGTTCCGTATATGAAGCTAAAATCGATTTCGGTTTTGGTTCATAAAGATGCCTTACAAAAAGATACCCGTAAAAAACTGGGATTGTAAACAATACGTCAAAAAATAACTAGAAAAGGACTGTCTTTAAAGTAGGCAGTCCTTTTTTTATGGTTTTCGGAATCTGTTTTAGCGGAAAATTTTAACAGAAATAATTCCCCAATGCATTTTATAAATACTAGGTGTTATTTATATTTGCCTTTTACTAAATTTTACCCGGAACGCATTAAATGAAACTGAAACAATATATCCCCCTATTTTCCATATTATTATTAGTTGCCTGCAATAAAAAAGATAATTCCCGAGATTCTGATAATAACCCTAACGATACAGCCTTATTAGCCGGTGATTTTACGATTAAATTACCCAAGGTTTCTTCTCGCTTTATTTCGGATAACAAAGCTTTTGTAGAACGCTTTTACAACAAACACTATAATGCCAACGATTATAGCGGTGGTTTTCTGGTAGCCAAAAATGGTCAGATTATTTATGAAAACTACAGCGGTTATGCCTATAAAGAAAAAGGGGATAAAATCACCGAAGATACACCGATCCATATTGCATCAGTGAGTAAAATGATCACGGCTGTAGCTGTAATGAAACTGGCCGAAGAAGGAAAAATTAAATTTGACCAGCCGGTTAGAAACTACCTTCCCGAATTTCCATATGAAAAAACAACAGTACGGATGCTACTAAATCACCGTAGCGGATTGCGGAACTATGCCTATTTTACCGCTGATAAAGGTGTTTGGGACAAGAAAAAAACTTTAACCAATCAGGATGTATTAACGCTTCTGGCTACCAAAAACGTAGGATTGGAATCCCAGCCGGGTACCCGTTTCGGATATTGTAATACGAACTATGCCTTACTGGCATTGATCATTGAAAAAGTAACCGGAAAAAGTTATCCGACAGTAATGAAGGAAATGATCTTTGAACCACTGGGAATGACCCATACTTTTGTTTTTGACGATCTGAAAAAGAAAGACGAAGTAAGTCAGTCGTACAAAGGAAACTACCTTCGTTTGGCCTTTGAATTTCTGGATCAGGTATATGGTGATAAAAATATTTTCTCTACTCCGCGTGATCTTTTAAAATTTGATATCGCGACCTATAACGACGATTTTTTAAGTCAGGAGATGAAAGCCGAAATGTTTAAAGGCTATAGCTACGAACGTAAAGGAACCCGAAACTACGGATTAGGTGTACGTATGCTGGAATTCGAAACCGGTCAGAAATACTTTTTCCATAACGGTTGGTGGCATGGAAATACATCCTCTTTAGTAACCTTACGAAAAGATACCGTTTCCATCATTGCCATTTCCAATAAATACACCCATAAGACCTATCAGACTAAAAAGCTGGCACCACATTTTGGTGATTATCCATTCAAATTCAGCAAAGAAGAAAGCGATGAATAAAAAAAACTCCGGTACAAGTACCGGAGTTTTTTTATACGCCAATTTTAACCGACGTCATCGTTAACGAACCGCCCACGGCCTTATCGTTAAAAAACGTGGTCGGATCTTTACTATCCTGCAATCCCAGCGTATATAACAATGGATAATAATGATCCGGTGTTGGAATGGCCAGTTTTGCAGCTTTATTCAGTGATTCGTAAGCGATTAGTGCTTTATGATCACTCTCGGTGATTTTAGCTTTAAAAAGTGTGTTCATTTCCACCGCCCAGTCGTAACCGTATTCCGGTTCGGCCAGTTTGTCCCAGGCCACCATTCTCAGATTGTGTACCATGTTACCGCTCCCAATGATCAAAACACCTTTTTTACGCAGACTCGCCAATTGTTTGGCCAGTTCATAATGATACTGTGGCGGTTTGTTATAATCGATACTCAATTGCAAAACGGGAATATCTGCATTGGGATACATATGACGTACTACCGTCCAGGTTCCGTGATCCAATCCCCAATCGTGATCCAACCCTACATCAGTTGTCGTAACCAGTCCGGCGGTAGCTTTGGCCAATTCCGGACTACCGGGAGCCGGATATTGTACGTCAAACAACGCCTGCGGAAATCCTCCGAAATCATGAATCGTTTTCGGATGGTTCATCGCTGTAATATGCGTTCCCCGGGTAAGCCAGTGTGCCGAAATAACCAGAACCGCTTTGGGTTTTGGAATATCTTTACCCATTTTGGCCCAGGTTTGTGAAAATTCGTTATCTTCAATACCATTCATCGGCGAGCCATGTCCGATAAACAAAACCGGAAGTTTTATATCTTCTTCCTTTAAATCTTGTGTCCAGTTATAAAACGGATATAATGTTGCCATACCTGCTCCTCCTATTATAGTTTTAATAAAATCAAGTCTATTCATTACCATACAATATTTGTATATACAAATATACATATTATCTTATTCTCGCTACTTATTTTTTTGATTTTTAACATTTTACCATTAAAAACTTAAAGTTAACAATTATAAAATAAAAATTATAGTGCTATATATTTAAGTTATTCTCTCTTTTTACCTAAAAAAGAAACAAAAAGCACATTTTTACCTGTTAATTATTTAGAAAAAAGGCATAAATAACAAAAAAACACTATCTGGTATTAGTCTAAATAAAATAATGGTGGTATTTTTGTGCCAATAAAAAAACACCCAAAATAAAGTGAGGTTATTATACGTCATTATTCTACTCGCCTTCCAAACTGTAGTGGCTCAGAAACACATTAACGGACAGGTTTTCGATCGCGATACCAAAGAACCGTTAGCAAGTGTATTTGTTGTTAATCCCGAAACCAATGATTGGGCAATTACCGATGAAACGGGGACATTTCAGTTGCGTATGTCCAATACTAAAGAAGTAAGCATTACCTTTAGACTATTGGGGAAACAGGAAGCAACCTTAAACTATAAAAAAGAAAATCTAAATACAAAGATTGTTGTTTTCCTTCAAAAGCAGGATTTACGTCTGGATGAAGTGGTCGTTACGGCTCGAAAAGGAAAAAAATTCTCCGAAATCACCATTGGCCGAGAAGTTATCGAACAGGTACAGGCCTTTTCACTTAACGAAGTACTGGAACAATTGCCTGGACAAGCCATTACCAATTTTACATTAAACGAATTCAAACCGATCGCTTTCCGTACGGTACGGCCGTCTTCCCTGTCTTCCAATACTGGTTTTGGAAATAAATCGTTTGGTACGGCTATTGTTGTCGACGGAATTCCAATTTCGAATAACGAAAATATGCAGTCCTACGGAGGTAATTACGGTCCGCCTTTTTCACCTAACTTCCTTGGCTTTGGCGATCCGTCGTCGTCGTCCGGATTTAACGGTTATTTTTCGAATGCTAATTATGGTGCCGATTTACGGGAAATTCCGGTAGATAATATTGAAAAAGTGGAAGTCGTACAAGGGGTTCCCTCAGCCAAATACGGTGATCTGACATCCGGTTTGATCAAAATTGAACAAAAAGCTGGTAAATCTCCGTATCGTGTCTATACTTCATTACGCGACGGAACAACCGAATATGGTTTTGCCAAAGGCTTTAAAGTGAACGATAAAATCGGTTTTGTAAACCTTACGGTTAATTATTTAAAATCGAATGCCGAACCGCGTGTTTCCTATACCGAATACGAGCGGATTACCACCAATTTAATGTGGAGTTGGGCGAGTAAAAGCAAAAATATCCGCAACTCTTTTTCGGTGGATTATGGTTTTAATAACGATAATGTGAATTACGAAGAAGAAGATACCGATAATAAAATTGTAAAAAACAAAAAGAAGGATCTTTCCATTTCCAATCGTTTTAAATGGAAATTCAGCGAAAACAGTTTCTTCGATAATCTGGATATCAACGCGAATTTCAGATATAGTGATCAACTAACATACGAATCCAAGTTTGTGAATATTGGCGGTAGTATTGTCGGAACCAGTACTGAAGAAGGGGTTTATTCCGGAACCTATACCCTACCGAGCTATACATCCGTTAAAGCGGTAGAAGGTATTCCGATTTCTTCTTTTGCGTCCGCCGATTTATATAAAACATTTAACACCGGTGACTGGTCCCATTCGTTATTATTCGGTACCTCTTTCCGCACCAGCGACAACAAAGGACGCGGGCGTTTGGGAAGTCCGGAAACTATGATCAGTGCTTTTGCTTCGACCAACGGTGGCTCCGGTCAGGGATTCCGACCGTATAATTATGGTGAAAATATTCGTGCCGAATACCAGTTTTCGCTATACGCAGAAGACAATATCACCCGAAACTGGGAAAACAGTACTTTTTATATGAACACCGGTGTGCGTTTGGATAATCAATTTGGTTTTACAACACTGGCACCGCGTATTAACAGTTATTACCAATACGATAAATTTAAGATCCGCGGTGGTTTCGGAATCACATCCAAAGCACCGTCTTTAAATCAGATTTATACCGGACCGCGTTACTATGATGCCGTTTTGGGCGATTATCGCTATCCGGGTTATTACAACCTGGGAATCGTGCAGACGTTTATCGATTATTCGAATAATAAAGATCTGAAACCGACCAAAAGTATGCGTACGGAATTGGGATTTGATTATAAACTGCCTTTCGGAAACCTGAATTTTACCGGTTTTTACAATAAAATGTACGACGGTATCACCAGTGAAGGCGTTCCCCGCGTTCGCGATATGGCCGTACTTGACATACAGTTTAACGGAACACAAACACCAACCTATCAGGTAACGGGTTATACACCTTTCTATTATTTACAAAGTCGCCTGGTAAACAAATTCGAATCGAAAGACCGGGGATTGGAGTTTTTTATGAGTTTTGAAAAAACACCGTTTAAAAACATCACCTTCGATATTCAGGGAAGTTATACCGAAACGGTTAATACCGATACCCGCGATGCTTACGAACGCATCGCCAGTACGACACCACGACCGGAAAAGATGGCCGTTTTAAAGCCGTACGACGAAAATTCTAAAAGTTTCCGATTAGGCGCGAATGTCAATTATCACCTTCCAAAAGTGGGATTGGTAATTGCTATTCGAAGCGAACATTTTATCATTGATAATACCAATTATAGAAGCGGTAACCGTTTATATGCCTATATCGACGAAAACTTAAACAAAATAATCATCCCGGAAGCCGAAAGAGATACGCATCCGTTATTACCGTTATTAGCGCAAAACAATGCGTTAATCGACCGGTCCTTACAAAAAGTATTTCACAATTTCCATTTACGCGTTTCCAAAGATTTTAAAAACGGATTCCGTTTTTCATTCTATTCCAATAATTTCCTGGATCTAAAGCAAACGGAAACGTTGATCGACAACGGCGTACCGACCCGACGTCCAAAAGCCGGAATGGTGCAACTGTCTTTCGGAACCAAAATCGAATATCAATTTTAATAATTAATTTATAATCCCCCTTACATGAAAAAATTTCTTGTATTACTCAGTGCAGCATTAGCCTTCACATCCTGTTCGGATGATGATTTCGGCAATGCTAATAACGGACTACAACCGGTAAACTTTTCGGTAAATCTTAAATACGATCCTATTACCTTTAACGGACAATCGGTTAATGGTGGTTCGGTAATTTTAACCAACACCAATACCGGCGATACCTATACTATCGAATCCGGAACCAATGGTATTGCAAGTTTTCCTTCGGTAATCCCGGGAACCTATAATATTACAGCTACTAAAACGTTAACCAGTTCGGAATTTAGCACGCAATTCGGATATACTCCGGAAACAGCAACCGTGTTGTTTAACGGTGCACAAGAACAAGTGATCATCAACGCTAATGTAAACGCTACGGAATTGAAACTAAAAACCGTTCGTATTGGTGATTTAGTGATCAAACAAATTTATTACGCTGGTTCACATGCGCAACAAGGTGCGGTTTTCAGAGATCAGTTTATTGAAATCTATAACAACTCGAACGAAACGATCTATGCGGATGGTTTGTGTATCGGACAGTTATATGGTAAAACGTCTACGACTGCAGCTTCTTATACTTTAGCAAGTGGACAATTTGACTGGAGTAAGTCGTTGGGAATGACAGCCGGTTCATCGGCCAATACCGATTATGTGTATGCCGATTATGTGATCCGTATTCCGGGTTCGGGAACAACCTATCCTATTTTACCAGGTGAAAGTATCGTGATTGCACAAACCGGAATCAACCACAAATCGCCTTTAGTAGACAACAGTGGTGAACCGCTTACCGTACAAAATCCGGAGCTTACTGTAGATTTGAGTACCGCTAATTTTGAAGTATATCTGGGTGACTACCGTTTAGCACTTGGTGAAGATGTATACCGTTTTGACATTCAGAACCCGGCCGTAACCGATATGGAAATTGCCTATTGGGGAAGACAAGGTTACAGCAGTCCGAACAAAGATTTCCTAATGGATAACTTAGGACGTGACAGTTTTGTGATTTTCCGTGGTGACGATTTAAACAGCTACCAGAATTTCCCGGATCCGTCTATTGCTGCGATTACAAATACGACAAAATTCTTTGTTCAGATTCCAAACAATAAAATCATCGACGGTGTAGAATTACAACACTACAACCCAAGTAGTCAACGACCAAAAATGCTACAATCACAAATCGATGCTTCATCTGTTAACTGTGATGCAGCCTATAACTCACAAGCGGTTTATCGTAAAGTGAAATCGATCGTAAACGGACGTAAGATCTTAGAAGACACCAACAACTCTTCCAACGACTTCGTAAAACAAAAAGCAAATCCAAGAGGTTTTGCGAACTAGTCTGATACGACAGACTCTTTTATAAACGTTTCTTATTTTTTTAAGAACAAGATTTACAATATGACTTCAAAAAAAGTACTATTCTATTTTATTCTGTTAGTGAGTTGTGCCGTTCAGGCGCAGCTCACTGATAGTTTATCGGTACCTCAAAATGTATTCTACAACGACATCCGCCAGCAATTCTGGAAAAACCCGTTGTTTTATACTACACAACATTTGAATGACTTTACGTTGACACAAATCGAATTCAGTCAGAAAAACCTGAATTTAAAACGTGTTCAGACGGCCGACAAAACGACACAGTACCGTTTCTCCACTCAGGGAATATATAATGTAAAACCCCGACTACGTTTATTTGGTGGTTTTACATTCGATAAATCGTCTGAAAAAGGACTGGGTTATAACTTTTCGTCCCAACGAACGGAAAATCAAAACGTATTGTCGCCTAATTATTTCTTTGCGCCCCGAAAAGGAAACTGGGACAACCAGGAATACAACCTTGACGGTGGTTTTGCCTATCAGTTTGACAACAACATCCTGTTGGGCGGAAAAGCGCTTTATAAAAACGGTAAAAACTACCGTACCAACGATCCGCGACCGGAAATAGAACTGAGCAACTATGGCGGTGAGATTCAAACCGGATACCATTTTCGCAACCACAGTCTGATCGTATTTGCCGGAATGTCCAAAAAAACGGAGACCGACAACATTACTTATGTAAACGATGCTGCAAATGCACCCGCCTATCCGGAAACCTTTACCCGTTTTTCATCCGGTTATGGCCGTATCATCTTTAACTCGTCATACAACCGTTATATTTTTAATACAATCGACAAAAACCTTGGTTTCGGCTATCAATACCAAAACAACCGGAACAGCTGGAATGCTTCCTATCGCTACAACAAATCGATGGAAAGCTTTTACGGCAAAAACGCTCGCGGTTATGTGTATATTGATGACGAGCTAAAACAGTTTATGTACCGCGTGATTTCGCATACCACCGACCTGAATTATTTTTATGATGGCGTGGATAAAGATTATAAACTTCGTTTTAGCTACGAAAAGCAAAAAGGAGACAACTTTTCCGTAAGAGAAAATGGACAGAACTACCGTATGAATCTTGATATTTTCAGCTTTAACAGCGGGGTGATCAAAAAGGATAAAAACCGTGTTGTTTACAGCTTTGAATTCGGAGCCAATTATATGCGTCATAAATATGTCGACCTATTAGGAAGTACCGACAAACGTTTGAACACACTGGAACTTTCGGCTGCATTTAATAAAGATTTATTGTCGAAAGAGAAAAACACACTGAATCTGGCTTTAGGTCTACAACACTATCAGGCATTGGATGAAAGCCTGCTTTTTATTCCGATTTCCACTTCGAACCTGTCGTTTGCCGATAATGTGATCCAACCGGATCAGGCGTATGATGCTACTTCAAAATTACGTTCCAATATTATGCTGCAATACCAATACAGCCTTTCAAAAACTAAAAAGTTACGTATTTTTGCAAACTATAATACCCTTGTTGCGATAGGTGATCAATACAAAACCTATACAACGGATTACAATACCAAGGAGAGCACCTATTTTAACACGGGTATCTCGATAATTTATTAAGTATGAAAAAGATTATTGGATTTACAGTCCTTAGTTTTTTATTCGTCGGACTGGTTTCGCTAAAAAACTATAAAGATGATGAAAAGTATTATTCCATAGCGGATCTGAAAAAAATATACAGCGGCGGCGATCTGAGCAAATGGCCTAAACCATCTATCGATAGTAGTGTTGTTGATTTTCAGGATTTAGGTGTATTACCTAAAGTAACGTTTCCGACCGAAAATCCGTATTCCGAGGCCAAAAGAGACCTTGGAAAAATATTATTCTTTGATCCGAGATTGTCTAAATCCGGGCAGATTTCGTGTGCTTCCTGTCATGATCCCGAATTAGGATGGGGCGACGGAAAACGAGTATCTCATGGCCATGACCGTACGCCGGGAAGCCGAAACTCCAAACCGATCATTAACGTGGCCTACTCCACTATCTTTTTTTGGGACGGGCGTGCTGCCAGTCTGGAAGATCAGGCGCGTTTCCCGATTGTAGATACCAAGGAAATGAACAACCATATGGATATTGCGGTTAAAACGATCAAAAAAATCAAAGGCTATCAACCGCTTTTTGAAAAGGCTTTTGGTGATGGAAAAGTAACCGAAGAGAAAATTTTTAAAGCTATTGCCACTTTTGAACGCACCGTTGTGAGTCGTAAAAGCCGTTTTGATAAATTTATCGAAGGTGATTCCACGCAGTTGTCCGATAAGGAAGTAGCCGGTTTACACCTGTTCCGTACCAAAGCCCGATGCATTAACTGTCATAATTCGGCTTTGTTTTCAGACAATCAGTTTCACAATGCCGGTTTAACGTACTACGGTCGTAAATATGAAGATTTAGGACGTTATAACATTACCAAAAATGCCGACGATGTGGGTAAATTCCGAACACCTTCCCTACGCGAGGTCGGAAGAACCGGACCATATATGCACAATGGTCTTTTCCCGGAACTACGCGGTGTTTTAAATCTGTATAATGCCGGTATGCCCAATGTAAAACCAAAAGGCGAACAGGTAAACGATAAACTATTTCCAAAAACCTCACCTTTACTGAAAAAACTGGAGCTGGATAAAGAAGAACTCGATGCTTTGGAAGCATTTCTTCAGAGTATCACTTCTGTGATCTACCGGGAACCCGCACCGGAAAAATTGCCGGGATAAAAAAAGGAGCATTATTAAATGCTCCTTTTTTTGTGTTTTATTTTACGAGGTAAATTCCGTCTTCTTTAATTTCGATCAGCTTTTGTTTGTACAAAACACCAATCGCTTTTTTAAAGGTCTTTTTACTCATTTTAAGTACGGTTTTAATATCTTCCGGATGACTATCGTCATTGAGTCGTAAAAAACCTCTGCTGGCTTTTAATTCATCTAAAATATACTGGGAACTCGGCTCTAGTTTTTCAAAGCCTAATTTGGTCGCCGAAACGTCAATTTTACCATCGGGACGGATGTTTTTGATATAGCCGATAATACGATCACCCGTTCTTAGATCGTCGTATACTTCGTTTTTGTATAATAATCCTTTGTGTTTTTCATTGATAATCACATTGATTCCTACTTCGGTAATATGAGAAATGATCAGATCGACTTCCTCTCCTTTTTCCAAGGTGATCTCTTTGTTATCCAAAAACTGGTTCGTTTTACTGGAAGCTACCAGACGACCGGTTTTTTCATCAATATACATATAGACCAAATACCGTTTCCCCTGTTCCATTGGACGCGCCTGTTCTTTAAACGGAACAAACAGATCTTTTTCCATGCCCCAATTCATAAAGGCACCGAATTTGTTGGTATAGTTGACGCGTAAAAGGGCGAATTCATTTAAAAAGATATACGGTTCCAAAGTAGTTGCGACAGGACGTTCTTCGTGATCCAGGTAGACAAAAACAGCTATCTCATCGCCTATTTCATACTGTTCCGGAACATATTTATTGGGTAAAAGTATATCCGCGTTACCGTCTGTAAGGAATAAGCCTACTTTTGTTTCTCTATCGATTTTTAAGGTGTTGTATTTTCCGATCTCAATCATGGTATTCTGTGCGATTATAAGGCACAAAGGTAAACATTGCTTTATTTATTCCACCAGCAATCTGAAAATATTATTTACTAAAAGCAAAAAGACTCCGAATTGGTTTCGGAGTCTTTTTGTTTATTGTGATTTATATTATTTTATAAATTCGATTTTTTGCACTTCTTCGGCATTTACACTGTCGAAAAAGCCTTGTTCGTTCATCCATTCGTCACTAAAGATTTTGCTCATATAGCGGGAACCGTGATCCGGGAAAATAATCACCACATTACTGTCTTTGGTGAATTCGTTTTCTTCGGCAAATTGTTTTACCGCCTGCATCGCTGCTCCGGACGTATAGCCTACAAACAAACCTTCTTTTTTTGCAATCTCTCTGGCCGTATGAGCACTTTCTTCATCATTTACTTTGGTGAATTTGTCGATAGCATCAAAATCGGTAGCCGTTGGAATCAGGTTTTTACCCAAACCTTCAATACGATACGGATAAATCTCTTCGCTGTCGAACTCTTTGGTTTCGTGGTATTTTTTTAATACCGATCCAAAAGCATCCACACCAAGCACTTTAATAGCCGGGTTTTTCTCTTTTAAGAAACGAGCCGTTCCGGAAATCGTTCCACCAGTACCGGAACAAGCAACCAAATGGGTTATTTTTCCGTTGGTTTGTTCCCATATTTCTGGGCCGGTTGTGTTATAATGTGCATCAACATTCAGATCGTTAAAATACTGGTTGATGTAAACCGATCCTTTGGTTTCTTCGTGTAAACGTTTGGCCACGTTATAATACGAACGGGGATCATCAGCAGATACGTGTGCCGGACATACATATACTTTAGCGCCCATCGCCCGTAACATATCAATTTTATCTTTGGAAGATTTTGAGCTAACTGCCAAAACGCAGTCATAACCTTTAATAATACTCACCATCGCCAGACTGAATCCCGTGTTACCGGAAGTCGTTTCTATAATTGTGTCACCAGGTTTTAGGATTCCTCTTTTCTCTGCTTCTTCAATTATATATACGGCAATTCTGTCTTTTGTGGAATGACCCGGGTTGAAAGCTTCTACTTTAGCATAAAAATTACCTTCTAATCCTTCTGTAATTTTATTGAGCTTAATTAGGGGAGTATTACCTATTAATTCCAATACATTATTATAGGCTTTTATGTCTTCTTTCATAAAATATAAATTAGTCGAGCGATATTACTTACAGTAATAAGTAACCTCAGAACTCTGCAAATTTAACAAAAAAAATTTATCTACTTTTTAATTCCTTCTAAATCTAACAAAAAAGTATACTCTTTGGCTACTTCTTTAAGCGATTCGAAACGTCCGGAAGCACCGCCGTGGCCTGCATCCATATTGGTGTCCATATATAACTGGCTATCTCCCACTTTCATAACGCGCAGTTTGGCAACCCATTTGGCCGGTTCCCAATATTGTACCTGCGAATCGTGAAGTCCGGTAGTTACCAGTAAATTCGGATATTTTTGTTTTTTAACATTGTCATATGGCGAATACGATAGCATATAGTCATAATATGTTTTGTCGTTCGGGTTCCCCCATTCGTCGTATTCTCCGGTTGTTAACGGAATCGAATCGTCCAGCATGGTTGTGATTACGTCTACAAAAGGTACCTGTGCAATCACACCGTTGTATAAATCCGGTGCCATATTGATAATCGCTCCCATTAGTAATCCACCGGCCGATCCGCCTTCCGCATATAAATGTTTCGCGGAAGTATATTTTTCAGCAATTACAAATTTGGAACAGTCAATAAAGTCCGTAAATGTATTTTTCTTTTTAAGTAGTTTTCCATTTTCATACCATTCCCGTCCAAGATCTTCTCCTCCACGGATATGCGCAATAGCGTAGATAAATCCTCGGTCCAGTAGACTCAGACGTATCGACGAGAAATACGGATCCATTGAGGCACCATATGATCCATAGGCATAAAGCAATAATGGGTTTTTACCATCTTTCTGGATGCCTTTGCGGTATACGATCGAAATTGGCACTTTGGTCCCATCTTGTGCTGTTGCCCAGGCGCGTTCTTCGATATAATTGTTTTTATCGAACTTTCCTCCCAAAACTTCCTGTTCTTTTTTGACTTCCTTCGTTTTGGTTTTCATATTGAAATCGATAATCGACGACGGTGTAGCCATCGACTGGTAACCGTATCGTAAAATATCGGTATCAAAGTCAACATTGGTAGTGGTATAGGCCGTATAGGTTTCGATTTCGAATGGAAGATAGTACTCCCCTTTTCCGCTCCAAGGCATAATGCGGATTTTATTCAATCCGTTGGAACGCTCGGAAACCACAAGGTAGTCTTTAAAAATTTCGATATCTTCCAGTAAAACATCCTTACGATGTGCGATCAGGTCTTTCCAGTTATCTTTTCCGGTCGCATTTTCAGGCGTTTTCATTAGTTTAAAATTGGTCGCCTTGTCTTTGTTGGTTACCACATAAAAACTATCGCCAAAGTGCGAAATACTGTATTCCAATCCTCGGGTACGTGGCTGGAACACTTTAAATTCGGCATCCGGTGTATTCGACGGAAGTATACGGAATTCAGACGTTAGCGTACTCGTCGAACCGATTACGATATATTTTTTTGATTTTTCTTTATATACAAATACCGAAAAGGTATCGTCTTTTTCTTCAAAAACAACCTTATCATTTTTAGGATCGACTCCTAATTTGTGTTTGTAGATTTTATCGGAACGAAGTGTAACCAGGTCTTTACGCGTATAAAACAGGGTTTTATTGTCGCTCGCCCAAGTGGATCCTCCGGTTGTTTTTTCGAGTTTTACCGGTAGAATTTCGCCGGTTTCAAGGTTTTTTATCTGAATGGTATATTCTCTTCTGGAAACCGTATCGATTCCAAAAGCACACCATTTGTTGTCTTCACTGATACTTATTCCGTTTAACTGAAAATACGCATGTCCTTTTGCCATTTCATTACAATCGAACAGGATTTCTTCTTTGGCATCCAAAGAGCCTTTTTTACGGGCGTGAATCGGATAATCTTTTCCTTTTTCATAACGGGTGATGTAATAATATCCGTTATATAAATACGGAACCGAGCTATCGTCTTCTTTTACGCGCGATTTCATTTCCTGAAACAAATCCTGTTGGAATTGTTTGGTATGAGCTGTCATTTGTTGGTAATACTCGTTTTCTTGTTTCAGGTAATCGATAACTTCCGGGTTTTCTCTTTCGTTTAACCAATAATAATTATCTGTTCGTATATTGCCGTGTTTTTCCAATTGTTTTGGTTTAACGGCTGCCATAGGCGGTGTTATTGTTTTTACCATATCGGGCTTTTTATTTTGTGCGTTTCCCGTTACAAAAATAAGACAAACACAACTCAAAATAATTTGATTTTTCATTTAGTTTTATTTACTAATCAATCTGCAATTTAATAATTTTGCGGTAACATTAATCATTAATTTTATTAACATGTTCGGAGACATTATGGGAATGATGGGGAAACTAAAAGAGACCCAGCAAAAAATTGAAGACACTAAAAAACGTTTGGATACGGTTTTAATTGACGAACAAAGTAACGACGGGCTTTTAAAGGTTACGTTAACGGCTAACAGAACGGTAAAATCGATCCAGATTGACGATTCGCTTTTGGAAGATAAAGAGCAATTGGAAGACTATCTGTTGCTTGTTATTAACAAAGCTATCGAAAAAGCTACAAATGTAAATGAGGTAGAATTGGGCGCAGTGGCTAAAGACGGTATGCCGAATATTCCAGGAATGGACCTTTTTAAATAAGAAACGATTTTTTATGATATAAAAAATAGGGCTTAAAGCCCTATTTTTTTATTTTGTCCTATTTGTAAACACTTTCTTTTTTAAAGTGGACCGTCAACAAGTAGTACACTACCGCTCTGTATTTGTTTTTATTCGAACGGCCATATTTTTCTATTACGGCATCAATGGCTTTATCCAACTCCGGACCGTCTTTTAAACCTAACTTTTTGATCAAAAAGTTATTTTTAACGGTATCCAACTCCGATTTCGATGTTCCCGAAACAGTAGAAGAATCTGCATTGTAAATAGAGGGACCGCAACCGATAGTTACTTTTGTCAATAAATCCATATTCGGAGTTACGCCACATTTGTCTTTTAAATCAGCCGCGTATTTTGCAATAAGTTCATCTCTTTTACTCATAATAAATTTGTTTTGTGTTACTTAATTGATTTTTACACTCTCTCAAATTTAACAAAATAAAACCAATATGTCTTGTTTTTGGCAATTATTTTCTTGCTTATTCCGTTAGGTTTTTAAAATAATCCAGTAAAATTTTATCATTAATCTCCGTAGGCGTATGGATTTCCAATAGTGCCGGTTGTGTTTTATCACTAAAGAAAACCGGTAGTGCTTTTTCCAGTTCCGACTGCTCTTTTACCGCCGTATAACGAAATCGGTACATCGCTGCCAGATGTTCGGCGGTGTACTGATGTTCTGTTTCAAAATAGGTATTAAAAACCGGTGTTTCCTGATGTCCCGGAAGAATTCTGAAAATACCACCACCACCATTATTGATCAAAATTATTTTAAAGTCCTTCGGAATATAGGCATTCCACAAGGCATTACTATCGTATAGAAAACTGATATCACCGGTAATCAGAATGGTTTGTTTATTTGACGCAATTGCCGCACCAATCGCAGTCGACGTACTACCGTCGATACCACTGGTACCGCGGTTACAAAAGACTTCAATCGACGGATCTATCGAAAATAACTGCGCATAGCGAATGGCCGAACTGTTACTAATTTGCAGCTGACAATTTTCTGGTAAAGCGGGTAAAAGGGTTTGAAATACCGTAAAATCCGAATACGGAATACGATTCGCGTAGGCTTCGTGTTTTTTAGCCCGTACCGCTTTTAATGCCACTATTTTTGGCAAATAATCGCTGTCAATCGGTTTGCTTTCCGGTAATAGCATTCCAAAAAAGGTATTGGGCGTAACTTTAAAGTGCTGCGACAAACAACCAAAGGTATCATATGCCCGTAACTCGTCGACATGCCAGTGTTCCTGAGGCGGATATTTTCGTAAAAAGGCTTTTACTCTTTTTGAAACCACCATTCCACCTATTGTAATCAGAATGTCGGGTTGAAAATCGGTAAAATCAGCATCGGTAAAAGGCGTAATAATCGTATCGATATTCCCGATAAAATGCGGATGGTGTATATTGGATGTCACCTCTTTCATCACCACTACCGAATCATCGTTCGCCAATTGATCGATAGTCTCCGGTGCTATACTGTCCGGATTGTTGGTTCCGATAAGAATCAGTTTTTTCGTTGCCTTGTTCCATTGCGTAATAAAAGGTAATACGGCTGGTAAATCGGCTTCCATTTGTTTCGGTTCCGTCACTTTTGGCGCAACCGAAAGCGTTTCGGTTACTTCATACAGCGGTTCCTCAAACGGAACATTAATATGTACCGGACCTTTTTGTAGAATAGCCGTATTGATCGCTTCATTGATCATTATATCATTTTCCTCTGAAACCTCTTCCGTAAGGTTAGCACTATACAAAATATGATTGGCATACACATCCCGCTGACGAATCGTTTGTCCGTCGCCAATATCGATTTTAGACATTGGACGATCAGCAGAAATAACCACGATCGGCAACTGACTGTAAAAGGCTTCGGCTACTGCCGGATAGTAATTCAACAAAGCCGAACCTGAAGTACAAACAAGCGCGACCGGTCTTCCGAGTTGTTGTGCCATACCAACGGCCATAAAAGCGGCACAACGTTCGTCGGCAATACTATAACAATTAAAATCTTTTGTACTGGCAAACCCAATGGTTAAGGGTGCATTACGAGATCCCGGGGAAATAATGATATCAAGTAGTCCTTTGGCTTTACAAAGCGCAATTATACTTTGCGCCAAAGGTATTTTTGGATATGACATTTTGTAGTAGTAGTTTAAATTGGGCGTCCTGAAACGCAGTAACAAATTTAAGGTAGTCTGCCGAATTTCCTTTAAAAAAAGTGTGAAACTTTCTATCTTTGACTTTACTTTCTACAACACACTACACTATGTCTGTTACCATACGCCCCGTAACCGAATCCGATATTCCGGAAGTACTGGAAATCATCAATTACGAAATCCTGAACGGTGTTTCTATTTACGACTATGCGCCGCGAACACTGGATGTACAACAGCAAATAATCCGTGAAAAAGAAGCTAAAAACTTTCCGTTTCTGGTAGCCGTTTCCGATGACACTATTGCCGGTTTTGCGACTTATGGTGATTTCCGTTTTAAGGAAGGCTATCGTTATACAGTCGAACATTCGGTTTATCTGCATCACGAACAACAGGGAAAAGGTGTTGGAAAACTATTGCTGGAAGCTTTAATCGAAATAGCACGGACGCAACAAAAACACACCATGATCGCGGTGATCGATGCCGAAAATGACGGTAGCATCCGGTTTCATCAAAAAATGGGATTTGAAATTGCCGGAACCTTACGGGAAAGCGGTTATAAATTCGATCGCTGGCTGGATTCGGTATTTTTGCAATTATTTTTATAAAAAAACCTCCGTAAAACAGAGGCTTTTATAGTATTCGTATGGTTTAGCTTTTAATCCAGTCGATAACTTCTTTGCTATCCGGTAGTGTTTTCGGACTGATCACTTTAACCAACTGTCCTTTTTCGTTGATCAGGTATTTCTGGAAATTCCATTCTACCTGACTGTCCTGGTAACCGTTTTTGGATTTTTCGGTCAGAAAGTGATAAAGTGGCGCCATATCCTCCCCTTTTACCGATATTTTTTCCATCATCGGGAATGTCACACCGTAGTTTTTCGAGCAAAAAGTCGCAATTTCTTTATTCGATCCTGGCTCCTGTGCTCCGAAATTATTAGCCGGGAAACCTACGATTATAAAGTTTTTGTTTTTGTACTCGGTATACAATTTTTGCAATTGCTCGTACTGTGGTGTTAAACCACATTCGGACGCGGTGTTGACTACCATTACCTTTTTTCCTTTTAGTTTCGAAAAATCAAAGGTTTTCCCTTCGATATCTTTTACTTTAAACTGGTAAATATTTTCTGCATTCATAGCGGTTAATTTTTCGGTTGCTGCTGCTGTTGCTTTATTTTGCGCCTGAATCTGGCCGCTGAAAAGTGCCAGTACGGAACAGGCCAATAGTACTTTTTTCATTTTTCTTTTTTATCAAAAGTAAACATTTTATACTTCCGCAATTATTAAACATTTCATAATTAATTGCCGTGTCAAATCGGTTTTAACCCAATGCCAAAGCCAGCGTAGGAACAAAATTGATGGCCTGCCCCTTATTGCATTCGTATATAAAATCTTTAAGGCTTTTACCGGGATACTGATCAAAATCTCCTACGATAGCAAGTTGTACGCGATAGTTCGAAAATTTTTGCAGGATTTCACCTGCCATTTTGGTCTTAAGGTCGAAAAAATCCGGATGAACGTTTTTAGCATACAGAATTACCTTGTCAAACTCCTGATAATATAAGTCCACCAACAATTGCAATGCATCGTCAACAGTGTTTACAATACGTTCGTCGGAAATAACCTCCGCGATTCGGATACCGTTTACTTCGTGTGCTACTATTTTCATTGGACAGCTGTTTGCAATAGCATTTTTCGTATTAGCGAGATCTGCCCCAAATGGTAATGTGTATGCTCGATAATTCCGGTTATATTTCGATAATAATTACCGTATTTCGATTCGATAAATTCCTCGAAGAAACGCGTATCGTCCAGTTGTTCGATTCGGGTTGCAAATTGTTCCGCTTCGGAGAATGTTTTGTTTTTTAACGCTTCCCATTCGGCTTCCAAAGTAATTGGCGGCAAATTAAAACTCAATTTATCACTGGCATCCAATGGCTCGCCTTCCAAAACTTTTAAAACAGCACTAACATAGTAATTCACGTGATAGACCAAAACGGCAATCGTATTCAGATCCTGTATTGTTGTTGTCGCCTGTTCCCAGTTAATGTCTTCCAAAGCCTCTTTTAGACTTACCGATGTCCAGTTTCCGCCAAAATGCAAATCCCGGAAATGCTTCGCTATTTGTTTTGAAAGTGTGTTTTCCATATTGTATGAAATTAAAATTTAAAATCTTGCTTCGATTCTATTTCTACCCTCTTTCCTCTTTCCTCTTTTTTCTTTTTTCTTTTTTCTTTAAACCGATTCCAACGGTATTTCCAATCCTTCTTTAACAATGTCTAATGCTACACTAGTACTGAAACTTTTAATATTCGGATTGCTAAAAAACAACCTACGGGTCAGCTTTTCATAATCGTGCATGGAAGGAGAAACGATTACCAATACAAAATCGGTTTCTCCGGTTACATAATAACATTGCTGTACTTCGGGTGCCGACCGGAAGCTGTTTTTGGCCTGATCAATCAGCTCGATCTTTTCACTTTCCATTTTAACCGCAACAAACAAAGTGATCATCCGCCCTACTTTTTCCCGGTTGACTACCGTAATATCAGCCGAAATCACACCGGTTTCCCGCATTCGTTTGATCCGTCGTTGCACCGCCGCAGCCGACAATCCGATACTTTCTCCTATTGTTCGTTGCGGTGTAAGGTTGTCTTTTTGCAACACTTTTAAAATTGCTAAATCAAATTTATCGAGATTTTCCAAATGAATATAAGATATTAATGAAACAAAATTGCAAATCAGTACCCAAATTTAAAGAAAAAACACATACTATTTGATCTATTTTTGCGCTTTATAAGATCAAAAAAAATGACTGAAAAAGAAAAAATGCTCTCCGGAGCCTACTATACCTATATTGATGCCGAACTGGATGCCGAAAGGGATATCGCCGAAGATTTTGTAACCGATTACAATCGCCTACATCCAAAAGAAGATGCGGCGCGAGCTGCTATTATTCGCAAATTGTTTGGTTCAACCGGAGCGAAATTCAGTATCAAACAACCGTTTTATTGTGACTATGGTTATAATATCCATATCGGAGAAAACTTCTTTTCGAATTTTAATTTTACGGTTCTGGACGAAGCCGAAGTCCGTATTGGTGACAACGTATTGATTGCTCCAAATGTGAGTATTTACACGGTAAACCATGCTGTGAACATTGAACAACGCAATGCCGGTATCGAATATGCCAAACCGGTACATATCGGAAACAATGTCTGGATTGGCGGTAACACCGTGATTTTACAAGGTGTGACGATTGGCTCGAATTCTATTATTGGTGCCGGAAGTGTCGTAACCAAAAGTATCCCGGCCAATGTTATCGCAGCCGGAAATCCGTGTCGTGTCATTAAAGCCATTCCTGAAAACGAATTATAATTTTCTCCTTTCCCCTGTTTTATGCCATCCTCAATTATCAAAGGTTTTTTTCTGGCTGTTTTAGCAGCTATGTTATGGGGTGTTTCCGGTACATTCGGACAGTTCCTTTTTCAGCAAAGAAGCATTAATGTCGAATGGTTGATTACTCTTCGAATGCTCGTATCCGGTACGATTCTATTACTTTTTGCCCGATTTGGCGAAAAATCGGATTTGTGGTCGATCTGGAAAAACAAAAAAGATGCCATTCAATTGTTGATATTCAGCACTACCGGAATGCTGGCGGTACAATACACCTATTTTGCGGCAATCAAACATTCCAATGCGGCGACCGCTACGGTTTTACAATATGCCGGGCCGGTATTTATCGCGATTTACCTGGCGGCAAAAAACAAAAAACTACCACGCCCTATCGAGTATCTGGCCATCGCTTTGGCCGTAGGCGGGACTTTTTTACTGGTAACACATGGAAACATCCGTAGCCTGGCAATATCCGGAACGGCTTTGTTTTTTGGACTTGCGTCGGCTGTTACCCTTGCGATTTACACCTTACAACCGATCGCGTTATTAAGTCGGTATAAATCATCGATTATTATCGGATGGGGTATGTTATTGGGCGGATTGGCCTTTTCATTTATAAAAGCACCGTGGTCCATCGAAGGACAATGGGATACACAAACCTACCTTTACACGGGTTTTATTGTACTTTTCGGGACTTTAGTCGCTTTTTACAGCTACCTCACCGCGGTACAAATTATCGGCGGACAAAAAGCCAGTTTATTGGCCTCTGCCGAACCTTTATCGGCTACGATTATGGCCGTACTCTGGTTACAGGTTCCGTTTTCTACGATCGACTGGATCGGGAGTATTTGTATTATTTCAACTATATTTTTGTTGAGTAAGAAGCCTAAATAATCTGTTTAATCCTATTATATATATATCAATAATACAATCTAAAATCCAACAATTTACACAAAGCATAGTGTTTTACGTGTAAGGTTTCGACAATTTCAATCAGATTGTCGTCGTCTTCAAACAAACTAAAGAAAACCCGGTCGAGGTTACTACTGCTAATCGTAGGATGCATTTGTCCGTAACCCGAAATCGCTCTGGCTCCGGTAATATCCAGAAAATATTGGGCTTCATCGTCGTTTAAATCCAATATCTTGTCATTCGCAAAATGAATAATTTTGCCTTTCATTTTGCCTTCAAATAGTTCTGCAATCTCCCCGATGCTATAATAATAACCATTTAAACAGATAGTATTCCCTTTTCCCTGCATCACCAGATAGATGATCTCGTAATTCTTAAAATTATGATCTTCATACAATAGGGTACCCAGACTTTCTTCCATGCCTTCAATCGAATCGCAAACTTTATAAATACTGTCTATACCTTGTTCGGCGGCTAGTTTTTCGAGATTTTTATACACTTCGGTCGTCGTAACCGCTTCACTATCCGGAACCGCTTCGAGGCAATAAATAAATTTATCGTAGTCCATATTATCAGGTTTTGCAATCGCAGCAAAAATAAGTTTTATTACGATAAATATAGCTTCTGACAATTGGTTTTAACGCATTGATCTAATCTGCTAACACGTAAAAAAAGTTCGAGAAACCCAGTGGTTGTCTTATCTTCGCATTTTACTTATTGCAAACTTAAAATGAACAACACGCTACTATCATATCCTGTCAACTGCAAGCGACTATTTAGTCTTAGTATCATAATTCTGATTTTTTCAGCATTACTTTCCGGTTGTCAAAAAAAGGATTTTAACGAATACCGTTCCTATTATCGTGCCGTACATAATACCGACACAGCACTATTGGCCATTGAAACGCATAAAGATCGCTTTTACGGACACTATCAGATTTATTATGGAAGCCGCGCGGTAAAAGATTCGGGTAATATTGAAGGTATAATCTCCGGTGACACCTTACGCGGGAAGTATCGGTATCGTTCTTTTGGCGGGGGTATCAATGTGGTACCGGTGATTTTTTTAAAGCATAACGGGAAATTAATACTGGGTAGCGGTATTGCCGCCAGTTATATGAATTTTGTGTATTATAAACCGGAATTTCCAATTGTTTTTGACAGCTCGAAGTTTGTCTTTGAAAGAGTGGGACAAGACGATATAAAATAAAATCGAAACGTATCGGTAAAAAACACACCAAACTGATTGCTGAAAAAATTCCAAACAGCAAACTGATCATCTTTAAAGGTGGTGATCATGAAGCACCTTCAAAAGTTCCCGAATTGTTTAATGAAACGGTTTTAAGTTTTTTGATCAAATAGTATATTAAACCGAACGGGGTGTAATACAACCGTTATGTCAAAACGCTTTGTTTTTTTACCTATTTAATAGGGTTAAATTATAAAAATGCCTCCTCATTACATTATCAATACGCTAAATTCTTAGTTAAGAACTTTATAAAATTGTCAATAGAGGACGTTTTTATAAATTAAAAACCGCTTTATCTAAAGATTTAATCCCATTTTTAGTTACTAAAAAACAAATTAAGCTATAAAACATTACTATTTCTCATTTAGTACTATAGCTTTAGCTTAACTTAGCCTAAAACAAGCAACTGTGAATAATTCAAAGTTTTATCGGATCTGTTTAGCATATTAATTAAAAATATAAATGATGAAAATACATATAAATCGGATCATGGATCATGGTGATAGTAATGAAAGAATAATATTGGACGTTAATGCGGATACCGATATTGGTGAGTTTTTAATTTTGGATACAACATATACCACCCGAGGCAGAGCATCCAATAAAGTACGACATCCTTATTGGTTTCCCGATAAAATTGTAAGGAAAGGCGATACTGTTGTATTATATACAAAACGAGGAGAAAACAGAACCAGGATAAATGATAACAACACCTGTAGTCACTTCTTTTATTGGGAGTTAGAACATAACATTTGGAATAACAATGACGATTGTGCAATTCTTTTACATGTCGATGACTGGTCTTCCTATTCCGTAAAAATTAAAAAACTTAATCCTTAAGATAAGCTTTTGTTACTGTATTAATTAAAAATAGCAGTTCTCATTTAAAATAAAAAATATATTTAATTGATTATCAATTATTTTTGCTTACATTTGCCACAGTCAATTATATAACAGGTTTCTGTTGCCTTCTCTGAAATAGTTTAAAAACTCTCTTTTTCTCACTCTCTCAGTTTTTGCTTTTTTCAGGTGCCACTTTTTTAATCTTACATTTATTTACCTATGACTATTTTTGTTGGCAATCTGAATTTTAAAACATCTGAAGAGCAACTATTAAACTTATTTACTGCTTTTGAAAAAGTAATTTCGTTTAAAATCATTATAGACAAAGTTTCTGGACGTTCCAAAAATACCTGAATTAACAGAGACAACATAATATAATTAAACCATTCCGAACTCGATTCAAGTATAATGGTAGTAAAACGAGTACTATCTTAATAAACGCGAATCGTTCTGAGAAAAACGACTGAAATTATTGTTTCTTTTGACCTCCCTTCTAGCTTTAAGCTGTTGAAAGTATATTATTTTTAGTCAAAGCATACAATAATAATCATGTCAAATCATGTCCTTTCAGATTTATCAGCTAAGGATATATTTTAAAAACATCGGTATTCCGATACTACTATGACTTTTAACAATTTAAATATAATATCGCCTATCATTGAATCCATCAACCTGGTTGGATACAAAGAGGCAACCGAAATTCAGCAGAAAGCGATTCCGCCAATTTTAAAAGGTAATGACGTAATTGGTTGTGCGCAAACAGGCACCGGTAAAACGGCTTCCTTTGCAATCCCTATTTTACAATTATTACAACTGAATCCTGCTGTTAAAAAAGGAATCCGTACTTTAGTGTTAGCACCTACAAGAGAGCTGGCAATACAAATTGATGAAAATTTTAAAATGTATAGCTCACAACTCTCCTGTAACCATCTGGTAATTTTTGGAGGTGTCTCGCAAGAAGCACAAATAAAAGCGCTTAAAAAAAATGTCGATATTCTGATTGCCACACCTGGTAGATTATTAGACTTACTAATGAGTGGTCATTTAAACCTTTCCGCTATCGAAATACTGGTGCTTGATGAGGCCGATCGTATGCTTGATATGGGTTTTGTAAAAGACGTTAAAAAAATATTGACGAAGCTTCCTTTAAAAAAGCAAACTTTATTTTTCTCCGCTACAATGCCCCCTGAAATACGAAAGCTGGCGCAAACAATGGTACATAATCCGGTAGAGATAAATATAACACCTGTTTCATCTACCGCGCAAACTGTAAAACAGTCTGTATATTTTGTGGATAAAAACGAAAAGTTTGACCTACTTATCAATATTTTGGACGATTCTTCCATCGAAAGATCCTTAGTCTTTGCCCGTACGAAATATGGAGCCGACAAGTTGGCAAAAAGACTAGCCAAAACAGGAATATATGCAGCCGCAATTCATGGAAATAAGTCTCAAAATGCCAGACAAAAAGCATTGAATGACTTTAAAAATAATCGCATTCGTGTCTTAATTGCAACTGACATTGCAGCAAGAGGAATTGACATAGATGAATTACCACATGTTATAAACTATGAATTACCTAATGTCCCAGAAACCTATGTTCATAGAATAGGAAGAACCGGACGTGCCGGATTGAAAGGCACGGCTATTTCTTTTTGTGATGAAGAAGAAAAAAAAGAATTGAAAAATATTCAGAAATTAATTGGTTCTGATGTAATGGTATTACACCAGAAAAAAAGCTACTCTATCCCCGTTTAATTTAAAAGAACTTAATACATATGGCAGATTCGTTTTCAAAAAAAGAGAACAATAAAAAAAAACAAAAAAAGCAACAGGATAAAATATCCCGAAGAGAAGAACGAAAAACAGATAATAATAAAGGGAAAAGCCTTGACGATATGATCATTTATGTTGATATCAATGGAAATTTCACTTCATTACCACCTCATCTTCAGAATAGAGAAGAAGACTCAGCAAAAGCAAAACGCGCCAAAAAGGCACAGGCCGATATGGCGACGTCAGACTTCTCTGGTGTAGTATCCCACATGAGCGATAAAGGATATGGATTTATCACAGAAAAAAATAGTAACGAAACTATCTTTTTTCATTTTGGACAATTAAACGAACCTGTTAAAAAACACGATTTGGTCACTTATAAAAAAGAACAAACACCAAAAGGATATCAGGCAGCGGATATAAAAAAAGTAATATAATAACAAATTAAATAAATAAAAGATGCAAGAAGGCACCGTAAAATTTTTTAATGAATCCAAGGGTTTTGGATTTATTTTTCAAGAAAGTAACAATTCAGATATTTTTGTCCACAGTACTGGACTATTAGATAATATTAAGGAAAACGACAAAGTTATATTTGACGTAGAAAAAGGTAAAAAAGGATTAATGGCTATCAACGTCAAAAGAAAATAAGTGCCTGTTCATATGTTTGTAAGAAGGTGTGTATAAGTTTTATACACACCTTTTTTTATTTCAAAACCGATATACAAATGCATTAATATTCATTCCGGCTCCTACCGATGCAAAAAGAACGATATCCTTTTTTTTGATAGAGTGCTCTGGCAGTTCATCTTTCACAATCATCTTTAATAGTGATGGAATGGTAGCCACACTACTATTTCCAAGTTTATGAATAACCAGTGGCATTATATTTTCGGGCACTTCCGCTTTATAGATTTTATAAAAGCGTTTAACAATTGCCTCATCCATTTTCTCGTTTGCCTGATGGATTATTATTTTAGTCAGATCATTTATCGAATATCCGCTTTTATCCAAACATTTTCGCATGGCTTCCGGCACATTCAGAAGAGCAAATTCATAGATTTTTTTACCATCCATTTTCAGATAACGTACATTGGGGCAACTTTCATTATTGTACGATTTTCCAAAATGAAGATAGTCCTTTTCATTTAAGGTAAATGAGCCGGATATATGCGATTTTATTCCGGATTCATCATTGGATATTTCCAGAATTGCCGCACCTGCTCCATCAGCATAAATCATACTGTCTCTATCATGAATGTCAACCACACGCGAAAGGGTTTCTGCACCTATTACAAGGCATCTTTTCGCAATTCCCGATTTTATAAAAGCATTCGCCTGTATCATACCTTCAACCCAACCCGGGCATCCGAATAAAATATCATAGGCCGTACAAAAATTGTTTTTTATTTTTAAAAGATTTTTAACCCGGGATGCAAGACTCGGAACCATATCTGATTGTATCGTCCCTGCTTGAACATCGCCAAAATTATGCGCAAAAATAATGTAATCTAGGGTTTCCGGGTCAATTCCAGAATCTTCTATGGCAGATTGTGCCGCTAAAAAACCTAAATCAGATGTTACCTGATCAGGATTGGCATACCGTCTTTCTTCAATGCCTGTAATTTCTTTAAGTTTACTGGCTATTGTCGCATTGTCTTGTTTTAATGTATGACCTTCCTGGTCTAAAAAGTGATGCTTATCAAAAAATAAATTGGTAATGGTTTGTGTAGGAATATAATTACCTACACCAATAATTTTACTACTCATTTAAAAAAATCACTTTTTACAGTAGCTCCGTATTGAAGAAAATTTAAAGTGATATTGTAAATATAGGGATTTTAACTCATATACTATTTGATTTTGTCGTATTATAAAGTTGTAGGCATTTTGTAAAAATGTTACAATTTACAAACAATAAATTGTTCGCTACCACCTACTTCCGATGGAATCGAAATATTCCGATCCAACAAAGCCTAAATTTTATAGCCTAAAAACAAAAAACTCCCAAGTTTCCTTGAGAGTTAATCTTCTGTGATCGATGAGGGGTTCGCCCCCCCGACCTCTTCCGATAAAATCGAATGCTCTAAACCAAATGAACTAATCGACAAAAGGCGTAAAAACAAAAAACTCCAACATTTCTGTTGGAGTTTTAAATTTGTGGGCGATGAGGGGTTCGAACCCTCATTTTATATATAAATATGGCTCTATATGATTTAAAAACACTTGTTATACTGGATTTTACAAAAATAGCATTTCATTTAAAACCATAAAAAAACACCATTTGTTGTACCTATGTTGTACCTTTTTTTATAGCTTTGTATTGAATATAAATTCAATGCACTATGGCGACAATCAAAGTTGTTTTGCGGAAGAAGGTGAACAAGGACGGTACTTATCCCCTAGCAATCCGTATTACCAAAGATAGGAAAACTTCATTTATCCATCTCGGTTACAATATCAAACCAGAAGAATGGATTGAATCTGAACAGCGCGTTAAATCATCACATCCCAATTCAAAACGTCTGAATAATTTTATTCTCTCCAAGAAAGCGGCAGCCAGTGATAAATCCCTTGAAGCTGAAACACTGAAAGACGAGGTATCAGTCAAGGCAATTAAGCAGAAGATTAAACCTAAAGGTGGCGCTACCTTTTTTACACAGGCAACAATCTATCTCAAACGCTTGCAGGATACAGGTAATTTTAATTGCTACAACGCTGATAAAGCACGTGTAAAATATTTTAGAGAATTTCTGAACGGTAGCGATATTGCTTTTTCTGATATTAATGTCGGATTGATAGAGCTATTAAAAATACACTTAAAATCCGAAAGAAAACTAAGCGACAGAACGATAGCAAATTACCTTATGGTGATCCGCGCTGTTTTTAATCAAGCTATAAATAAGGGCGTGTTAGATAAAAAATATTACCCGTTCGGGAATAGTACCGAAAAAATCGCTATAAAGATACCTGAAAGCACTAAACGCGGGTTAAGTGCCGAAGATGTTGCTAAACTTGAAGCAATAGAGCTTACCAATCCCAAGTGGGATGATGCCCGTAACAAATGGCTTACTTCATTCTATTTTGCAGGTATGAGGATTTCGGACGTATTACGCCTGAAATGGTCGGACTTCCAAAATGACCGCCTTTATTACACAATGGGTAAAAACAACAAGTCCGGCTCTTTGATCCTGACTGAAAAGACTTGGCGTATTTTACAGAAATACGAACACCTCAAAACGTCCGAAGATGATTTTATATTTACCGACCTCAAAGGAATAGACCTAAAGGACACATTCAAAATCAAGGAAGAAATTTTTTTAGCAGTCAACAGGTGTAACAAACTACTTACTGAATACATTACCCCAATGGCGAAGATTGAGGGTAAATTGACAACCCATATTGCCAGACATACTTTTGCAACATTGGCGGGTGACAAAGTACCAATCCAGATGTTGCAAAAGCTTTATCGTCATAGCGATGTCAGAACCACAATCGGTTATCAGGCTAATTTTATCTATAAAGATGCAGATGATGCGTTGGTAGCGGTCATTGGGAAGTAACCTTTAAAAAGACACTCCTAATCGCCCTGTTTCCGCAAATGAATAATAGCCCTCTTTTGTAATTATCAAATGGTCTAATACCTCAATATCAAGAAGTTTACCCGCTTTGTATAGTTTTTGTGTGATCTTATCGTCAGCATCACTTGAGCAAAGACTGCCAGACGGGTGATTATGAGCGAGAATAATTCCACTTGCATTGGCTTTCAATGCAACCGCAAAGACTTGTTTCGGATCGACAACCGTACCAGACGTACCACCAGTTGATAAGTGCGAAATCCCTAACACTTGATTGGAACGATTAAGAAGCAGGATTTTTGACTGCTCCAAAAGTTCTATTTTGTTTTCATTCCAGTTGTTCAGAAACAAGTCAAAAGCGACTTTGGCACTTGTAACCTTATGTCGTTCGTTATACGAACGGTTCGATTTATAGGTTAGTTCTATTTCGGTTAATTGGTACAGGTCTGAAATGGACATTGTGATTTTTCCCAAAGTTAAAAACAAGAGGAATCAAGTAGCGAAGCATATTCATTTAGTGTAAAAAACCGGATTCTATTAATGATAGATAATAAAAACCGTAAATAAAAATATTAACCGTCTAGGTAGAACCACGGTAGAACCAATTTTTATGGTGTATTTTAAATGTTAGATAAGTGATTGATTTTATTGGTTGCGGGGGCAGGATTTGAACCTGCGGCCTTCAGGTTATGAGTCAGATTTAGACTATATTACGTCTAATTTAATAGTAGTTAAAGGCTTTTATTTATGCTAAATAATACAATATCTTACTTGAAATTTAGTCTTTATTCTCTATTATTCAAATTGAACTAAAATTACCGTCTGGGGTAGAACCACGGTAGAACCATATTTATTGGATAGGTGCAGTTTTATGGCAAGTAAGCGTATTAATTTCACTAAACAAGCAATTCAAAATCTGCCAACTCCACAAAATAAACGGGCAGATTATAGCGATGAAAAAATCAAAGGACTGATACTTAATGTGCGTACCAGTGGCACAAAGTCTTTCTACGTTTATAAAAAAATTAAAGGGTATCCCGAACGTATTTTTCTGGGTACGTTTCCCGATTTAACAATTGAGAATGCGCGAAAAATGGCAATCAGCAAATTAGCTGATATTGCTAATGGTATTAATCCACAAGATCGCGTACGAGAAATCAAAAAAGAATACACACTTGAAGAAATGTTTCAAGAGTATATGGAGCGTTACAGTAAAAAACATAAACGCTCTTGGATGTACGATGAACGCGAAATACCGAAGTTTCTTGGACATTGGTTCAATAGAAAAATAAGCGATATTAAAAAAACGGAAATAAAATTATTGATAGAGAAAATTCACGATGATAATGGTCTGTATCAAGCAAATAGAATACTTGAACGTATTAGAGGCATATATAACAAAACTATTGAATGGGGTTGGAATGGTTCAAATCCTGCCACCGGAATAAAAAAATACAGAGAAAACCCCCGAGAACGCTTTGTGCTGCCAAATGAAATGCCTTGCTTTATAAAAGCTTTGGAAGAAGAAAGCAATATGACTGCGAAGCATTACCTGTGGCTATTACTATTTGTAGGTGTACGCCGAACCGACACACAAAAAATGCGTTGGGCAGATATTATTTGGGATTTGAATATTTGGCGTATTTCCCTCACTAAAAACGGCGATCCACTAAATGTACCTTTGGTTGAACAGGCAATAGATATATTGCGGGAACGAAAAAAATATGCAAAAAGCGATTGGGTTTTTCCAAGTCAGGATGATGACAGCAAGCATTTTGTAAATTTTAAACGTGCTTGGAAGCGTACTAAACAAAAAGCCACAATTTATCTTTTAAATAACGATCAGCAGTACACACAACTCATTCGTGATGAAGATTTATCACTCGACACTTATGACGGTGTGGACAGTGCATATAAAAGAATTTTGGCAGATGCTGAAAGAGCAAAGATCATGATTCCTGTAGGATTAATGGATCTTCGTATTCACGATTTGCGTAGAACATTTGGAAGCTATCAGGCAATTACAGGATCAAGCTTACAAATCATAGGAAAAAGCTTAGGCCATCGATCCCTTCAATCCACACAGGTATATTCAAAACTCAATCTTGATCCAGTTAGAGCTTCTATTGAAAAAGCTACTCAAGCAATGTTGGAAAAGTAACAAATTAATTTTGTATTTAATTGAATATCCTATATATTATGTTAAATTGCAAAATATTTTATAGGTGGTTTATAAAAAAATTTTGCAACATATATTTCATATCTCAATTGGAATTGATTGACTTTTCTTTTGTTAAAATGAAAAATAAAGTCCAACTACCTTTTAAACGCTTTTCTAAAAAAAATATTATTCAAATTTGAAAGAAATAGATGGAAACTAATCAAAAAACAACTTGCTTTAATTGTTCCAGACCTTTGCCAGACTTAGGTTATTTTTGTGGTGGCTGCTTAACGCAATTCAAATGTAAATCTTGCGACTCATTATTAGAAATAGATACTGTTGGTTGTATTATATGTGGCACTTCTAAGGAAGAGAAATCAACAAAAACTAATTCAAATACTAACGTTAATACTTTTCGTCTCCACGAAACCTTGAATGACAGAACCATTGAGGCAACATTTAGTGATGATGTCGCAAAGGATCTTGCTGCAACTTTACGTGATGCCGCTACTGCTAGAAATATGAAAACAATTGCTTCAGCTGTTCCTTTCTCAGGCAATCATGATGAAACACTTCAAAAAGAAAAAGAATTTATCGATGCAGAATTTGTAAACGATGAAAATGCATCTCCTAAATCGGATAAAGCTCATGAACCAATATCAACTAATGCCGTACAACAAAATACTCATCCTTCGATGCGATACATTGTAATGAATAATCTCCCTTCATCAGAAGTAGAATGGATTGTTGTTTATGGATTTTATTCTACAAATTTTGGAGAAAACACATTTACTAGAAAAGATATTATAGAAAAATATAATGAATCTGGCAGAAAGACCCAACAGAGAATTAAAAATCTAACAAGTTCAATTACAAATACTGTAAAAGGTAAGTACTTCAATCCTATCAACAATGAAGATTATTCAATAACACAACAAGGGATTGAGAAAGCAAAAGAAATTATTGCTCGCACAAGTGGATCTTCTCAAAAAACTAAAAGCTCACCCAGCGTAAAACAAGAAGTATTAAAAAGTAATGATACACTTGTAAGCAAGGGTAAAAAAAAATCCAGTAGTTCAAAATCATTCAAGAGATTAACAGATATAAATTTCTATCCTTCTGGGCAAAAAAGCTTAGTCGATTTTATTAAGGATTATAAAATTAAAAATGACAATGAAAGAAATCTTCTTTTCACCCATTATTTATCGGAGACACTAAAAATTAAACCTATTACTTTGAATCATCTTAGTACTTGTTATGATGAAGTAAATCACAAAATACCACAGAATATGGCAATGAGTTTGGCTAATACTAAATCTCGTACCGGTTGGTTGACAACAAATAATTCAAACATTGAAATAACTATTAAGGGAGTAAATCAAATTAAATCTTGGAATAAAAAAGATTAAAATATGAAATTGGATGCGTTTGTTCATCAAATTGATGACTTTGATACTTTTAGCTCTAGCCGTAAAATAGATTATTTTGTTTATTATCATACCATTATAAAAGGAAATGAGGGTGCTATAGCAAGAGATATTGGAAGCTATTTTGAAGAATTGAAAACTGCAAAGTATTCTAATATTCCGCAATATCTTAAAAATAACACCAAAAAAACAAAAGGCAAATCACCTAAGTTTATTTTACAAAAAGGTACTTACCATTTGGAACGCTCTCTAAAAAATGAGATCGATGGAGTTATGAATGCTCCTAGAGTATTAGTACCTACTAGTAATTATTTTCCTTTGGAATTGTTTAACAATACACGAGGCTATTTAATATCAATAGCACAACAAGCGGCAGGTTGTTATGATCAAGGACTATATGATGCTTGTTCCGTAATGACTAGAAAATTACTTGAAGTGTTAGTCATTGAAGCATTTGAACGCTATAACATTTCTGCCAAAGTTAAAAACAGTAGTGATAATTTTTATTATTTAAGTGATTTAATAGAAATATTTAAAGCTGAAACAACATGGAACATTGGTAGAAATGCAAAAAACAGTTTGCCAGGCTTAAAAAAGATGGGGGATCTGAGCGCACATAATAGAAGATACGTTGCTCGGAAAAATGACTTAGACAAGCTTAAAGATGATTTACGGATTGTATTAGAAGAATTGATTCATATCATTGATTATCCTAATTGGAATTAAATACTTTATAAGAAATGTAATATTTACTTGAGTTTACTTAAATTATTTGCAATATAAGAATCCCGATAAACGACATAAGATAATCATCTACATCAACAAAACATAATAAAAGCCCAGCATTTTAACTGGGCTTTTATTATGTTTTGTTTTCCAATAATCGCATCAATCTTTCATTCTGTTCCTTCAAGTACTCAATTTCCTTATTCAGATGCAAAATATATTCCTCTGACGAAATATTATAAAACGTACCTGAATTATTCACCTTATCGTAATAATTAAACACGTTGGTTTCGTTATCAAGCAATGCGCTCGGTTCAACTTCCAGTAATTCAGAAATCTGCTTCAAGCGGTCAATATCGAGCTTCACGTTACCGCTTTCAATACGGCTATAGGTCTTTTGAGAAATGTTCATTTTCTCTGCCATAAAATCCTGACTGTAACCTTTTACCTCTCGGATAGCCCGGATTTTGTTTCGTGTTTGTGTAGCCATAAATAGGGTATAATTTTAGACAATATCGGTATGATTTACCCCGAAACTGTCACAATCAAGTTTCAGGTTTCTATAAATCTTTGTAAAAACAAAAATACATAAAAATCATGGAAATATAATCTACAATTTAAAAACCTAAGTTTTCCTGTTTGCTTAGTGTATTGAGAAACAGGACAAAAGAAAAATATCAATTTAAAACATCTTTTCTATGAGCAATGCAGTACAGGCAAAATACAATTTTACAACACACAAAGAGGGGAACGATACCGTATTCCAGTATAAGAAAACCCCGTTCAGTTACAAACTTACTTTTTCACTCGCTTTAATTACAGCAATTCCCTCAATTTTCATTGTCTTTATGCTAGAGCCAAGTAGTGTCGTTTCGGGATTTATACTATGGTTTGTTGTTATGATTATTCTAGGATTGGTAATCACATTTGTTATCAATTTTCTACGTACACGAAATACGAACACATTCCGAATAACAAAAAAAGGTATAATCGTAGGAAGCAAAACGTATGACAACGATCATATCCACAGCTATTTTATTCAGGACACATACGGCAATGAAAGCGAAATGGTGGTTAGTACGACCGTTATCGGATATTCTCCAAGCCTTGTTGGAGCGATGTCGCAAACAACCAATCTTGCAAAGCAAAGCGGTCGAGAGATTAGAAAAATCGTAGCCGATTCAAATTATAAAATATGTATACGCTACGGAACAAAAAACATAGCGATTGCCAAAGGTCTAGGCTTGAACGAAGCGGAGGTTCTGTTTGACAAAGTAAAAAATCTTGTTTTAAGGAAAACCAATAATCAATAAAACCTAACTACATGAAAAAAGTATTTCTATTTCTTTCAGTCTGTTCTTTCATATTTTCTTCCTGTTCAAGTGACAACAACGAAGCAACAAATAATGGCAATAGTATCGTGCTTCCGATAGAGTTTGATTTTAGAGATATGACTGTACCAAATAATGCCACTTCGGTTAACCTGAATGGTATAATCGTCAAAGCAGGAAACACCTATCATCATACGACAGGTTGGTTAAACTGTGCCGATTCAAATAATGCCGTTTTAGAAAATGTGATTTACAATGCAAGTGAGCAAAGTGCAATCGCTATCGGTACAGGGAATTATAATACGCTGATTGCTTATATCAGTAATTTATCTGCTATCCAAAAAGTCACGATAACTATGGCAAGTTACGGACTTTCAAGAATTAGCCTATGTAATGGCAATGAAGTAATAGCTGAAAACATCATGGCAGAAAGCAGTAGCGGGCTAATGACTATAACCTTGAATGTTAACAACAAGAAAGCGGACAGGCTTTATATCGGTTGTTTAGAGGGTGGCTTATACTCTATCCGTATCGAATAACCATTTTATTTATACTATGCTAAATCAAAAACAATGAGAAAATATATTCTAACGACAATGTTATTCCTTATCGGAGTGACTGCAATTGCCCAAAATCCTGAATATTCTGGTCGTCCTTATCTATGGAAAAACAAAAAATTATCCGATCTGGAACGTATCGAAGCGCAGTTTGATACGAAATCTAAAGCTTTCGGATATGGAGGTGTTGACATTTTATATACCGTATTTACCGATAAATCAGATATTCGGTTTACCAAAGATAAACTACCGACATTCGTTATTAAGGTTGATAAGGGGATGGATCCTGCCGAAGCTTATGTAATTTTGAAAGCCACAGTCAAAAAGAAAAAAAGAAGCTTCCTTGTCGGCAGTTATGCTATGGGCGGAAAAGCGAAAGATACGAGAGAGCCTAAAATCAAAGCCGTTTTTAAAAAGCTAAAAGACGGCATCTATGAAGTTACATTACCAAACGATACATCTACAGGGGAATATGCTTTTGTACCGAACTCGACCGAGGGTATGAGTATGGACAACAAAATCAAAATTACCTGTTTCGGGATAGACTAATCCCAAATTTGCTATTCGCAAAAACTCTATTTAAACGAAAGCCCCGATATATTTAATGATCGGGGTTTTTACTATTAACAACTAACTTATACGTATAAACACGTACTCCTTATAAGTACTTTTTGTACTATATTTGGCTCCCTGCTTAATCAATCATTTGCTATATGAACAAGACCAAACAAATTATAATTCTGATTGCGTTGCATTTCGGCTGTATTTGTCTTGCTCAACAGACTCCCTATTTACCGATTCCTAAAGCGGCTTCAATGCCGAATTATTCAACACAAACTAATTCTAATCACATTAGTCGGGGTATTTCTAATCAATCTGACCTCTTTAATCAAATTACGGAGCGAACACAGCGACAAAACGAGATTACAATACAAAAAGCTAATTACAATATAGGGCAATCCGCTATCCAAAAACAGGCAAAGAAAGAAGCAGAAGCAGATATACTGGCTTTACGCCCAAGCATCAATTATTCTTTACCCTCTTGGGCTTCTCACACAGGAACGGAATATTACTTTCAAACTTTCGATAAGCTACTCTTATCAGATAGCCTTTATTCTCTTAAAGAGAATACATTTTTGATTGAGAATGCTTTTTTTAACAATCAACTGGATAAATCAGCATTTGACCAAACAATAAATAATTGCCGGACATTTCTAATCTCAATTATGAAAGAGCGCGGATATGATCCCAACAGCAATACCGCTAAAAACTTTATGCTATTCCAATTTTTTTCGGAAACATTGCAACTAAAAAAATCAAAAGAAAAACATTTACCGTTCCAATATGATTTTGACGATTATATGGGACTAAAAGATCATTCCAAAATGTTTATCACTAAGCTACTTAAAACAGGAACAGGACAATGCCATTCCATGCCGCTTTTGTACCTGATATTGGCTAACGAGATCGGTGCAGAAGCCTATTTATCTCTTTCTCCAAATCATTCCTATATCCGCTTTCCGGATGATAAAGGCAAATGGTATAATATTGAATTAACCAACGGGATGTTCTCAACAACGTCCTATATCCTACAATCGGGCTATATCAAATCCGAAGCATTACAAAATAAAATTTATATGCAGAATTTAGGCCGTAAAGAACTTATGGCACAACAGTTTATAGATTTGGCGCAAGGTTATATTCGTAAATTCGGTTATGATGAATTTATAACCGAGGTAATTGATAAAGCTTTACAACTTCATCCAAACAGTATCAATGCGAATATGATTAAAGCCAATCTTGACACGGCTCGATTTGAATATGTGATGAAACAAGTAAACATTAATCCACGTGATCCTCAACAACTTCAACAGATTGGATATTTTCCAAAAGCAGTTGAATTGCTGAACATGGTTAACAAGCAATATAATATTGTTGACAATCTTGGTTACGAACCCATGCCTGCCGAAGCTTATCAGAAATGGTTACAAGCTATGAAGAATACCGAGCAGAAACAAGAAAATGACAGAATACAAAAAATGTTTAACAGGCTTAATGCTAAAGCCAAAACCTTACGTGATTAATGAGGCATATCATAATTTTATGCTTTTTTCTGATAAGCTCTATCAATATTATAGCGCAAGATCAGCAAAAGGCATACGAAGATAGCTTTACGCTTTTAAACGGTATGTTGAAAGGCGAAAAAACATACAGTTTTAAAAAGGCGGTATTTTCGGTAGAGAACGCTTATTACAACGGGTTTATTGATACCGTTTTTGTAAATCGAGAAATCCAAATCCTAACCAGTCTTTGTAATTCTTTGGTTGAAAATAGATTTTTAGCCTATCTCGAAAACGATAAGAAAGATGTAAATAAATGGGCTGCTACCTATCAGGTTTTATGCGACAGTATTCCTTTAGTGATTAATGAAAAGGAGTATAAATACATTCCTTTCCAATATGACTTTGATGATATATTCGGTAGTAAAGATATTTCCAATATGTTTGTATCAAAATTGCTTTACTCCAGAAAAGGAAATTGTCACTCACTCCCCTATTTGTACAAAATTCTATGTGAAGAACAGGGAACAACCGCCCATTTAGCCCTCGCGCCAAGCCATATCTATATCAAACATCAAAACAAAGCTAATGGTTGGTATAATACTGAACTAACAAGTGGGATATTCCCAAATGATGCATGGCTTATGGCTTCTGGATTTATTCATATAGATGCCATTACAAACGGCATTTACATGAAGGCTCTGAACAACAACGAAAGTATTGCACTTGTATTGATTGACCTTGCGCAAGCTTACGATAGATCATTCCCTAATAATGACGGTACTTTTCTTTTAAAGTGTGCTGAAACAGCACTAAAAGCATATCCAAATTTTGCAACAGCTTTAATCCTGAAAGCAGAAGTTAATAAAAAACAGATTGAACAGGAAACCGATCCGGATATAGCAAAAAAGAAATTTCGATTATTAGAAAAAGAATATGCCTATATCCATGAACTAGGTTATCGTTTTATGCCCGAACAAATGTATCTGAATTGGCTTGTATCATTAAAAACAGAAAGAGATAAATACGAAAACAAAAAATTGAATACTTTTAACAAACAATAAAACCAAACATGAAACAGTTTTATTTTATAATAATATGTTTGCTTGTTTCCTGTGCGATAATTGCACAGGAAAAAACAAAGCTTCCTAAAGAAGAAAAAGAACGCAGGGAAAAGAATATACAGGCTGCCAATCCCTTTGCTAAATTTGGGTATAAGGCAAAAGTAGCCACATTAAGTAAAGGAAAATATCTTGAAGTACACGACTTGGATAGTATTGTAACAATAGGTTCGGTACGCTTTCACGTGGACAAAAAAGAAATTGTTGGTTTTATACAACCCGACACGATTAATGGAGAGTATTCAAGACCTATCGGAGATATTGCCAGTCGTTGGTTATCACCAGATCCATTAGCGGAAGAATTTCCAAGTTGGTCACCTTATACGTTCAGCTTTGACAATCCCTTACGATTTGTTGACCCTGATGGACAAGCACCAGAGGATATAATTTTTATCATACGAGGAAAAACAAGAGGAGAAGATAGAAGTTTGACTTACAAAGGAGGTAACTTCTATTGGAACGATACAAAAAAAGTATATGACGGAAAGGGAGGGAATAGCACTTTAAATGGTATATTAGGTGCATATAGAAAAATTGAAAAATCAGGGGATAATGTATTGAAGAATCAACTACACACATTGGAAAACAGTAAAAACTCTCATTATATTGAAGTTGGAAGTGACAATTCAGTTGAAGGAGCGGGGATTGGTGTTCCAAAACGTGGTGATGCTATAGGAACACAAACAACATTTAACCTTTCAAAAGAAGAAAAAGCTAGGCTCGAAAAAAATTCAGGTGTACCAGAAACAGATTTAACAATTGTTGCTCATGAAATGCGACATCAATTTGACTATGACACCGGTAACATGAAAGACAGAAAAACACCTGCCTCAAATGAGAGTCCACAAGAAATAAGAGGTGTAAACAATGAAAATAGAGCGCGGAAAATTGAAAATCTACCAATGCGTACGACGTATGGAGGAAAAAAAATTGATCCAGAAAAATTAAAAAATCCACCAAATAACTAACTTATGAAATATACGTTTCTTTCATTTTTATTTTTACTATTACTATCCTGTCAAAAGCAGCCAACAACTTATTTTAAAGAAAACATTATAAAAGAATTAGCGCAAGGTGATTTTACTTTACCATCACCTTATCATAACATTCCGTTGTTTATTGTTATTGAAAATGGAGAATACTGTAATACTAATATTACTATATTACATCATATCTACCAAGAGCATTATAAATCGAAATACAAAAGTTTTGAATTATTCTTAGAAACTGTCTTAAATCAAAAAAGTACACTTTCAAAAAATGATTTTGAAAATATGGATGTTCAATATTTCCAACTTAATTCGGAAATCTCAAAGCAATATCACAAACACAGTTTTAAGAATTTTATGGAGCAATACTGCCAAAAAGAAAATAGCAATGAATACTCCTTAAAAAGCGAATTTCACAATAAATTTTCAGAGGATGAGCTAAACACATTAGCTTATTATTTTTTCATCAATAATTATCAAACAAATTTAGATGATTACATAGGAAAATACTATTTCAGACCACTTATCTTAAAAACATAATTGAAAAATGGAAAAATACATTATTATACGCGGCACATCTAACGGAGGAAAAACTACAACTTGTGGGGTGCTTTACGAAGAACTAAAAATTAATGCCGAATTTTCAAAACTATATACAAGTAAATGGAAACCAATCGATGATTTAAAATATAATCAAAAAAACAGTAATCTTTTTGATTTTATTTCTATTCTAGTAATTAATGGAATTGTAATCATCATAATTAGTCAAGGTGATGTTGCATCTGGGCTTGAAAAAAATCTAGAAAAATTAGAAGATTTTGAATTTGTTAGAAGCATAACGAATAATAGAAAAATTGATTTTATTGTTTGTTGTGCAAGAAGTCAGATGAGAGTAAATTCAACATTTGAGATGTTAGATAAAAGAATTCCTCAAACCTATCGTAAGGAGTTTTGGGTATCTCAAAAAACAAAAGATCGAAATAATGCAAAAGAAAGTAAAAAAGCCTTAGTTTCCGAAATTATCCAATACATGAAAACAGAATAATTCTGTTTCATAACTTATAACTAATTATAAAGTACAGTTTCACTACAACATCAAATGAATAGTATAATATGTTAATTGTGATTATTCGTGATTAATGAAGCTCAAATCTTTGAATTGAGTATAGCAACTATGTTACAAGCTTAACCCGCATTTGATTCGGTAAAATAAAATCGAATTATATTCTTGTATATATTAACTACATAAAGGCTACTCATTAATGAATATTAACGATCACGATACACTATTTAACAGAAAACAGGCAGCCCGATATACGGGATTCACAGCAGGAACACTGGCCGTTTGGGATTGCACCAAACGGTACAATCTGCAACCGATCAAAATCGGTCGTTCCGTGCGTTATCGTAAATCCGTACTGGATGCCTTTATCGCTTCACAAGCAGTCCGGTAATCTTTGAACGGCAATCAGCCGCTCCTTAATCATTTTCACAATTCGTATTTTTAGGAGGCTTCGATGCAAATCGAAACAGCCAAGCGTATTCCGCTTGCCCAAATTTTGGCAAAACTCAATTTATATCCCACAAAACAGACCGAAAAGGAAAGTTGGTATTTGTCACCATTCCGTAATGAAAAGACCGCAAGCTTTCATGTCCACAACCATAAAAACCTGTGGTTTGATTTCGGCGAGGGAAAGGGCGGTGATACGATCTCGCTTGTCCAGGCTATTTTGCAACAGCTTGGACAAGACGATTGCGTTTCGGCTGCCCTCAAATGGCTAGATAACACCATAGAGGGTAAAATCGACTATGTGCCGCCAATCGCACAAGAACTGTCAGAACATCCACCCGCTTTAACACTTAAATCCGTTTCCCCGATCAAGAATATCGCCTTGAAGCACTACCTTGAACAGCGCGGTATTCCGCTTACGGTTGCCGAGAAGTTTATAAAGCAGGTCAGCTTTATCAACGAGAACTCAGGCAAAACGATTTTCGCTTTGGGTTTGCCTAACGAAGATGAAGGCTACGAATTGCGAAACGCTTTTTTCAAGGGGTGTATCGGACAAAAAAGTATTTCCTTTATTCGAGGAAGTGATAATAAACCGCCCAAAGGGATCAATATTTTCGAGGGAATGTTTGATTTTCTTTCTGTCATTACCCAACGTAACGGCAAGCTACTTAAAAGTGACACCATAATTCTGAACTCTCTTAGCTGCATGAAACAGGTTATGCCGTATGTCAAAAGCTACGGCTATACATTCGGTTACTCTTGGCTTGATAATGACCTTGCAGGCAAGAAAGCTACTCCAAAATTGATTGATATTTTCAAGCAGGAGAACATCGCGTTCTGTCCGATGAATTGCCTCTATCAGCCGTATAAAGACGTAAATGCGGCGCACATGGCTAAGCTTGAATTGTAATTTGTCGTCACTCTTTACAGTCAAGTAAGGTTGATGATGTGACTGCCGGATATAACCGATGCCGCTCCGTCACCAACTATTATTTTCCTCTGTCTGCTTCGCAGCCATTCACCCGCCCAACCAAAATAACAGCCGGCTTGTCACTCAAGCATCGGTTTGAAATCCCTTGTCATCACAACCTAACAGTAAAGGAGTTACAAATGACAAAACAAGCTTTACCACAAGAAAAACCGCAAACAAAATACCGTGATATTCACCAAGAAGTCACGGACACGATTATCTCGCAGCTTGAAAAAGGAACTATTCCGTGGCGTCAGCCGTGGCAAGGTCAATCAAGCAAAGGGTTCTTTGATCTGCCTTACAATATGGTCACGAACAACCATTATCAGGGCATCAACATCGTTCTGTTATGGGGTGCAACTCTGGAAAAGAATTTCGATACTGCCGAATGGGCGACATTCAAGCAATGGTCGGAAAAGAAAGAAAGCATCCGCAAGGGCGAAAAAGGTTCGATGATCGTTTATTATGACTTCCTCGAAAAAGAAGATGATAAAGGCGAATTGCAGAAAATCCCTTATCTGAAATCATACTATGTTTTCAATCGTTGTCAGTTAAACAGTTACAACCCGCAGGAAGCAAAGCCTGAAACCGACATCACGCCTTTGGTTTGCCGTATCGAGGTTGTCGATAGCTTTGTAGAAAATACGCAAGCCGTAATCGAACACGGTGCAGGTGGTGCATTTTATCGTCCAAGTGAAGATAAAATCTATATGCCAAAAGTTGAGGCTTTCCAAGATACGCAAAGTTGTACCGCAACGGAGGGCTACTATTCTACCCTATTACACGAATTGGTACATTGGTCAGGCGCTCCAAAACGTCTTGACCGTGCAAAAAGCAAACGCTTTGGAGATAACCAGTATGCGGTCGAAGAACTGGTTGCCGAACTCGGTTCTGCGTTCCTTTGTGCAGAATATGATATTGGCAATGTGGAAAAGGGCGATCATGCCAATTACATTGCAAGTTGGTTAAAAGTCCTAAAGGATAACAAATACTGTATTGTTTCCGCAGCCAGTGAAGCTTCCAAAGCGGTAAACTATATGAAGCAATTAACACCGTAATCAAAAAGAAAGCCCGAATTAGTTCGGGCTTTCTTTTTTTATGATATTTTCTTCAAAGCTCTCTCTTATTTCTTCAGAAAGGAAAATTTCTCTGTAAAAAGATGCATATTCCTCAAATTCTGATAGTGCTAATTTATTCTTTTCACGATATAGATATGCTTTTATCAAGAAAAGAGTGAAAGGTAAAATTGCAATAAGTACCGATAACGATATACATACATTTAAACTAAATATAGGCATAGAGAAAATTTCCATTTCGTTAGAAAATGCTATGAACAATGCTATAATGTAAATGAACACCATATACTTTATAACCTTTATAGTGGTAATCTTTTTAAATATTGACTGGCCTTTAGCAGTGGTAAAGCCCGTAGTAAATATATATAATTTTAAGAATATTATAAGAAATGAATATGTCAGAATTGAAAGTTTTAAATCATCACTTACTGAAATTGGCAATCCTAATAACAAGATCATCACAATACAAAAAAAACCAGATAATAAAAAAATATCTTTGTATGTATGCTCAAAATCAGTATTCAATACTCTACTGCTTAAAATAGTATCATGCTTACTTTCTACCCACAGAAATATTCGCTTAGCTTCGTTCGAGGAAGTACGTGGATTACTCTCTTTTAATGAGGCTAAACTATCTTTTAGATCAACTAATACATCGCCTAATTTTAGAATATGCTCGTTAAAATTAATTCTGAATTGCTTAAGTCCTGAGTAAGCGAGATTAAGCGCAACAAATACCGCAAAAAAATTACTTAAATTCGAAAACTCTGTCATGTACAAAGAAACTTTTTAATTGTATATCGTTACATGTATCAAATTTTGGATTAAAAGCTTCATTCAAAGTTTGTACAATTTTAGGGTCATTAAAACTACAGATAGCAGGAACTGTATCAGATGCTTTTTCTCTCAAATCAAGTTCAACTCTAAAAGCATTTCTATCGTTTACGATGAAATTTACATCTTTTTTAAAAATACGATTAATATTTTCGTTGAACTCATCACTAGCTGACTTGATCTCTATTTGATTAGTAAAAGTTCTGGCGTATTCAGATAATGTAAAATATATTCTGGAATAAGGTTGCTCGTTATCCCTTAAAACAATTTTCAATCTCTTGCCATCTGCCAAAAATCTATACAATTGTTCATTAAAATAATCGTTTTTTCCGCTAATATCATCATTTAAACAATGGTCATAAATTTTCACTTCCGATTTCGCATGTCTGAAAATTTCAGCCATAATAATAGCCGCTTCATTCAAATCAGAAGTTTTAAAAATATCTGATTTATTTTTATCCGCTAATGTTTTAATGTATGACAAGTAAGTATCTCCCTCATTTAATCTTGTTGGAACTTCTTTTTGTCCTAATGCTACCATAAACTAAATTCTTATTTTTTAACATAACGAATATACCACTTTAATATTACAAATGCAATCACTTTAAGCTATTGATAACATTATAATTACGACTTGATTACATTACGAATTTATTTAACACCTATTTCAGTTATTATTGAACTATTGTCCTTTGAAATCCCACTATATCGATCATCACTAGCTTCAATAAGCTTAGGCAAATGTTGCATTAAATCGAAGTATAACTTTTCAAGATTCTGTCCCTGTAACGTTACTTCATTGGTTGTAAAGCGCAATACGATCTTATTATCTTCAGGGAAGAACTCACCTGCTATTAGATAATTGTAATTCAAAAAAATATGTTTTCCGTCCAATAGGACGAAGCACACATTTTTAACGGCTGTATCGTTTTGTTCAAAATTTAATATTCCGTTATTACTGCTATCGGTTGTTTCAGTTGACTTGGTCGAAGTATATTCGTGCAGTTTTCTTTTTATTTCATCATCGTTCATAATCGAGGTTGTTATTATTTTTATTGATCTCTTTATTTGTTTTGGTCTTATTAGTTTTTTTATCCTTTTCGGTCTGGCGATAGACTGCAAAATCGCGCTGATTTTGACTGACTAACTCCATTGCAGATTTGCGATCTCCAAACTCTGCCGCGTATTCGAGAAGCTGCTCTTTATCATCCGTGTAGATATGCACATCATCACGCCCACGCGATACCGATACATAGAACTGTTTGGCATCCGTTGCAGGGAAAGTTGAGGAAGGCTGATGAATAAAAACCTCATCTACGGTCTTGCCTTGCGAAGCATAGGAAGTCACGCAATGTGCATGGTCTATATGTCCGAAATCCTTGTCAAGATGATAGGTATTTTTGCTTGCAGGATTGACCAGAACAATACCGCCTTTTTTTGACACGGATTGCACTTGAAGTGTCTGCCCGTTATCAAGACGGGTATTTTCTTTGTCAAAGCCGTTTTTGGTAATCTGTACCTTGTCGCCTTTGGCAAGATTGATTTCCTTTTCAGCGAACACGTCAAACCTTTTTGAAAGTGCCACCGGAACGGAATATTCCTGATTGTCGCTATTTCTTATATGGATTTTGTTTTCATCGGCGCTATCGACAGTCCAGACACTGCCACGTTTAACGCCTTTCATGTTTTGGTTAAACTGCAATACCTGACCTTTGGCGTATTGGCGATAATCCGATTTTTCAGCTACTGTCATATTCAGGTTGGAATATTTTTTTGCCGTGATCTCGCGCTTGCCAATCATTCCATGCTTTTTTAGCTTGTCACGTACCGCGCCCGTCACTTGCTCACCCTGCTTATGTGTAGGGGAAATAATCAAAGCTGTTTTGCCTTTTCGTACGGTAGCAACGTAATCGTTAACCAGTTCGCTTTTATCTCCTAACGGGTCAATCTCTTTGACTGAACCAATATTGTCCAGTTTCTCGAAAGCGGTTCTTACATCGCCTTTTGACAAATCCTGCACGGCATCCCGATAAGCTTCTTTACGCTGACGGTAAATTTTGTTGACCTCTGCCGTTTTAATCCCGCCAACCGTATTGAGAATACGCAAAGCATCGCCCCGCACTACGCTTGCGTGCTGACGGGTATCACCACCCAAGATAAGGCGGGAATTTTGCTGTTCGGTCACCTGCAATAAACGTTTCATATCATTTGTGCCAAGCAAGCCCGCTTCGTCTACCCAAAGTACCTGATCTTTGATCTGCTGTTGCATATCCTTATCGACAAGGAACTTTGCGACTGTATCGGCTTTTTCAAAGCCCTCATCTTTGAGAACACCGCGCGAGGCTTGTGCAGTCGGTGCAATAACGGTCAGCTTTTTGCCGCTTGCCTCAATCTTTTCGGCAGCTTCTTTCATTAGTGTAGTTTTGCCTGAACCTGCCGCACCCCGAACAATTGATACGCGATTGCTTGTAGTCAGAATATGTTCGACTGCCGTTTTCTGCTGTCCAGTCACATTAAGGGCAGGGGCTTCTTTATAGAGTGGTGCAAGCTTGCCAATACCATTACGGGCAAGATTGACCATTTCCCTTTCTTCGGATAGCACAGCTTTGGTCGTACACATGGTACGCCCTTTTTCCTTGACTCTGATAATATCCGTACTCTGCCAAACTGCCTTATCAATCTGTTCAGCCGTTACGTCTGATTTACCTATCGCGTGGCGATAAGCTTCGGCTTGCAACCGCCTTTCAGGAATAACAGAGGCTCGCTCGAAAACATGTCTTACGGCATGGTTAACGACCTTTCGGGGTTCTGTTATATCAAAGCCCTTTTGGTTCTGTTTCGGCTTGCGTATAGGAGCGTTATAATCAGGATCACTATCGAGGTTTTCGGCAATTTCCAGTGCGCGGATTTGCCGTTTCCATTCCTGTCGTAATTCAGTTATAGACATTCCCATCTGTTTCTTGCTTCTGGTGCGTGCGCCCAAGCCGTCAAGGTCTTTAGCTGAATGGATGCCTTTTTCATCCGCTACGCGTCCGATTTCGTCCGTGCGCTTGGAAAAATGCTCAATGACCCGTTTGGGAACGCCTTTTAGCTCGAATGAGTTTCTTGTAGGCTCGATTTCAAACCCTGCGGCACTTAGCTTGTCCGACAGGGTTTTATGAAACCTCGCTTGGTAATAGGGCATATCCCGCTTTATATCGCGGAACTGGGTAGCCTTGAAGCATTTCTCGTCCTTATCCCATGTCGCATTGAACGTAAAGCAATGGGCGTGCAGATGCGGGTCAGGAGCGTTGCCCTCAACTGGTCGTGCTGTCTGGTGTGTAAATTCTGACCAGACAAGCTCGCCCGTCTTCCTGTCGGCATATTTGCCGCCTTTACGAACACGGGTCATAGCATCCCGTTCAATCTCGCGCATAGTGTCTGATACGCTTTGCTCAAACATATCCATAATCTCGCGGTTTCCGCTTAGGGCATGGACAATGGAGACGGATTTCGGACAATGGAAGTTTATATCATAGCCGACTGTCCGGTTCTGCTTGGTAAGCCGTGTCAGACTCTCGCCAGTCTTGGGATGTATGTTTTCACACAGGGCAAAAAAATCATCCTTTTCGGCTTCCAGACCCAAGCCGAGCCTCTCGGCCAGTTTCCCTTGGAACCGCCCCTTTAGCTCTTGGTCATTGATATAATAATCTGCCTGATTAAGAGCAGAAGAAAAATAACTTTTTGCTCCTGCTGCTGACATGCTTTGTATCATTCTAATCATAGCATGGTGATTTACATTTTTACATTAGCACTGTGTGAAAATTGATTATTCATTTATTACAAATAATCATCATTGAAGTAACAAACACAACCAGGATTTCATCATGGCTGTGTTGAGTGTTGGTCTATAATCGCGTTAACGGCGATTAAAATTTTTCTATCAGACATCTTCCCTTTGCACAGCATAGGGGTGTTTTTATGCCATTTCGTTGCACAGCTTTGTGTTTTATTTCACCTCGCTAAAATCATCGTCATCCTCAAAGAAGTGTTTAAAAGCTTCCTCTCTTAAAGGCTCAGATTCGGGCTTTTCGCCATAGAAACGAAAGCCTTTTGAAGCAGGTTCGTCCTTTACAAAAACTTTGCTTAATTGTTCGTTGCAAATAACCTCATCAATTTTATCCATGATAAAGTGATCTCCGATCATATATGCACGAGCATAGCTAATGCAATAAATGATTGATGAAAATATAAACAATGCGCCTAACAGCTTAAATCCAATTAATAAGAAGAATAGTCCACCGATAAAGAACGGTAAGGGCTCTATAAAAACTTCAAGCACACGAATTGAAAATGGTTTACCATTCATTTTTAAATTCAGGTAAAAAGGCAAAGTATCACCACTTGACAAGCTGAAATGCTCCATATCAAACTGAGCTTTTAGATGTTTTACATCTTTGTATCTCAGATAAGAGAAATATAAAAATATCCCGATAAAGACGTACCACATCCAGTATTCTTTGATTGTACCCCAAAAAGAAAGTCTTTCACCAAACGAACGGGCGAAAGAAAACACCATAGGAAGAAACGGTACAATAAATAAACTGAGAGCCGTAAGTATAGACTCTGAAAATTTGAAATAACGCCTACCCATATTTTTACGGATAAAGACTTCAATAATAAGACGTCCAAATGAGGTTAGACCTGTAAACAAATTAAGCAGACCTTCTTTGATTACATTTCGGCGCTGAAACATTTCACGATAGTAAAGATTTTTTTTCATAAATATGTTGATTTAATTGTTTTTGGTTGTGCCATAGTTCTGATCGAATTGTAGTTTGTAAAAGCTAAATTCACGTGTAAGCTTCATGCCTTGGACATGTATATAACCTCTTACTTTGCTATTATTTTTTTCACCGCCTGTCGAAAGTGTATGAAATTCTTCGGGACGAACAAGCTTTGCCAAATGGTATGACATGGTTTTGGTAATAGTGACTTTGCCATCCACACTATTTCTTGATTCACTTGGATTTTCCTTATAATCTTCACCAATCAATTCAGAAGCGTATTTATTGGTTTCAATATCCGCATTGGCATGGAAAATCTTGGTTGCCAATGTTCCTAGAAAGCTTTTGACTTTATACTCTCCTTTTGTTCCACCCATATTAGAATAATAGTTCGGTATATTTTGTGAGATATACACAGTGGCAATACGACTGCTACGAGCTGTTGCCTGATATTCGGGGTCATATTCGTGTAGAAAATTTTGTGCTTCATCCGCCCAAAGAAATACAGGGCGACCATTTGCTTTTACGTTTCTTTTTTCCATAACCCTTTGCCAGATATACTTAAACATAATTTGTACATCTCGCCCAACCTTGTGATAGATTTTGACTGGCAAATTGATGATGATGATTTTTCCATTCAAACAATCTTCGGGAGTAAAAGTGGATGGCTTATTGCAAAACAGGGAATAAACAGGCTCTTTAAGCAATCGAAATAAAAAACCAGTGAAAGAAAAATCAACAATCGAACGTGTCTTTTCGTTCAGCCCTGCATAGGTTTCAAGAAAGAACTCTTTAATAGCTGTAAATGTTCTTGCCTCGGGTACATTCTGCCTGATTGCTTCTTGCTGTTCCTCATCGGTCATTTTTGACTGTTCCATTATATCAAAAGAGGACGACCAATGTGAAATTTTTTCATGGACGGTTTCAATTGCAAGAACCATTGCTTTATCAAAAGCAACTATATTGGTCTGATCACTTGCTACATTTCCTCCACCCTCTTTTAAAAATTCGGATTTTAAAACAGATCGTGCGATATTATAGAGCAATTCTATTGAAACCTTGCCATAGGCAAGTAAACACAAATCAATTGTGTTGGAAATAAGCATGTCTGATGCATTCTCCCAAAACGGATCATCATTTTTACCATTTGCTTTTTCTTCACTGGCACGAAGAACGGTTTTTAAAACTTGTAAGATGTTATCCGTGTAAGATTTATTTCCCGCCTGTCTGCTTTCATATTCCAGGAAATTAAAATATTGCTTGCCGTTTGGCTCAACTATAATCAAATCATCTTTTCGGTTGGTAATCTCGCAATATTTAATCCATTCATCTTTTTCGTCAGGTTTAACAGTAAGCACCAAGCCACCATAACCTTTTGACAAAAATTTAAGCGCAAAAAAACGTCCACTACCGGACGTTTTACCTGAACCAATGCCCCCGAAAATCTGTAATCCCTCTACGGAATTACCGATTGTCCACGGCACGTTTTCTTTCCCAATCTCGAAGATTGGCTCATCCAAATTAAACGTACTCATCTGATAATGATTTTATTGCAATATACTAAATAAAAATACTGTAAAGTATTTCGTCTTAAAATCGTTGCCAATAATTACATTAATTTAACAATAAGTGAAATTACAATTGGTCAATTAGAGTTAACAATTTCTGGATTTTCTGTAAAGCAAAGCACAGGTATTTTTGCTACTTTCCAATTATCCCCTTTTGGGATAAAACGCGTGATATTATCCAGATTCAGACACCAAGTCATTTGTTTGTGATACTGGATTTCGTAAACCGTAAACGGATTATCTGTTCCAAAATCAAATATGGCATTTTGTCTTTTTAATTTGGGATCATTATCTCTTGCTTTTACCGCTATTTCCCATTCGCTACGCGTTAGATAATAAAACAATGGCAACGTCTGCTCTTGCGTTGCATCCTCTTTTTTTGCGTATCGAAAAATGAAATCCTGTTCTGTATAATCGCTAGCACCTTTACTTTCTGTGTTACAGATAATTTCAGAATTATAAGAGATATCTACTTTGAAAAGAATACCCACTACTTTTTTAAATTTATGGTCAAGATATTCTCGATCATACGGCTTATTATCATACATATATTTAAGCATAAGCTGCTTGATTAGATAGCGGAGTTTCCATTCTCTATAAGTGTTGTCAGTAGGGTTATAATCTTTAATGTTTTGATAGAGTACTTTTCTGCTTAGTGGAGCATAACGAGCTAAAGACCCGTCTTGTGATAAAGCGATGTTTATATCGGAATATTTGCCGTAAATATCCTCTCCAACCAAATCATTCTTTTCTTCCGAAATTGCAAACAGATTTTTTTTGTAGGCCATTTTTATCTACCTTTAGTTCTATGATTTTAAGCAGATTGTAAAACAAAACCACTGAAAAATCAATTTATTTATGAAAAAAGAAGCCATGCCGGACTGGATGATGCGCTATGTAGCCAACATCGGAACGAATGAATCCTATGATGATTTCAGAAACTTATCAGATGAATATCATAGCAACAGGATAAGTCAGATTTCAGTAGATTCTCCTGCTCCCAATTTTACCCCTGATCCGTTTAAGAAAGTAACCAATACCCAAAGAATAGATATAGCACCTAATGATTGGCGGAACTTTGAAACAAATGAAGAATATAAAAAAGAGGCTTTAAAACTTGCTGAAAAACACGGGTATGAGAAACCTGCAAAAAATGAAATCTTTAATGAAAAGTCTGGTAATATACTTTCCGATTTTCGACAAAATTTTAATGATCTAAATGGACTCTCTCCTCAGGATTTAATTGCCGAAAGAGCACATAATAACTTTGAGAAAAAGAATCCTGATAAAGCTGCTAACTACAAAGACAATTTTGAAAAGTTCAAGGAAAGAGAATTAAAAGAGATCGACCCTAAAGCATATAATCGTAAATACGCCGATAAAATATTTGACGAAACACAAGATAGATTTGAAGCTACCCGCCTATCTGAAAAAGAAAGACACGAAAAGAGAGATGATCCGTCACTAGGCGATGCAAAGTATACTATGTCCAGTAAGTTTTTTATGTCGTTGGACATGAGCAATGAAAAACTGCAATCAATCAAAGATCAATATAACAAATCTGCCAGTCAGCAAAAAGATGAGATGAGCCAAGATAAGGGTGATGATAAAACTGAAACACAAAATCCTGATAAGCCAAAAGCGGCAGATAAATATTTTAGCGATCTTGGTTTTAATAAAGCTGTTTTAGATACAGAAAAAACTACGCCTAATAAAACAAGTGTTAATTTTAACTATTCTGCTAGCAAAGGAAGCGATCATGCACCAAGCGTAGCCCCAGACATTGATAAAGACTAATTGATTTTTTTTATATGCAAGTAATTTGTTTAGAAGAAAAAGCGTTTTACGAACTTGTTGAACAGGTTGTTGAACGGTTGAAAGAAAAAAATAATATTGTGCGTGACAAGTGGGTTTCCAATGAAGAAGCCATGCGACTAATGAATATCAAGTCAAAAACCACATTACAGAAATTGCGTGATGAGGGAAAAATACGTTTCTCACAACCCGAAAAGAAAATCATTCTTTATGATCGTGATTCAATTGATACGTTTTTAGTAAAAAATTCAAAAGACACTTTTTAATTATGGAGAATATTGAACACGAAGAAATAACACCGTCATCGGAATATATTAAAGGTTTTAATGAGGGATACGTTCTGGCGAAATTTAATCCGAATTTTCCCAATGACAGTATTTCCAATTTGCCTGATTCTGATAGGAACAAGGGGTTTAACAAGGGAATGATGCAGCTTGACTTAGAAAAGAAATTGGAAAAAACAATGTCACGATTTACAAATATTGATCGTAACCCAAGCAGAAATCATACGAAAGATAAAGATTTAGATAGATAATATAGTTACCTAGTTTGTTAAGCAAATACCCGATATCTATTTCTATGTACTGAAAACATACTCGAGGATATTTCGGTTACATATCATGCGCTTTCTTCATAAGTCATAAAAAGACAATTAGAAAGTATAAAGTACAGCAAAGTTTCTGTTAATACGTCCTATTTGTAAAAAATGTATATTTGTTAAAACTTCTTAAAATGTCGACAACAAACCAGCTTATATTACTCTTAGATTCACTTGATAAAAAAGAGTTTGACAAAATTGTTAAGATCTATCTTGAAAGCGAATATAACACGAAATCAATTATTTTTACTGACGGCAAAGATGATACAGGTTTAGATATTAAGGTCTTTCATTATAGTGGAAGACATATACAATATCAATTAACTGTCCAAAAGTCTAAAACAACATCTGAAAAAAGTAATTTTGAAAAAAAACTTATAGAAGATTTAGAAAAAGCTAAAATAAATACTGAGGAGTATAAATATAGTAATAAACTTGTATTCTTTTATTCTAAAACATTGACCAATGAAAGGATTAGAAAATATACAAAATTAGCTTTAAAGGAATATAATATTGATATTGAATTAATTGAGGCAAACAGATTAGCCCAAGAGGCAGATGAAATACTTGATATTCAAAGAGAGTTATACAAAATAAGTGAATTAGATAAATTTAAAGCTGCTAATTCACATTTTGATAATACGTTGTTCTACGATTTATTATCATTTGGAAAACCTACCGAATTTAAAATTCAAGTAATTGAATCTTTTATTCTACAGTTATTTTGTTCAACTGATAAATTGACAAAAGATGACATAAAGAATCTTTGCAAAGAACAATTTGATGTAGATGAAAATGATGATTTCTATGATCGTGTGTTAGGTCGCTTTATGACCAATAAGAAAATTTTCAAGGAAAAAGCCGATCAATCGTACTCTCTAACACCAAAAGAAAAAAAAATTTTAGGAGCGAAAAATGAGCAGTTCGAAATAGACAAGGCAGTTTTTCTAAAAAACATATCGGCCATTTTAACAGATTACGAACAATTTGATTTTATAGATGATTATGTTCGAGAATTAAAACAACTATATATTGAGAACTTTAATACTGATTTGCGAGGAATTCTCTCAAATGAAACAGAGTTTAATATACAAAGTACATTTAAACCATTTGTTAAGTTTATAGAGGGGAAATTAAGAAACAAAGATAAAGCAAAAGAATTATCTATTGAATTATTGAATTATTGCTTGGATAATAAGTTTATACAAAAATTAGCAGCTGCAAAAGTTTACAGTAGTAAAGTGGATAATGGTCGTCTGCAAAATTATATTAATCAGCAAAAGAAGATATTTATAGATACATCGGTAGGCTTATTCAGTTTATGTCTTTTTTATAACCCAAATACGTTATTTGATAATTACTTTTTTAAAGCTACAAAATCTCTAATAGATTATTCAAGAAAAGAAAAAACTCAGTTATATATATCTGAGCGGTATATCTGGGAAATAGCTAATCATATTAGAGATGCGTTTAGATTAATTCCATTTTCAGTTATTGAGAATTTTCATGTTCTTGGAACCTCAAGAAATGTCTTTTATAACTTTTATAACTTTTTGATAAAAAGTGGAGAAATTGATAGTGATATAAAGTTTTCTGAATTCCTTGATGAATTTGGTTTTACAGATGCAGCGAGTTCAGAATCATTGAATTCTATCATTGAACATTCACTACAAAAAGTGAACATATATAAGCAAGTTATCACAAAAGAATATCAAATTGACGAAGCAAATAGATTATTTGAAGAAGCTATGTCAAAACACTATAAACGTAAAAGTAATTTTACAAAAAATTGTGACAGCATAATGTTAGAATTTTTGGGTGATAAAGATATCGATGTTCATTTAATTGAACCCTTATTTTTAACTTGGGATAAAACTTTTTTTGAGGTTCATACAAAATACCTACAAAAGTTTCCAAGCTCTCAAAATTGGCTGATACTTTCTCCAAATAAGATTGTTGATATTTACGCACTTCTTAAGTTTTCAATTAATTCAGAAACAGTAACTGAGAATTTATTAGCTCTAATTTCAGATGATATTGTTTCTAACACTCTCTCTCTTATTGATATCCTTGCCTTTGTATTAAATCCTCAAGATGAAATTAGTTTAAAATACACCAGAATGCTAGCAAGAATACGAGACGAGGAAATAAATCAGATAAACAGAGCTGAATTCATTCCTCCAGAAAACTTTGAAAGTCTAGCTGTTATTGATGATATTTTTCATAGCTTAACAACACATTTCACAGATGAACACAAACTTCAAAAGTTTAAGGATTTGTTTACTAAGGAAGAATTTTTGGATGAAATTGTAGACGTTTTAAATGAAGCTATTAAGGAATTTTATTCTGTTCAAAAAATTAATCATGATTCGCTTTTTACAAAATTTAATGAACTGATTGATAAAATACCTGATTAGCTACTATAATTTTTAGTTATATGATTTAAGTGCTGTGGTAATATATCACTGCAGCATTTAATTCAAAAGCAATTAGAAACAAGTATGTTGTACCTATGTTGTACCAAATAAAAGCCCCGCACGGAAATCCTTGCGGGGCTTGGGTTTTCTTGGTGGGCGATGAGGGGTTCGAACCCCCGACCCCCTCGGTGTAAACGAGGTGCTCTGAACCAGCTGAGCTAATCGCCCTTATGCTTTCGTAATCCGTAATTATGTTCCTGATTACGGGTGCAAATATAGGCAAGATATCCGGTTTTACAAGGCTTTTCCAAAAAAAATTTGTTCTTTTTTATTCGGCCTATTTTTGATCAAACCGGATTGATTCTCATTTTAACCTTAATATTCTTATTACCAGTATTTTTCTACTTAGGAAAGAGACACTTCCTTTAGAATTACAGATCACAACGTATAGTCGCCGTAAACGATTTAAAACAAATTATTCAAAAGTGCAATATCCGGGCGTTTTATTCGGAAGTCAGTTCCAGTTGTCTGAAAATGGGTACGAGCGAAAGTCCTTTTTCCGTCAGACTATATTCAATATGAAGTGGTTTTTGCCGTATCACTTTCTTTTCCAATAGCCCGATTTCTTCCAATTCCCGTAAGGCAACTGAAATGGTCTGCTTATTGGCACCTTGTATCACGCGCAACAACGTATTAAAGCGTACCGGTTCTTCGAGTGCCTGACGTAATATCTGTAGCTTATATTTTCCGGATAATAACTTTAACAATGCCTCAGCCGGGCAATCGTAAGCTGTATTTGGTTCTTTTTCCATAGTCATTTTTTTCAGACTAGTTGACTTGTATCTAAATTCTTTCAAACTTTGTATCAAAGCTACAAATTTATTAGTAATCGAATCAATGAAGCTATTATCGTTATTATTAATTCTGATTGGCAGTATTAGCTGTCAATCCCAAACCCATTCAAAAATGACGGAAAATACAACCAATCCGCTATTGTGCGATCCGGAAACTGGATCCTGTGAAATGCCTACTGCAACAACACAAGGCCAACCCGTGGACATTCCTACGAGTACCAAACCGGTGAAAATAATTTACTATACCGATCCTATTTGTTCGTCCTGTTGGGGAATTGAACCACAATTACGCAAATTAAAATTAGAATACAGTTCTTATTTTGAAATCGATTACCGTATGGGTGGTCTTCTACCTGACTGGAGTTATAATAGTGGCGGCATTAGCAAACCCAGCGATGTGGCACACCATTGGCATGAAGCCAGTTTACACTATCAAATGCCAATTGATGGTGCTGTATGGTTGGAAGATCCATTGGATTCCTCCTATCCGTCTTGTATCGCAATGAAAGCGGCACAAATACAGGATAAAAACAAAGCAGTAACATTTATGAGAATACTGCGCGAAAAACTGTATTTAGAAAAAATGAATATCGCCAAATGGGACAATATTGTTTTATGCGCCCAACTGGCTGGTTTGGATACCAAAAAATTAAAACAGGATTACGACAATGATGCAAAAAAACATTTCCAGGACGATTTACAACTGGCGCGTCAATTGGGCGTGAGAGGATTTCCGACCTTATTTTTTTCGGACGGTGACGGCAATAAACTGACGGTTTATGGTTCGAAGCCATACGCTTCCTACGAAAATGCACTTTTAGCCTTATATCCGGAGGCTAAAAAGAAAAAAATAGCGAACAACAATCCACTAGAGTTATTTGATCATTATCCTACGCTTACAGTACGGGAATATGCCGAACTATTGGATATACCAGTAAGTCAGGCGATAGTTATTCTTGAAAAATATACTGCGGATGGTACTTTGAATAAAAAAGTGATCAAAACCGGTGCTTTATACCTGAAAAAGTAAGAATACTCTCTTTTAGCATAATGCTATAAAAGTTACGGCTAAACCCCAAAACACCATTGAAAAGAATGGTGTTTTGGGGTTTACTGGAAAAAATTGATCGTTTATTTCAGAACCGTCTCATAAATGTCATTTAATAGATTTTGTCTCATTTTCGAATTTCTTTGATTTAGCAGTAAAATAATGCCCCAGTTTTTAGCTCGGTTATAACAGATGATAGAAGATTGTCCCATGGAGTCACCCGATTTCATATAAAGGGTATTTTTAGCATCCGTCGATATATTGGTACCTAATCCCATTTCTCGCTTTTCATCTTTATAAAATAGTTGTTCCGTGATCATTGCGGCCTTACCTACTCGCGTATCTTTGTTTAAAACCGCTTTTAAAAATAGTAGCATATCCGAAGCATTCGATTTTACTAATCCGGCAGGAGCCGTAATGTTCCATTCGAAAAATTCCTGAGTACCACCCTGTGGATTATAGCCCGTAACGCTGTTTTTTACTTTAAATTCCTTCGTTAAGGTGGTGTTCATATGTAGTGGATTGATTAATTTTTCCCGAATAATTGCATCATAGCTTTTTCCATATACGTTTTCCACGATCTGCCCTAGTAATATATATCCGATTGTAGAATAACGGTATTTCCCATAGTCGATCAGTGTATCGCAATTGTTAACGATAGCGCTCAAAGTCTGTTGGGTTACACTTTTAACCGGTTGTTGGGCATTTGCCTCGATCAGTTTTCCAAAATCCAAATCGGGTAAACCGGATTGATGCGAAGCCAGATCGGATATTTTTATTTTATGGCTACTATTTTTGTGTAAGGTATAGGCTTTCGGAAGATAACCGTCAATATAATCGTCTAGTTTTATCTTTTTATCCAGAACCGCTTGTGCGATTAAATTGGACGTTAGCATTTTAGTTATCGAGGCGATTTCAAATATCGATTTTTGATCAATCGCTGTCTGACTTTCTTTGTTGATCGTTCCGTAATTGGTATAATATTCTTTACCATTTGTAATAAAACCAACGCTAATACCGACTTCCGGATTATTTTGATAATTCTTTTTTACAATGGAATCAATTCTCGTAAAAACATCTTGTCCAAAAGTGATAGTGCTCATTAATACTAGTACGGCTAAAAATTTAAATGACGTTTTCATTGTATCGTGTTTTAGGTTAAAAATTATTTCGATACAAATATGTGACGGGAATTATACCTATGCGACCGAGTAAAAAGAATCGAACGCATTTGCTTGTAAAAAGAAGTACGAATCATTACAAAACGGCGTACGAATAATTACAAAACTCTATCTTACAATAAATTACACAATCTATTAGCGTCATACCGGTATGCTTTTTAAAAGTGGTATTAAACGACAATTTGAAATTAAATCCCACTTGATATAAAATTTCAAGAACGATTAGCTTACTTTTTGCCGGGTCTTTTAAAATCGTCATCGCCTACTCGATACGCTATTAGTCACAAAATCATAAAAATGCTCCTTTAATGTATGATTGATCAAAAGTGACAAATCTTGTACTGGAATTGGCAATTCACTTTACTTCAACTTTTTTATCTCTCATTTTGATATAAAATATTATATTAATTTGGCTTACCTTTATGAAAATCAAAAACATAGAGTATGATAAAAAGTAAATCTGATGTCGAAAATAGTTTTTGGAATTTAAGTATTGAAGAAGCCTATCATATGTTAGCTGTAGGCCCAAAAGGGCTTGAAGATTCAGAGGTCGCCCGAAGATTGAAGCAATATGGTCCCAATACTTTAAAAAATAATGCAAATACCTCGCTGTTTATTCTGTTTATTTCGCAGTTTAAAAGTCCTATCACCATTTTACTTATCGTTGCGGCTATATTATCTGCCGGTTTAGGAGATATCTCAGATACTTTAATCATTCTTTGCATCATAACATTAAGTAGTCTACTTGGCTTTTGGCAGGAAAAAGGAGCTGCAAATGCTGTGAAAGAACTGTTGAAAATGGTTCACTTAAAATGTCGGGTCATTAGAAACGGAACTTCAAAAGAAATTGCTGTCGAAGAAGTTGTTCCGGGCGATATCGTGACTTTATCCGCAGGAGATATTATTCCGGGCGATTGTCTTATTTTAGATTCAAAAGAATTATTTGTCGATGAAGCCGCTTTTACAGGAGAAACCTTTCCCGTAGAAAAGAATAGTGGCAAACCACTTCCTGCAAATACGGTACTTTCTAAAAGAAGTAATACCTTGTTTATGGGAGCAAGCATTATTAGCGGAAAAGCAACTGCACTTGTAATGGCAACTGGAAAACTAACCGAATTTGGTAAAATTTCAACCAATCTTCAGTTAAAAGCGCCGGAAACCGATTTCGAACTCGGAATACGTAAGTTTGGTTATTTACTGATGGAAGTTACCCTGATTCTGGTAATTATTATTTTTGGAGTAAACGTATTTCTTCACAAACCCATATTAGATTCCTTCTTATTTTCTCTGGCACTCGCAGTAGGATTAACGCCTCAATTGCTTCCTGCGATTATTAGTGTCAATCTTTCTACAGGAGCAAAAAGAATGGCTAAGTTACAGGTTATTGTAAAACGGCTTTCGTCTATAGAAAATATTGGCAGCATGAACATTCTTTGTTCGGATAAAACAGGAACTATAACCGCAGGCAAAGTAAATTTAAAAGATACCTTAGATATAAACGGAAATCATAATGATAAAGTATTGGAATATGCCTGGTTGAATGCCTCTTTGCAACAAGGATTTCGAAACCCTATTGATGACGCAATTTGTTTGGCATATAAAGAAACCACACCTACTTTTACAGTACAATCTGAGATTCCGTATGATTTTATCCGAAAACGTTTGACCGTCGTAATCAAAGGAGAAAAAGAAAATCTGGCAATCACCAAAGGCGCTTTAAACTCGATAATATCAATTTGCAGTCAGACCGAAATGGCTACAGGTAAATTATTTAATATAGCCGATTCTAAAGCAGCTATTCAGGAGCAATATGAAAAATTAAGTGAAGCCGGCTTTAGAACTTTAGGAGTAGCCTACAAACCCGTTAATGATACGGGTAGTTTTACTCGTGATGATGAAAAAGACATGATTTTCTTAGGATTTATAACCTTATTCGATCCGCCAAAACCAAATGTTGAAGTTATAATCCATAAATTGAATACCCTGGGAGTAAAGCTTAAAATTATTACCGGAGATAATGCCCTGGTAGCAAAAAGCCTGGCTTTACAAGTAGGCATAAAAGATCCAAAAATAGTAACCGGAGCTGAATTGCAAAAGATGACCAAAGCCGCTTTAATGCATCAGGCCCTACATACCGATATTTTTGCTGAAGTAGAACCCAACCAAAAAGAACGCATTATTTCGATACTAAAAAACGGCGGAAATGTTGTAGGTTTTATGGGGGATGGAATCAATGATGCTCCAGCATTGCATACCGCCGATGTTGGCATATCTGTAGATACGGCTGTCGATGTGGCCAAAGAAGCAGCGGATATTGTATTGTTAAGTCAGGATTTAGATGTCCTGACAAACGGTATCATCGAAGGTCGAAAAACATTTACGAACACCATGAAATATATTTTTATGGCAACAAGTGCCAACTTCGGAAATATGTTTAGTATGGCTGGTGCTTCTTTATTTCTTCCCTTTCTGCCTTTATTACCCAAACAAATTTTATTAACAAATCTATTGACCGATTTTCCCGAAATGGCAATCGCAACAGATCGTGTTGATGATCAAAACATACAGGTGCCACAACGTTGGGATATTTCTTTTATCCGGAAATTCATGATTATTTTTGGGCTCTTAAGTTCTGTATTTGATTTCCTAATGTTTGGTATTTTACTATTTGTTTTTCATGCCAAAGAGAAAGAATTTCAAACCGCATGGTTTATAGAATCTGTAATTTCGGCCACATTAATAGTACTTGTAGTGAGAACCAGAGTACCATTTTTTAAAAGCTTACCGGGTAAGTATTTGTCTATTGCGACTGCAATAATAGTAGTCTTTGTTCTGGTATTGCCATTTACGCCATTTTCAGTATGGTTTGATTTTGTAAAATTACCCTTTATGTTTTATATATTGATGTCTTTATTAGTCGCAATCTATATCCTATCAGCCGAAATTGTAAAGCATGCGTTTTATAAAGTAATGATAAAACAACATCAAAAGTATCGATAGTAGCAAGGAAGTGCTTCTTTATTTACAATCTTAACCGTTTTTTATAGTTTATCTTTTTTGTAAGTTATAAAAGGTAGCAATTAAGCGCTTTCTAATATTCACTCAATAGATTTTATCTATAAAATAAGATTTATTTATTATCGCTACTGATAATATCCTTTTTGTTTAGTTTGTAAATTAGTATCAAAATAAAATATTCTAAATATGGAAAATCAACCAAACGACATTAGTAAGTGCCCTTTTCATAATGGGAACATAAATAATGAAGCCGCAACAGGTACAAAAAACCGTGATTGGTGGCCAAAGCAATTAAAGGTTAATATCCTGAGACAGAATTCAGCATTGTCAAATCCGATGGATCAGGATTTTAATTATCACGAAGCTTTTAAAAGTCTTGATCTTGAAGCAGTAAAGAAAGATTTACAGGAACTCATGACGGATTCACAAGATTGGTGGCCGGCAGATTTTGGTCACTATGGAGGTCTTTTTATCAGAATGGCATGGCATAGCGCAGGAACATATCGGGTACAGGACGGACGTGGTGGTGCGGGAGCAGGACAACAGCGTTTTGCACCTCTTAATAGCTGGCCTGATAATGTGAGCCTTGATAAAGCAAGAAGATTGCTGTGGCCGATAAAACAAAAATATGGTCAAAAAATTTCCTGGGCTGACTTGATCATACTAACTGGAAATGTCGCTCTGGAATCTATGGGCTTTAAAACATTTGGTTTTGCAGGTGGACGAGCTGACGTGTGGGAACCTGATGAATCGGTTTACTGGGGTTCTGAAACTACCTGGTTAGGTGGAGATGAGCGTTATAAGCACGGTTCCGAAGGTATACCGAAAGATCATGGTGTTGTATCATCAGATGACAATGCCGATGGTAATATTCACACTAGAAATCTGGAAAATCCTCTTGCTGCAGTACAAATGGGACTTATATATGTGAATCCTGAAGGTCCTGATGGAAATCCTGATCCTATTGCCGCAGCAAAAGATATAAGGGATACGTTTGAACGTATGGCAATGAACGATGAAGAAACAGTCGCATTAATAGCAGGTGGCCATACGTTTGGCAAAACTCATGGAGCTGCTTCTTCTGACCACGTAGGCAAAGAACCTGAAGCAGCTGATATCGAGCTGCAAGGTTTGGGTTGGAAAAATAGTTTTGGTTCCGGAAAAGGTTCTGATGCAATTACAAGCGGATTGGAAGTGACCTGGACAAAAACACCAACACAGTGGAGCAATAACTTTTTCGAAAATTTGTTTGGCTTTGAATGGGAACTCTCCAAAAGCCCGGCCGGTGCGCATCAATGGGTCGCTAAAAATGCCGAAGCAATTATTCCGGATGCTTTTGATAGTACAAAAAAACACCTGCCTACAATGCTTACCACGGACTTATCGTTAAGATTAGATCCTGTTTATGAGAAAATATCACGTCGTTTTCTCGAAAACCCTGATGCCTTTGCTGATGCCTTTGCACGCGCATGGTTTAAGTTGACACATCGGGATATGGGACCACGTGCCCGTTATCTCGGACCTGATGTTCCTCAGGAAGTATTATTATGGCAAGATCCTATTCCAGAGATAAACCACAAATTAATCGATGAGAACGATATAACTCTATTAAAAGAAAAAATAGTAAATGCAGGACTCAGTATATCTCAATTGGTAGGAACGGCATGGGCTTCAGCATCTACCTTTAGAGGATCCGATAAGCGCGGAGGCGCAAATGGTGCTCGTATAAGACTGGCTCCTCAAAAAGACTGGGAGATCAATAATCCCGGACAACTTAAACAGGTTTTAGACAAACTGGAAATTATCAAAACAGCGTTTGATGCTTCACAAAATGATGGAAAAAAAGTTTCACTCGCCGACTTAATCGTTTTAGCCGGTTGTGCAGGGGTAGAAAAAGCAGCTAAAGCGGCAGGATATATCGTTGTAGTGCCTTTCGCTCCGGGTCGTATGGACGCCTCTTTAGAACAAACTGATGTTGAATCATTTGGCTATCTTGAACCTAAAGCAGATGGCTTTAGAAATTACCGTAAAACAAAATCGACCGTTTCGACAGAAGAACTTCTTATTGATAAAGCAAATTTATTAACCCTTACGGCACCAGAGCTGACAGTACTTTTAGGAGGACTCCGTGTATTGGATATCAATGCTGATGGTACCAAAAATGGGGTCTTTACACATCGCCCGGGACAGCTTACCAATGACTTTTTTATAAATCTCCTTGATATGAATACACAATGGCAAGCGGTTTCGAATGATAAAGAATTATATACTGGAAACGATCGAAGTACTGGTCAGCCTAAATGGATGGCAACACGTGCCGATCTTGTTTTTGGATCTAACTCAGAATTAAGAGCTATAGCAGAAGTATACGCAAGCACTGATGCTCAGGAAAAATTTGTAAATGATTTTATAAAGGTCTGGAATAAAGTATTAAATCTTGACAGATTCGATTTAGTCTGATTATCCATAATCATTTCAGATAAAAAATAAGACGTATACGATAAATAATTATTAATGCAAAAAATAACGCCATTGTCTCCAATGGCGTTATTTTTTTAAAAGTGGTGGCAAAAAAAGCATCCCCCCCGACCTATTCCTCAAAATACTTTTAGAAGTAGGACTTCTCGTTACTCATTTTATACCTTTTGGCAATACAATTATCTCCAGAAATTGCAACGCATCTTCAATTATATAGGGTCTTGTACTTTGTTTAGGATTCCAATTGGTTTGAAGAAAATATCGGATCAACGCAGCTATAACAGCCGGACGATTCAAATTGATTTCAATCGTTTGCTCCTGATTATCGGAGTTCGGTTCGTTATCCGCTAAAAAAGGTTGTTTTTTGCACAACCAAATCACGCCGTCATCCGGATAACCAACGCACCATTTTTCTTTTTCGATATCGGTTATAACCTTTAAATTATCCTCTTCCCGAAATAATAATTGAAGCGGCGATTTTTTATATCCTTCAAGATAAAGCACAACCTTTTCAATGCATTTAAAGTGCTTGTCTGTTGTTACATGAAGATGCTCTCTTTTCCATAAATAGGTCTCCTCGCCTATTGTAATTTTTCTCAGACTGTTTTTTGCCATTTCCCTTATCTACTCTTTTTTTAAATGTCAATAACATGCGGCCGATTTTATATGGCAACACAACTTCCGGCGATGACTTTTAGTTGATCTCCGAATATTTTCCAAACCCGTAGATAACGGAAATTTCCTTCAAAGTGTTGCTCCGACATTTTTCCTGTGATCTTTGAAGACAATGTAACCACTACGTTTTCACCAATTTGTGTTATCGAATCTATAGAAGAAATAATCTCTTCCAAAACCAAGTTTCCGGATTGGTGCGTTTCTAAATCCATTTGTTTGGTAATTACTTCTCCGCTTGGAAGAACAAAAAGCAAATCGTCATGTAGCAATTGATCCAGGATTTCAATATCACTTTTCTTCATCGCTTCGAGAAGTTGGCTTTCAGCTTCCAGAATTTTTTGTTTGTTGAGATGTGTTGCATTCATACGTTGCTTTTTATACGATTTTTAACACGTTGACAGTCTATTTATAGCTATTTATATCCGTAAATTTTTAGCCCGTCTTCTGTTATGTCATACTCAAATTGTCCCAAAAGATTTAGTATCTCTTCAAGTTTGTCTAATGGTTGGGTAATACTTTCAGATGGTAATTTTTCATTTCTGTTCCAACGTTCTATTTCGTGTTTTTCAGGAATTACTATCCATTCTATTTTTTTGAACTCAAATGAACCTAATTCGCTCACATCACCAAAACCTGTTTTGTCAAATCCACCAAAATGGAATTTATATTTTCGGTCTGTCAATAGGAACTTGATGTATGCCGAATGGATTATAATTTTTTCTTTCTCAATTGCTGAAAATAACTTAAACCATTTTGCATTATTCATAAAGGAAGTCCGTTTTAAAATTTCCTTTTCCAGTTTATTTTTAGTATTTGAATAATTATCTGACTCCATGTCTGATTTTTTAGTGTTCTATATTTTTTGGTTGATTACCGCTAACAATTTACTGATTTAAATCGCTAGCTTTATTTTGTTCGTAACGCATTTACTATGGCGCCAGATGTACAAACTTCATCAGCTGTTAATAAACGGAGTATTTTACATAAAGGTAAACAAACCTGCTTTAGTTACAATAGTTGTTATTATTGGGGAACTCTTTTTCATTCCATTTTTCAAATACTGTATTCCCAGCGGAATCGTCACTTATATAGGAACTCCATTTAAAACTACACTTTGAGCATTCATAAATTATATAATTATAATAGCCATCACAACCGAAACCAATTTTAGTCAAATGCGCTATATCTGGGGTTTGATTGTAGTTATATTTTATTTCACAATCGCAAAGCGCATCTTTACAATTGTCTTTTTCAAAATGAAATTCTATTTCTTCTACAATTTTTGTTAATTGCCCGGTCAATAAACGCGGATTGACTAACATGTAGAATCTCCCCATAAACGGTAATTCCGAAATGTCATTTTTATATGATTTTAGCAACGCATACAATTCACTAAAATTGAAATTTTCGTTTTCTGCTTCAGTTCGAACTAACTTTTTAAAGTCATCTAAAATCTGATGGTATACTTCCGATTGCTTTAATCCATTGTCAATTTTATTAAAACTGCCCCAGTCTGTTTGAATTAAGTTATCCAAAAACGCTTTTATTTTATACATAAGTCTTCAAAATAGTAGTATATTATCCTATGGATTTCCCGATAGCGCGGATTTGTAATCCGGGCTATCGGGGTAATTGTTCCAGAAGTTTTATAGCCGTTTCCTGTTGTCCACCTGAATTCTTAAAGTCAAATAGAATATTTTGAATTTGTTTATTAAAACAGTCTCCCTCTTCAATTTTTCTTTTAAAATTTCTTGTAGTTCCTTGTCTGTCATTCTTTATAAGTTATAGCTGTAAAATAACAGCTTGACAAAGTGACGATGTTAACAGATTGCTTGTTTTCTGTTAAATATAGTTTTTATTCTTTATTAAAAAAAGTCAATCAAGTTTAATATGTAACTCGCTTTTGCATGAAACTGTTGTTATGAGAAACTTTATTTTTTTAATTGTTCAGCTACCGTATTTATAATAATGTCAATCGACTTCCATCCTTTGTCAGTAAGTGAAACGGTGTAATTTTCTAACTTCTTACTATCTTCTTTACTAACATTGTTTTTAGGAAGATTTATAATATACGATTCTCTTTGAAAATCGTCCCTTTTCTCTTCAGACCAAGAATCAGAATTATTTGAGTAGACAGTTTGTTTTTTTCCACCAAGAGAAATCATGTAGCTTTCAATTGCATGTAGTTTTGCTTCTTGAAATTCAACTAATCCATATTCTTCCAATTTATTGTACGTTTGACTTTTTTGAGTTAGAAAGTAATCGTCATTATTTCGACCTACTAAACCGATTCTGCCACTTTCCGCAAAAGTTAATAACGCCCGAACTTCTTCACCTTTTAAATCAAGAATTAAGTCCGCCAAATTTTCAAACCCTTGGCTTGATGCTTCTTGTCTTATTTCCATTGAAAAGGAAGCTATTGAAAGTTTTGAAGAATTTCTAATAAGTCTTTTTACGTCCGAGTAATATATACCAATTACAAAGAGAACAATAAAAGGCCAGATTAATACCTTTATTAGCTCCGTAATATTTTGAAATTTTGAGTTTGACATCGTCATATAGTTTTAAAAAAAGTTGTTCATAACGTCCCTCCAACTTAAAGAAGTTGGATGCTTTTATTTCCAAATCATTCCATCAGTACTGAAAATCAAATATATAAAAATGCCTTTAAAATTTACCTTAAAAACTGCTGTTCTACGATCGTCTTTATTTGTTTTGATCAATATATTATCCCGATAGCGCGGATTTGTAATCCGTGCTTACTAAAAACCATGAGAAAAAAACTATAAGCAGTAAAAGATTAACCTCATCTTTTCCAATAAAATCGGAATGTTCCAAATCCCAAAAAGTATAAAAACAAAAAACTCCAACATTTCTGTTGGAGTTTTAAAAATTTTGTGGGCGATGAGGGGTTCGAACCCCCGACCCCCTCGGTGTAAACGAGGTGCTCTGAACCAGCTGAGCTAATCGCCCTTATGTCTCAACCAACACGCTTGTTGCTGATTGCGGGTGCAAATATAGACAAGTTATTCGACTTTACAAGTGTTTTAAAAAAATAATTATTCTTTTTTTACATCTTTTACGATCACCCTGTCGCTGTAATTGATCACCTCTACTATAATATCCTCATTGTTAGCATTTCTACCTTCGACAATATACAACTTTCCTTTATCCATAGGAACGTTACTTTTTGAAAAATCAACGTCTCCATGCTGTAAGGTCTTTTTAATATCCTCTAATGACACCCAATTTTCAGCAAATTTTGCCGTGGTTGCATCCGAATACGTAATCGGTTTACTTCTCAGGTCCTTTAAAACCCGACAGTTCGGCAAATAGCAAAACTCCGTTTTTTTCTCTTTAAAGAAAAATGCCAGGAACATCGATCCCAATAATAAACCAAATAAATAATACGCCAGACGGAATTTGAATTTCATAATCTTTTAATTTGCTGCAAAAGTACTATTTGTTTAGCGCTATGCCAAACAACAGTTGCTAAAAAACAATCAGGTTAATATCGCGGTACGGAATCGAAAACCAATCGGATATGGATCTATTGGTCAGAATACCGTGATAAAAGTAAATCCCGTTCTTTAGCGAGCGATTGCAACGAATCGCACTTTCCACGCCGCCATCTTCGGCAATTTGCAGCAGGAACGGCGTAATAATGTTACTAATCGACATCGAAGCCGTTTTGGAATAGCGCGACGGTATATTGGGCACACAATAATGCACCACATTATGCTTGATAAAAGTCGGCTTTTCGTGCGTGGTGATTTCTGACGTTTCAAAGCAACCACCAGTATCAATACTGACATCGATAATAATGGCGCCGCGTTTCATATTTTCGACCATCGTTTCCGATACGATAATCGGAGCGCGGTTCTTCCCTTTCATACATCCGATGGCGACATCGCAACGCATTAAGGATTTTAGCAGTGATTTTTCTTGTATGGTAGACGTAAAGATACGCTGGTTTAAGGTATTTTGTAGTCGGCGCAATTTGGTAATCGAATTATCAAACACTTTTACGCTGGCGCCTAATCCGATGGCTGTTCGCGCCGCATATTCGGCTACGGTTCCCGCACCAAGGATTACGACTTCTGTGGGACGCACTCCGGTTATATTTCCGAGTAAAAGTCCTTTTCCGAATGATTGATTGATCATCAACTCCGCTGCGATTAGTACCGATGCAGTACCCGCAATTTCACTCAGCGATTTTACCGCCGGATACGAGCCGTCTTCATCCCGGATAAATTCAAATGCCAGTGCGGTGACTCTTTTTTCAGCCAAAGCTTCAAAATAAGCTTTGCGTTGCGTTTTTAACTGTATTGCCGAAATCACCAGTGTTTGCGGATTCATCAGGTGAATTTCATCTATCGTAGGCGGTTCTACTTTTAAAATCATCGGACAACTAAAAATCTTTTTTCGATCTTTTGTAATTTCCGCACCTGCTTCACTGTATTCCCGGTCGGAAAAACTGGAACTCTCCCCTGCTCCGGACTCGATTAAAACGCGATGCCCGTGGAATGTCAGCGAATTAACCGCATCCGGTGTCAGACATATTCTTCGTTCCTGGTAAGAGATCTCTTTGGGTATCCCGATAAAAAGTTCACCTTTTTGTTTGGCGATTTCTAACTTTTCTTCTTGTGGAAGTAATTGTTGTCTGGTAAATGGGGTCAATGACATGATTTTACGCAATAATTTGCACTAATGTACAACTTTTTTTGTGATAAATAACTTATTAATGACTGGCTTACAGGCTAATTTCGCAGTTCCAGTAACCGCTTACCACCCGGTAGTAATTTTATATGGATAGCCGCATGATCGATCGGAATCAGATTGGGTGTTTTTTCAGGCCATTCAATAAAACACCAGTCACCCGAATAGAAGTATTCGTCGATTCCCATATCATACGCTTCTTCTTCCGTATGCAGTCGATACAAATCGAAATGATAAATGCGTTCCCCATCGTGGCCTTCGTATTCGTTAACCAGTGAAAAAGTCGGACTACTCGCCATATCCCGCACGCCCAATTCACTGACCAAAGCTTTGATCAATGTCGTTTTTCCCACGCCCATTTCGGCATGAAACGTAACTACTTTTTTCAGGTTTTGTGACAAGATTTGTCGGGCCACATCCTGGATCTCTTCCAGCGCGAAAGTTCTTTGCATAGTGCTCTCCATATTGAACAAATATAATTATTTTATCAAACGATATTGCATAATTTCCTACATTAAATTGAGTCAAAAAAAGGGCTTTTTTAGCCCTTTCTGTTTTTATTTCGGATTAAAGATTAATAGTGGGATGATCATTTCTTCCAGTGAGATCCCACCGTGTTGGTACGTATTGCGGTAGTAACTCACATAATGATTATAATTGTTTACATACGCCAGAAACAGGTCATTTTTGGCAAAAATATACGAACTACTCATATTGATCGCCGGCAAACCAATTTTCTTCGGATCTTTTACCGCATACACATCCTTTTCTTCATACGTCAGACTTCGACCGGTTTTATAGCGCAGGTTCAGACTTGTATTTTTGTCACCAATTACTTTCGACGGGTTTTTACAGTTAATCGTTCCGTGGTCGGTGGTTAAAATCAACTTAAATCCCAGTTGTTGTGCCTGCTGAATAATTTCCAGTAACGGCGAATTTCGGAACCAACTCAGCGTTAACGAACGATAGGCTTTGTCATTCGATGCCAACTCTTTTACAACATCCATTTCGGTTTTGGCATGCGATAACATATCTACAAAATTGTAGACAATCGTGGTCAGATCATTGCTTTTTAAGGTCTTGAAGTTATCTACCAGCTTTTTACCGTCTTTAAAATTCGTAATTTTATAGTATTCTTGTTTGATGTCGATGCGCAGTCGTTTTAACTGTTCCGCTAAAAATTCACCTTCGAACAGGTTTTTACCGCCTTCATCCACATCGTTTTTCCAATATTTCGGATACATTTTTTCCATCTCTAATGGCAATAATCCGGAGAATATCGCATTACGGGCATATTGCGTTGCCGTTGGTAAAATCGAATAGTAGCTGATTTCCTTTTCCAGTTTGTAATGATTGCTCACTACGCTTTCAAAGGCTTTCCATTGATCATAACGCAGATTGTCAATCACCACAAATAATATCGGTGCTTCTTTTTTGCGGATTTCCGGCACTACCATTTCTTTAAATAACTGATGGGACATAATCGGTGCATCGGCTTTCGGATCAAACCAGTTTTGGTAGTTCTTTTCGATAAATTTACCAAACTGGGAATTGGCTTCCAGTTTCTGGCTCTCCAAAATCTCAATCATACTCTGATCTTCAATATTCTCAAGTTCCATTTCCCAAAACACCAATCGTTTGTATAGGTCAATCCAATCTTCAAAGGAATTCACCATCGCCATATCCATTGCAATTTTCCGGAATTCCTTCTGATAATCCAGCGTCGTTTTTTCGGAAATCAGTCGGGAATGATCCAGGTTTTTTTTAAGACTTAATAAAATCTGATTTGGATTTACCGGCTTGATCAGATAATCGGCGATCTTAGAACCAATTGCTTCTTCCATGATATATTCTTCTTCACTTTTCGTGATCATAATCACCGGTACTGCCGATTTTTTCTCTTTGATCTCGGCCAGTGTTTCCAGTCCGCTTAAACCAGGCATGTTCTCATCCAGAAAAACAATATCGAAATTTTCTTCGTCGAATATATCAATCGCATCCTGACCATTGTTACAAGTCGTTACGCTATATCCTTTTTTCTCCAGAAATAATATGTGCGGCTTTAACAAATCAATCTCGTCATCCACCCAAAGTATTTTAATCGTGCTCATATGTGCTTGGTTTAGTAATTCTACTGCAATTTATTGTTTTAAGAACTCAACGAGGTTAAATTTATTATAAAACTAATCCCGGTTTATCGTTATTTTTCACGCCTTTTCGCTATAACCATTCCGATGCGGTTTCGTATTGCTCCGGGAAATATGTCAGATATTGTACCATTCGCGGGTTTGTTCCGTGGTTGGCACTCGCACAATGCGGTAAAGCCTGATGCCAGATCACAAAATCGCCTGCTTTTCCGGTAACCGGAATGGCTTGTAAGGTTTGTAAAGCAACTTCCCGAGGGTTCTCCTCTTCTTTTAAACCAGACATCCATTTGCCTATTTCGTTATGAAAACCAGGTACGCAATGAAAAGCACCATCTTCTGGCCCGCAATCCGTAAGGTACAATAAGCCCTGTAATCCGAATGGAATAGGTTGTTTTAAGCTGACATCCCAATGCAACGGACTTCCGAGAAAATGATAGGAATCCGTTTCCGGCGGATTAAAACTTACTTTATCGATGGTTTTATAAATTTTATCAGTGCCATATAATTGTTCGTACGCCTTGCGGATACGTGCGGAACTGCGGTTTTTATTCAGTGCCGGATGATCGCTAAAGGTAAGCATCAAACCTCTTTGTTCTTCATGTTGTCGGTACCAGCCATCACGATCATCAGGCTGTAATCCTAAAAAATCCCATATCGCCTGAACGGTTGCTTTACAATCTTCTTCCGAAATGGCATTTCGTAAAACGAGATAACCGTTTTCTTCCCAAAACTGTAGATCGGCTTCTGATAAAATCGCTGTCGTGATGGTTTCCGACTGCGACATCGTATCGGTATGGCGGTTTGTGATCCAATCGTAAAACTGATGCAATTCCGGTTTTTCAAAATACAAATAACGCATGACTTCTTCTATTCCGATGCCATATCGGTAAAGGGTTTCCAATTCCTGATTCCAACTTTCCGGATTGGCTTTTTCAGGATATAAAGCCCGCGTCCAGAGTTGTTCTAAAATCTGATGTTCCATAAGGTTTATAAAAATCGTACTCAAAAATAAAGATTTTTATTACTAATTAACTTTTAGACCGATACTTTTACACTCAAAATGCACTATTATTTTGATTCTAACAATCCACTTTACAAAGAATTCCGTTTTTATCCGTTAGGACACTTTTGTAAAAAGAAAGACTACCCTCTTTTTCGTACTAAAAAATGATGTATCTTTACCGTCATGAAATGGTTAACAGTCCTTTTATCGTTCTACTTTGTCCTGCTTGCCAGCATACCTTGTGCTGATGCAGCGACGGGTCATACCCATTTCCGGGTACAAAACGAAACACCTGTTGACCATGAAGGACATTCGCACGAAAAACAAGGCGATTTGTGTTCTCCATTTTGTGTATGCAACTGTTGCGGAGCGCAGATTATGAATTATGCTCCTGTAATTGCTTTTGCAGTACAACCCATCACTCCTGAAATTACAACACCTACACCAAGTTACCAGTCTGTATTCTATTCCGGTTACTACGGTAGTATCTGGCAACCCCCTCAATTGGTATAATAACCCTGCAATAGCGGGGTAAGAAGTCATGTAGCATTGCTACCCGATACAGGCATTTCCTGCCTATTCTTATCTATATTATACGAAAACATGCTTGATAAAATAATTCATTTTAGTATCAACAATAAATTTATTGTTGGACTATTTACCCTTATACTAGTAGCTGTGGGTGGCTATTCGGCCTATACCCTTCCTATTGATGCCTTACCGGATATCACCAATAATCAGGTGCAAATCATCACCAGTTCCCCTACACTGGCTACTCAGGAAGTCGAACAGTTTATCACTTATCCGATCGAACAGGCGGTAAAACCGATTCCAAAAATCGTTGAATTGCGCTCCATCAGCCGCTTCGGACTGAGTGTTGTGACCGTTGTTTTTGAGGAAAGTGCCGATATTTACTGGGCGCGCGCTCAAATTTCGGAACGTCTTAAAGAAGCCGAAAATACGATTCCAAAAGGTGTCGGATCTCCCGAAATGGCTCCGGTTAGTACCGGTTTGGGTGAAATCTACCAATATGTGGTTTTCCCTGAAAAAGGTTATGAAGAAAAATATGATGCCACACAACTACGCACCATTCAGGATTGGATCATCAAACCACAACTGATAGGCACTAAAGGTGTCGCGGAAGTGAATACACTTGGCGGTTATCTGAAACAATATGAAATTGCCGTTCAGCCCGACAAGCTGAAAAGCATGAACACCACCATTTCCGAGATATTTGATGCCCTTGAAGTAAACAACGAAAATACCGGTGGTGCATATATCGACAAAAAACCGTATGCCTATTTTATCCGTGGTATCGGAATGGTAAACGGTATCGACGATATCAATAAAATCGTGGTTAAAAACCAAAATGGCATTCCAATTCTTATCCGCGATGTAGCCCAGGTTCGCATTGGTAGCAGTATTCGTTACGGTGCTGTGACCAAAGACGGCAAAGGCGAAGAAGTGAGCGGTATGGTGATGATGTTAAAAGGCGAAAACAGCGGTCAGGTCGTAACCCGCGTAAAGGAAAAAATGGAGCAGATTAAAAAATCGCTTCCCGAGGGTGTTTCGATCGAACCGTTTATGGATCGTACGCAATTGGTTAACAAAGCCATCTCAACTGTAGAGAAAAACCTGATCGAAGGTGCGCTAATTGTAATTTTTATCCTGGTTTTATTACTCGGAAACTGGCGCGCCGGACTGGTTGTGGCTTCGGTTATTCCGCTTTCGTTACTATTTGCCATTTCGATGATGCGCCTGTTTGGCGTTAGCGGTAACCTGATGAGCCTCGGAGCCATCGATTTTGGGCTAATTGTAGACGGAGCGGTCATTATCGTCGAAGCGATTATTCACCGATTGCAGGTTGGTCGTAAGGGCGCACTGACCAAACAACAGATGAACGAAGAAGTCTTTCAGGCAGCTTCCAAAATCCGTAGTAGTGCCGCTTTCGGGGAAATCATTATCCTGATTGTATATCTACCAATCCTTGCATTAGTTGGCATCGAAGGAAAAATGTTTGGACCAATGGCGCAAACAGTATCTTTCGCCATTCTGGGTGCCTTTATTTTGTCACTGACTTATGTTCCGATGATGAGTTCACTGGTGCTTAAAAAGGAAACCGGACATAAAAAGAATATCAGCGATACAATTATTGAAAAACTCTATCATTTTTACGCACCTATTTTAGAAAAAGCATTACGTGCCAAAGCAGTCATTATTGGTTTGGCAATCGCCTTATTTGCAGCGGCATTACTCCTTTTCAATACATTGGGTGGTGAATTTATTCCAACACTCGACGAAGGCGATATCGCGACACACCTGATTATCGCTTCTGGAAGTTCGTTATCGCAAGAGGTCGAAGCGACTACCAAAGCTGAGCAGATTTTAAAGGCGAAATTCCCGGAAATCAAAATGATCGTAACAAAAATCGGTAGTGCCGAAATCCCAACCGATCCGATGCCAATCGAAGCCGGCGACATGATCATTCTTCTAAAAGACAAAGACGAATGGACTTCGGCTACGACTAAAGAAGAGCTCATGGAAAAAATGGAAAAGGCATTGGAAGATATTCCGGGCGCAACAACCGAGTTTTCTCAACCGATTCAAATGCGTTTTAACGAGTTGATGACTGGCGTACGAAGCGATGTTGCTATTAAAATTTTTGGAGAAGACATCGATATGCTCGTTAGTAAAGGAGACGAAGTAATGCAGCTGATCCAGGGAATACCGGGCGTTTCGGATGCCAAACTGGAACGTGTGGCCGGTTTACCGCAAATTACTGTTCGCTACAATAAGGACAAAATGGCGTTATACGGTTTAAAAATCGGTGATTTGAATAAAGTGATCCGAATGGGATTTGCCGGGGAAGCAGCCGGATTGGTGTATGAAGGCGAAAAACGCTTTGATCTTGTGGTACGTCTGGAAAGTGACAGCCGACAGGATATTTCCAATTTAAAGGCTCTTTATATCACTTTACCGTCCGGAAATCAGATTCCGTTAGAACAGGTTGCCGATATTAATTATGAGGATGGACCGATGCAAATTAGCCGTGAAGATGGTAAGCGTCGTATCGTGGTCGGTTTTAACGTTCGCGGCGCGGATGTTAAATCGGTTGTCGAAAAGATTCAGCAAAAACTCGATGCCCGACTTAAACTTCCGGATGGCTATTATGTAACCTATGGCGGTCAGTTTGAAAACCTTATTGAAGCCAACAAACGACTTGCAGTAGCTGTTCCGGTAGCATTAGCTATGATCTTTATTCTCTTATACTTTACTTTTAAATCGGTACGCCAATCTATATTGATTTTTACAGCTATTCCATTGGCCGCAATCGGTGGTGTTTTTGCACTTTGGTTACGGGATATGCCCTTTAGTATTTCAGCCGGAGTGGGCTTTATCGCCTTATTTGGCGTGGCCGTACTTAACGGTATTGTACTGATCGGTTATTTTAATCAATTAAAAACTGAAGGAATGACCAATATCTACGATCGAATTCGCGAAGGAACCAAAGTCCGTCTACGTCCGGTAATTATGACCGCAGCTGTGGCTTCATTAGGTTTCCTTCCAATGGCAATCAGCTCCAGTGCCGGTGCCGAAGTACAAAAACCATTAGCAACCGTGGTTATTGGCGGATTGCTAACAGCAACCTTACTGACCTTAATTGTACTTCCGATTTTGTATCTCTATTTTGAAAAAGAAACTCCAAAAAGTAACACGGATAATCCGGAAAATAACGCGTTATGAAAATGACATTCAATATAAAAACAGACAGCATTCTGTTTAAACACACTAGTTATATAATAGCTGTTTTAGCACTAGTTATCAAACCACTAAACACAACTGCTCAAACAAATCTATCACTAAAAGAAGCAGTTGAAACGGGTATGAAAAACAACCTGGGCATTCAGGCTTCCGAACTGGAAAGCAAGATGCACAATCAGTTGACGCGTTCGGCTTTTGAGGTTCCGAAAACCGAATTATCCGGTACGTTTGGACAGATTAATTCGAATGCTAAGGATAAAAATTTTGGCGTTTCCCAAAGCTTTAACCCGTTTCAATATGGTGCCAAAAAGAAATGGCTCAACGAAAACAATGCCGCCGGACAATTAAAAATCAAAGCCACACAACAGGATATTACGTTTAACATCCGTCAGGCATGGAATACCATGTTGTTTTATACCAAACAAAACCAATTGCTAAACCAACAAAACCTGTTGATGGAAAAATTTGTACGATCGGCTTCCCTAAAATTCCAAACGGGTGAAAGTAATTCACTCGAAAAGACCATTGCGATTGCCAAACAACAGGAATTACAACAACTGATCAAGCAAAATGAAGCCAAATTATGGGTTGAAAAGTCAAAAATTAAAACCCTGATCAACCGGGATACTGACTTCATTTCTGCTGATACTGCTTTTGTTCCGATGGTGACTTTGGCTGTAGCCGACAGTTCGCGATTAAAACAGAACAGTAACCTGCAATTGGCCACGCAACAGATTCAGATTGCTGAAGCCGCAAAAAAGGTCGAAAAGTCCGCTTTTTTCCCGGACATTACCGCTGGTTATGCAATTCAATCTATTACCGGAACACAGGAAATAAACGGACAAAGTGTAGACTATGACAATGCTTTACGTTTCCAAACCTTTTCGGTAGGTATTGCTATTCCGATTTTTGCCGGTAGTACTGTCGCGAAAACCAAAGCGGCGCAAAGTAATATCGAAATGCAGCAAAAAAATGCCGCTTATGTGGAAAGTCAGCTAAAAAGTCAGTTTCAGCAACAGTTTGAAGAGCTAAAAACCTATCAGTCACTAGTCGATTATTATCAGGGTACCGCTTTACCAAATGCTAAAAAAATCAGTACTAATGCAACAAAAGCCTATCAAAATGGTGATATTTCGTATGTAGAATACGTTCAAAGTATTGAAACCGCCTTAACCATCCGACTGAATTATAGCAATGCCATCCATAATTACAACCAAACTGCGATTAATATCCAGTATTTAATCCACCAATAATACCATGAAAAAATCCAACATACTATACCTCAATATTGCCGGCCTTATTATTATCGGAACCGTATTGTATTTTAGTTTACGCCATGATCATACTAGTGAAGACGGTCATGATCATACCGAAACAGAAACTGCGGAAAAACCCGGAGCGGATAAAGAAGTTGAATTGAATGAAGCCCAATTTAAAGCAGCCGGCGTAACATTGGGAACCTATTCCCTAAAAAACCTTAGTGAAGTTATTAACGCCAACGGTTATACCAAACTACCACCACAAAACCAGGCCGATGTTTCGGTTCATTTACAGGGTGTTGTTAAAACGATTTCGGTGATCGAAGGACAATTTGTCCGAAAAGGTCAGGTTCTGGCAACCATAGAAAGCCCGGAATTCACTAAATTGCAGGAAGCGTATCTGACATCGAAAAGTAATCTTGAATTTTTAAGTCAGGAGTTCGAAAGACAGAAAACGCTGAGTGAAGAAGAAGTCAATTCGAAAAAAGTATTCCAGAAAACAAAAGCGGAATACCAAATCGAAAAGGCGCGTTTTAATTCCTTAAAACAACAATTAAGCGTTCTTAACATACAATCGGGCAATACGGCTGTGGCTACGGTTCCCATATTGGCTCCTATTTCGGGTTATACAACCGAAATCAACGTAAAAATAGGAAGTAATGTCGAAGTCGGTAAACCGATTCTTAGCATTGTGGACAATTCCAAATTACACGTCGACTTATTGGTTTACGAAAAAGACCTGCATAAAGTAAAACAGGGTCAGAATGTACAGTTAGTACTTACCAATCAGGACAATACCGTAATTAAGGGAACGATTTTTAGTATCGGTAAGGCATTTGAAAATGAAACTAAATCAGTCGCAGTACATGCCGACATCAATAACGAGAAAAATGCACTGATTCCGGGAATGTATGTCAACGCGTTAATCGATATCGGGACAAATGCCGTTAATTCCCTTCCGGTGGAAGCCATTGTAAAGGCAGACGGTCGTGAATTTATGTTTGTATTGGAAGAAGGCCATGAAGAACCGGAACACGATACGGAAAAAGGACATTCCCATGACGACGGTCATAAGCATGACGATACCGAAGGAAACCGTTTTCATTTTCGTAGAGTGGAAATCAAAACCGGCACTTCGCAATTGGGTTATATTCAGGTTACGCCATTAACAAAAGTCGCTCCTGATGCTAAAATTGTTTTAAAAGGCGCTTATTATATCCAAAGTCATCTATTAAAAACAGAAGGCGGCAGCGGTCATTCGCATTAAATCAAAAAAAATGGAAAACTTTTTAAAAATATACTTACCCGTTTACCTTTTGTTATATCTATTGGTAACATTTGTGATTCCTACCTATCGTACGTATAAACAAACCGGCATTAATCCGGTAACGTTCGGGAATCGGGATAACGCCCATGATTATATCGGTTTTGTCATGAAATTTTTAATTGTACTACTGTTTGTCGCAGTAGTACTCTTTTCCTTTGGTGGCAAACTGTATCATTATTCCGTTCCAATACCCTATCTTGAAAACGAATATCTAAAAATGATCGGACTATTCCTGATTCATATCGCCTTGTTATGGGTAATGATCGCACAATATCAGATGCAAAATTCATGGAGAATCGGTATAGATGAAACGCATAAAACCGAATTGTGTACCAACGGTATTTTCGGAATAAGTCGCAATCCTATCTTTTTAGGAATGATCATTAGTGTTTTGGGGCTTTTTATGATAGTTCCCAATGCCTTGACATTTTTCACAACATTGGCGACTTATTTTATTATTCAAGTACAGGTACGACTGGAAGAAGCCTTTCTGACAAAACAACATCCTGTAGATTATCCAAAATATACGCAAAAAGTAAAACGTTTTTTATAACCATTAACCCGAACAAAATGAGAATTTTATTTTTAATTACCTTTATGATGCTTACTTCATTTACTGTCAATGCACAAGCGCAAAAAGCCGTTATCAAAACAACTATTACCTGTGATCATTGTAAAGAGTGTGAAACCTGCGGACAATTGTTTGAAAAAAAACTAATCCGTCAGAAAGGAGTACAAATGGTAACGCTTAATGAAAAAGAAATGACTATTACCGTATTTTTTAACGCCAAAAAAACAGATCTTTCCGCTATACGAACTGCTATTAGTCAACTGGGTTATGATGCCGACGCTGTTAAAGCCGATCCAAAAGCTTATGAAGCCTTAGATGGTTGCTGCAAAGTATAACGGATGATCATTTATTTCTAATCCGGAAGTATTATGAAAAATGAAACACACAAACACGCTACAGACGGAGCAGATTGCTGTTCTGTTGCTGCTAAAATAAATAATCAAAAAAAGCACGATCACGACCATGACCATGATCATGGTCGTGATCACGACGAGGCTGCCGGATGGAAAATGTTCCTACCGGCAATCCTGTCATTCGTATTGCTAATGATCGCAATTGGAATAGACAACTATTTCCCTATCGCAATATTCACCGGGTGGGTTCGTATAGGATGGTACCTACTGGCCTATTTACCCGTGGGTTGGCCGGTATTAAAAGAAGCGATCCAAAACATGCGTAACGGAGCCTTTTTTACCGAATTTTTCCTGATGTCGATCGCAACACTGGGGGCTTTCTATATCGGGGAATATCCCGAAGGTGTAGCCGTAATGCTGTTTTATGCGATCGGCGAATTATTCCAGACACTAGCCGTAACCCGCGCCAAATCGAATATTAAAGCCTTATTGGATCAGCGACCGGACACCGCTACGGTTATAGTCGATGGTAATCCGCTAACGAAAAAGGCGGAAGCCATAACCATTGGTGAAATTATTCAGCTAAAACCGGGCGAAAAAGTAGCTTTGGACGGTATTTTGCTATCCGATTCGGCCACTTTTAATACCGCTGCTTTGACCGGCGAAAGTAAACCCGATACCAAACGCAAAGGTGACACGGTACTAGCCGGAATGATCAACCTAAATACTTCCGGTTTGGTCGAAGTAACAACTGCGTATACCGACAGTAAATTGTCCAAAATTTTGGAGATGGTTCAGGAAGCAACAGCCAAAAAAGCCCCAACAGAATTGTTTATCCGTAAATTTGCGAATATCTACACCCCTATTGTGGTGTTTCTGGCTATCGGAATTTGCCTGTTACCAATGCTCTTTGTTTCCGATTATAATTTTAACGACTGGCTATACCGCGCACTCGTATTTCTGGTAGTTTCCTGTCCGTGCGCTTTGGTTATCTCTATTCCATTGGGCTATTTTGGCGGAATTGGTGCCGCCAGTAAAAACGGAATATTGTTTAAAGGCTCTACGTTTTTAGATACGATGGCTTCTATTCAGGCCGTAGTGATGGACAAAACCGGTACACTAACCAAAGGTGTTTTTAAGGTACAGGAAGTCGTTGCTTCGGGCTATACGGAACAAGAACTGGTACACTATACTGCAGCACTCGAAACACATTCTACACATCCGGTAGGCACAGCTATTATTGCGTATGCAAATGGTGGAGAAAAAGGTATTTCGGTAACCGAAGTGGAAGAAATTGCAGGACACGGACTAAAAGGTCGTATAAATGGTAAAACCATTCTGGCCGGAAATGTCAAATTGCTTCAAAAATTTAAGATTCCCTACGATACGGCTATTGAAAATACACCTTATACCATTATTACCGTTGCCATAGACGGGCAATATGCCGGTTATTTTCTGATTTCGGATGAGATTAAGGAAGATGCGCCTCAGGCCATTGCTAATCTTCATCAACTGGGAATTCAAACCGTGATGTTATCGGGTGATAAACAAGCTGTTGTATCAGCTGTAGCAAACGAATTGCGTATTGATACAGCCTATGGTGATTTATTGCCGGAAGATAAAGTACGTCAGGTACAACACTTAAAAGATCAGCACCTAAAACTGGCCTTTGTGGGCGATGGTGTTAACGATGCCCCGGTAATTGCATTGGCCGATGCCGGTATTGCTATGGGCGGACTGGGTAGTGATGCGACTATTGAAACCGCCGATATTGTCATTCAGAATGATCAACCTTCTAAAATCCATACGGCTATTGCGATTGGTAAAAAAACAAAACAAATCGTATGGCAAAACATTGGTATGGCCTTTATTGTAAAAGCTGTCGTATTGATTCTTGGCGCCGGCGGACTCGCAACCATGTGGGAAGCCGTATTTGCCGATGTTGGCGTTGCTTTATTAGCGATCCTGAATGCCGTTCGGATACAAAAAATGAAGTTTTAAAAACTAAAACCTAACAGGTTATTATCATGATGATCATAAACCTGTCAGGTTTCTCTAAGTCTTCTCTGGTTTTTTCTTAAAACACACCTGACAGGTTTTGAAAACCTGTCAGGTGTTATTTTGAGCAACAATCGTAAAATAGTATAACTCTTTTTCAAAATACTACAACAACGCTATAAATTCCGATCGATACCTTCGCATTTTAAATGAATTTATATGACACCCTTATCTCCTAGTGAAACCGGTAAACAATTGCGAAAACCGGATGGCGAAGCCGGAATTGCGATCGGTCGCGATATGAACCGCTCCAACCGTTTAATGTATACTGACCTTTTTTCGTTACTAACCCTTAATGACCTTAATACCGTATTAGAAATCGGTTACGGAAATGGGATGCATTTCCCAGGTTATTTTGTACCCGGAAAAGCCATTACCCTATACGGAATGGACTATTCGGAAGTAATGCATCAGGAAGCCTTGCAAAATAACGCCTCGTTCGTTGCAGTAGGCTCTATAATCCCGGAATACGGCGATATTATAAACTGTTCCTATCCATCCGATAAATTTGATCATATTATAGCACTAAACACCGTTTATTTTTGGGAACCTTTGGGAAATTATCTGAACGTACTTTTCCGCATTCTAAAACCCGGTGGAAAATTATATATCGGTTATCGTCCGAAACACGTCTTACATCAGGTCGATTTTGTCCAGGAAGGATTTGCGTTATACGATGCCGCTGTTTTAAATGATCAACTGGAAAAGGCCGGTTTTGAAATTGTACAGGAACACCAGCATAATTATTCCAAAATGACGGTTAATGGTCAACCGCTTGAAAGTACTGATCTAATAACGGTTTGTATAAAAAAAGAGGCTTAAAAAAGCCTCTTTTAATTATCCCCGGATAAGTTTTTTGTATTTGATACGGGTTGGTGTTAAATCGCCACCAAGACGTTTCTTTTTGTTTTCTTCGTAATCGGAGAAACTTCCTTCGAAGAAATACACCTGCGAATCGCCTTCAAAAGCCAGGATATGTGTACAAATCCTGTCCAGGAACCAACGGTCGTGGGAAATTACTACCGCACATCCGGCGAAGTTTTCCAAACCTTCTTCCAACGCACGAAGCGTGTTGATATCCAAGTCGTTCGTAGGCTCATCCAGTAGCAATACGTTTCCTTCTTCTTTTAACGTCATCGCCAAATGCAAACGGTTACGCTCTCCTCCGGAAAGTGTCGCAACTTTTTTGTTTTGATCACTTCCACCAAAGTTAAATCGGGACAAATAGGCTCTTGAGTTTACCTGACGACCACCCATCATTACCAATTCCTGACCGTCGCAGAAGTTTTCCCAGATGGATTTATTCGGATCGATATTCGAATGCGACTGATCGACATAAGCGATTTTAGCCGTATCACCAATAACAAATTCCCCATTATCCGGTGCTTCTTCTCCCATGATCATTCGGAAGATCGTTGATTTACCGGCACCATTCGGACCGATAATCCCTACGATTCCCGCTTGAGGCAAGGTAAAGTTTAGGTTTTCATATAATAGTTTGTCACCAAAAGCTTTTGAAACATTTTTCGCTTCGATTACATTGGTTCCTAAACGCGGACCATTCGGAATGTAGATTTCCAGTTTCTCATCCAGTTCTTTTTGGTCTTCGTTTAATAATTTATCGTAGTTCTGTAAACGGGCTTTTTGTTTTGTCTGACGCCCTTTGGCTCCCTGACGTACCCAGTCTAACTCGCGTTCTAATGTTTTTCTACGTTTGGAAGCTACTTTTTCTTCCTGCTCCATACGTTTTGATTTCTGATCCAACCAAGATGAATAGTTTCCTTTCCACGGAATACCTTCGCCACGGTCTAATTCTAAAATCCATCCCGCTACATTATCCAGGAAATAACGGTCGTGGGTTACGGCAATTACCGTTCCGGCATATTGTTGTAAGTGTTGCTCCAACCATAGTACGCTTTCCGCATCCAGGTGGTTGGTTGGCTCATCCAGTAACAATACATCCGGCTGTTGTAATAACAAACGGCATAAAGCTACACGACGACGCTCTCCTCCGGACAATACTTTAATTGGGGTATCCGGTTCCGGCGTACGCAAGGCATCCATCGCGATTTCCAGTTTGGTATCCAGTTCCCACGCGCCTACCGCATCGATTTTGTCCTGAAGTTCGGCCTGACGGTCCATTAACTTCTGCATCTTGTCGGCATCTTCGTATACTTCCGGTAAACCGAACATATCGTTGATTTTGTTAAACTCGTCCAGAATCGCAACCGTTTCGGCTACTCCTTCACGTACGATTTCGATAACGGTTTTGGTTTCGTCCAATAATGGTTCCTGCTCCAAATATCCAACTGTATAATTCGGTGCAAATACCACATCTCCCTGGTAGTTTTTATCTACTCCGGCAATAATTTTTAGTAAGGATGATTTACCGGAACCGTTTAATCCCAGGATACCAATTTTGGCTCCGTAGAAAAAGCTCAGGTAAATATCTTTTAAAACCTGTTTGTTCGTGCTCGAGTAGGTTTTACTTACCCGGGACATCGAAAATATTACTTTCTTATCGTCTGACATGTCAAAATGTTTTTAGTGTCTATTCAGATAGCAAATATAAGTGAAATACGATAGAATAAAAATTGCTGGGAGATTTATGGTTTTAACATACTAATACGTCTGTTTTTTATAGTATCAATTTTTTATCTCCCGAAGTTGGATATATTTGTAATTCCAATAATTTAGTTTCAAAACACATTATGAAATCCCTAAAAATACTATTCCTACTTCTTCCTTTCCTTTCTTTTTCGCAGGATCTTAACGAGCTTATCGGACAGGCGCAATATGCCTATACGGCCAAAAACTATAAAATGGCTTCCGAAACCTATCAAAAGGCAATTGCGCAGGAAGATATCAGTAACTATTTTGTGTATTACTATGCCGCTTTATCAGCCAATCTGAATCACGAGGAAGATCTGGCTATTAAAATGCTGCAACAGGCTATTTCAAAAGGTTTTGGGATAGAAGATAATGAAGTCGAGTTTATTCAGAATATGCCGGATTTTGCGAACCTACATGATAAAGACTCCTGGAAAAACATGCTTTCGGAAATGAAAAACCGCAATACCGCGAATAAAGAAAAAATTCAAAAAGTATCCGAAGACTGGAAGAAAAATCTGTATGACAATGCCAAAATCAAACCGGGTTATACCTTGCTTTTTCAAAAAGTCGACACCGTTAATTTTCCGTATCTGGTGTATGTTCCGAAAAGTCCGAAGCAAAAAAGTAAGCTCCCGGTGATTGTTTTTCTTCACGGTGGTACCGGATTAACAAATTTTAAAGAACTGTATGAAAACCCGGAGTTACAAAGTGAGCCGATCTTTACCACTGCACGGATCTTAAATGCCATCGTGATTTACCCTATCGCACGGGAATCGTTTAACTGGTTTAACAAAGAAAAAAGCTTCGAAGGCATTATGCAGATGCTGAACGGTTTTGAATCAAAATATAAATACGACAAAAAAAATGTGGTCTTAGGCGGTATGTCTATTGGTGGCAATGCTACTTTTTGGTTTGCGCAGCATCATCCGAAAATGTTTAAAGGGTTCTATACGTTTTCGGCTATTCCGAAACTCGAATTTGAAACATTGGATTTTAGTAAATTCGACACAACCCGGCCGATTATCAGTATCAATACTAAAGATGACACCACCTATAAAATCGACGACGTATTAAAAATCTATAATCAACATAAATTTGACAAATGGTCGATGGAAGTTCTGGATAGCGGCACGCATGGTTTTATCTACAATTCGGCCGTAGACGGTCAGGAAAAAGTGACCGAAACCCTTAAAAAACTTTTGGAATAACAACAGTTTGCATTCGTCAATATACAAAACGGTGACTATTGGGTCACCGTTTTTTTAACGGATTACCGAAATACCGGCATCTACTTTTAGTTCTGTCCCGTGAATATAGGATGCCTCTTCTGAAGCGAGAAATAGTACCGCATTGGCAATTTCCGAGGGATCGCCCTGTCGTTGAAACGGAATCGTCGGGATTAAGGCCATAACGGCACTTTCGACCTGTTCGACAGTAAGTCCGGTATTACTATAAATATTGGTTTTGATATGACCGGGACTGATCCCGTTTACGCGAATACCTTTTGCTGTCAACTCGGCTGCAAAAGTTTTGATAAACGATTGTACCGCCGATTTTGCCGCGGAATACACCTAAAAATTCGCTATTCCCACTTCCGTCACAAGGGAATCGGTATACGCTTTATGTACTGTTTCGGCACTACGCCCGGTAATGATTACCTTGCCGCCTTCGGCTATAAATTGACGGGCGGTGGCTAGTCCCATACCATTGGTTCCACCGGTTATCAATGCAAATTTGTTTTGAAATCGCTGCATGGTTTTTATTTTTAATTACCGTGCAAAAATTGATAATCCGCCTCCTTTTTAAAACCCGAATCTTGCGGTTTATTAAAATACCTGTACTTCTACCGGAAAAGTTGACGAATAGCAGTTGATATAGGCATCATTAAAAAATACCCGTCCATAGGCAACTAAAGCAACGTTTCCGGTATAAATAAGTGCTTTATTAATATAAATCCTGAAATTAAAACTCGTCGGTACATTTAAATTATTGACGATCTCAAAATTGTTTGCACACGTATGTACCCCGTTAAGTACATCATATGAAAAAATAAAATCATGTGGATTTCCTCCGGCTGAATTTAAGACATCGACTGTAGCATAATACTGGTTGTACGTTTGGGATTGCATTTTAAACGGAACCAGTGTGAAGAAAAGTAAGCACACCGTTTTTAGTAGTAATGGTTTCATAGTTTTATGGTTTTATGGTTACTATAATTTTATACGCAAAATGCCCTATAAATTAGTATTCCTTTTAATACAATACTGTCATGTATTCAGAATCATATCGTACTACCGTGATCCTATTTAGGGCAAAAATCAGAAAAACAAACCGTTACACTGAATTTAATCTCTAATATATCTCAAATAACGTAACCATGAAATCGCTACTGGTAGTGATTTTTAAATTCTCATTTTGAGAATTTTACTTATATTTACATACTATTTTCCTGTTTATGGAGCTGCTAAAATTCAATACGATGAAAAAAACCTGGCATCAGATTGCCCGGTATCACGACGGCAATACCCCGCCTTCTTTTGAATTGGAAGTCTATAAAAAGCTGTTAAACATCTTCCATATCGGCGATTTTTACTATTATATTGTCAATCTGCCACATGTAGAAATTGAGTTCGTTAGCGATGCTGTAAAAAAAGTACTGGGAATTGCTTGTACATCTGATTTTAATGTAAACTATATTCTAACAAATATTCATCCCGACGACCTGAATCGTTTTATGATGTACGAACAACAGGTTACTACATTTTTTAATGCCTTACCGCCGGATAAGGTTTTAAAATACAAGGTGAGTTATGATTACCGTTTGCGATGTGCCGATGGTTCGTACAAATGGATACTAATGCAAACGATCACCATTCAGAGTGATGAAAAAGGATCGGTGATCCGCGTGTTGGGCATACAAACGGATATTTCCCATATAAAAACCGATTCGATTCCTTCGGGACTTTCTTTTATTGGATTGGAGGGCGAACCGTCCTATTATAATACTGTAGGTCAAAAAATAAAACAAGTGCTTTTTACCAAGCGGGAACGGCAGATTTTGGAATTGATCATTACTGGAAAAAATACTTGTGAAATTGCCGATTTACTTAATATTTCAATACATACGGTCAATACACACCGCAAAAATATTATGGCAAAATCGGCTTGTAAAAGCCTGGTCGAGCTTGGTTCAAAAGCGATTCGTGAAGGTTGGATTTAACCCGGTATTTTTTCGACCAGTATTTCCTTACCAGACAAATCGTAATACGTACAGGTTTTCTTTTGCATGTCCATAGTCCATTTGGCTATACCCGAACGGGCACAATCCTTACAAAAAGTCAGGTAATCGGTTTCTCCCCGTTGATAGGCTTTTAACTCTTTTTTAAACACAAAAAGAACACTCTCGGGAGCAATTATAAGCGTATCATAAACCGGAGCTGCCACTATTTGGTAATCATTGGTACCGTAATAAATGGTATGTCCATCCGAAACATACGTTTCATAAAAAACCACTCCCAGCCCAATCAGGTCTTGAATATAATTCGGGAAATCGGCACCCGATTTTACTTTTACATGTGCCATTTTAATCTGTTCCAGTGTAAACATCGTACTATTTTTTGACACTCAAATATACTATTTTCCTATAGTGTTAGCATCCTGTTCCTGTTTTAATTGTAAGACGCGTTGTAGAAAACTTTGGATCGCAATTTTATTTTCAGCTTCGGTAATCGCTGCTAACAATGCATTTTGGTTATCCGCAATTTCGTGTAAAACAGTACGAATAACCTCCCATACGGGTTTCATCTGTTCGATTAACTCCAATCCTTTGGACGTTAACAGTATACGTCGTTTGCGTTCATCATCCTTATCTTTTACAGAACGAATGAGTTTTTGTTTTTCAAGTTCTTTTAGTAAGCTAATCGTAGACGGATGGGTATATCCAATCTCATTTGCGATTTCCACGACACTCAGTTTCTCTTTATGGTACAAAGTATAGATCACGGGGAACCATTTTGGTTCGAACGCGATCCCGTAGGCTTTATAGACCTGCGCTCCGTCTTTACGAAGTTGTTCACTAAGGCGTTGCAACCTTGTCGAAATGGCTAATATTCCGGATTCATCAATTATATTCATGGCTGTTTGTCCAGGTTTAAATGACAAAATACATTATCGGCACTCATTAACGGAAAAGCATCCGGTAAGGCCTTTTTTTCAATTCGTACAAAGTTATTCTTTTCGTAAAAACGAAGTGCGGCTTCTAAAATCGTAATCGTTCCCAGATATAAGTGTCGAATTCCGTTTTCGCGACAATAAGCTATTAAAATGTCGAGTAATTGTTGGGCAATACGGTATTCTTTTCCGCGAAATTCTTTTTTGACAAACATTTTCCGAATCGCTCCTTCCTGATTGGCATATTTGATCAAAGCAATAGTTCCTACGAGCTCATCGTTGTGAAAAGCGCCCCAAAAAGCACCTCCACCCTGATAATAAAAGTCCTCTATTTGTAACAGATCCGGTTGATCTTCTATTGTAATCGGGACGTTAAACTCTTTTTGCTGAATACTTAAAATCAGGTCTATTGCCGCAGTCGAGTATTCATTTCCGATGGGTTGAATGCTAATTTTCATAGTTGTTTTATATTTACAAGACAAAACTACGTAGTTGAATACATAAATACAAAAACTTTAACACTTCAAAATATCACAAAACCTGACAGGTATTTGAGACCTGTCAGGTTTCAACATATAAACCAATAAAATTTATCGTGTTTTTTTAATCATCATTCTATGATCAAAACCCCATTGTACCAAGGCTTCAATAACCGGAATAACCGATTTTCCGTAGTCTGTCAGCGCATAGGTTACGGTAATCGGACGCGTATCCTGAATCGTTCGGGTAATCAGTTCGTTTATTTCGAGTTCTTTTAATTCTTTGCTCAACATTTTAGCAGAAATCCCCAGTATTCCGCGTTCCATCATTTTAAAATGGACCAACTTATCCTGTCGGTTTTTCAGGTAAATCAAAATTAACAATTTCCATTTTCCGCCGAGGATTTCCAGGCTATCCCGAATGGCAAAAAGCTCTTCGCTACAGCTGGTTTCGCGGATTATCCCTTGATCTTTTATTTGTGTCATAGTTTCTTCCGGGTAACTAGTTACGTAAAGTTAACTAGTAACAAATTTATAGCATTTCCCTTTTACTTTTACCAAAAAATCATCTTATGAAAGCCATACCCCGACGCGTGGTTACCGGAATAAAAGACGGCAAATCCACCATTATTGAAGACAATACGGTACAAAATGCCGTTGATCATTTTAAAGGGCTAATTATTTCGGATATCTGGAATACGCAGGAAATGCCTGTTAGTTTGGATAATGAAGTTCTTATTCCAAATACCGCATTCCCACAAACACCGAAAAACGGAACCTATTTCCGCTATGTTACGATTCCGCCCGATAGCGATATGGGACTTACCATTCAACCGGGAGAACCACATCCGCTGATGCATCAAACCGATACCCTGGATTATATTATTATCCTTTCCGGAGAATTGTATCTGATTATGGAAGAAGGTGAAACGGTATTAAAACCCGGCGATATTGTAATTCAGAAAGGAACGAATCATGCGTGGAGCAACCGTTCGGATCAGCCTTGTATCCAATTGGCGATCCTGATTGATGCGAAAACTGTTTAATAGCCACACCTGACCGGTTTTGGAAACCGGTCAGGTGTTAACTAACTATTTTCGTTCCAATAATAACTATCGGGATAAATCCGCTGTCCGAAAATGGCTGTGCCTACTCTAACGATGGTCGCACCTTCTTCGATTGCGGTTTCCAGATCACCACTCATTCCCATCGAAAGCTCTTTCATTTCCACATTGGGAAGTTGTAATGCTTTTATTTGTTCCTGAACTTGTTTGAGTATGCGGAAACACTGTCGCACTTTTTCGGTTTCGGCGCTAAACAATCCGATCGTCATCAATCCTTTTATTTGTATGGTCTCGAATTGTGCTACTTCTCGTACCAAAGCTATTGCTTTATCCGGAGAAACTCCAAATTTGCTCTCTTCATCAGACGTATTAACCTGAATCAGCACTTCCATTGTTTTCTTTTCAAACAATAATCGCTGGTGTAATTTTACCGCTAAATCCAAACGATCCAACGATTGAATACAGGAAATATCGTATTTTAAAATGTCTTTAATTTTGTTGGTTTGTAAGTGTCCGATAAAATGGTTTGTATGCGGAATGGATTTTAAATCCGGGTATTTTTCTTTGATTTCCTGTACTTTATTCTCCCCTATTACCGTTTGGCCGGCTTCTAATGCCACTTTAATCCGATTGGCCGGTACCGTTTTCGTTGCCAATAACAAACGGATTTCAGCCGGATCCCGTTTGCTTTTAACCGCGGCTTTTTTTATCCGATCCCTAATTTCTTGTAAATTGGCCAGGATTTGTTCCTTCATATTCTGATTCCTATTACTTGTTATCTATTGAGGTCGGAAATGGATTCGAACCACTGTATAAGGTATTGCGTACCTTCGCCTAACCACTCGGCCATCCGACCTTTATTTTAAGAAAACGGCAAACCATTACAATTTGCCGTTAGTACTGTTAGTACCACCAATGGTAGTAATTGTGTAGTCCGTCATATTCAAAACCGCATCGTGGATACAGTTTGTTCCCGATAGCATTGGTTTTTTCGGTTTCCAACATCAATCCACAAGCACCGGTTTCGGCACACCATTGCTTACTGCGATCAATCAAAGCAACCGACAAGCCTTGTCCTCTATAGTCCGGATGCACGAACAAATCGCTTAACAACCATTGTTTTTGCAATTTTGTATAATGGAATAACTTATAAAGTTGAACAAATCCGACGGCTTGTCCGTTAACCACTGCCAGAAAAATATCCGATTCGCTGTTTAAAAAACGCTCCTTTAGAAATGCTTTCCCTTTTTCGACATCCGATTCCTGTCGGTAAAAAACACGGTAAAGGTCAAATAAGGCTGCCGCTTCGTCCAGATCTTCCAGGCTCGCTTTTTTAATTTTGTAATTCATAGTCCTAATAATTATTTTGATTTTACAGGACAAAAGTATCTCTAAATAGGACTACCTTTGTAATCCAGTTTCAACACATAAAGTAGTCCAGATGATTCCGTTCGAACATATTATCGCTATTGATAAAGCAAGTAAAGTTCCTGTCTACCGGCAAATTGCCATGGGTATTAGTACCGCTATAGGAAATGGTGCTTTAAAGGCTGGGATGCTGCTTCCGGGTAGTCGGGAACTGGCAAAAACCTTACAGGTACACCGCAAAACGGTTATCGCGGCTTACGATGAGTTACAGGCACAGGACTGGATTAATGTTGTTCCGCGAAAACAGGTTAGCGTTTCGATGCGGATTCCATTACTCAAACCGCAATCCTGGGAAAATACAATCGCTCAAACCGGATATAAAAACAATCTGACACTTCCATTTCGGCAAATCATCGAAAATACAGCACACGATACTACCGCTAAAATTCCCGATATTACTATAGACGACGGACATCCCGATGTGCGATTATCGCCGATTGCCGCTTTACTAAAAACCTATCGTTCGAATACATCCCGAAAATATGCCATCAAAACAGCCAATACCGGTACCGCACAGGGAACACCAAAACTCCGGGAAACATTGGTTTCGTATTTATCGGAAACCCGCGGCTTAAATTGTACTGCCGACAATATACTGATCACACACGGGGCGCAGATGAGTATTTATCTGGCCGCTCAGTTGCTGTTAGATTCCAATGCGCGTATTATTGTGGGTCAGCCTAATTATCCCGTAGCTGATCAGGTCTTTAAGCAAACCGGAGCGCAATTGCTAAAAGTAAATGTTGATAGCAACGGCATCGATACCGATGTCATCGAGTTGATTTGTCAAAAGGAAAAAATTAATGCCGTATATGTGGTACCACATCATCATTATCCGACAACAGTTACCCTTAGCGTAGAAAGACGAATGAAATTACTGGAATTGTCCGAACGATATGCTTTTACGATTATTGAAGACGATTACGACTACGACTATCATTATACCTCATCTCCTTACCTTCCATTGGCAAGCAGCGGGCATAACGGGAATGTAATTTATATCGGTTCTTTTTCAAAAATATTGGATCCATCGCTCCGTATGGGATTTATGATCGCTCCGCAAAATTTTATCATCCAGTGTACCGCTCTCCGAAAATTAATTGATGTTGGCGGTGACGGTTATATGCAAAATGCACTGGCAACGCTGATACAGGACGGCGAACTCAAACGGCATCTTAAAAAAGCGAAAAAATGCTACCATCAACGCAGGGATTTTCTGGATGCCTTATTACGAGAACACTTAAGTCCCTATATTTCCTATACCTTACCATCCGGTGGTATGGCGGTTTGGATCCGGTTACGCGAGGGTTATTCTTTATCCCGCCTAAAAACAACCAATCATTTCCATATCGCAAGAATGGATTCCGAACAAAATGCTTTCCGTTTTGGATTTGCCTCTTTAAACGAAACCGAATTAACAGAAGCGGTTTTATATTTAAAAACAATATTGCATAACACCTGACAGGTTTTGAAAACCTGTCAGGTGTGGTGTAATACTAATCCTCACTACAATCTCCTTTATCATCTGTTTTTAAGCATTGCGTTATAAACCCGAGAAAACAGGCAAACTTAATTTCTGTAGCATCAGTAATAACCAAAGCACCATCCTGCCAGATACTATTTTGGTACGCCGCCGCCGATCCCTGATTCATATGAACGTCGTGAATTCCCTTCCGTATCTCCGAGCCTTTACTATCTGTATAGCTGTTTCCCCAAATGCAAAAGGAATAATCATTCTTCTGTGCCAATTCGATATGTTGTTTTAATAATTGTATCAAATAGTCATCTTCCCGTTCACCTGTGGGCTTAAAGGGAACCTGAAAACGATTCAAATCAAAATAATTCCCTCTCAGATAATCCAGCGCGAGTTCTTTATCGGGATTGTCATATACGCCATCCGGTAATGTCAAAGCTTTTTCCAATGGTTTTATGTTGATCAGATCACTATCCGGATCCGATGTGGCCAATACCCGTAACTCCGGATGGCCTTTAACCCGATTGTAGACATTGATATTTACTTCATAAATGGAATCTTCAATTTTAATTTCAAAATTATAATGCGGAAAAGCACGATGAATCCTTAATGCATTTTCCGAATTGATTTCTTTAAAAAAACGCCCTTTTACCAAAGTATACGAACTTTTTGTTTGCATGATTTACTTTAAATTTATGGAGTGTAATTCCTCCCGATTTAACAATTATTATAAATGTAACAAACCTAATCGAAGTCAGAGTTTACAATTGACGGACAATAACGGGCAATTGAAGTACGATCAAAACCTTTTAATACCTGACAGGTTTTAAAAACCTTTCAGGTGTGGTAAACTGATGATCAAATTTTTAATCCCTTCGGTTAATTTGGACAACGCTAACACGCTTCCGTTCTGTTAATTTTACTTTTTTTGTTGTAGGATATTTTTTATTTGAGTTAATTTGAGTAGTTCCGCTTTTCTGAAATAACACGTATTATATGCCCGAAACAACCTATAAATTAGACAACCCGGTTTACTACTCCTTAACCGAAATACACCAGCCATTTGCCCTTGAATTGGAAGGCATTCACTATTACCATCCTGATTTTTGTCCGTTTGGTGGTTTTATTGGTCCGCTATCGACCGAAAAAGGTGTCGCGCACTATGCCCGGTTAACCGACAACTTTTTTATTGTGGGCGAAAAACCATCTTATGACGATACGATACAATTGGTGAATGAATTGGTTTGCGATCAAATGGTATTGTCGCAGCCTATTTCTGTAGTTTCTGAAGATGAAATCATTACTTTGGATACGACTCATAAAGAAGCACTGCTACAACTCGTCAATCAGGTACAACCCGGTTATTTTAAAACGAAAACACCTGAAATGGGAAACTATTACGGAATCTTTAAAGACGGTATTTTAGTAGCCGTTACCGGCGAACGCATGAAAATGGATCAATATACCGAAATAAGTGCTGTCATTACACATCCGGAGCATACCGGAAAAGGATATGCTTCCCATCTGGTAGCGCATGCGGCACATCGCATTTTTCAGGAAAATAAAACGCCATATCTGCATGTTGCTTCTTCCAATACCAGAGCGATTAACGTTTATAAGAAACTGGGGTTTACAACACGCCGTAAAATCAGTTTTTGGAATCTTACTTCTCAATAAATCAATATGAAATTCAAATTAATAGCATTCTCCTTATTTACAATTGCCGCTCAGGCACAATCGGAAAACGATTATTATAAATTTTCTGCCGATCTGTACCACAATCTGGAAAAAGATACCACTGCCTGGAAATACCAGATGAGTGCGTCCTACTTTTCGATCAGCGGGTATTATAAAACAGCCCTGGAAATATGGGATAAAAACGGCTTTCGAAAACCGGCTCCAATGACAACTTCTGATAGTTTGCTGTTTGCAAAATCCAAACCGCTAAACGCCCGTAATTATATCCTTAACCGTTCTAAAAACGAATCACTTATTGTGATCAATGAAGCGCATACCAATGCCCGACACCGGACATTTACGCGGTCATTGTTAAAAGGATTGTATGATAACGGTTACCGTTACCTCGGGCTGGAAGCGTTGCACGATACGCTTATCAACAAACGGAAATTCCCGGTACTGGACAGTGGTTTTTATACCCGGGAACCGGAATTCGGAAACCTGTTATCCGAAGCCTTAAAAATCGGTTTTACGGTATTTGGGTATGAGGCATCCGATGGCAAAAACGGAAAAGAGCGCGAAATCGAACAGGCACAAAACATCAAACGATTCATCGACAGTCATCCCAAAGGAAAAGTATTAATTCACTGCGGGCATGATCATGTTTTTGAAAACGAATATAAACCCTGGGAAAAAGCCATGACTGGTCGGTTAAAAGAATATATGGACATTGATCCGTTTACTATTAACCAGTCGCTTTTTCCAGAAAAAGGAAACCCGGCACTTAATCATCCTTTTATAAACCGTATCTCCCAAAAAGAGTCTGTTATATTGCAACTGGAATCCGGAGCTATCTTTAACGGCTTATCCAATCCAAAACAAACGGATATTGTCGTACTACATCCGACAACAAATTATCAGAACAACCGACCGGACTGGCTTCAAGACGGACGAGTTTCGTATACCGTTCCGAAGAAGAAGATTAAAAACACACCGGTATTGGTTACCGCCTATCGCGCTAAAGAATACGATCAGAAAGGCATCCCGGCCGATATTGTCGAAATTATCGGAAAAGAAATACCACCGCTATATCTGGAACCGGGGACTTATGACATCATCCTTAAAAACAAAAACTATACAATCACCGAACGCTATACGATTACTTTAAAATAAGTATTTTTAATCCGATACTAATCACATTGTATTCTACTTCCTATGCCTATTCGATCCAACCCTGTCGTTTATTTTGAAATTCCCGTTACCGATCTGGATCGGGCGATACGGTTTTATACCGCTGTTTTCGGTTTTACTTTTGAAAAAACAATTATTGATCATAATGAAATGGCGCTTTTCCCTTTATCGGATGCCTTACCCGGTATTTCCGGAGCGCTGGCAAAAGGGGAAATTTATAAGCCAACATTGGATGGTGTGGTGCTTTATTTTCATTCCGATGCGATCGAAAAGACACTTGAAAAAGCAATCGCCAATGGCGGAGCAGCATTATATCCGAAAACGTCTAATGGCGAATTGGGTTTTGTAGCCGAGTTTAAAGATTCGGAAGGAAATCGTATTGCCTTACACCAACCTGCAGATTAACTACGTCTGCAATTATTTCTATTCTGATCTTTTAGCATCTTTTACACCTGACAGGTTTTGGAAACCTGTCAGGTGTGACTGAAGTGTTTAAAAAAAACATACGTTTCGGTTTTTATTTTATCGTACGAAAAGAAAGGAGCGTTAGCAAAAGGAGAAATTTATACCCCAACGTTGGATGGTGTGGTGCTTTATTTTCATTCCGATGCGATCGAAAAGACACTTGAAAAAGCAATTGCCAATGGCGGAGCAGCATTATATCCGAAAACGTCTAATGGCGAATTGGGTTTTGTAGCCGAGTTTAAAGATTCGGAAGGAAACCGTATTGCCTTACACCAACCTGCCGACTAACCATTGTCTGGAATTGTTCTTATACTGACCTTTTTTCTTAGAATATTAGTTTTAAATTTATACTATTCGTTATCAAAAAAACAACCGATTAACAACACTACGCTTTTCTTTTTATTCCTCGGAATACTTTTCCTCCTTACTGATAACAGGGCTTTACTTTCCCAAACAACACTCCCTCATAAAACGATTATTAATTTTTAAATCTTATTTTATGAGAACACAACTATTGGCAATTCTTTTTGTCCTACTATTCATATCCTGTGAGGTCGATCCGTTAGAAGAAACTTCCGATAAAACACTGGAAAGAGATTCGCTTTCCAAAATGATGGCTCCACATACCCTTAAGGACGGGCAACATTGGGTGGAAACCGCAGACGGAACCATTTATTGGGATGAAAACGCAACCTCACAAGGCACAACCAAACCCGGAGAAAAGTATTTAGGAGAAGCCGTAATTCTTTTTAACGGAAGTGTAAATGAAAAATTAGGTACAGGAAACAATCTTTTCGGAGAAAATGCAAATCTTGCAAAAGCAAAAGTCTATGGACCATCCGGAACAAATGATATTAAAAATTACGACGGCTTTACTATGGGATCCGACAACAAGAAATTTGGAGCTATTGCAGATGGTACATACCAATTTAACTATGATGATCGTGGAAAATCAGGTAAATTACAATCACATTGGGCTGTAGAAAACAGAGGAAATATCCCTGCTTTAAACGGTTATAATCCAAATCCGAATGCATCCACTAACAGAGAATTTAAAAACGGTATTTTTATCCATACCTCTAATAAAAACGGTTTTGCAGGAACGTATAACAATGGGAAAAATGGTATTAGCGAAGGATGCTTATTGATTGTACCGAGTATATATGATACAAAAGGTATCTCAATAAATAATGGCTGGGATCAGTTCAATCAGCAACTACAAGGTGTAAAAGAAGGAACACTTCAAGTAATTCGAAAATAATATGAAAACACTTTTTTTACTATTACTACTTGCGTCACAAAATAGTGTGAGTCAAGTTCAAGATTGCGAATGTAATGGGTTTCTTATTCCTGATCAAAAACAAATTCCGCTTTACAATAACCATAATACACAAACAATACTCTATAATATTAAAAACGACCCCTTCAATGAGGTGTATTATAATTTTTCAATTACAAAACATAAAAAAGGTTTTCTAAGGGTAACCCCCTTTTCTATCAATGATAGTTTAAAAAAACCGGGGTGGATTAAAAATAAAAATGTTGGTATATATTCTGCTGCATATAATCGAGTACTGTATTTATATGCTAATTCTAATAGACGAAGCAATGTTTTATATAACATTAAAGAATATTTTACCGAACCTTTAACGATACTGTCATGCTCCGGAAAATGGTTGTATGTCGAAATAAATCTGAAAAATAAATGCTATAGAGGATGGATGGCTCCAGAAGACCAATGCTCCAATGTTTATACTACTTGTAATTAACACTTCTAAAAACTTTTCAAAACCCGATCATATATTTCCCTCATAAAACGATTATTAATTTTTAAATCTTATTTTATGAGAACACAACTATTGGCAATTCTTTTTGCTTTGGTATTCGTATCCTGTGAGGTCGATCCGCTAGAAGAAACTTCCGATAAAACACTGGAAAGAGATTCGCTTTCCAAAATGATGGCTCCACATACCCTTAAGGACGGGCAACATTGGGTGGAAACAGTAGACGGAACCATTTACTGGGATGAAAACGCAACCTCACAAGGCACAACCAAACCCGGAGAAAGGTATTTAGGTGCCAATGTGCTGGTGGGAACACATAACAGAGATTCTAAGCTAAACTAACCGATTAACAGCGCGAAATTTGAACTGTATCTTAAAAAAAATAAGAATGGCTCATCAGCGGAAATCATGGGAAATACCGTCCCGGCTGATGTTACAAAATACGGAACATTGGCAGAAGGTTTATATCCAGCCAAATTTCAAGGCAGAGGAAGTTATATAGCACGGGGAAAAGAAGATTTAGCAATTCTGATTAATGGAGGTCTGTCTGTCCCAACTGCTCCGGGCAGCCCGAAAAGTTCTATGACCCAAATATTTTTTCATGCCGGGAATCATGGAAGAGAAAGTTTATACTATAAAAAACCAAAGGGAAGTATCGGTGCTATTTCTGAAGGATGTCAGACAAGCGGCTGCGGACCGAACTCACGTCCTTTGCATAATGATTTTATGAATACAGCTGGACCTGAATTTGATGGTTCTTACTACTTACGTCCCAATCCTAATTAAAAATTCAATTAATACGACTCGTTATGAATCATATATTACTATTACTCACGTTATCTTCCTATACGATACAGGAACAACAAAATCCATTAGCAAACACCCGATGGGAATATACAGTCGCTGAAGGATGTGTGAATTATTTTTTCTTTAAAGCAGACGGCACTTATGAAAATTATTGTTGTGAAATGGATTATCCTTTTTCCGGTACATACGAACAAAAAGGAAATACTATATTCTTTATTGAAATAGATTTAGCTTCTAATTTACCCGTAGAAACAAAAAAAATTGTCAAAAATCGAATGAAAGCGCGTATCAAAAAAGATAAACTACGATTCTTTGATCAGGAAGACTTTATCGATGGAAAATGGATTAAATCAGATGGAAAAACTATTTGGAAAATCTTTTATATAAAAGTTGCCAAATAAAACCAAAGACACCTGTCAGGTGTGGCATAGTTTAAAAATACAAAACCCGAAACATATGTTTCGGGTTTTGTTGTATCGTGAAAAGAATATTATACTCTTCCCTTTAAAGCATTAAATACCCATGCAATGGCAAAAAATCCGATTCCTACCGCTCCAAATCCCCATCCGGCTACATCGGCATATCGGTAAACTGCCAGTCCGATTAATAATAATCCCATTAAAACCATTATCAGAGTGGCCCACCCTAAAATGGTATTTTTATTCATGCCCATATTCTTTAGTTTTTTTGAATGGCAAATATCGCAATAATATCACAGCTGTAAAAATATTAATCTAATTGAATATCTTAACCAGCATTTCTTTTAGCAAATCCTGTTGTGGTAAAGCGTTGGCGCCTACTCCTTTACTTTTTACGTCGATGTCCCGCAAAACGGCTACAATCTGGCTTACCTTTTTCATCGGGTAGTTTCGTAAGGCTACATCATAATCTTTTAAAAAATACGGATTCACTTTTAAGACCTTCGCGGCATTACCCGGACTTTTGTCTTTTAGTCCGTGGTATTGTAATAATTGAGAAAAGAAACCGAAAATAAGTCCGGTTGTCACAACCAATGGATTGTCTTTTGGGTTCTGAGCAAAATAATCCGCAATCTGATAGGCTTTTAACTGATTCTTCTCTCCTATCGCTTTGCGCAACTCAAAGTTGTTGTAATCTTTGCTAAACCCGATGTTATCTTCAATGATTTTGGGACTAATCGTACTTCCTTTTGGCAGGATAATCGCGAGTTTATCGAGTTCATTAGCAATCTTACTCAGATCGGTTCCCAAAAATTCCACCAACATCGAAGCGGCTTTCGGCTCAATCTGATATCCTTTACCGGATAATACCCGTTTAAGCCAGTCGCCTACCTGGTTTTCATATAGCTTTTTACTTTCGAAAACCACTCCGGCTTTTTCCAGTACTTTGGTCACTTTTTTACGTTTGTCCAGCGTTTTGTATTTATAACATACCACCAAAACCGTCGTTGGCTGCGGATTTTCGGCATAACTTTCCAGCTTGTCAATCGTTCGCGACAATTCCTGCGCTTCTTTCACAATCACCACCTGACGGTCGGCCATCATCGGATAGCGTTTTGCATTCGATACAATATCCTCTATCGTAACATCACGACCGTATAAAACCATCTGGTTAAAGCCTTTTTCCTCTTCCGATAAAATAGTATCCTCGATATAGTCGGTCAGTTTATCAATATAATAGGGTTCTTCCCCCATTAAAAAATAAATCGGTTTAATGTCACCGGCCTTAATATCTTTTATGATCTTTAGTACTTCCTCCAAAACAGTTTCTTTAGCAATTACCCGGAAATTAAAAACTTCAATTTATATTTGCACTATGCAAAATCTGAATTTTCCGCCTTATTCCTTTCGGTTCAAAAATAGTGAAAATAAAGTGGCTATTTTTGATGCTATCCGTAAAAAATTTATCCAGCTCACACCCGAAGAATGGGTACGTCAGCATGTGATTCAGTTTTTATTACAGGACAAAAAATACTCCGGATCCTATATCAATGTGGAGAAAGTCATCAAAATCAACGGACTGACAAAACGCTATGATGCGGTGGTTTTTAAACCCGACGGAAAAATATTCCTGCTGGTGGAATGCAAAGCACCCGAAGTAATGATCACCCAACAGGTATTCGATCAGATCGCACGCTATAACATGGTTTTGGAAGCCGATTATTTAATGGTCACCAATGGCTTAAATCATTATTTTTGCCGTATGGATTATGAAAAAAAGGAATACCAGTTTCTAAGAACATTACCGGATTTCCCATCCGTATAATACCCCTGAAATTTTGAAAAAAATAGCGATTGTCATACTCAACTGGAATGGTGTAAAATTGTTGGAACAGTTTTTACCTTCTGTTGTCGAAAATTCCCCGGAAGCTACGGTATATGTAGCCGATAATGCCTCGACCGATACATCGGTTGCTTTTGTAAAAGAACATTTCCCTACGGTTTCTATCATTGTGAACCGTGCCAATTTCGGATTTGCCGGTGGCTATAACGAAGCCTTGCAATCGGTTCAGGAACCCATTTATGTATTGGTCAATTCGGATATTGAGGTGACGCCAAACTGGCTGCAACCGGTTATTACTCTTTTTGATAACGAACCGGAAACAGCGATCGTACAACCAAAAATTCTGGATTACAAACGCAAAACTCATTTTGAATATGCCGGTGCAGCCGGTGGTTATATCGACAAATATGGTTTTCCGTTTTGCCGCGGACGTATTTTCGAAACCGTGGAAGAAGATAAAGGACAATATAACGACATAAAGGAAATTTTCTGGGCTTCGGGTGCTTGTATGTTTATCCGGAAAGATGTTTTCCATGAACTCAATGGTTTTGATTCCGACTTTTTTGCGCATCAGGAAGAAATTGACCTTTGCTGGCGTGCTTTTAACAAAGGATATATTATTAAATATTGTGGTTTATCAACCGTATACCACGTTGGCGGTGCTACCTTAAACACCGGAAGTCCGCATAAAACATTCCTTAATTTCCGCAATTCACTGTGGATGTTGATCAAAAATTTGCCTAAAAAACAACTATTCTCCATAATTTTTATCCGGCTTTGGCTGGATGGTATCGCCGGAATCCGTTTTTTTTTACAGGGAAAGCACAAACATACCTGGGCCATTATCAAGGCTCATTTTATATTTTATCGTCTCATTTTCAAATTTTTACAAAAAAGAACCTCTTTCCAATTGGAAAATTATTATCGTATTAATTCCATTGTTTATCGCTATTTCATTAAGAATGGCAGGTTTTTTGATACTAAGATTTAACATTTGTTTATCGTTTTAAACTTTAACAAGCAGTAAAATCTTAGTAAATTCGTTATTCCTTATAAATTCAACATTGTATGAAAAAAGTCGTTATCGCCCTTTCGGTACTTGCAATTACACTAACATCCTGCGGATCGAAGAAAAAAATTGCAGCTCTAGAAGAAGAGAACAAAAAAATTCAGGATCTATTAAACACTTGTACGGTAAAACTGAATACGTGTTTAACTGAAAAAGACCATATGGCAAGTCAGATGGACTTTTTGAAGAAGAACAACTCCGATTTAATCAATAATATGGGTAATTTAACTACCCTTTCTTCAAAAGGTGCTGAAAACCTTGAAAAATCATTGGAAAGCCTTAAGGAAAAAGACCTTAAAATTACCCGTTTGCAAGATGCTCTTACGAAAAAAGACAGTGTAACGCTTGCTTTGGTTACCAGTTTAAAAAGTTCGGTTGGTATCAACGATCCGGATATTCAGGTAAATGTAGAAAAAGGTGTGGTATTTATTTCCATTGCTGATAAATTACTTTTCAAAAGTGGAAGTTATGTTGTGAGCGACCGTGCTAAAGAAGTATTGGCTAAAGTAGCTAAAGTAGTAAACAGCAAACCGGACTTCGAATGTATGGTAGAAGGTCACACGGATAATGTGCCGATTAAAAATGCCGTTTTGGTTGACAACTGGGATCTTTCTGCAAAAAGAGCGACCTCAATCGTTCGTGTTTTACAGGATGATTTGGGTGTAAATCCAAAACAATTAATCGCAGCAGGAAGAAGTTTCTATGTTCCGTTAGCCGACAATGATACACCGGAGAACAGAGCTAAAAACAGAAGAACCCGTATCGTGGTTTTACCTAAAATTGATCAGTTCTATGATATGATCGAAAAAGAAATGAAAAATATGACCGGTAAAAACTAAACCGTTATATACTAAAAATGAAAAAGCAGGTCCAAAAGACCTGCTTTTTATGTATTCCTAATTTTTTTTAATAACCAATTAAATATTTAATTAAGAATGACACCTCTTTTATATTGTTATATTTTTAGCCGATTTGTTACGCTAAGTTATTGATATATTATCGTATAACCAAAGTTTTTCCGATAAATCAATAAAGTACTACAAAATATCCAGATCGCCTTTTCCTTCCCGAACAACCACCGGTTCAAACCCGGAAAGGTCAATAACCGTCGAAGCATGGTTGTCACCATAACCGCCATCAATAACCATATCAACCAGGTTTTGCCATTTTTCAAAAATCAATTCCGGATCGGTTGTATATTCAATTACCTCATCTTCATCGTGTATTGAAGTGGAAACAATGGGATTACCCAATTGTCTTACGATTTCCAGTGCGATAGTATTATCCGGTACACGGATACCTACAGTATTTTTCTTTTTAAATTCTTTCGGAAGATTGTTGTTTCCCGGAAGAATAAACGTATACGGTCCCGGTAAAGCTCTTTTCAGAATCTTAAAAGTGGCCGTATCGATTTGTCGTACATAATCCGATAAATTACTCAAATCACAGCATACAAACGAAAAATTTGCTTTTTCGAGCTTTACGCCTTTGATTTTTGCTATTTTTTCCAATGCTCTCGAATTGGTGATATCGCAACCCAAACCATAAACGGTATCCGTCGGATAAATAACCAGTCCGCCCTCTTTTAGGCATTTTACCACTTTTGCAATGGCTGCCGGATTCTGGTTCTCAGGGTAAATTTTAATGAATTCTGCCATGATTTTATATTTTAAGGGTTTATAACTTCTTATCCGATTACCTGTAGTTTCGCAAAACGCAACAGTAATTTTTTAATCCCGCCCACTTCAAACTTAATTTCGGCTTTTTTATCGGCTCCGGCTCCTTCCATATTCAGGATCTGTCCTTTTCCAAAGCGTTCGTGCATCACAATATTCCCAACATTCAATCCATTGTCGTACGGACTTGGCCCAGCTGCTGCCGGTATACCGCCCGAAACCGGTTTTAATTTACGGATATTACGATCCATTTTAGGCTCTTCGTCATCCGTGATATATTTTGGTGGTGTTCCCGCAACCGGTTTGGACAATCGCAATTTCGATTTGTCTACATCTCCAAAAATATCGGCATTGATAGTCGGTTTATAGCGGTAATTCGTTTCTACCGGTGTCAGGTATTCCAGATACTGCCCGTCGATTTCCTCGATAAAACGCGACGGCTCACTGTCGACCAGTTTTCCCCAACGGTACCGCGACTGCGCATAGGTCAGATACGCCTGATGCTCGGCTCGTGTTAAGGCCACATAGAACAAACGACGCTCTTCTTCCAGTTCGCTTCGCGTATTCATACTCATCGCACTCGGAAACAGATCTTCTTCCATTCCGACAATAAATACGGTTGGAAACTCCAGTCCTTTTGCCAGGTGAATGGTCATTAATGCCACACGATCGTCATCGCCGGTATCGTTATCCAGATCCGTCGCCAGGGCCACATCTTCCATAAACTCCGATAAAGCACCACGCGCTCCGTCTACTTCCTTTTGCCCTTCGATAAAGTCTTTGATACCCCCCATCAATACCTCGATATTCTCGATACGAGCGATACCTTCCGGCGTGGCGTCTTTTTTCAATTCCTGAATCAATCCGGTTTTTTTGGTTACGTGATCCGTCAGATACAACGCATCCTGATTTTCATTAATCACCTGAAAACTCTTGATCATGGTCACAAAATCCTGTAACTTGTTTTTTGTGGTAGAATTTAATTTCAGATCAATCTTATCGATATGTTCCATGATTTCAAAAATGGAACGTCTGTAATGATTCGCAGCAATCGTTAGTTTTTCTACGGTCGTACCGCCAATTCCCCTTGCCGGATAATTGATCACACGTATCAACGCCTCTTCGTCTTTCGGATTGATCACCAGTCGCAAATAGGACAATACGTCTTTAATTTCTTTACGTTGGTAAAACGATAGTCCACCATAAATACGATACGGAATGTCTTTTTTACGCAACGCATCCTCCATTGCACGCGACTGCGCATTGGTACGGTATAGAATCGCAAACTGGTTGTTGTTCATCTGGTGTTGCATTTTCTGTTCGAAAATGGTACTGGCCACAAAACGTCCTTCTTCACCATCGGTAAGACTACGGTGAATTTTTATTTTAGGTCCGAATTCGTTGGCCGTCCAAACGACTTTATCCAGTTTGGTTTTATTTTTATCGATAATGGTATTCGCCGCTTCCACGATGTTTCGCGTTGAACGGTAATTTTGTTCCAGACGATAGGTATTTACGCCTTCGTAATCTTTCTGGAAGTTTAGGATATTGTTGATATTCGCGCCACGGAATGCATAAATACTCTGTGCATCATCTCCTACCACACAGATATTCTGAAAACGATCGGATAGCGCCCGAACAATCAGATACTGGGAATGGTTCGTATCCTGATACTCATCCACCAGAATATAACGAAAACGATCCTGATATTTCATTAAAACATCCGGAAAACGGGTTAGCAATTCATTGGTTTTCAAAAGTAAATCATCGAAATCCATCGCACCCGATTTAAAACAGCGCTCTACATAATTCTGGTAAATTTCACCCAAACGCGGCTTTTTACTCATCGCATCGGCTTCCTGTAATTCCGGGTTATTAAAATAGGCTTTTACCGTAATCAGACTATTCTTATAGGAGGAAATACGCCCCAAAACCTGTTTGGGTTTGTACACATCCTTATCCAATTGCATTTCTTTGATAATCTGCCCGATTAATCGTACGCTATCCTGGGAATCATAAATCGTAAAATTCGACGGATAGCCCAGTTTATCGGCTTCATTTCGCAATATTTTGGCAAAAACCGAGTGAAAGGTTCCCATCCACAGGTTTTTTGCTTCGCTGTTACCTACAATACTCGCAATACGGGTTTTCATCTCCCTGGCGGCTTTGTTGGTAAATGTTAGCGACAGGATATTAAACGCATCCACGCCCTGATGCATCAGGTAGGCAATACGAATGGTTAGTACCCTTGTTTTTCCAGAGCCGGCTCCGGCAATCACTATCATCGGCCCATCTTTTTGTAATACAGGCGCACGTTGGGCTTCATTTAACTGGTCAATATAATTTTGCATGGTCTTGATATCAAACCTCAAAAATACTACTCATTACGCTTTATTACAATTAAAATCGGTATAGTTTTTTATTTTGTTAGTTTATTTCTTTATTCGTTTATTTGTAACGCTTTGAACCAATTTTCAATTAATTAATCAATTATCCCGATTCTATCATGGATACTACCAAAATAGTAGAATTACTGGCCTATACCGTTCCAGCTATCATTACCGGCGGAGTGGCTTATTACTTTTTTAACCTACATACAAAAAATGAAGAAGGACGTCGTCGTTTCCTGTTGCATAAAGAAGCGCAAAAAAGTGCACTTCCGATACGTTTACAGGCTTTTGAGCGTATGACGTTGTTTCTGGAGCGTATCAGCCCGGCCAAATTACTGGTTCGTATCGCTCCGCATTCCCCGGATAAAAACGATTATGAAAATTTACTGATCCAGCATATCGAACAGGAATACGAACACAACCTGACACAACAGATTTATATATCGGAAGAAAGCTGGAACATTATCCTTACGGCTAAAAACACGACGATTCAAATGATTCGAAAAGCTTCAATGGGAGCCGAAAATGCGAATAAATTACGTGAGATCATTTTGAGTGATATGATGGAAAAACAATCGCCAAGCTCGGTAGCGCTTTCTTATCTGAAAAACGAAGTAAGCGACCTTTTCTAACGATTTCTTATAATCACAATCATAAAAAAAGACTTTTCAAATCAATGAAAAGTCTTTTTAATTTAAATAACAAACAAACAATTAATTATCGCGAATTACATGGATTACTCCTGTAATCGTATGTGTTATATTTGGATTAACATTATCCATATAGGTTCCGCTAAAGGTCATGTCGATATACTGTCCAATTGCTCCAAAAGCATTTAGGTGAAATACCATTGTATTGGGCGATTGTGACGAAATATAGCCCACTGTTCCGCCTTCTATTGTAAAGTTTGAAGTTGTATAGGTTCCCGGAACATTGGTGTTACCCCAGAAGTAAATCCCGGCTCCGGTAGCGCTTTGTGCGCTAATACTAAGTCCGTTTGGCGTATACCCGGCGTTAAAGCTTGTAAGATGGTAGGTCGTCGGGTTGTTGTCGATCTGATAGCTTATAAATTCCGTTATGGAATTACAGGCTACAAGATTCCCAATATTCGTTGTCGGTGTGGCAAACGTATAGTTCACATCACCCGTTACCTGTAAATTATCATAATCGGCTCCTTCTAAAGTAAAGGTAGCATTCGGACCACCACATACCAGGGTATTAAAGCTAAAACTTCCGTTAGTAACAGTTGTCACCTGTGTTGTATATCCGGTATGCAAAATTACATAACCATTGGTTACCGGAGCATTGCTACAGGTTACCAGATTTCCCTGTACCGTTGTTGGCGTAACCGAAGGATTGGTTACCGTAATCGTCGGTAAGGTTGTATTTGCTGTTAGCGGACCTATGGCATTGCTATAAATCGTATTGCCACAATTATCCAAAACAACCAATGTCAGATTTTCGTTGGACGGTACCAATCCGCAAACCTGACCATCGGCATTGGTAGTTCCCATAACCGGATAGGTATTTCCGCTTCGGATGATTCCAACTTGTATATTCGCTAAGGCATTTCCATTGGCATCTTCCAGGTTAACGCACATTGATACAACCGGAAACTGTGCATCGCAATTCCACCATGAAAAGTGCGACACATTACATACGTATGTATTTCCCTGACGGGTTGCGCTACCTTCGCGAATCCAGTACCCTTTGTCGTTATCAAAATGCCATAACGGTATTTCATTCGGAGCACTTCCCAACTGACTATTATCAATTTTCATCACTACCTGAGCCGTATGTCCGGAAGCAATCTGTAGTTTTTGTCCGGCCGATCCGCGTAATTCAACATTAAGCATCCCTAAAGTTTCCAGTGCTTTGGCATTTCCGTTTTCATCCTGAGCGAATAAAGCACCCGGCATTAGCATACTTAATTTACTGTCGGATGGCAATAAATGATACATCGCCACCGCAACACTACCGCTATAGGCCGCGCCGTTTTCGTCCTGAAAGGCTCCATCGAAAACAACTTTGGTTCCGGATAATAACGTGACTTCGCTACTCACACCCGAATTGATTACCTGAGTTGGCTGTAATGGCAACAACATAATACGAACGTTATTATCGCCGGATGTTGGTACCATCGTACGGGAACCGTCGATATAACCTGCTTTTTTAGCTGTGATATAGGCAAATCGCTCGTAAACCGTCGCATTTTTAATGATAAAAACACCATTGGAATCCGTTTGCCCAGTAGTTGTTCCTATTTTGATGGCAGCATTGGAAACGGGATTTCCGTTCGTATCCACCACCTGTCCGATAAAATCTCTTGAAACCTGATTTCCGAAACTGGACGACATAGTACCACCGCCAGTATTGCTACCGCCTCCTTCAACGGTACTTTCGGATTCACATCCAGCCAAAAACAGCAGGGATGTGATGAGTACTAAAAAAAGTTTGATTTTATTCATATGTTTTGGTTTTGTGTTGTTACTATTACTAGATACAACACAAACCTTTTAGTTGCGTATTAAATGTTATTATTTTTACAATAATTTAATAAAATAGAAACATATTCATCAATACAAAAACAAACAAAAAGAATACTCTAAAATACAAACCTTAAAAAACTACTCTTTTAACAACACATTCAATTGTGTTTTTTCTTTTTCCGGTAAAGTCGGTAAAAGTTCCTGAAAATACTCCCGGTGTTTTTCATTCTTTAACAAAGCACGGATTGTGTCTTTTGAGAACTTAACAAATAGCCATTGATGGTGTAAGGTTCCGTTTACCAGATAACGCAAGGTATTCATATCACTTTTGTTCAGATACAACAGATTCACCAAAGCATTTTGCCTTACATTACTTTCATACTGAGGCGAAGCGTAGTGCAGCAGTTCTTCATAGTATTTTAATTTTTCGGAATTCTGATAGTCCGGTGTCGCCAAAGCTAATGTCAGCCAACTGATTCGCAGGTTTTTATCATTAAATCCCTGCCAGTCTTTTGTTTGATCCAATAACGGAAAGCGCTGGTTCGGAAATTGCGCCCAAAGTGCTTTTAAAGCGATTTCCTGAGTGATATACGACCGATCTTCCAATAAGGTCTCATATTGCGGTTTAAACGATTCCGGAATACTGCGTAACGATTTACTGATCGCCTGTCTGACTTTTAAATCGGTCGATTGCATCGCTAATTCCAATAAAGGTTTATTCTGTTCGAACGGCGTATTTTCCAATTGGTAGATGATTTCTTCCTTAACCGGATAGAAAACATCTGATTTTAAAAGTGTTTCGAACTGCTTTTGTTTGTCGACTAATAATTTGTCCTGTAATTCGACAACACCGAGATAGGTTTTAACAAACGGATTTTGTTTTACGATAGCCAAAGCTTCTTCGGTAGGAAATGCCGGATTTTCGAGCCATAAGGTTTTAAAAGCCGCTGTATCATAGTCGGCAACATTTCGAACCTCAGCCAGAAACGCATCGGTGTCGACATTTTTAAACGCATATTTTCGCAGGTAGTTTTGTACCGCCAAACGAAATTTCTCTTCCCCTATTTGTGTGCGCAAGTAATGTAAAGCCCAGGCGCCTTTTTGATAGAAAGTCAGTGAGCTTGCTTTTTCATGGAGTATCGGTTTGGTATCGGTTTTGGAAGCCCGAATGAGGTTTTCGGCCGATTCGTACAGTTCCCAGTTAAAATGATCGTCTCCAAAAAGTTGCTTTTCGGCCAGCAAGGCATAATACGTTGCAAATCCTTCCTGTAGCCAATGGTGTTTTCCGGATTGCGCCGTAACCAGATCGCCAAACCATTGGTGCGCCAGTTCGTGAGCATTTACGTTGGTATACGTCCGATCGTTATAGCCGATGGCATCGACCACAAAATCCTGTGAAAAGATGGTCGCCGTAGTATTTTCCATTCCGAGATATAAAAAGTCGAATACCGGAACTTGTCGGTAGACCTTCCAGGGATAGGCTACTCCGATTTCCCGTTCGAAAAAATCAAAAATCTCTTTCGAATAACGATACGTCGATTCAAATTTTGCCGCATCCGCTTTGCGAAGGTATAATTCCAAAGGTGTACCCGATGCTGTCGTTACGGTCTTTTTATCAAATTTTCCGATAGCCAGCATCGCCAAGTAGGAACTCATCGGTTTTTCCATAGCATACTGCCAGGTGGTCTGCTTGTCTTTCGTGACTTTGTGTTTTAAAACACCGTTGGAAAGGACTTCAAATGCATTATCAAAGGTTATGGAAAACGAAAAAATCACCTTTTCATTCACATCGTCAAAACTGGGTAACCAATGACTGGTATATTTCCCCTGTCCTTGTGTCCATATCTGAAAATCTTCGTCTTTTCCGATAAAATAAAGCGTTTGCCGCGGTTGGGCTTCATAATGTAGTTTCAGTGTATTAGACCCTTTTTTATACCCTTGAAACAATTGTAATTTTTTACCGGTATTTTTAAACTTTACCGGTTTGTTGTTGATCATCACACTGGAAATATCCATCCGTTGTGCATCGATACTAATCGTATCCGTAGTACTGTTCACCTGAAAGGTATACGTCACATCACCTGCGATTTTACGGGTTTCGGTGGTAAATGAAACCGCTGCATCAAGTGTGATAAAATCAACTTTTTCGCTTTGTTGCGCGTTTGAAAAGGTATATATAAAACAGCAGAGAAATGTGAGTCGCTTCATATTTAGGATATAATGGAAAGCTCAAAGTTACAAAGTTTAGCACAACATTAAAGCGGCTTTTTTGTAAGTTTACACCTTAAATTTTCTATTTTGAAGGCAAAAACGGTTTTTAACTGGAGTAGCGGAAAAGACTCTGCTCTGGCGTTATATGAATTAATACAGAAGGATCAATTTGAAATCGCGTGTTTATTAACGAGCGTTAGCAAACAATACGATCGTATTTCGATGCACGGCGTACGAAGCAGCCTACTCGAACTACAAGCCGAAAGCATCGGTTTACCATTGATCAAAATGGAAATTCCCGAAATGCCTTCTATGGAAATCTATGAAAACCTAATGCGGGAAACCCTAACCGACTTACAGGCTAAAGGCATTACGCATACTGCTTTTGGTGATATTTTCCTCGAAGACCTACGGGAATACCGGGAAAAGAAACTGGCCGAAATGGACCTAAAAGCCGTTTTCCCGTTATGGAAGCGCGACACCAAAGCTTTAATTCACGAGTTTATTGATTTGGGATTTAAAACCATCGTTACCTGCGTCGATGCCCGATTGCTGGACAAAAGTTTTGCCGGCCGTATTATCGACGCCGATTTTATCCGGGAGCTCCCTGAGAATGTAGATCCATGTGGTGAAAATGGCGAATTTCATACGTTTACCTTTGACGGCCCGCTTTTTAAAAACCCGATTGCTTTTACAAAAGGTGACATTGTGCTCCGTAAATACGAAGCTCCGAAAAACGATGACGATTGTTATACCACACCACGCGAAACCGAGTATGGATTCTGGTATTGCGACCTTATTCCGACAGCTGCCAAATCAGGTAAAATCACCTAAAAGATTCGGGCCGTATTTTGTATTTTTGGGATATGCAGAACACCTCTACGCTTCAAGTAACAACTGAACTCTCCAAAGTACTCGACTTTCTCAGGGAAATCGGAATTCCGGTTGTTGAAAAAACACTAACGGATACTTTTTTGCCCGGTTTGGCATTGGGGCCGAACTGTATTTTCGTAGATTTTGATCAACTATTATATCCCGGCGATTTGCTGCATGAAGCCGGTCATCTTGCTGTAACCACACCGGACGAACGCAAACTTGCCGGAACCGATGCTCAAAGTGCCGACTGGCCTTCGGGTGGTGAAGAAATCGGTGCGATTTTATGGTCGTATGCCGCGGCGGTTCACCTGAATTTACCGCTTGATTTTGTTTTTCACAATAACGGTTATAAAAACGGTTCGGAAATGCTGATTTCAAATTTCGAAAAAGGAAATTATATCGGATTACCTTTTTTGGAGTGGGCGGGTTTATGTCTGAGTGAAACGCGTGCCGAGCAAGAAGGCAAAAAGCCTTTCCCTTTTATGTTACACTGGTTAAGACCTTAAGTTATGGAACTCGTTCGCGCTATAAAATTCCCATTTACATTTGCTATCGACCGTTTACAGGCCGACGTGCAAAAAGTACTTTCACAGGAATGGACTGATCATTATAACCGTAAGGACTATAACGGCAAATGGACTTCGATCGCCCTGATGTCGGAAGACGGTAAATCCGATTCTATTTTCGCTTTAAACCGAAACGGATTACAAGACACAGCGATCCTTCAACAATGTCCCTATTTTAAAACCCTACTTGACGGTTTTCCGTTTGAAAAAACAGCGGTTCGCTTGCTTAATCTAACCGCCGGAACCGAAATCAAACCGCATCGCGATTACTGTTTGGGCTATGAAGACGGTTGTTTCCGTATGCATATTCCCATCATTACCAATCCGGATGTGGTATTTTTACTGGACGATAAACGTTTGATCATGAACGAAGGCGAATGTTGGTATATCAATGCCAATTTTACGCATTCGGTTGTGAATAACGGTACTCAGGATCGTATTCATCTGGTTATCGACGGATTGCAAAACGAATGGACCGACGCGCTTTTCTATAAGGAAGCACATCCGGAACAATTCCGAAAACCATTACCCGAAATGAGTGAAGTCGAAAAACAACGTATCATCGAAGAACTGAATCGTATGAATCCGGTACTGACTGCTTCCATTCTTCAAAACATGGAAAACAACAAGCCTTGATCCAATCCGAAATTTATAAAAACAAAGAAGGTAGGCTTAACCAAACCTACCCTCTCCTGTCTATAAACACAATTTATTTATGGAACTCTAAACTATGCCTACACTATGACATCTATAAAAAGTTATGATACTCCTATTCTACTAAATTTTTTAGATACAATTACCGGTTTCTCCAATACCGGCAGGTGTTCCTGTTTTCCGTGAACAATAAAATCAAATCGGGCTTTTGCCAATGATTCTTCTGTAAAACCATGTAAACCGTAATCGGCTTTGATTTCTTTTAAAACGACATCCGATGAAGCCGGATTATCATAACTCCTGTTGCTAACGGTTTCTGTTCCCAGGTAATATTTTTTTCCGTTAATCGTCGCAAATGCCGACACTATATATATTCCATCCATACTTTTTGCTTTTGAGTTATTATTTTATTTAGTTCTTATTTTTTAGTTACTCAACCGGAACCGTTACGGTATCGGTTCTTTTGGAATCGACAAGACAGTTCGTCAATGATCCTAAAACCAACAATAGTACACCTGCAATAACAGGCCATTGTGCTACAGGTATAAACATCCTTCCTGTCAATATAAATAAGGTACCAATCAGGCTGAGTAAAAAGGGAAAGTATATTTTTTTTTGCCGTACGTTTTTTAATAACGCCCACAAATGGAGCATCAAAAAAAGCAGGAGTGCCGGGAAAAACCATACCATTGGCGATAGTTTTGCCATTCCAAAGCTTCCCAGCATACTCATGTATACGGTCCAGCACATTCCGGTTTTAGGATAAAATAATGCCAAAAAACCAAGTAGTTCCACTACGCTACCTGTGTTTTTCTTTTTCCCCGGAACGCTGTCCCAATCCGTTACGAATTCATATACTCGCTTTACCATCTTGAGTCACATTTTGATTATTACTGTCTTAAACTAATTTTAAGATTTTGCAACCAATAGGTGTCAACAGGCGGTAAATGCTGGAAATCATCATCTGTTTCCTGTACATCCGGAAAATTATCTGGTGTTGATCCGTTATTTTTAGAACGATTGCTATGCAATGCATTCAGTGCCAGCAAAGACACCTCAGTAGAAGTATCATCAATCAGGTTCTGAATCGCTGTCGGGTTCGAATCTTTAACCAATTGTCGGCTTTGTTTTTCCTTTATTACAACTGTCGCTGTCGCTGGTGTTTCCCGACAGAAGCTAATTAAAAGGAATGCAATTAGTACTACGGCAATTTGGGGAATCTTCATTTCTACTATCTTTTTTGGTTACAGTTTAGTCGTCAAAAAATACTTAACCTATTAGCTAACAGTATGATCTTGCTACAGCATTTTATGGCATAAAACTATAAATCCATACCTTATTTTTTATACGTGTTTTTACCTGTTTTTCCGTAATTGCCATTTTTAGGACCATAGTCTTCACTTTATAAAGGATAAAAAATCGATCCTGATCCCGTATTTTCATCCGGGGTGTTTTTTAATTTCCCAATTAAAATCTATCTTCGTAAAGTGATTTTTTACTAATCGTGATTCCTGAATGAACAACCTTCTCGAAACTCCTATAGAATACCTCAAAGGCGTTGGTCCGCAACGTGGGGAGTTATTACGTAAAGAGTTAAACATTCACCGTTATGCCGATCTGCTTAACCTCTTCCCGAACCGTTATATCGACCGTACGCGCTATTATAAAATCAACGAATTGCAAAACAGTAATTCGGAAGTGCAAATTATAGGTCGCGTGATCCATATTAAAACCGTAGAACAAAAACGCGGCAAACGGCTTGTGGCTACTTTTGTAGACGATACCGGCGAAATGGAACTGGTTTGGTTTCAGGGTCAGAAATGGATTCGTGAAAGTCTCAAGTTAAATAGCGTTTATGTTATTTTTGGAAAAGTAACTGCTTTTAACGGTCTGTTTAATATGGCGCATCCGGAAATGGAATTACTCGCCGATCATGAAAAGAGTTTGCGCTCGGCCATGCAATCCGTTTATCCGTCTACCGAAAAATTAACGCAAAAAGGGATTACCAATAAAACGGTAAACCGCCTGATGCAGCAATTGTTTATCGAAACCCAGACCTTGTTTAAAGAACCGTTGCCGGCAAATCTGATCGACGAATTAAAGCTGATTCCGAAAAATGTCGCTTTGTTCAATATCCATTTTCCGAAAAGTCAGGAACTGTTGGCAAAAGCGCAATTCCGATTAAAATTTGAAGAGTTGTTTTTTATTCAATTACAACTCATCACCAAAAACCTCATCCGGAAACACAAAATTAAAGGTCATCCTTTCGACAGTGTTGGCGCTTATTTTACAACTTTTTACAATCATTACCTTCCGTTTGAGCTAACCAATGCGCAAAAAAAGGTTTTAAAGGAAATCCGGAACGATCTGGGAAGCAATGCCCAAATGAACCGTCTTTTACAAGGTGATGTAGGATCCGGTAAAACCATCGTTGCCCTAATGACCATGCTTTTGGCTTTGGATAACGGTTTTCAGGCCTGTTTAATGGCGCCTACGGAAATCTTAGCCAATCAGCATTTTTTAGGAATCCGCGAACTGGCTAAAGAACTCAATCTGAATATTAAAATTCTAACCGGTTCCACCAAAACAGCCGATCGGAAGATCATTCATGAAGAACTGGAAAACGGTAGCCTGCATATCATCATCGGAACACATGCGTTGTTGGAAGACAAAGTAAAGTTCCACAATCTCGGACTCGCTATTATTGACGAGCAACATCGTTTTGGTGTCGAGCAACGTTCTAAATTATGGAAAAAGAACGCCATTCCGCCACATGTATTGGTAATGACCGCTACGCCTATTCCGCGAACGCTGGCTATGAGTCTTTATGGTGATCTGGATATCTCAGTTATCGATGAACTTCCTCCGGGTCGGAAACCCATACAAACCGTACACCGTTACGACAGTAACCGATTGAAGGTTTGGAAGTTTCTTAAAGATGAGATCGCCAAAGGCCGGCAGATCTATATCGTATATCCTTTGATTCAGGAAAGTGAAAAAATGGATTATAAAGACCTGATGGACGGTTATGAGGGGATTTCGCGTGACTTTCCGCTACCGCAATACAGTGTTAGTATTGTTCACGGGCAAATGAAACCGGCCGAAAAAGATGCCGAAATGGAACGCTTTGCTTCCGGAAAAACCAATATTATGGTCGCGACCACGGTTATTGAGGTCGGTGTAAACGTTCCGAATGCCAGTGTAATGATCATTGAAAGCGCCGAACGTTTTGGTCTTTCGCAATTACACCAGCTCCGTGGTCGTGTGGGACGAGGTGCCGAACAGAGTTATTGTATTCTGATGACCAGTCATAAACTGAGTAATGATTCGAAAATACGGATCGAAACCATGTGTCGTACCAACGACGGTTTTGAAATTTCGGAAGTCGATCTAAAGCTTCGCGGACCGGGCGATATTATGGGAACCCAACAAAGTGGCGTACTCAATTTACAGATTGCCGATCTGGTAAAAGACCGGGATATTTTACAATTAGCCCGTCATGAAGCCATCCGACTTTTAAAAGACGATCCGTCGATGAACAAACCGGAACACCAGATTTTAAAACAGGTTTTTATCGAATTATCCAAAAAAAGAAACATCTGGAATCATATCAGTTAATTGAATTAAAACTTTACATTACAGAAATTAAAATATTGTATTACAAATAAATAAACATATGGTAGCCTACAATCCTAAAGACTGGATTACTTTTATTTTCCGTTTTCATAAAGCGGATACCTTTCGCCAGTTAATCCCTATGATGATCACCATTGGACTTTATTCCGCGGGTGTCGGTTACCTCGAAATGGAATACTGGAAACTGACGGAGAGCAGTCATGTCAAGAACGTCACCATAATGCATAATATGTTGGGTTTTGTAATTTCCTTATTACTGGCCTATCGTACTAATACTGCTTACGATCGTTGGTGGGAAGGACGAAAATTATGGGGCGGATTGGTCAACAATAGTCGTAATTTGTCTATAAAACTGGCTGCGATGTTAAAAGACGAACGCGACCGCAACTACTTTCGTACAATGATACCGGGGTATGCCTCTATTTTAAACCGCCATTTAAAAAATGCCGATACCGGCAAACAACTGGCCGAAGATTTCGACCTCAGCCTGGATCATAACAAGCACAAACCGAATCAGGTAGCGCGTATGCTTTTTAATAAAATCAACGAGCTATACGATTCCAAAAAGATCACCGGCGACCAATTAATCATCTTAAATAGCGAAATCCAATCGTTTACCGAAATTTGCGGTGCCTGCGAACGGATCAAAAACACGCCTATTCCCTATTCGTACAGTGCTTTTATCAAAAAATTTATCTTTTTTTACGTGATGACACTTCCGTTTGGTTATGTATTTAGCCTCGGTTACTATGTCGTTCCGGTGGTGGTTTTTATTTTCTACGTATTGGCAAGTCTTGAGCTGATTGCCGAAGAAATTGAAGATCCGTTTGGGGATGATGCTAATGATTTACCTACAGCTAAAATCGCCAGTAATATTAAAATTCACGTGGAAGAAATTCTATAAAAGAACGTTAATTTCGACAACTATTTTTTCGTGTCGGGATATTTTTCAGTACATTTAATAGCTTGTTTTATCAGGCAAACGGAATGTTTATTTTGAAAAAAAATCCCGATGAGTTTGTCCAGATCCTTATTACCGACTCCGCGTTTGACTCAGGAAAAGTCACTTAAGACTTTAGTTGAGAACAGAACCATTTATTCTTTAAATAACTGTGAGTTAAATATTTTCGAAACCTACCAAACCACCGAAATGGTTCCGTTAAAATTTAACGATCTGGTCGTTACCAGTATGCTGCGCGGTAAAAAAGTAATGCATCTGTTTGACGAACCCGGATTTGTATACCTGCCAGGCGAAACTGTAGTGGTTCCTTCCAATGTGGAAATGAAAATTGATTTCCCCGAAGCGTCTCCAAACAACCCGACACAATGTCTGGCATTAGCTATTGATCAGGCAAAAATTAACGAGACGTTGCAATTCCTAAACGAACGGTATCCTAAAGATGGGGATTTCTGGAAACTGGATCACGAAAATTATTTCTTTTATAACAATATCGAACTGGCCACGACTATTAGCAAACTGATCAAAGAATGCATGAGTACTTCGATAACCAAAGATGCCCTGGCCGACCTGACGTTACAAGAATTACTTATTCGTATTATTCAGACGCAAACAGCAAAAGCGATCGATACCAACACTTTTCCAAATAACAATAGCCCTATTGTTCCCGTGGTGGAGTATATCCGAAAAAATCTTCAGGGGAATATCAATTTAAAAGATTTAAGTGATAAAGCCTGTATGAGTACGACTTCTTTCTATCGCTTTTTTAAACGCGAATTGGGTATGAGTCCAATCGAGTTTATCCTGACTGAAAAGATCAAACAGGCCAAACAGTTATTAAAAAATCCATCACTACAAATCAATGAAGTTTGCTTCCAATCGGGTTTTGAAGATTGCAATTATTTTATCCGACTGTTTAAAAAATACGAAGGAATCACTCCAAAACAATACCAACTTCTTTACATCAGCTAACTATTCATCCTCTTTATAACGCAACGGTTCCAGATCGGCGCGCTCTTCGTCCGTAAACAAACGGGAATGAATAATAAAACGCTTGCCATACGGGATTTCCAGTGAAAAACTCGCACCGCGTCCTGCGACCACATCCAACGTTAAATGCGTATGTTGCCAGTATTCAAACTGGTCTTTACGCATCCAAAACGGACATCCGGCGACTTCACCAAGACAAACATCACTATATCCCAGTTTAAATTCACCTTCCGGAAAACACATCGGCTGCGATCCGTCGCAACAGCCACCACTCTGATGAAACATCAGATCACCGTTTCTGGATTTTAATTCTTCTATTAAAGCTATTGCTGCTTCTGTTATATCAACTCGTGCTACCATCGTTATTGTTTTAAAAAACCCGACAGAATTACTCCTGCCGGGTCATTGGGGGGAAACCTAATAGGGGATTTGTTTTTGAAAAAAAATTAAAAGAATCCTAGTTTATTTTTGTCATATGAAATCAGCATATTTTTAGTTTGACGGTAATGTTCCAACATCATTTTGTGGTTTTCTCTTCCGAATCCGGATTTTTTATAGCCTCCAAACGGTGCATGTGCCGGGTACGCATGGTAATTATTTACCCAAACCCTTCCAGCCTGAATGGCTCTCGGAACCTGATACAACTCGTGCGCATCGCGTGTCCAGACACCCGCCCCTAATCCGTATAACGTATCGTTGGCAATAGCAATAGCCTCTTCTGTGGTTTTAAATGTCGTCACACAAACTACCGGTCCAAATATTTCTTCCTGGAAGATTCGCATTTTATTAGTTCCTTTAAAAACGGTTGGTTCGATATAATAACCTCCGGAAAGCTCCCCTTCCAACTGATTACTATTTCCTCCAACCAGCACTTCTGCACCTTCTTCTTTTCCGATTTTTAGGTACGATTGGATTTTTTCATACTGATCATTTGAGGCTTGTGCTCCCATCATTACCGTTTTATCCAACGGATGTCCAATTTTAATCGCTTTAACCCTTTCGATTACTTTCGCCATAAAACGATCGTAGATAGCTTCATGTACCAGCATACGCGACGGGCACGTGCAAATTTCACCCTGGTTTAACGCAAACATCACAGCGCCTTCAACCGCTTTATCGAAAAAGGCATCATCAGCATCAGCTACGGATTTAAAGAAAATATTTGGCGATTTCCCTCCTAATTCCATCGTTGATGGGATGATATTCTCTGCTGCATACTGCATGATCAATCGACCTGTTGTCGTTTCTCCGGTAAAAGACACCTTAGCAATACGAGGCGAAGTCGCCAATGGTTTTCCGGCTTCAATTCCGAATCCGTTTACAATATTGATCACTCCCGGTGGTACGACATCTTTAATCAGGTCCATTAACACCAAAATCGAAACCGGGGTTTGCTCCGCTGCTTTTACAACGGTACAGTTACCTGCCGCAATAGCCGGTGCGATTTTCCAGGTAGCCATTAACAATGGGAAATTCCATGGGATGATTTGTCCGACAACCCCTATTGGTTCGTGCAGACAAATACTTACTGTATTCTCGTCGTGTTCGGATATCGTTCCTTCTTCAGCACGGATTACGCCGGCAAAATAGCGAAAGTGATCAATACAAAGAGGTAAGTCAGCCGCCAGGGTTTCGCGAACCGCTTTACCATTATCTATCGTTTCAACGGTAGCCAGATATTCCAAATTGGCTTCCATAACATCGGCAATTTTATTTAAAACCTGACTTCTATAGGCCGGCGATGCTTTTCCCCAGGTTTTAAAAGCTTCATGAGCCGCATCAAGTGCCAGATCGATATCTTCTTTGGTCGATCGGGCCGCTTTGGCAAATACTTTTCCGTCAATCGGGGATACATTGTCGAAGTATTCACCTTTTACCGGAGGAACAAATTTACCTCCGATGAAATTATCATATTTTTCTTTAAATTGTGGTCTTTGAATTACATTGCTCATAAAATTGTTTTTTGTATTTATTCAAATTTACGGGCTCTGTAAAAAGTAAAATAGCATTATTCTTTCAATCAATAGCATATTTTTTTCAGTTACATTTTTTTTGTTTTAATTTTTCAAACATTCCCTTGTAAATCCTGCGAATCCACAAACAATCATCAATCTAAAAAAGATAATATTCGGTTTAAAAAAGCGTAACTTTTCTTTATTCTACGCCCGACAATACGTATATTTGCATCCTTAAATTTTACTGCAATGCGTATATCATACAATTGGTTAAAACAATTCATAAAATTAGATTGGAATTCTGAAGACACCGCTGCTTTACTAACGGACTTAGGTCTGGAAGTGGAAGGCGTGGATAAGTATGAAAGTTTAAAAGGAGGACTTGAAGGTGTTGTTGTGGGTCATGTACTGACTTGCATTCCGCATCCAAATGCCGATCGATTACGGGTAACTACCGTTGATCTTGGTGAAGGTACTCCGGTACAGATTGTATGTGGTGCACCGAATGTTGCTGCCGGACAAAAAGTTGCCGTAGCGACCATCGGAACCAAATTATACGACAAAGAAGGTGTCGCTTTCGAAATTAAAAAAGGAAAAATTCGCGGTGAGGAAAGTCACGGTATGATCTGTGCCGAAGACGAATTAGGTTTAGGTGAAGGCCACGACGGAATTATGATTCTTGCCGAGGATTTAAAACCAGGTACACCGGCTTCCAAAGTTTTTAATATTGAAACAGATGAAGTTTTCGAAATCGGATTAACACCAAACCGTGCCGATGCCATGAGTCATTTGGGTGTTGCCCGTGACCTTAGAGCCGGGTTGATTCAGAAAAACATCACTCATACGGAATTGATCACCCCTTCTGTAAGCAAATTTAAAGTTGAAAAACGTACCTTAAAAATCGACATTAAGGTTGAAGATAATAAACTGGCACCACGTTATTGCGGTGTTACCATTTCTGGCATTACGGTAAAGGCGTCACCATCATGGTTGCAAAACCGTTTGAAAGCAATCGGATTAACCCCGAAAAACAATGTCGTTGACGTTACCAATTATGTTCTACACGAACTAGGACAACCACTACACGCGTTTGACGCTGCAAAAATAAAAGGTGGCAAAGTAATGGTTAAAACCGTTGCAGCCGGCACTAAATTCGTTACGCTTGACGATGTAGAACGTACATTACATGAAGAAGATTTAATGATTTGCGACGATAACGGTCCGATGTGTATTGCCGGTGTATTTGGCGGTAAAAATTCTGGTGTTACCGAAAATACAACTGCAATTTTCCTGGAAAGCGCTTATTTCAACCCGATTTCCGTTCGTAAAACAGCCAAACGTCATACGTTAAGCACTGATGCGTCGTTCCGTTTTGAAAGAGGTATCGATCCAACAATTACAGAATACGCCTTAAAACGCGCCGCTTTATTAATTCAGGAGGTTGCCGGTGGTGAAATCACTTCCGATGTCATTGACCTGTATCCGAAAAAGATCGAGGATTTTTCGGTGTTGTTAAACTTTAACAATGTAACCAAAATCATCGGACAGGAATTATCCAAGGAGACTATCAAAAAAATCCTGGTTTCACTAGACATTAAAGTAAACAGTGTATCCGATGCCGGTTTAGGATTGACGATTCCTGCCTACCGTGTGGATGTACAACGTGAAATTGATGTGATTGAGGAAATCCTACGGGTTTATGGTTATAATAACATCAATTTTACACCAAAATTAAACGCTTCGATTTCGAATTCGTCCCGTACGGAAGATTATAAAATTCAGAATATTATTGCCAACCAATTGGTTTCGCAAGGTTTTAATGAAATGATGGCCAATTCACTAACGTCTCCGGAATATGTGAAATTGTCTGAAAAATTAAAAGAAGAATTTAATGTATTAATGTTGAATCCTTTGAGTAATGACTTGTCGGCAATGCGTCAGTCGTTACTTTTCAGCGGATTGGAAGCCATTTCTTTTAACATCAACAGAAAACGAAGCGACCTTAAATTGTTTGAATTCGGAAAAAGTTATCATAAGTTACCGTCCGGTTATGAAGAAAACAAACACTTAACCCTGTTTGTTACCGGAAACCGATTAATGGAAAGCTGGATCACTCCGCAACAACCTTCGGATTTCTTCTTATTTAAAGGCTATATAACCGGAATTCTTTCCCGTTTAGGAATTGAAAAAACCACAACACAACCTTTGGATAATGATATTTTCTCAGAAGGTACCGCGCTATCGGTTGGAAAAGATATTATCGTGGAATTGGGAACGATTAAAAAATCGATTTTAAAGCATTTCGACATCAAACAGGAGGTTTTATTTGCCGATTTTAACTGGAGTGCTATTTTAAAACTACTTTCCACTAAGATCAAATTTATGGAAATTCCGAAATATCCGGAAGTACGTCGTGATTTAGCGTTATTATTAGATCAGTCCGTTGCTTTTGATCAAATCCTGACAATTGCCAAGCAGACTGAAAAATCGCTTTTAAAAGACGTTAATTTATTTGACGTATACGAAGGAAACAACTTACCGGAAGGTAAAAAATCCTACGCCGTGAGCTTTACGATTCAGGATAATTCCAAGACACTAACAGATGTTCAGATCGATAAGATTATGCAAAAATTACAAGCCAATTTCGAAAAGGAATTAGGTGCTACTTTGCGATAAGAACTACCAATACAATGAAAGTCCCGATTTATTCGGGACTTTTTTATTTATAACTCGGTATTTATTTTAGAATTCTGTCCAAATCACTGTAACTGGCGCTATTTAAACCGGTATAAGGATTGGTGAGCAATAGTCTTTCTTTTAAATTCTGAGGTAATCCGTTTAACGATTTGTCATCATCAATAATAAGTACTTCTTCCGGACTATACTTACATTTATTCATCCAATTTATAATTTCGGTTTTTCTTGTAAATCTTTCCTCTTGCGGAAGATCTAAAATAGAAATCGTATCGGCATAAATCTTTCTTCTTTTAAAGATTTCTATCCATTCTAAAACCGGGAAACGAAAGCGATGCGACGTCGATAAAATCAATTCTACTTTTTTTACTTTACCGATAATCTCATTTAATATTGCAACTGCAATTGTATTGAATTGATAAAAGCCATCCTGTGCCATATCCACTTTTCTTTGCGGATTCGCATGTACCATTACTCCGTCGATGTCGAGAAAAATTTTCATTTTAGTATTCTATATTATTTTTTCAAAATCGGAAAGGAAATCATCATTACAATACTTTCTGTTATACGGACAATTATAATCCCAATCTTCTTTTGTATCAATTTTTATATCTTTAAATGACCGCCTTATATCCGAAAAAGAACAACCGGATTTGATAGTATCTATTCCAATACCGGCTAATTTATAAGCAATATAACGGTGATTTCCATCGGTTATCAACGCTCCGTTGTGCACTTTAATCGATCCAAACCGATATCCTGCCAAAACCCGTCGGTAGATACGCTTAATTATAGCAAAACATACTACCTGATGTGTTGTACCATATTCATGACATGAATTCTGTATAAACGCTCTTACTGCAAAAATATCAAGTTCTTTATTTTTCTGACAATTCATACTCTTCTTTTGGCGAAAACTTATTTTATGGGCACAGATATACTAATTTACAAATAAATTATTGAAATCGACCCCATTACCAACTAAACAATCTCTACCAAAACAAGACATTTCCATTCCAATTCAGCTATTTTTATTTCCAATCCAAAACAAGAAAGTCCCGAATAAATCGGGACTTTCAATTTCTGGAGGATGCTTTTATACATAAAAGCCAATCAGGAGAACATTAATTTGCAACAGACATTATTATGATTTCGGTAATAAAACCGCATCTACAACATGGATTACTCCATTGGACTGATTCACATCGGCAATAGTCACTTTCGCACTTTTACCGTTTTCATCAGTTATATACAAATCTTTTCCTTTCATCCAGGCTGTTAAGGTTCCGCCACTAACGGTTTTAAGTGTGGCTTTTCCTTTTCCGGCTTTAATCGCTTTATCAATATCTACTGCATTCATTTTTCCCGCCACTACGTGATAGGTTAGAATGGTTTGCAGCTGTTTTTTATTTTCAGGTTTTAAAAGTGTTTCCACTGTTCCTTTCGGTAATTTGGCAAAAGCAGCATTGGTTGGTGCAAATACCGTAAAAGGACCTTTTGATTCTAATGTTTCCACTAATCCGGCCGCTTTTACAGCCGCTACTAAAGTGGTATGATCTTTTGAGTTTACTGCATTCTCGATGATGTTTTTTGAAGGATACATCGGAGCACCTCCCACGGTTACGGTTTTTTCTTTTTGTGCAAAAGATGCTGTTCCGAAGAATAATGCGCAAGCCACAAAAGCTACAGATAAAATTTTTGAAGTTTTCATAAATGATTTTTTTAATTGTTTATACTTTCATTTACGGAACTTTTATAACTATGGTTTTAAAAAAGGTAAAAAAAAACTTAAACTTTTTTTTTCAAATCCAATAAACAAAAAAAGTCCCGATTACTCGGGACTTTAAAAGTATTATTTAGAATTGAAGATTACTCTCCTTTTTCCATTTTAGCTTTTAATTCAGCTAATGCATCGATATCTCCTAATGTTGTTTTTTCAGCATTATTAGTAGATGTCATAGTTGCTTCAGCAGATTTCACATTTTTCTCTTCTTCTTCACGGAAGATAGCAGTGTGAGATGCTACTACTCTTTTGAATTCTTTGTTAAATTCAATTACTTTGAAATCAGCTACATCACCTTTTTTCAATTTCTTTCCGTCTTCTTTTTCTAAGTGACGTGTAGGAATGAAAGCAACGATATCATCACCGAATTCTACAGTAGCTCCTTTGTCAACGATTTCAGAGATTGTTCCGTTGTGGATTGTTCCAACAGCGAAAGCATCCTCATACTGATCCCAAGGATTAGCAGTTGTTTGTTTGTGACCTAACGATAATTTACGTCCTTCAACATCCAATTCTAATACTACTACATCTAATTTATCACCTACGTTAACAAATTCAGATGGGTGTTTGATTTTCTTAGTCCAAGAAAGGTCAGAGATATATACTAATCCGTCGATTCCTTCTTCTAACTCTACGAAAATACCGAAGTTAGTGAAGTTTCTAACGATTCCTGTGTGTTTAGAACCTACAGGGTATTTAGAAGTAATATCAGTCCAAGGATCTTGCGATAATTGTTTGATACCTAAAGACATTTTTCTGTCTTCTCTGTCCAATGTAAGGATTACAGCTTCTACCTCATCTCCAACTTTTACGAAGTCCTGAGCAGAACGTAAGTGTGTAGACCAAGACATTTCAGAAACGTGGATTAAACCTTCAACACCTTCTGCAACTTCGATAAATGCACCGTAATCAGCGATTACAACTACTTTACCTTTTACTTTATCTCCAACTTGTAAGTTTGGATTTAAAGCGTCCCATGGGTGTGCGTTTAATTGTTTTAAACCTAATTGAATTCTTGTTTTCTCATCATCGAAATCAAGGATTACAACGTTTAATTTCTGGTCTAATTCCAATACTTCACTTGGGTGGTTGATACGGCTCCAAGATAAGTCAGTGATGTGGATTAATCCGTCTACACCTCCTAAGTCAATGAATACACCGTAAGAAGTGATGTTTTTCACAACTCCTTCTAACACCTGTCCTTTTTCTAACTGACCGATAATTTCTTTTTTCTGTACTTCGATATCTGCTTCGATAAGCGCTTTGTGCGATACAACAACGTTTTTGAATTCGTGGTTAATTTTAACAACTTTGAATTCCATTGTTTTGTTCACATACTGATCGTAGTCACGGATTGGTTTCACGTCGATTTGAGAACCTGGTAAGAATGCCTCGATTCCGAATACGTCAACGATCATACCACCTTTAGTTCTACATTTAACGAAACCGTTAACAATTTCACCTGATTCGTTAGCAGCGATAACTCTGTCCCAAGCTTTGATTGTACGTGCTTTTTTGTGAGATAATACTAACTGACCTGATTTGTCTTCACGAACGTCAATCAATACTTCTACTTTGTCACCTACTTTTAAGTTCGGGTTGTAACGGAATTCATTTAATGAAATTACACCCTCAGATTTAGCGTTGATGTCAACGATAGCATCTCTTTCAGTAATTCTTACTACTACTCCTTCTACTACTTCCTCAGCGTCAGTAGAGATAAAAGTTTTTGCTACTAAATCTTCAAATTCTTGTAAGTTTTTTTCGTCAACAGCATCGATACCTTCTTCGAAGTTATGCCAGTTAAAATTCGCTAAAAACTCGTCTTGTGTTTTTGTTTGTTCAGACATGTCTGATAAAAAATTTGTATTCTGTGTTTTCCTGAGTTTCTTAATGCGATCGAAAACAACAGAAGTGTTTTACATAAATTGTTGATACCTAAAGGAAACTCGTCTTCGCCAAAAGGTGTGCAAAGGTAATACTATTTTTTTTGATTTGCAAAACTTTATTCCGTTCCAAAACAACAGTTTACCGTCGTATTTAAAATCTTTTTCTCGGAAACGGATACAAAAAAACCGGCTTTTAACCGGTTCTCTTTTAATGTACTATATTTTGTACGTCTTTCGGATCGTGTTTGTGTTTAAACATCAAGGCGAAAGCAATGGCGATGATCAGAGCGTAGGCTGCAAATGTCAGCCAGATATGATGCCAGTCTTTCATAAAGATCGGATTACTGAAAAGTCCGTCTGCCGAAATTTCCACGCCGTGTCCTTTTACAAATTCATTCATCAGTCCATTGGTTGGCTCCGTTTGTAAATAGGTTGCCAGTTCTGTTGTGTTTGAAAACGATTTGGTGAAATATTTATCAATTGCCCATCCGGAAGTAAAACTACCCAATACCGCTCCGAATCCATTGGTCATCATCATAAACAATCCCTGAGCCGACGAACGGTTTTTAGCACTGGTGTTGGTTTCCACAAATAGCGATCCCGAAATATTAAAGAAGTCAAATGCCATACCGTAAACGATACACGACATTACAATCATCCACAAACCGGTTACCGGATCACCAAAGGCAAATAATCCAAAACGCAATACCCAGGCCAACATACTGATCAACATTACCTGTTTGATTCCGAATCGTTTTAGGAAAAACGGAATCGCCAAAATAAATAAGGTTTCCGATATCTGCGAAATCGACATGATTATAGTAGAATATTCCACTACAAACGAATTGGCATATTTTGGAAAATGTTTGAATTCATCTAAAAATACATCCCCATACGCATTGGTCAACTGTAAAGCGCCACCCAAAAACATGGAGAAAACAAAGAAAAGTGCCATTTTATAATTGGCAAACAATTTAAACGCTTCCAATCCTAAGGTTTCTGCCAAAGAGGCATTCTCACTAATCAAACGTTGCGGCTTACACTTTGGTAATGTAAAAGCGTATAATCCCAGGATTAATGCTGCAATTCCGGCAATATAAAACTGGTATTCGGTTGCTTTATTTCCGGTAAGATTGGTAATCCACATCGCTACGATAAACCCAATCGTTCCGAAAACACGGATGGGCGGAAAATCTTTTACCACATCATTGCTATTTTGCTTTAAAGCCGTATAGGAAATGGAATTGGATAACGAAATGGTTGGCATGTAAAAACACATCGCCAAAAGCATCACATAAATAAAAGTTGTCGGTGTGGCTACCTGTGGTAACGAAAACAATACTCCGGCGTATAATATATGTAATATCCCGTATAATCTTTCGGCATTCACCCATCTGTCGGCGATGATACCGGTTAGTGTTGGCATAAATAAAGAAGCAATTCCCATGGTTCCGAAAACAAGACCAAATTGGGTTCCTTCCCAGTTTTTAGTTCCAAACCAATAATTTGCTATGGTGATAAGCCACGCCCCCCAAACAAAGAATTGGAAGAAGTTCATCAGGATAAGACGATTTTTTATAGTCATTATGTGGTGTAATTTTGTGTATTAGATTCGTTTTAATTTTTAAAAAAGCTGGTAAATCTATTAATAAAAACAAGAAATCCAAAATAAAATGCGTTATAAAACGAACCGCATCCTATTCTGGATTTTATTTTTAATTTGATCAGGATCCTTTTTCGGTCGCCAGTTTTAACACTAATGCAAATTGTTCCTCCCGACTTAAATTGGAATTGTCTACTTCATAGGCATCATTGGCTTTTACCAATGGGGAATCGTCTCTACTCGTATCGATTTTGTCACGTCCCACTACATTTTGCAATACATCCTCATAGGTAACCTGTTGCCCTTTGCCCCTTAATTCATCAAAACGACGTTGTGCACGGGTTTCCGGACTGGCAGTCATAAAGATTTTTAATTCAGCATCCGGAAATACAACCGTTCCGATATCGCGTCCATCCATTACAATACCTTTATCGGCACCCATTTTCTGTTGTTGCTCGACCAATTTTGCACGTACTTCCGATACTTCGGCAATACGACTTACCTGTTGTGAAACTTCCAGTGTACGGATTTCGGTTTCCACATTCTGACCGTTTAGGTACATTTCAGCAAATCCCAATTGCGGATTAAACTGAAACTGCAGACTAATTTGCGGTAAAACGGCAATGAGTTGTTCTTTATCGAAGTGGTTATCAGAAATCAATCCCTGTTGCATGGCAAATAAGGTTACCGCGCGGTACATTGCTCCCGTATCCACATAAACATATCCCAGTTCTTTCGCCAGTTGTTTGGCCAGCGTACTTTTCCCCGTGGATGAGAACCCATCTATTGCTATGGTAATTTTTTTCAAAACGTTTGTATTTTATTGTAAGTTAATTGTAAGTCCAAAAAGACTGGTATTCCCTGCCGAAGTATATCGCGAATAGGAATAGTCAAATTTTACAGTGTTGAAACGCAATCCGAAACCGGCAGAAATTCCGGCAAAGGTACGTTGATCGGTTATCGAAAGTTCTTCTCCTCTCCTGAAGTTATAGCCCAGGCGGAAATTAAGGCTTTTCCCCGGAAATAATTCCGCTCCCAGGATTACGTGGCGTAAGGCATTATTCACAAAGGATACTTTTTCTTCCTGCACTTCTCCGTCGATACTGCTTTCGGCCCGGTTCGGATTGGAAAAAGCGATATTCCATTGTTGCAGGTTTTCGAGTGTCAGGTGCCAACGAATGGGCACATTTTCCATTTGCTGCGAAATTCCGGCGATGATTTCCAACGGTAGTTTTTCCTGTAAACCAGCATAGGTGGTAATCTGCATTCCTACATTTCGTACCGCCAGACCGATATTGATGTCATTGTCTTCGTCTACATAAATAGCTCCCAGATCGACCGCGGCTCCAAAAGAGTTATAACTTTCCAAAGTGGATGAGATCAGTTTGGCATTCGCTCCGATATGAATGTCGGTCCAGGGAATATTATAAGCATATCCAAAGGAAAGGGCGATTTCGCTACCGGTAAAATCGGATGTGCGGTTTCCGGTTTCATCATATCCTTCGAAAGTACCGTAATTTACATAGTTTACGCCGGCATGAAAGGTTTGTACGTGACGATCCCAGGTATAGGCATAAGCCGCCGTTCCATAGGTCACTTCTCCATAGTAACTACCATAGTTAACCGAAAGATGGTTATCCATTTCCACATTAATCGTAGCGGGGTTATAAATAGCCTGGTTTACATCGTTGTCATAAATCGTAACGGTTTTCCCTCCAAGCGCCGCCTGACGGGGTGATGTCACTAAATTCAGAAACTGATAAGTATATTTTCCACCAATCTGCCCATAGGATAGAGCTGTCAGGATCAGGAAAAATGAGGTCAGTATTTTTTTTGCCATTGTTTATGGTGGTCGTTTCTGAAATTATATAACGCAAATGCGAAGATATTATTTTTTTATTTACAGTAAAAAATAAAAGACAAAAGGCATAAGCCGTTTCTTCCGACCTATGCCTTTTTTATATTACTGTCTGATGTTCTTTATTCGGATAGCAACTTTTTGGCATGTTTTGCCTTTTGGTCTGTTATCGCGATTTCCAAAACTTCACTCATTTCTTTTACATAATGGAACGTTAATCCTTCCAGATATTCCGGTTTGATCTCATCGATATCCCTTTTATTTTCATGGCACAGGATGATCTCTTTGATATTAGCTCTTTTCGCCGCCAGAATTTTTTCTTTAATTCCGCCAACCGGTAATACTTTTCCACGTAAGGTAATCTCACCAGTCATCGCCAGGCTCTTTTTAACCCTTCTTTGGGTAAAACTGGACACCAATGAGGTTAACATCGCTACACCGGCACTTGGTCCATCTTTTGGCGTTGCTCCTTCCGGTACGTGAATATGTACGTTATAATTCGCAATCACTTCCGGATTAATACCCAATTGCTCGGCATTCGATTTGATATATTCCAGCGCAATGGTTGCCGATTCTTTCATAACCGTTCCCAGATTACCGGTCATCGTCATATTTCCTTTTCCTTTGGAAATAATCGATTCGATAAACAGGATATCACCACCAACACTGGTCCATGCCAATCCGGTTACCACTCCTGCCGTTTCGTTATTTTCATATTTATCGCGTTCCATTTTCGGAGCACCTAATACTTTAACAACATCTTCTTCGGTTACCTTAACATTATATTCTTCTTCCATTGCGATCGATTTGGCTGCATTTCGCACCATCGATGCAATTTGTTTTTCCAATCCTCGTACTCCGGATTCACGGGTATACCCCACTACAATCTTTTCAATTTGTTTTTTACCAATCGAAAGATCTTTAGTCGTTAGTCCGTGTTCTTTTAATTGTTTTGGTACCAAATGCTGTTTGGCAATCTCTATTTTTTCTTCGATCGTATAACCTGTCATGTTAATCACCTCCATACGATCGCGTAAGGCCGGTTGTATCGACGACATATTATTGGATGTTGCAATAAACATCACTTTTGACAAATCGTAACCCATCTCCAGGAAATTATCGTAGAAATCGGAATTTTGCTCCGGATCCAAGACTTCCAATAAGGCCGATGACGGATCACCATTATGACTGCTTGACAGTTTATCGATTTCATCCAGTACAAATACCGGATTGGACGTTCCCGCTTTTTTAAGACTCTGAATAATACGTCCCGGCATCGCTCCGATATAGGTTTTACGGTGTCCGCGGATTTCCGCTTCATCGCGTAATCCACCAAGGGAAATACGAACGTATTCTCTTCCCAATGCTTCGGCTACCGATTTTCCGATCGATGTTTTACCAACACCCGGAGGTCCGTACAAACACAAAATCGGCGATTTCATATCTTTACGCAGCTTTAGTACGGCCAAATGTTCGATGATTCGTTTTTTAACATCTTCTAATCCGAAATGGTCGCGATCCAATATTTTCTGCGCCTGTTTTAAATCGAATTTATCTTTGGAATACGTATTCCAAGGTAATTCTAAAAACAATTCCAGGTAGTTCCGTTGAATCGAGAATTCGGCCACCTGCGGATTCATCCGTTGCATTTTCGCCAGTTCCTTTTCAAAATGGGCTTTTATTTTATCGTCCCACTTTTTAGATTTGGCTTTCTGACGCATTTCTTCGATTTCTTCTTCATACGAAACGCCTCCCAATTCTTCCTGAATCGTTTTCATCTGCTGTTGCAGGAAGTATTCCCGTTGTTGTTGATCCAGATCAAAACGTACTTTGGACTGAATGTCGTTTTTCAGTTCCAGTTTCTGCAATTCCAGGTTCATATAACGTAGGGTTTCCAGCGCTCTTTCCGTTAGATCGTTGATGGCTAGTAATTCCTGTTTTTCGTTAACCATCAGATTCATATTCGAGGATACGAAATTGACCAGGAAGGATTTACTTTCGATATTTTTTATCGCGAAAGTGGCTTCCGTAGGGATATTCGGACTTTCTTTAATGATCTGGATCGCCAGTTCTTTTATCGAATCGATAATGGCGTTGAATTCTTTGTCTTTATCCGATGGTCTTTTTTCCGGTACTTCTTTAACCGTAGCCTTTAAATAAGGTTCTTCGGTTGTGATCTCGTCGATCTCAAAGCGTTTTTTTCCCTGAAGGATAACCGTTGTGTTTCCATCCGGCATTTTCAACACGCGTAAAATACGTGCTACAGTACCAATTGTATTAATATCGGCCGCCGTTGGCTCTTCAACGTTTTCGTCTTTTTGTGCCACTACCCCGATAATTTTACCGGCTGCATTGGCATCGTTGATTAATTTAATGGATTTATCTCTTCCGGCTGTAATCGGGATCACAACCCCCGGAAACAATACCGTATTGCGCAATGGCAGGATGGCCAGATCGTCCGGAAGCACTTCGTTGTTCATTTCTTCCTCGTCTTCCGGCGTCATTAACGGAATCAATTCCGCATCGGTATCAATTTCATGAAGTGACAAATTGTCTAATGTGAGTATCTTTTGATTTGACATAGTTTTTTTTAAGTCATTTTGTCATTAAATAGTACTGCAAGATAAAAGTCTTTATTGCTATTACCTTGATAATTAACGGTTCTTTGGCATATCGCCTATACCGCTACTCTAATAAATCAATCTTTATGCCATAAAAAAACCCGGTAACAACCGGGCTTAGTATTGTTGTATTTTGCTTTAATTTAAAGTATAACTGGTTATAGCCGTTTCAAAAGTATTCCCTTCGGAGTTCATTACAACACGGATCGGTCCGATGTTTTTGGCAAACCAGTATTCGGTATCGCTAATGGTATTCGCCCCCATTACAGATACTACCTGACGTAAATTCATTTTAATTACATTGGTATACGCTACTCCATTAACCGTTACAGCAGCGTCTTTTTCCAGAATTTTTCCGGTATAATTTGTTGTCATTACGATACTGGTTGGTAATATGTTATAAGTTGTCGTTTGCGTATAAGAACCCGTCCATGTTGCATTAACAGCAATGTTATCTTTAAAAAGGATCATTTCATATCCGGTTTGTGTTCCCGTTAATCCTCCGGCATTAATATTCGAATCTCCCATTTTCATGATATAGTTCCCTCCGTTTTTACGGATCCAGGTCGTCGCATCGGAAATTGAATTCCCTTCAAAAAATCCGGATTGCGGTGAAAATTTATAGTAGGTCGCTCCGTTTATATTATCGGTTCCGATGATTTTCATGTTAACCGCTGTTCCACTCTGATCATAATTCCAGATATTATTAATGGCTGTTGGCCAATAATCACCAGAAGATGTTCCTCCGTTACCGCTGGTACCACCACCTGTATTTCCGCCTCCCGTGTTTCCGCCATTATTATTGGTTCCGTTAGTACCTAAAGCCGGATCGATCGATTCTACTTCACAGGATACAAAAGTAAAAGCCGTAAATACCAACAAAATTGTGGTTAAAAAAGTAATTTTCTTCATAGTGGATGAGTTAGTTAAAAAACGTCCCAAATATAATTTTATTTTTAACATTTTAACATAGTATCCGAGTGAATATATTTAGAAAAAACAAATGATTTGTTATAAAAAAAGCCACCCGAAGGCAGCTTTTTCAAATCTCTTGATGTCAATTATTGTTTGGTAAAAATAATATCAATGTTAGCCGTTAGGTAAGCGGGTTCACCTCCAGAACCTGCCCCTACTATCGATCCTTCTTCTATCGAAATTTTCAACGTATTTCCGATAACGGTATATTGGTCTGAATAGGTTTCTCCTTCATCGGTATACGTCAAGGTTAACGTAGTCCCGGACAAAGTCCATGTTCCGCCATAACTTGGATCTTCCGTACAATCCAGTACCGTATTGGTTCCGTCTGTCGTAATTTCGAGTGAGCTTCCCGTAGCAGTAAACGTATGATTCGCACTTAATACTAACAAAGTGTTGTTAAAACAGCTGGTTTCATTCATTTGGTTGGTCGAAGGCGTTCCATCACCATTAAGGTCGGTTGGAACCGAAGTATTAAAAGCCGTCATTTTATAGGTTCCTATAACATTGGTAGCTGTACCACCGCCGTTATTTCCACCGTTGTTACCACCATTATTTCCACCGGGATTTCCGGTATTTGTTAGTAAACTCGCATCAACGGGTTCCGTTTCACAGCTTGTTAATAATAGTCCTCCCGTGAACAGGAGCATAAGACCAATAGTTTTGATTTGTTTCATGTTGGGTTAATCTTGTTGGGTTAATAATGTAACGTAATAATTTGATTTTTATTCTTTTGGTACCCGGGTTAATAACAATAATCCTGCCACAAAGAAAATTATCAAAAATAAAATGGCATTTTGCATCTTTCCGGTGATATCGGCAATATAGCCATATAAAAACATTCCAATCACAATACCTATTTTTTCAGCTACATCATAAAAACTAAAAAAGGACGTCGTATCCTGTGTTTTCGGGATAAATTTGGAATAGGTCGATCGCGATAACGCTTGTATTCCCCCCATTACCAAACCAACACAACCGGCAGCGATATAAAATTCATTTGGCGTTACCACAAAATAAGCATAGATACAAATCAAAATCCATAGGAAGTTGATCACCATTAATACCTTAATATTTCCGAATTTAGCCGAGGCTTTTGAAGTCATAATCGCACCAAATACCGCAATTAACTGAATCAGTAAAATACTTACGATCAATCCCATGGTTCGTTTTTCATCACTTCCCCAATCTACTTCCTTTTCTCCGAAATAAGCCGCGATGATCATCACTGTCTGCACTGCCATGCTATACACAAAAAAGGCTCCCAAATAGCGGCGTAACGGTTTAATTTCTTTTAACTGATTCCAAACTTTTTGTAGTTCTTTAAAGCCATTAAAAATAATCTGTCCTTTGATTTTTTTTCCGTTTTTATAATCCGGAAGGTAACGATAGGTATACTGACTGAATCCGATCCACCACAAACCCACCATCACAAACGAAAACTGCATGGCATTTAATTGGTTTTCAAATCCAAAAATTTCATATTTCATCACCATAACAAGGTTGATGATCAATAAAATTACACTACCGATATATCCTAATCCATAACCTTTGGCACTAATACTATCCTGTTGTTCCGGAAAAGCAATATCCGGCAGATAGGAATTGTAGAACACCAAGCTTCCCCAGAAACCAATCAGTGCCAGCATATAGGTTAGCAAGCCGAAAATAATAGTATCCAGAGAGAAAAAATACAGCCCCATACAGGACAAACCTCCCGTATAACAGAAGAATTTTAAAAATGTTTTTTTATTACCCATATAATCCGCGATACCGGAAAGCAGCGGCGACAATATCGCTACACATAAAAAGCCCAGTGCCGTTATATAGCTGATCAATGATTCACTCCGAATCGATAGCCCGAAAAGCGGGATTTCTTCGATGCCTTTTATACGGAATAAAGCCCCGTAATACAGTGGAAAAATAGACGATGAAATTACGAGCGCATAAACGGAATTCGCCCAATCATAAAATGCCCAGGCATTTAATAATTTTTTACTTCCTTTTTCAAGTTGTTTCATAAATAGGTATAAAAAAAGCTGTTCTAATTGAACAGCTTCGAAGATAATATATTTTTTTATTTAAAAGCAACACCAAATTTTTTTGCTTCGGCTTTTGCCTGCGGAATCAGATTTCGGATCTCTGCAATACGGGTTTCATTACTCGGGTGCGTACTCAAAAACTCCGGTTGCGACTGTCCTCCGGAATTGGCCGCCATCCGTTGCCAAAATGCTACAGCCGTATCGGGATTGTATCCGGCAATCGCCATTAGCGTCAGACCAATTTTATCGGCTTCACTTTCATGGCTACGGCTAAACGGTAACATTCCGCCATATTGTGTAGTCGCTCCATAGGCCGTCATCGCAATTTGTTGGGTTTGCGTACTTTTATTTCCTACGGCGGCACTCACTCCTGCAGCTCCCAATTGCTGTAATAATCCGGCACTCATTCGTTGCTGACCGTGGTTTAACAAGGCGTGCGCTACTTCGTGTCCCATTACCGTTGCCATTCCGGCATCGTCTTTACAAATCGGCAGGATACCGGTATAAAAAACAATTTTTCCACCGGGCATACACCAGGCGTTCACATCTTTACTATCGACCAGATTGTATTCCCATTTGTAATCTTTCAGATAGCCCTGATACCCATTGGCATTTAACCATTTTTCGGCAGCGGCTTTGATTTTCATCCCTACATCCGTCACACGTTGCGCATCCTTGGTTCCTTTAATAACTTTATTTTCAGTTAGAAACTGATTGTATTGCTGGAATGACGACGGGAAAATTTCACTGTCCGGCACTAGTGCCAATGTACTTTTTCCTGTAAATGGGTTTTTAGCACAGGAAATTCCCAATACCAACAAACCGGCTACTAACAAACGATAATTCCTTTTCATATGATGTGATTTTAGTGTAACAAAATTAGTAATTCCTGATAAATTAGTAATGAATATCCTAACAAAATAGTTGTGTCACTTCCTTTTTTCGGACTGATTTTTTAAGATTAATTTATCAATAAAACGACAGTTATAACTTAACTTGCAGCTGTTTTAGTATACTGAAATGAAAGAAAACAAACCAAAACACCAGCAATCTCTGGAAATACCCAAAGTAATTCTATTTACAGCGAGACTTTTTGAAAAAATTTCTCCGGAATTGGCAACGCAGTTTGCGATGAAATTATTTACCACTCCTATTCGTTATAAAATACCGAAAAGAGAGTTTGAAATGGATCGGAACAGCCAACAGGAATTGTTGGAAATACCGGCTATTCAGAAAAAAGTGATGCTATATCAGTATGGAACCGGCGATAAAAAAGTGCTACTGGTTCATGGATGGAGCGGACGCGGGACACAATTGGTTAAAATTGCCGATGAATTCGTAAAAATGGGCTATGCTGTTTTTAGCTTTGATGCTCCGGCACATGGAAAAGCACCCGGAAAAACCAGTAATATGACCGAATTTATAGCCGCTATACTGGAAATTGAAAAGAAATACGGACCATTCGAATATGCTGTAGGTCATTCATTAGGTGGTATGTCGGTTATGAATGCGATTAAACAAAAATTAAACGTACAAAAAGCGATTATTATCGGTAGCGGTGATATCGTGACGGATATTATTTCGGATTTTATTTTAAAACTGGGACTAAAACCGGAAATCGGCGTACGTATGAAAACCAAATTCGAAAAGAAATTCGGAGAAACCATGGACAGTTATTCTTCGTATATAGCAGCAAAGACGGTTACTATTCCAGTATTGGTGATCCACGACGAAATAGATGATGACGTTCCCGTTAAAGCGGCTTTTCATATCCGCGAACATTTAAAAAACGGTGATCTGATGATTACAAATGGTTTGGGACATCGCAAAATATTGGGTGACAGTAAAGTAATCCGACGGATTGTTCAATTTATATCCTAATTCAACATGAAAAAGTTAGTATTGTTAATCGTTTTGTGCAGTTGTTTTGCCTCTTTTGGGCAAAATCAGAAGTTTAAAGTTCAGAAAACGGACAAAGAGTGGAAAGCGCAACTTTCAAAAGAAGAATATGAAGTATTGCGAAATAAAGGAACCGAACGTGCCTTCACCGGGAAATACTGGAATACGTATGATAAAGGAAAATATGTTTGTGCCGCTTGTGGTGCGACAATTTTCAATTCCGATTCGAAGTTTAAATCCGATTGCGGATGGCCTTCTTTTGACAAAGCCATTAAAGGATCGGTGATTTATAAAACGGATACCAGCCTTGGAATGGTACGTACTGAGGTTATGTGCGCCAACTGTGGTAGCCATTTAGGACATGTTTTTGACGATGGCCCGGCTAATACTACTGGCAAACGTTTTTGTACCAATTCTGTATCTATCAAATTTATTCCTGCTAAAAAATGAAATATCCCATAAACAAAACGGAAGAAGAATGGAAAGCCGAACTCGGCCTGGAGCGTTATCGCATTCTACGTCAAAAAGGAACTGAATTCCCTAATTCCGGTAAATACAACCTTCATTTTCAAAACGGTACCTATTGTTGTGGTGCCTGTGGCGAACCGCTTTTTGAAAGCAATTCAAAATTTGATTCCCATTGCGGATGGCCTTCTTTTGACGAGTCCATTCCTGGAAAAGTCGAATATATTCAGGATTTATCACACGGTATGATCCGGACTGAGATTCTTTGTGCTAATTGTGGCGGACATTTAGGTCATGTTTTTAACGATGGTCCGACTGCAACCGGTATTCGTTATTGTGTTAATTCGCTTTCTATCGATTTTAAAGAGGAATAATTATGGATTTGTTTAGTGATCCGGTACCCTGGCCCGAAAAATTAAATCCAATTATCGTTCAATATCGGGATCGAAAACACCCGTTAGCTTATCAAAATCCATATCAATTAGTGATCATGGTTATTCTATCCGCTCAGGATTCCGATGCCAATATCAATAAAATTGCTCCGGCACTTTTTAGTCGTTTTCCGAATTTTGAAAGCCTTGTTTTAGCCACTTTTGAGGATTTATTTCCCTATATCAGTGGTGTTCGCCATTTTCAGATGAAAGCCGCATGGATACTGGAAACAGCACAAATACTTAAATCGGATGCCAATATTCCGCTTTCTATGGAAGCTTTAACACAGTTAAAGGGTATCGGTCGGAAGTCGGCAAACGTGATAATGAAGGAGTTACAGGTTCGACCAGCTGTTGGTATTGTAGTCGATCTTCATGTTTTACGGGTGGCTCCCAGGATTGGTTTAATTGCTGCTACTCAGGATGGTAATAAAGCTGAAAAAATATTGATGCAGCTTTTACCACGCAATATTTGGGAAGATATTGGAATGTGTATTTCATTTTTAGGGCGGGAAATTTGTCGCCCGACTAATCCAAAATGTACTATTTGCCCAATTCACCAATATTGCATATATCACAATAATTGATTGATTTTCAGAAAGATAAAACCGGAGCAACTCCGGTTTTTTTATGGTTTGCGGTCTACACCTGACAGGTTTTGTAAACCTGTCAGGTGTGGCATACTAGGTAAAGAAAAAAGAAAACCCCGGGAATCTGGGGTTTAGTGCTTTATTTTATTTG